>Ga0247741_1000036_pt1 | contig 122306 bp, 106 predicted proteins | sample UWRJL213509R2_FD_180945 | JGI IMG/M metagenome (GOLD analysis project Ga0247741, IMG submission 180945) | Plant litter microbial communities from Arlington Agricultural Research Station in Wisconsin, United States - UWRJ-L213-509R-2 | ecosystem: Environmental > Terrestrial > Plant litter >...
AGCAGATCCACCAGGGGTTAATATTGGGCATCCGCGATTACTTTTATAAATCGGGATTTAAACAGGCCATCCTGGGTTTGTCTGGCGGGATAGATTCGGCTGTGGTGTGTGCTTTGGCTGCCGAGGCGCTTGGCCCCGAAAATGTAATGGCGGTATTGCTTCCGTCAAAATTCTCCAGCGATCATTCCCTCAAAGATGCGGAAGACCTGGTGAAAAACCTGGGCTGCAAATCAGAAACTATCGCTATCGAAAAAATAACCGATGCCTTTGAAACTGCCTTGCACCCGCAGTTTGCCAACCTGCCATTTAATATTGCCGAAGAGAACATACAATCGCGCAGCAGGGCCGTATTGCTGATGGCCATGTGTAATAAGTTTGGCTACATCCTGCTCAATACATCAAACAAAAGCGAAGCTGCAGTGGGTTACGGCACCCTTTATGGCGATATGTGCGGCGGTATCTCTGTTATTGGCGATGTTTTTAAAACGCAGGTTTTTCAGTTGGCACGCCACCTTAACCGCGAGCGTGAGATTATCCCGGAGAATACCATTGTTAAGCCACCATCGGCCGAGCTAAGGCCCGACCAAAAGGATACCGACTCATTACCTGAGTACGATATACTAGATGCTATACTGGCGCAATACGTAGAACAGCGCCGTTCATCCGCAGAAATTATTAAACAAGGTTTTGAAGATGCCGTGGTGCACAAAGTATTGCGATTGGTTAATATAGCCGAGCATAAACGTTACCAAACACCACCCATACTAAGGGTGTCGCCAAAGGCGTTTGGTATGGGCAGGCGCATGCCAATTGTGGGTAAATATTTAACATAAATACAGGATAAAAAATTATTTTTGATTTGCATTAAACACGATTAAACCTTTGCAAACCAATTAGTCTAAGAATTATAAAAAACACATGGTGAGGCTATGAAAAAATATATTCATTTAGTGCTGGCGGTAGCTTTTGTATCGGTACTGTCGGCCTGCAGCAGTTATAATTATTATACAGCTGCCCAAAACAAAACCAATTTAAGTAAATACCGCACATTTGCCTGGGCAGCCCAGGAACGAAACCCCAACAAACAATGGCGCCCGCTTGATGAAATTGGTAACGGCAAAATACAGCAAGCCACCAAGATTGCTTTAGCAGGTAAAGGCCTTACGCTTGAGCAGCAAAACCCCGATCTGCTGGTACGTTATGCAACGGTAACAGGCCGTGGTACTAAAACAGAATTTTACTCACCATACTATGGCGGCTATTATGGCGGCTGGGCCTGGGGTGGTTTTTACCGGCCTTACTGGGGTATGGGCTGGGGTGGCCCGTGGGGCTATGGTTGGGGTGGTGGTGCCTATGCACAAAAAGTGAATTATAAAGAAGGTACCATTATTATTGACCTGATTGATACCCGGACCCAGCAACTCGTATGGCGTGGTTATGGCGTTGGCGAACTACGCAACCCAAAACAAACCATGCGCGATATACCTAAAGTGGTTGAGGGCATCATCAAGCAGTTACAACTGGCCCCACCAATGCAAAAATCATAAAACAGATAACCTAATAAAAAAGGGGATGCAATTTGCATCCCCTTTTTTATTAGGTATAAATCTCTTATTAAACAGTGAGGGCTTTTTGTTTTTGATGCATCCTGTAGGCGCCATAAACAACGGCGGCTATTACTAATACGTATACCCAGGTATCTAGGGGCATCTGGAGGTCACAGGCTCCGGGAGGTAAATCATCCGGGTCAATCAAAGGGTCATCGCATGGGTTTGTTGGATCAGCAAAAACTGTTAATACATTAAATGCTACAAAAAACAATGTAATAATTAAACCCTTAATCCTCATCCTCACCATCTTTATAATTTGATAAACTTATTATTTCCAATTAAAGTATTTGTCCCATTATCAGTAACCCGAACAAAATAAGTACCCGGAAGGAAATTTCCAACATTGGTTTGCCATTCCGACTGTGTAGTTATTGTTTTAGTCATTAAAATACCACTACTGTTAGTGATAGATATATTATAAGACTTTGCATTTGCTTTTGGTGTAAAAGTAATATTTACAGCACTACTAACAGGATTGGGGTATACTGTAATTACGTTTGCAGTGATATTATTTGACATTTTTGAATACATCACATTAGCCGGTTTTGAGTAGCTTATATCGCCGTTAATATCATCCTGCTTAAGGCGATATTGATTTAACCCAATTATCGGCGATTTATCCACTAATGCGTATTTACCAATATTGCTGGAGGCAAAACCTCCTACAACTTCAAATGTTTTACCGCCATCTATGCTTCTTTCTACGGTAAAATTAGTGTAATTCTCTTCATTTTCTGAAACCCAATTTAATTGTACTCCGGTGGTTACTTTAGAGGCGCTAAAATCTAATAATTTAAGGGCAAGCTGAGGGTTTTGGCGCATAACTATTTCAAACCTGTCTTTGCCATAGGTTGTTGCATCTGCCTTGTCGAGATTAAAGGTGTAAATTTTGTTTGCACGAATATCCAATGAATCCTTCTTTAGCTTGTCTCTAAGCCATACCTGGTAAATAGCCGGGATGTTTTCAATATCGGTTAAGCTTATGGTATATAAACCGGTTTTATAAGCATCAACAGAGAGTGGAACGATTTTATCCGATTTTTTTGGGAGTGATAAGGTGTTTACCGCTAAAGATACATCATCGCTTGACCGAACAGATAAACTTTCGAGTACCCCACTGCCGCCAAGGTCAATACCATCTTCAGTATCTACATACTTATCGTCCGCCCCATCTTTAAATATCAGAACAGCATTGTCATTATTCAGGCTATCAAGGGCCAGTTTTATACGTGCAAAACTTATTTTTTCAGTAGTGTTAACCGGTTTGCCTAAAAGCAGGTTTAAACCGGTTGGTTGTGTTGTTGATTTTGCTGCTTCTTTAAATATAAATGTACCATCGCTTAGTATTTTTATAAAAAATGCCTGCCCGCTGGTAATAATGTTTGCATTGGACCGACTTCCACCTATGCCACCAGTGTTTTTTACATAGGCTTCATACTGGCCGCTAACCGGGTTAAAGGTGTATATCGTGTTATCAACACTTGCAGTGCCGCCAAAACCTCCGGCCGCATCCCAGTCTATTGACGATGGATATGGATTGCCTACAAGTTGAAGCCCCTGTGATGATGCAGTGGCTACAGTGGTTTTTGCCAGTGTGGTACTGGCTGTAAGCCAATTTTTTACGGTTATATCACCTTGATTAAGAGTGCCTGTATTGCTAAATATAACACTTTCGGGCGCTACGTATGGCGATGTTGTTTTAGCGGTTACACCTGTATTATTACCCCTGAAATAGAATAAATAGCCAGTTCCGGGATACAGATATCGGGTGTTCGCATCAACCGTAACACCTGTTGAAGTAATAGCGGATATACCCCGGAAATTGCTTGAGGTGAAAGTGGCATTGGTGCCTGCGTAATCTTCGCGGTATAAGTATAAAGTAGGATTGCCGGTTGTAAGTGTGCCACCTGTTGCGCCTGTAACTACCGAACTTGCAGGTATGTATTGAAGATTATAAATATTATCTGTGCCGTTTGTGCCTGTATAAACTGGCGACGACATAATACGATAGTTTCGGTATGTATAGTTGCTGCGGGCCGAATTGTATCCCGAGCCACCGGTTACATAGCGTTCAGCCGCCACAGAACCTGTAATTACAGCATCAATGGTGCCGGCAGTAGTTTGATCTAACCTGGAAACATTTGCGGTTTTTGTAGCTGATGATTTTAAAACCAATAGGCCAGCGGTTGCTAAAGTTGCATTTTGTAAATTTAAAGTTCCGGTTAAATTTATTTTTGATGAATTGCTCGTAGCTAAGGTTAAAGTAGTGGCTTTTGCGCCTTTAATAACACTAAGACTTTCTAAGTATGTATTTGCGCCGGCGTTAACGGTAAATGTATTAGCTGCAGTTCCGGTGAATGCAATTGTGCTGTTAGAAGATAAAATATTACTTACAGTAAGATCCGCATTTGATAATGTTAATGATTTTCCGGCATCCATCGAGAGGCCAGCGAGCGTAACATTGGTTGATGTAGAAACCGGATTATTCCCCGCCGAACTTGGGATATAAACGTAACTGCTGGATGTGGGCGGATTGGATGGTGTAACCGGTGCTTGATACATTTGTGTTAAACTCCAGTTTGAAGCGGTATTAAAATCAGTATTTGTTCCCCCCACCCAATTAAATGATTGCGAAACGGAATATGCATTTCCATTTGTTGAAGGTGAAACAAAGGTTACATAGCCGTTATTATTATCATATTGTACACTTAACGACTTAAATGTAATATTATTAAATAAAGCATTTGATAGCAGATCGATGACGTAAAAATAATAATAAGTTGTTCCGGTTTGATCTGTCCCCCCCAAATTTATAGACGTTGTGCTATAATTAAGTGCAGAGCTGGTTGGGATAGAGAATGTGTTTACGGGACTATCTGCAGTGGAGAAAAAATTGTCAGAAGAATAATACAATTTAGCCCCGGCAAGCGCTTGAGTTGAATTGCCAAGATCATCACTTACGTCTATTTCCTTAATATTGAAAGCCCCCCTGGATTTAATGCTAAAGCCATAAACAATAGCATTTTTTTGCCCCTGCTGAAGAGTTGTATTACTTAACCCATTTGCTGTAGATGTAATAGAGGTGACTGCAAATGTGGGAATATAAAGTTTAATATCATCCCATTGGCAATGATACGTAGCTGCCCGTGCTTCATTTGCTTCCAAAACGGTATAGCTATAACTATTCATGCTTAAGCCGAAATTAGTTTGCTTAATCTTAGTTGATGCTTCTGTTTTTAGTGGGGAGTAAGCATCCATGTAAATTACAATGGTGCCATTGTTAATAACTTTAAACTTAATACTATAGGTAGTGCCTGGAACTATATCAACAGTATAAAAAAAGCCTTGCCCCGGAGCATTAAATTTTAATGTTTTGCCAACTTGGGTCATATACAAGCCAGTGGTTGGCGTTGCGGCATCAGCAGCAAACCAATACCTCCAGCCACATTTGCCGGCAGCTACACTTGTATAGTCAACAATATCAGATGAATTTGTTGGGTCATTTGTTGAATATTTATAGAGAATAGCCCATTCATAAGTTGCAGAGGTGCTGAAATTGCCCCCGATTATTTGTTTTGAGATGCCATTGGCAAGGGGAGTAGCTCTGTTAACTGTTGATAGTGAATAGCCTCCATTCAGCGGGGTTTGTGCATTGGTTGATGTGAATGTATAATTAGCTGGAACATTGCTGCGGTAAGCAAAAGTTCCAATGTCGCTGGCCGGGGTGGCTGTTTCAAAAGGGTTCCAGTAATAATTTAAGCCACCATTAGTGTATAAAACTTCTTGTCCAAATCCTTTTTGTGCAATAATAAAGCAAATGACTGCTGTAAGAGTGAGATACTTTAGGAAAGAAGTTTTCAAAGCTTTAGGGGGTTTCAATCAATAATAACCGCGTAAATGCAAAAACTATGCAAACGCTATTAAATGAATTACTTAATAGCGCGGATTACGACAATCATACATACATACGCTGTAAATAACTATCCGGATGGAGAAAGTGAATATTTGATTGAGAAAAAATGAACAACCATGGTGGGAAATTTTTTCTACACATTGTAGATTTATTTTCACACTTTAACTATTGATTTTTGTTTTTATGAGTGGGTTTTAACCCTGGAGAAAGAATGTGCGTTAATATTGATAATATTAACAAAAGGTTATGTGTATTCTTAATCAATTTTTAGGCCAAACATATATCTATCCTGTTTTTTGTTATAATCTTATCCAAAACCTATATTTATAGGCTTGTAATCAATATTTTATATGGGTAAAAAATACCTAGCCTTAATCCTAAATTCTTTACTAATTATTTGCAGCCTTCAGGGCTTTGCACAGCAAATACCCGTTAATATTGCCAAACAAAAAGAGCTTGATGCGCTAACAATAACGTCAGGTAAAACTTTTACATCGGGTTATCAGCAGGCTGTAGCAATGGCACCCGGCATGGGCTGGGCTATCCGCCGTACAACAAAGGCTGGTAATCTGGTTGCTTTACAAGGAGTTAATAAGCTGGGGTTCCCCATCTTTCTTACAACACATAACAATACTACAGCTGCGGCAACTACAGGTACAAATACGGTACAACCCGGCGGTGCATTAAACCTTAACCTTACAGGAAGCAGCGCAAATTTGCTTAACAAACTGGGTATTTGGGATGGCGGCCAGGTGTATAGCGCCCACCGCGAATTTGCCGGTAAAACCATAACAGCTAAAGATAACGTTGCTATACTTGACCACTCAACCCACGTTGCAGGTACCATGATAGCAAAAGGCGTGTATGCCCCTGCAAAGGGGATGGCATACGGCGCCACAACCCTCTCTGCATGGGACTTTGATAACGATGTATCAGAAATGAGCGCGGCAGCATCGGGCTTGCTGCTTTCTAACCACTCTTACGGTGATGTTGGCGGCTGGGATTATAACGCAAGCGCGGCCCGCTGGGAATGGTATGGCCTGCCCGGCGATAACCAGGATTACAATTTTGGTTTTTATGACTCTAGGGTGCAATCATGGGATAAAATAGCTTACAACGCTCCATATTACCTCATCGTAGAATCGGCAGGTAACAGCAGGAGCAGTAATGGCCCTGCCGAAGGTGCAACCTATTATGGCTTTACCAGCCGCACAAATCCCACCTTTGTAAACAAGGGGCCGCGTCCCCCAAACATCAGCAGCAACGATGGGTATGATATTATAACTACAACGGGTAACGCCAAAAATATATTAACGGTAGGTTCGGTAGGGCCTTTGCCAAACGGGCCGGTTAACCGTAGTGATGTAGCTATATCGTACTTTAGCAGTTGGGGCCCAACTGATGATGGCCGTATAAAACCCGATCTGGTTGGCGATGGCGAGAATATACTATCGGTAGGGGTGCAAAACACCAGTTCGTACCTTGTTTTATCGGGTACATCAATGGCGGCGCCAAACATTACCGGTTCGTTGTACCTGTTGCAGGAGTATTATTCGCAAAAAAATAATGGCACTTTTATGAGGGCAGCAACCTTAAAAGGCCTGGCTTGCCATACTGCTTTTGATGCAGGTAACGTTGGCCCCGATTATATTTATGGATGGGGCTTGCTGGATATGCGCAAAGCGGCGCAGGCTATTACTGATAATGGTACAAAAAGCATTATTAACGAAAGTACCTTAACCCAGGGGCAGACAAGAACCTTCGATGTTACAGCATCCGGTAGCGGCCCGCTAATGGTAAGTATTTCATGGACGGACCCTGAAGGTACGCCTACTGCCGGTACAACTATAAATGACCGCACCCCCAAACTGGTTAATGACCTTGATGTGCGCTTAAGCGATGGTTCAACAACTTTTACGCCTTGGGTGCTTACCCCTGATAATCCATCGGCACCAGCTACAAACGGCGATAACATTAGGGATAATATAGAGCAGGTTTATATTGCCAACGCTGTGCCCGGTAAAAAATATACGGTTACTATTTCGCATAAAGGCACGCTTAAATCCGGCAGCCAGGCATACTCGGTTATTATTACCGGTGCCGGCGGTAACCCCTATTGCGCATCGGCCCCAACATCAACTGCCGATGCTAAGATCAACAGCTTTTCGTTATCAAATATCAACTATACTGCCCCGCAGGGTTGCACCGGTTATACCGATAACACCGCTCTTTCTATCCAGTTAGAACAGGGTAAGGTGTATCCGTTCAGTATTAACCTGGGCACCTGCGGAAGCAATTTTGACAAGGCAGCTAAAATATTTGTAGACTGGAACGGCAACGGTAGTTTTGATGCCGATGAGTTGGCAGCTACAACCACAGTGATCAATAATACAGGTACCATTACTGGCAATATTGCTGTGCCGCCAACCGTAACACCAGGCAATATTACCCTGCTGCGGGTTGTGCTAAACGAAACGGCCACCCCGGCATCAATCAGCGCATGTGGCGCTTACGCAAAAGGCGAAACGCAGGATTACAGGGTGCAGTTTACCAAACCGGCTATTGATGTGGGAGCCATAGCCATTGTAAATGCAGATGGTGATATTACCTGCGCAACCGCAATTGCTATTACCGTAAGGTTAAAGAATTTTGGTAGCCAGGCCATTAGCAACGTGCCGGTTACTGTAACAGTTACCGCACCTGATAATACTGTATCTATCTTTAGTGAAATATTTACCACTACCCTTAAACCCGGGGAAGAAACCGATTTTACACTGAGTGATAAATTTAATACAACGCCCGGTGCAACGTATAGTATTACAGCCGAAACAAAACTTACTACCGACCCGATAGCCAATAATAATAAAATAACAGGCACTATTGCAGTGGGTACCCCACCAGCGTTAAGCGGTATGCTGGCTTATTTTTGTACCAACACCAATGCCTACCAGTTATCAGGCTTGGGCGATGGACAGGTGCTTTGGTATAAAACAGCCACAGATGTTACGCCTATAGGCTTTGGTTCGCCGGCAACGGTTACCCAGGTGCCTGTAAATAACACCTTCTATGCAGGCCTTAATGATTTTAGCGGCAAGGTTGGCCCTGCAAATAAAAATGTGTTTAGCGCGGGTAATTATAACCAGTTTACCCCCGGGATAAAGGTAACCACCAAAATACCAATTACGATAGAGAGCGCCCGGCTGTACATTGGCAATCCCGGCAGAATAACTTTTGCTGCTACCAATGATAACGGTGAGGTGGTATCATCCGTAACGTTAAATGTTACAGCCACCCGCAATACAGCGGCAGCTGGTGAACAGCCGAATGACCCCGCCGACCAGGGTAAGGTTTATACATTAAACCTATTGCTACCCGATGCCGGTAATTATACTATTGTACCAACGTACGAGAGCGGTGCAACCATCTACCGTAATAATGGCGGAGTAACGGGGTATCCGTTCACTGTTGGCGATGTATTTAGCATAACAGGTACCGAAGCCACACCCGACCCGGGCGTAACCGACCCTAGCTACGATAAGAATTTTTATTACTACCTGTACGATATGCAGGTACGCAGCCCCGGTTGTGCAACCGTGCAAAGGGTGCCTGTTATGGTAACAAAACCCGTTATCACTCAAACCGGAGATGTGCTAAGCTCAAGCATTAGCCAGGGCAACCAATGGTTGTTAAATGGCAAAATAATTGATGGCGCTACCGGCGTTACCTATTCGCCGTTGGTTAGCGGTACTTATAGAGTACAGGTTACTGTTGGCGATGGCTGTACTGCAGCGTCAGATGATTTTGCATATGCCATTACTGCTAAAAACCCAGCTAAAACAACAGATATAGGCCTTGCCATATTCCCGGTGCCTGCGTATACCTATTTTAACGTGGTGTTTGTAGCAAAAGCTGCGGGCAACCTGCAATTATCATTAATTAACAGTTCGGGGCAGGTGGTGTACCAAACATCGCAAACCATAGCTGCGGGTAATTTTAGTACAGTTATAAATACGGCTAACTACATTCCGGGTACCTATTTGTTAAAGTTAAACCTTGGCGATAAGGTATATTCAAAAAAGATAATTATAGCTAAGTAGGTAAATAAGTAAACAAGAAAGCCCGTGCAATTTGCACGGGCTTTCTTGTTTGTAGTATCTACAAAGATTTTTAAAAGGTGTATTTTAAGCCAAGGCCGGGTGCAAGGTCAAAGAAAGGGCCTGTGGCAAGCTCAACCCGCGGGTTAAGGTCAAGGCTAAAGGCAAAAGGGGCATCAGGCAGTTTGTACTCCAGGCCTAAAACGGCATCAGCACCAAGTAATACGTGGCTGTCGTTATAAACGTTGTCATCGCTGCCAAAGCGTTTGTAAACGCCTTTGCCTACCGAGCCAACGTGCGCGCCAAATCCATAATAAAATTTCAAATTAGTGGTGTTAAAGGCTCCTTGGTGCAGTTCATATAAGCCGGTAAATACAACGCCATGGTTGCGTATGCCTATTATTCCCTCAAGCGCGGTATTGCTGTCCATAAAATATTTAATAGATGGGCCGTTCTCATAACCGCCAAATTTTAAACCTACTGCGGTTTTATAATCCTGTGCATCCGATCGTTTAGAGAGCAATAAAAAAGAGGTAAGAAGTACTGCGATAAAGGTAAATTTTTTCATTTCGGTTTTTGTTTTCTGTAAAGACGGGCAGCTTTTAAAAAAGGTGCCGCTGTTTGTAAAATAATTGTTAACAATACGTAGTTAACGGCATAAATAAGCTTTTATGCTGTTATTATATAAAACTATGCTGCAATAATAGAGTATGAGGTTGATTTACAACCATAAAATAATCAACATATCCACATTGCATTTGTATAGGTAAATAGATTAAATTGGCAAAAAATACATTGTTTCAATGAGTATTACACAAAGGGTATTATCTAAATTAACCTTATTGCTTGTACTGCTGTGCTTTACAAGTGTGGTTGGCGCGCAAAAACAAAATAACAGTAATGGTATGGTTGTTTGTGCATACCCTAATGCTGCACAAGCGGGGCTTAATGTGCTAAAAAAAGGGGGAAATGCTGTAGATGCGGCAGTGGCTGTGCAATTTGCACTGGCGGTTACTCACCCCCAGGCGGGCAATATTGGTGGCGGGGGCTTTATGGTTTACCGGCCTGCTAAAGGCGTACCTAATACCCTCGATTTTAGGGAGAAAGCCCCGGCAAAAGCAAATGCCGATATGTACCTTGATGCTGCCGGCAATGTGATACCTAACATGAGTTTATATACCCACCAGGCATCGGGCGTGCCGGGCTCTGTTGATGGGATGGTTACAGCACATCAAAAATATGGTAAACTAAAATGGGCGGCTTTAGTGCAGCCGGCTGTTAACCTGGCGCTTAAAGGGTTTAAAATAACCAAACACCTGGCAGCAGATCTGAACCGTAATGATTCTGTATTTCGCAGCCTTAACTCGGGTAAAAACTACCTGCTTAAAGATGGCGGTTGGAAAGAGGGCGATTTGCTGGTGCAGGCAGACCTGGGTAAAACGCTTGCGCTGATACGCGATAAGGGCCGCAACGGGTTTTATGATGGCACCACCGCCAACATGATCATCGCCGAAATGAAAACCGGGAAAGGGTTATTCACCAAAGCCGACTTGTATAATTACCATTCTGTTTGGCGCAAGCCACTTACAGGCCATTACAAAAAGTATAAAATTATAACTATGCCACCACCATCAAGCGGGGGGATAGCTTTGCTGCAATTGCTAAAATCGGTACAACCATATCCATTACACAGGTATGGGTTTAACAGTGATAGCACCGTGCAATTAATAGTTGAAGCCGAGCGCCGGGTATATGCCGACCGCTCTAAATACCTGGGCGACCCTGATTTTTACAAAGTACCTGTTGATAGCCTGTTAAAGCCTCAATACATCACAAGCCGTATGCAAACCTTTAACTGGGATGCCGCTACGCCCAGCACCAATATACAGCCGGGTACTTTTATAGGTTATGAAAGCGACCAAACCACACATTATTCCATTGTGGATAAATACGGTAACGCGGTATCTATCACCACTACGCTTAATGACTCGTTTGGCTCAAAAATATTTGTGAACGGCGCAGGCTTTTTGCTGAACAACGAGATGGATGATTTTAGCTCGAAACCCGGTGTGCCTAACATGTACGGGTTGGTAGGTGGTAAAGCCAATAGCATACAACCCGGTAAACGCATGCTATCGTCTATGACGCCAACCATTGTAGAAAAATACGGTAAACTATTTATGGTTGTTGGCACACCAGGCGGTTCAACCATTATTACATCGGTGTTTCAAACAATACTTAATGTTATTGAATTTGATAAGGATATGCAGCAGGCGGTTAGCGCCAAACGTTTCCATCACCAGTGGTTGCCCGATGAGGTAGTTGCCGAAGCTGATGCATTAAGCGATGCCGCCAAAATAAAGTTGCAGAAAAAGGGTTATTCAATAAAATCTATAGGTGCTATAGGCCGCGTGGATGCCATATTGAAAATTAAAACAGGTTACCAGGGCGGTGCCGACCCAAGGGGTGATGATACGGCGCTGGGGTATTAAAGGGGGTGAATATAAGGTGGTAAATGCTTGCCTAATGATAATTAGGTTTATACATTAAATAACTACTCACCATTCACTATTCATCAATCAACTAAAAATGTTATGTTTGTGAGTTATGCGAAGCAGTGTAAAACATCAGGAAACTATTGATTATTTTTTAAAAATAGTTTGGCAAACGGTTGCCAACCGTTATAACCAGTTAGTTACCGAATTTGGTATTACACAATCTATCGGGTACCTGCTTATCAATATTGATGAAGAAGGTACAACCGTATCGCAGGCGGCTGCGTTGCTGGGTTTAAAATCAACCAGTTTATCGCGCATGCTGAATCAACTGGAGCAAACGGGCCTTATCTACCGCGAATCAAACAAAGGGGATAAACGGTCAGTTAAAATATATCTTACCGACCTTGGTAAGGAGAAACGCCAACTGGCAAAAAACGTTGTTAAACAGTTTAATAACTACCTTAATGCACACATTAGTGATGCTGATAAACAGTATTTAACAGAAATGCTGAAAAAAATAAATCAGCTTACCCTCAACTATAAACCATAAAACATACTTTTTAACGTTATGCTAATTGTTAAAAAGTGTTAAGCTGATGGTTTTGCCATATAAAACGATAAATTTGCCCTTTGAAAATAGAATGAACAGGATACTGCTGATATTATTTCTGTCTGTTGTTTGTTTGTCTGCCTGCAAAAAGGGTTATGACCCGGTTGCTGAAGAACGCACGCAAGCTGATATAGATGATAAAATAATACAGGATTATATTGCTGCTCACCCGGGTTTAGATGCTCAACGGGTTGATAGTGCGGGCATTGCAACAGGTGTTTACTATGTTGTGCTTGACCCGGGCAAAGGCAATGCATTGTTCACAAATTCAACAAGGATAACAATTGATTATACCGGCAAGAAATTGCTAACCGGCGATAAATTTGCCGGAAGCAATGAATTTCATCCCTCGTTTACTTTAGGAGAGGTGTTGAGAGCATGGAAACTTGGAATCCCGAAAATACAAAAAACTGGAAAAATACGCATTATAGCAGCGTCACGATATGCTTACGGGCCCTACGATCAGCCTGAGTTAAATTTACCCGCAAACAGCGTGGTAGATTTTGATATTGAACTTTTAGATGTAACGAACTAATTTTAGATGAAACAAAAGATTTTTACCTTTTTATTGATAGTAGCAACTGGTTTATCTGCTTGCAAAAAAAATCAGGACCAGCAACAGGACATCAGATCGTACGATAACGAGCAGATCCAAAAATATATTGCTGCCAACGGGTTAACCGGCTTTACCGAAGATACCACTCGTGATGGTACGGGTACAACCGGTATGCAGTATAAAATTATAACCCAGGGTACCGGCGATACGCTTAAGTATTCGGATAAAGTGTCATTGGTTTATACGCTTAAATCTTTTGATGGTAAGTATACTTCTGCTGATACGATAAACAATCATATGTATGATTTTTTGGGCTATCTTACAAATGATAATTTACCTAAAGGATTACAAGTGGCTATCCATAACATATTAAGATATAAAGGCAGCAGCATGCGTTTGCTAATACCATCGCGCCTGGCATATGGGATAAATGGTACCGGTTCGGGTAGTATTAGCAATGTTAATACCCGTATTGCGGGTAACCAATGCCTTGATTACTATGTACACGTAATTGGCGACCAAAGTGCTTATGATGATAAGGTTATTAATAATTATATAGCGGCAAATAATTTAAGTGGCTTTTCAAAAGACTTTGCATTAATCGATTCTTCGGGGGTAAAATTAAAGAAATATTATTACTATAAAACAGTAACACCCGGTACTGGTGTAATTGGCGCTATAACCGAATTTTCTAAAGTAACAACTACTTACGGGGGGTCTATACTTAATGGTTTTTCGTTTGATTTTGCCAGCTATACTACGCCAACTGTATTAACGCCGTTTAACTTAATTGATGGGGTGAGCCATGCGCTTGAAAACCATGCTACAACAGGTACATCTTTACAAATTTTAATCCCGTCGGCGCTTGGGTACGGTACTGCTGCGCAAACAGGTATCCCTTCTAATTCTGTATTGAAATTTGACTTTACGGTAAGCGGGATCGATTTATAAATTATTTATTGAGGGCTGCTTTAAAAGCCTTTAAACAACGGTCTCGCGCAACTGCGTGCTCTACAATGGGTTTTGGATATTTGCTGAAGTCGGCATATTCCGGAACCCATTTTTTGATATATTGCAGTTTTGGGTCGAATTTTTTGAGTTGCGAATCGGGGTTAAAAATCCTAAAGTATGGTGCAGCATCTGTGCCGCTACCGGCCGCCCACTGCCACCCCCCAACATTACTGGCCATTTCATAATCGAGCAGTTTACGGGCAAAGTAACGTTCGCCCCAGCGCCAGTCTATCAATAAATCTTTACTTAAAAAGCTGGCAGCTACCATGCGCACGCGGTTGTGCATGTAGCCTGTGGCATTCAGCTCACGCATGCCGGCATCAACCAGCGGGAAACCCGTTTCGCCTTTACACCAGGCTTCAAACTGCTCCTCGTTGTTTATCCAGTTAATACGGTCATACTCCGGCCGAAAGGCATGATCCATCGTTTGTGGGAAGTGATGTATTATCATCATATAAAACTCCCGCCATATCAACTCGTTCAGCCATGTTTTTTCTTGTGCTTTATGTGCGTCGCTTGCACAGTGGCGAATACTTACCGTGCCAAAACGCAAATGCACCCCAATGTGCGATGTGCCTGTTATTGCCGGGAAATCGCGATTTGCGGCGTAGTTGGCAATAACGCTGTGGTATTCTTTTTCAGGGAAGCTTATTTCGCTTTTTACAAAACCCATTTCTTTGAGGGAGGGGGGGGCAGGTGCTTTAAATTGGTGCAGGTTTTTTAAATATTTTTCAGACGGATACGCTTTCAGGTAAAAAGGTTTTAGCTTTTGGTACCATTTGTTTTTATAGGGTGTATAAACGGTGTAGGGCTTGCCATCGTCTTTTACCACTTCGCCTTTTTCAAAAATCACCTGGTCTTTATAGGTATTAAACGCTATGTTGTGTTTGGCCAATAATTGTTTTATTTCGTTATCGCGATGTTGTGCATAGCCGGGTTCATAATCATGGTTGGTATAAACAGCGGCTACATAATATTCTTTAACGATTTTTTTCCAGGCATGTTCGGGCTTGTCATAAAGCACCAGTAAACCACTGTGGTGGTTATGGCACTCTTTATTTAGCTTATCAAGTGCGTTGTAAATAAAGGTTACACGGGCGTCGTCATTGTCCTCCAGTTTGTCAAGTATCTCTTTATCGAAAATAAAAATGGGTAGTACCGGCTTGCCGCTTTTAAGGGCATGGTACAGGCCTGCGTTATCTTCAACCCGTAAATCGCGCCTAAACCAGAAAATATTTACCGGGGTGTTCTTATCCATAAATTTGTTTTAGTGCCGAAATAACATCGGGATATTTGAATTTAAAACCCGCTGCCTCTATTTTTTGTGCCGATCCCTTTGTGCTGCCCAATACTAAACCTGCCATTTCGCCAAAGAGCAGCTTTATTAAAAATGCCGGTACGTGTGGCGCCCAAAGTGGCCGGTTCAATTGTTTGGCAACGGCCACGGTCATTTCACTGCTGGTTACAGGTAGTGGGGCAACCATATTGTAAACGCCGGTAAGTTGCTCATTATTCAACCCAAACAGGTACATATCAATCGCATCTTTGTGGTGTATCCATGGCACCCATTGTTTACCGGTACCCAAAGCCGAACCTACCCCAAGTTTTATCGGCAGGGCCAACTGCGGTAAGGCACCACCTTCGGTAGTCAATACAACTCCTGTACGGAATTTTAGGATACGCAGATCAAACTGTTTGCCTTCATCAACCGCTTTTTCCCATTCTATACAGCAATTGCCAATAAAATCGTGTGCGGGGGCGCTATCCTCTGTAAGCAGTTCATCCCCTCGATCGCCATAATAATTAATACCCGATGCCGATATAACTGTATGAACCTTATGTGCTTTGTCTTTCATTAGCCCATAAATTAGGCCTATAGATTTAGTGCGGCTTTCTACAATTTCACGTTTACGATCGTTCGTCCAGCGTTTATCGGCAATGCCGGCGCCTGCCAGGTGTATAATAGTATCTACACCGTTAATGCAATGCTCATCTATACGGCCTTTGTCAACATCCCACAAAAACGTCTTAACATGCGGGTCTTGACCCGGGCTGCGGCTTAAATGGCTTACCGTATGCCCCTGGCCCAGCAGGACCTTTGTGAGGTGCCTGCCCAATAAACCCGAGCCACCGGTAATAAGGATGTTTTTGTTCATGCTTTTTGTATAATATCGTATAATGAATGTCGAATTTAGAACGCCGAAGTTTTTATTTCATAATTCAATACTGAATATTCGGTGTTAGATATTTCTATTTTTCTATCTCTTTAAAATCCGTTATCCGTTTGGCCATGCCTTTAAATATAAAAAGGTGAAAAGGCCACATCATATACCAGTACAGCCTGCCCCATAACCCCCGGGGCCTAAAAGTAGCAATTTGGCTCAGGATGGTTTGGTTATGGCGTTCAATAATTTTAAACTCTAGCCAGGCTTCGCCGGGAAGTTTCATTTCGGCATAAAGCAGCAAGCGGTTATTTGCTTTATCGGCAAGCAGCACCCGCCAAAAGTCTATTACATCGCCTGCAGAAACATTGATGTTACTGGTGCGGCCACGCCGCGAGCCCACGCCACCAAAAAGTTTATCTAAAAACCCGCGGGTGCTCCATATCCAATCCCAATAATACCAGCCACGGTTGCCGCCAATAGCCATTATATTTTTAAGCACTTCAGTGCTTTCGCGTTTAAACGGTTGCTTAACCTTATACTCCAGCGTGCCGTTTTGCGGTACCTTTATCTGGTCCATAAACCCGGCGGTAAGGTAGCCGTTATTCAGGGCATCCTTCCAACTGCTAACAATGGAGTTTTGCTCTATTTTATTAAAGGCCAGTTTAAGGGCCTCCTCATAGGTAAGGCAATTTCGCTTTACAACGTAGTCAATATCATGGTTTTTCATGATGGTTTCATTCTTCATACTATCAACCAGGCTTTGCGCAAGGGAGTAACTTGTTGAAGTAACAAAGTACAGCCAGTACGAAGAAATTTTTGGCGACAGGAACGGGATAATAATGATATACCTTTTTAGCTTACGTACCTTGGCATAGGTAAGCATCATTTGTTTAAAGGTGAGGATATCCGGCCCGCCAATATCAAATATTTTATGAAACGATGCCTCATGCAACAGCACACCTTCCAGGTAACCCAGCACATCGCGGATGGCTATAGGCTGGCATTTGGTGTTTACCCAGCGCGGCACCGTCATAACAGGGAGTTTCTCAGTCAGGTCGCGGATGATCTCGAACGATGAACTGCCTGAGCCGATGATGATAGCCGCCCGTAAAACGGTAAGTGCAGCCTTACTTTCTTTTAGCACATCCTCTACATGCCGCCGCGATAGCAGGTGGCTCGATAAATTGCTATCATTAGTGATACCGCTTAGGTAGATAAGCTGCCGGCATTTGGTTTTGTTAAGTGCCTGTACAAAATTATGCGCAGATAGGGCCTCCAATGCGGCAAAATTATCGGCTTGCGCCATAGAATGTACCAGGTAATAGGCCGCGCCGATATCATCGGGTACGGCCTCTATACTTTGCTCTTTAAGCAGGTCGCCGGTAAGCAGGGTTACGCGGTCGCTATAATCATTTTGTTCATGAAAGCGGCGCTTATCGCGCACAAGGCACACTACGGTGTGGCCTTTCTCCAGTAAAACCGGGATGAGCCGCGTACCAATATACCCGTTAGCACCTGCAAGTAACACTTTCATGTTATGTGCAACAACAGAAGCGCCCTGGTGTTTTAATCAGGAAATTTTGCGATGTAGTTAATTTAAAGGAGTATATTGTTTGTAACATTTTCGTTAAAGAAGATTGTTTCTCACAAAAAGTTTAAAAACGAATAAACTTTTTGTGAGAAGCAATTGTTAAGACAGTATTAACAAAAGATAATATTAACATAAATTAAAATTATAAGAAAATGTTTACACATAATTTTCAGCTGATAATAATATTTTTCAGCATAGCAGTAGTTATTTTTTTAGGGGTTTACGGCGCTTATTGCCACAAAAGGGCTAAATCATTTGTAGGTACGGGCCGTTTAACTGATATAGAAAATTGGGCTATTAAGTCTACCATAATGTGGATAGCCACATATATGCTTGCTTTTGTAATGGCCATACAATTTATTTTAGGTTAATATGCTATGGGGCATTTGAGGATAGGATGCGGATTCCCCAAATTGTTCAAAATCTTCCCGGTTGTATATGCGGGAGGAGGATAATCAGCCGGTAATGTTGAGTCCCCAAAAAGAGAGATACAAGCTGTATAGCCGTAAACTTAACATTAACTTGTTGTTATAGTAATATCTGGTAAATTTTTTGCTTGATATGGTTGTGGTTTTAATGTTGCATCATTAGCCATATTAAGTTACTACTATGCTAACACGTACTTTTGAACAATTTATTATCTACGCTACTTGTTTTGCTTTGGCTCTTTTAATATCGGCAGGTGTTTATTGCATGCGGCGTTCCAGATCATATATTGGCACCGGGCGTTTAACTGAAATTGAAACATGGTACACCCGTGCAACATTGGCATGGGTATGTACCTTTTGCCTTTCTGTAGCATTAGTTATAGAATTTATTTAGGCTTTTATTTAAGTCAAAACTTCCACATGTGGCTTATAAGTATCTGTTTTAACCCGTGCCTGTAACTCGTGCAGTATATTGTATAACCCAAAGTTAGTACGGTTTACATAAATGAAGTGCTTAACGCCGCGGGCCTGTTTAAACTCGGGCATTTTAGCAACCTTTTCACCAAAGCCAAAAAGATCGTCAAAAAAAGCTTTTTCGCCAAAATCAAACGTATTGGTAATGTACGGCTTTGCAAACAGGGTTATCATCTGTTTAAACATGGTGTAGTAAAATTCTATCTGCGCTGGTGTGTCATTTGGTAATATCATCTCCAGCTTGCGGAAGGCTTTGATGGTTTCCTCTTTATCGTTAAACAAATTTGTTGAGGTGAGCGAGAAGAAAGGGTAGTAAAAATCGTTTGGCATCACTTTTATACAGCCAAAATCAATTACGCCAAGTTTACCTTCGGGGGTTATCATGAAATTGCCGGGGTGTGGGTCGGCATGTACGGCGCGCAGTTCGTGCTGCTGATAGTTGTAAAAGTCCCAAAGTGCCTGGCCAATCTGGTCGCGCAGCTGCTGCGATGGGTTGGTGGCCAAAAACTCTTTTAAATGCAGGCCTTCCAGCCAGTCCATGGTGATGATGCGCTTGCTGGATAGGTCGGGGTAGTAGCCCGGGAACACTACATTATTCAGGTTTTTACAGGCGATAGAAAATTCTATCGAGCGGCGCACTTCCAGTTCATAGTCGGTTTCCTCTAAAAGGCGTTCTTCTACTTCGCGCATATAAATATCAAGTTCTTTTTCGCTCATGCCCAGCATCCGGAAGGCGAAGGGTTTTATCAACTTAAGGTCGGACGAGATGGAATCTCCCACACCGGGATACTGGATCTTTACGGCCAGTTTTTTACCATTCAGCTCGGCCTGATGCACCTGGCCTATTGATGCCGCGTTGGTAGAGCGGATGTTGAACTTGTTATAGATCTGCTCGGGCGTTTTGCCAAAATATTTTTTAAACGTTTGCACAATAAGCGGCCCCGAAAGAGGCGGCGCATTATATTGCGATTGCGTAAATTTATCTACATAGGCCTGCGGCAACAGGTTTTTATCCATGCTTAGCATCTGCGCCACCTTTAAGGCGCTTCCTTTTAGCTGGCTAAGCGATTGGTATATATCCGTAGCGTTATCCTCGTTCAGTTCAGACCTGTCCATCTCCGGGTTGAACAGTTTTTTGGAGTAATGCTTAATATAGTTGCCGCCAATTTTAAAACCGGTTGTTACAAATTTAGCGCTGCGTTCAACTTTGCTGGTGGGTATGCTGTTTTGCTCTTTAGCGGTATTATCACTCATGGTTATCTATCAAATAATGCGGCCAGTTTTTGCGGCGTTACATCCGCGTAATCGTTTATTACCAGGTTGGCCAGTTTGGTAATGGTTTGTGCAGGGTGGGCAGTGGTTATGCCAACAACCTTCATTCCCGCATTGTTGCCCGCCGCTAATCCCGACAGGGAATCTTCAAACACCACACACTGTTCGGGGCGGGTGCCAAGTTGTTTGGCAGCTTTTAAAAATATCTGTGGTGATGGTTTGGGCTGGCTTACCATACTGCCAACAATAATGGCATCAAAGTATTGCCTCATGGCGATGGACCCGAAAATAAAATCCACATCCTCCACAGTTGATGACGTGGCCAGAGCTATCTTGATACCGGCGCTTTTCAGGTCGTTTAAAAAAGTTTCAAGGCCATTTACAGGCCGTAAAAAGGGCCCAAAAGCATCTTCATAAAGTCGTTTTTTCTCTTTAACGAGCGCTTTTAACTCGGCTTCGTCAATGTCCTCGCCAAAGTATTTTTTTAGTGTGTTTATTATCGGTACGCCGCTAATACCGGTTAAGTAAGTTTCCCTGCTTAGTTCAGGCAGGCCGTGCTTTTTAAAAAGCTGCTGCCATGCCTGAAAGTGGAACGGGGTATTATCTATCAGGGTGCCATCCATATCAAATATGGCGCTGAAGGTTAGTGTTTTAGAAACTTCCAAATCCCATTTTCTCTTTTATCCCACCATTTTTAGCAAGGAACTTACCGTACTCAAACAGGTTATCAATTGGCGAACGCTGAAATAGGTCGAACGTTACGTTAACGCCCTTTTCAATAGCTTCGTCGGTTTTCTCAAAGCCTGCCGAATCATCATTTATCCAAAAATTAAGTACAAAACCAAACTGGATCCACAGTGCATCTTTATAACGTTTGCTAAAGAATTTACGGTCGCTAAGTTCCTGCGTTTCCATGCCTTCGCTGATTATGCCTTCGGCAAAGTTCTCAAAAAGCAGTTTGGTTGGCTCCAATACCTTTGGCGTACCCAGGCTACGGTGTTTTTTTATGCTGTAAACAGCAAAGCTGCGGTTACTTTTCAACAGCTCAAAAAAACTGTAGAAAAATGAAAGGGCCTTCTCGCGCGATGAATATCGCGCCCAAACTTCCTGCCCGCGTATTTCAGTAATCGTTTTGGTAGTTAAATCGGCCCAAACGGATTGTTCAACGGCGTCAAACGACCCAAAAAACCGGTAGAATTCTTCTTCGGGCATTTTATTCTTTTTGGCGAATACATACACTGATTTGGGCTGCTGGCCTTCGGTTAGTACATGATCTATGTACGCTTTCTGGATACTTTCGGTAGTTGCCATAATGTTGAGTTTTACAATATAAAATTACTGATAAATGTATAAGCAAATATCATGCTTATGTTATTTAAACGAGTGGATATAACGTTTGTTGCGAATGAGGGTTTAAGCACAGAGGATACAAAGAAAAAACAGTGCACGAGAAAAATATTATAAAGGTGTCGGTGGAAACTTTGTGCTCTCTGTATCCTCTGTTGTTAATAATATTGTTGCTGTAAATGAGTGCTCAATGTTGGCAACATGTCAAATATTAAAGTGAACGTTTCAGGGCTGATAAATAATTACCACTTTTGTAATTAATCTAAATAAGTTTAGATTAGTTGTTCATATGAGTGAAAAGGTTATACTTGTTTGGTTTAGAAATGACTTGCGCATACACGATAATGAAATATTATCCGAAGCCGTGCGCAGGGCTGATAAAGTTTTACCCGTATTTATTTTCGATCCTTTTTACTTTAAAACCAGCCCTTCAGGTGCTTTAAAAACAGGTAGTTTCCGTGCCCGTTTCCTGTTAGAAGCCGTTGCCGATTTGAGGAAGAACCTGCGAACATATGGGGCCGACCTGTTGATACGTACCGGCGACCCTGCCGAAGTGCTTACACAGCTGGCCGAAGAATACCAGATAAGCGAAGTTTACCATCACCGCGAAGTTGCACCCGATGAAACAGATGTTTCTGAAAGAGTAGAAGCGGCGTTATGGAAAATGAAACTTAACCTTAAGCATTTCATCGGGCATACTATGTACCATAAAGAGGACCTGCCATTCCCCATAAAAGATATCCCCGATAGCTTTGTAACCTTTAAAAAGAAAGTAGAACGAGATAGCACGGTTAGGCCAAGTGTGGTTAGCCCCGATCATATTACCACTCCCGAAATTACTGATGCAGGCGAACTGCCTACCCTTACCGGCCTGGGCGTGCCCAGGCCAGTAGATGATATACGCGCCGGGGCAAAAATAACCGGTGGCGAAACAGTTGCTTTAAAACAACTGCACCAATACCTGGAAAGTTCTGCTCAGAACGTACAGGGCAAAAACGGCCGTAATGCAAACTGCAATTCATCAGGCCTTGGCCCTTGGCTGGCTATTGGGTGTATATCGCCAAAGCAGGTTTACTGGGAGGTGGTTAACTATTACCGCGAAAACCACTTACCTAATACCGATCCTATTATGCTGGAGCTGCTTTGGCGTGATTACTTCCGGTTTATGTTTAAAAAGCATGGGCAAACGTTCTTTCGATCGGAAGGGTTTGGCGATGCCCCCGATATGGCCGATAATCAGGATGAGCTTTTTGAACACTGGAAGAACGGCCAAACCGGCGTTCCGTTTATTGATGCAGCTATGCACCAGCTAAATGCTACCGGCTTTATTAACAACTATAGCAGGCAGGCGGTAGCCACCTACTTAACCAAGGACCTACAGGTAGACTGGACAAGAGGCGCCCTGTACTTTGAAGAAAAACTGATAGACTATTCGCCCGCAAGTAACTGGGGCAACTGGGCTTTTGTGGCCGGGGTAGGTAACGATACCAAAAGCAACCGCTTTTTTAACGCCGCTAAACCAACCGATCAGTTGGATACGAACAGCGATTTTATAACTACCTGGCTGCCCTTAGCCAACGCTATTGACGAAGCACCCATTATTAATGAATAAGCACAACAAAAGGCATAAATAAGCGTACTTATAATATGAACCCTTTTGAACAATTCACCATCATTATTGGCCTCCTGGCCGTGCTACTGGAGGGTGCATCTTATTTGCGCAGTTTTGCTAAAAAACTCTTCCATCATCCCTCAAAACATACCGGTTAGTTTTTTTGGGAAAATTAAAGAAAAGTAATTGCATATTATTTCAGCATTTGAATGTATAATGCTTAATTTTGTACCGTTTTACAACATTGGTTTCTCATGGATCGCCTAAATTATATAGATAGCGGAAACGCAGCCTACATTGACACACTTTACGAAGCTTATAAACAAGACCCCGAATCTGTTGATTACGGCTGGCAAAAGTTTTTTGAGGGCTTTGATTTTGGTAAGGATAACAGCGCAGAACCGGCAGCAGCAACAGCTTCCGTTACGCCTGATCATTTTATCAAAGAGATCAATGTGATGAACATGATAAGTGGATACCGTAACCGCGGCCATTTATTCACAAAAACAAACCCAGTGCGCGAGCGCCGCAAGTATTTTCCGGGTAAAGAGCTGGAAACTTTTGGTTTAAGCGAAGCTGATATGGATACCGTGTTTAACGCTGGTGTCGAGGTTGGCTTAGGCCCCGCCAAACTGCGGGATATCCGCCAGTTATTAGAACAAACCTATTGCCAGGCCATTGGTGCCGAATATACCTACATCCGCAACCCTATAAAGCTGAAGTGGTTTGAGGACAGGATGGAGAAACAACGCAATACGCCTTCATTTACAGCCGATGAGAAAAAGCTGATGCTGGCCAAACTGAATGAAGCGGTTGTTTTTGAAAACTTTTTGGGAACAAAGTTCCTGGGCCAGAAGCGTTTCTCGTTAGAGGGTGCTGAAGCATTGATCCCAGCTCTTAACTCGGTTATCAAAAAAGGATCAGACCTGGGTATCGAGGAATTTATCATCGGTATGGCACACCGTGGTCGTTTGAACGTTTTGACCAACATTATGGAGAAAACCTATAAAGAGGTATTCTCTGAGTTTGAAGGCAAGAACTTTGATTCTGAATCTCCGTTTGGTGGCGACGTAAAATACCACCTGGGCTTCTCAACGGATGTGGAAACATCACAGGGCAAAAAAGTTCACCTGAGCCTTTGTCCAAACCCATCGCACTTAGAGGCGGTTGACCCTGTTGTTGAAGGGATCACCCGTTCAAAAATTGATTTTAAACACAACGGCGATCATTCAAAGATCGCCCCTATATTGATACATGGTGATGCGTCTGTAGCCGGGCAAGGAATTGTTTACGAGGTTTTACAGATGGAAAAACTTGATGGTTACCGCACTGGTGGTACCATTCACCTGGTAATAAATAACCAAATAGGTTTTACCACTAATTATAAAGATGCCCGTTCAAGTACCTATTGTACGGATGTGGCCAAAACGGTCCTTTCGCCCGTATTCCACGTAAATGGTGATGATGTTGAGGCATTGGTTTACGTAGTTAACCTGGCAATGGAATACCGCCAGGTGTTTAACGAGGATGTATTTATAGATATATTGTGCTACCGCCGCTATGGCCATAACGAGGCCGATGAGCCAAAATTTACCCAACCGGTATTGTACAAAGCTATTGAGGCGCACCCTAATCCGTTACAGATCTACAGCAAAAAACTGATAGCCGAAGGAACTATTGACGATAAGTATGTAAAAACTATCGAAAAAGATTTCCGTGCCGAATTACAAGGTATGCTGGATGAGGCAAAAGCTGCCGACAGGTTTACTGATACTATCCCGATGTTTGAAGGCGCCTGGAGCGGCCTCCACCTGGCCAATCATAGTGAATTGATCAGTACGGTTGATACCTCGGTTACCAAAGAAGTAATAAAAGAGATAGGTACTAAACTTACCATATTACCAAAAGACAAACAATTCTTTAAAAAGATAGAAAAACTGTTTCAGGACCGTAACGCCATGGTAAACAAAACCGGCGTTTTTGACTGGGCTATGGGCGAGCTGCTTGCTTATGGCACTTTGTTAAAAGAAGGTTTCCCGGTAAGGCTGAGCGGTGAGGATGTTAAACGCGGTACCTTCTCGCATCGCCATGCGGTACTTACCCTGGCCGATTCTGAAGATGAATACACCCCGCTGGAAACTATCGACACCAAAGCAAAACTGAGCATCTATAATTCGCTGTTATCTGAGTATGGGGTTTTAGGTTTTGAATATGGTTATGCTTTGGCTAACCCTAATGCCTTAACTATTTGGGAAGCACAGTTTGGTGATTTCTTTAACGGTGCGCAGATTATTGTTGACCAGTACATTGCCAGTGCCGAAACAAAATGGCAGCGTGGTAACGGTTTGGTAATGTTATTGCCGCATGGTTACGAAGGCCAGGGCCCCGAGCATTCATCGGCACGTGTAGAGCGCTTTTTAGAGCTTTGCGCTGATGATAACATACAGGTGGCTAACTGTACTACGCCTGCAAACTTCTTCCATATATTAAGGAGGCAGATGCACCGCAGCTTCCGTAAACCGCTGATCATATTTACACCAAAGAGTTTATTGCGCAGCCCTAACTGCGTATCGCCGCTGGCCGATTTTACAGACGGTAAGTTCCACGAACTGATAGACGATAACTACGCCGACCCTAAAAAGGTTAAACGCGTATTGCTTTGTACCGGTAAAGTTTATTACGACCTGCTTGAGAAACAACAGGTTGATAAACGTAAGGATGTAGCCATTGTACGTGTGGAGCAATTATACCCAACACCGGTACAACAGATATTAAAGGTTAAAGCGAAATACGAAAAAGCTACCGAATTTTTTTGGGTGCAGGAAGAGCCGGAGAACATGGGCGCGTGGCCATACATTTGCCGTAAATTCCATAACGATAAATATTTAAACCTGAATGTGATATCGCGTTTAGAGGGCAGCAGTACCGCTACCGGTTTTGCCAAACAACATGCGGCGCAGCAATTATATATTGTGTCAAAGGCGTTTGAAGCCCCTGCAGGCAAAGCAGTTAAAGAAACGATTAAAAAAACGACAGAGAAAATGGCTAACGCCGGAGCGGATTGATTTTGAGTTGACGGTGAGTGGAGCGAAGAGCGTAAGCGCTAATCAAACCCGCACCCCGCACCAAAACCCTCGTTCCACCAAATAAAACACTACAACTACTTACAATATGAGTTTAGAAATAAAAGTTCCGCCGGTAGGCGAATCCATTACCGAAGTAACATTATCAGCCTGGAAAAAAAAGGATGGTGACCATGTAGAAATGGACGAAGTTATAGCCGAGCTGGAATCAGACAAGGCAACTTTTGAGCTTACTGCCGAAAAAGCCGGAACTTTAAAAACCGCAGCTGCCGAAGGCGATGTATTAGCCATTGGCGCTGTTGTAGCAACAATAGACGAAGCCGGCGCACCTGCAGCCGCTGCTGATAAAGCACCTGCCGCACCCGTTACCGCCAAAGATGAACCTGCAAAAGTAGATAGCCCTGCCGCGCCTCAAAACGCGCCCGCTGCGGCACCGGCCCAGGGTTCAATATTAGAAATTAAAGTACCACCGGTAGGTGAATCTATAACAGAAGTTACCCTTTCGCGCTGGATCAAAAAAGATGGTGATGCCGTTGAAATGGACGAGGCTATTGCCGAACTGGAATCTGATAAAGCAACATTTGAATTAACAGCCGAAAAAGCCGGAACATTAAAAACTATAGCCAAAGAAGGCGACACCCTTGCCATTGGCGCGGTAGTTTGTACCATTGAAGGTGGCGCAGGCGCTGCTGCACCGGCCTCAATACCGGTTACCCCGGCTGTTGCCGATAAGGTGAACGAATCGCCGCAGGCTACACCATCAAAAGGAACAACATATGCATCGGGCACTCCATCGCCTGCTGCTGCAAAAATATTAGCCGAAAAAGGTATTGATACCACATCTGTAAATGGTACCGGTGTTGATGGCCGCATTACTAAAGGCGATGCCCTTAACGCGCAAAATACACCTGCACCTGCTGCTAAACCAGCCGCTGCTGCTCCCGCACCACAAACGCCGCAACCGGCACCTGGTGCCAGAAGCGATCGTCGCGAGAAAATGTCGTCGTTACGTAAAACTGTTGCAAGGCGTTTAGTGGCTGTTAAAAACGAAACCGCCATGCTAACCACTTTTAACGAAGTGGATATGCAGCCGATAATGGAGCTGCGCGGTAAGTATAAAGATAAATTTAAAGAGAAGCATGGCGTTGGCCTGGGTTTCATGTCGTTCTTTACTAAAGCGGTTACTGAGGCTTTGAAAGAATGGCCTGCTGTTGGTGCCCGTATAGAAGGCGAAGAAGTGGTGTACAGCAATTTTGCTGATATCTCTATCGCTGTTTCTGCACCAAAAGGTTTGGTGGTTCCGGTTATTCGTAACGCGGAGAGCATGAGCCTTGCCGAAATAGAAAAAGCCATTGTGGTTCTTGCAGGCAAAGCCCGCGAAAGCAAATTAACCATTGAAGAAATGACCGGCGGTACCTTCACCATTACTAACGGTGGTGTTTTTGGTTCCATGATGTCTACACCTATTATCAATTCGCCGCAGTCGGCAATATTGGGTATGCACAACATTATTGAGCGCCCGGTTGCTGTAAACGGGCAGGTGGTTATCCGCCCGATGATGTACCTTGCCCTGTCATATGATCACCGCATCATTGACGGCCGCGAATCGGTAAGCTTCCTGGTGCGTGTAAAACAACTATTGGAAGATCCAACAAGGTTATTGTTAGGCGTATAATCTAAACGATATCAAAAAGCCCCCGATGTATCGGGGGCTTTTTAGTTTTATGAAGACTATTTAGCGGCATCCTTGCCGCCAGATGCATGTATAATATATATCACTCGGCAAGAGCCGAGCGATTGCATAAATTGAATTTCTTAAACCAGTCTTCTCAACGCCATTACATAACCAATATGCATTCCATCATGGAACGGCACAAAGTTTATGGCTTCTTCAATATTATTTATCTGTACGCCGTAGCGGGTTGCCCAAGGGGTGTAATTGTCAAATACATGGTTGTTATAGTCGCTCTCCAATTGGTCAATGGTCGATATTAGCAGGCCTTTGATGATGTCAATTTCAGCGTTATCAATAAACCCGTTTGGTTTGGTATCCGGGCGGTATGGGGTATAATATTTATCATCGACAATAAACGGCACATTGGCTCGGGTGTAGCAAACGCCTTGCTGGGCCGATATTACGTGCGCCACATTCCATATAATATTGTTGTTAAAGCCCGCCGGTACTTTGTTCAATTGCTCGGTTGTCAGGTTCTCTATTAAATGCAATAAATGCAGGCGGGTAACGCGCAGGGTAGTTAAGGTATTGGTGATCATAGATCAAATATTGAATTTTTCTGCGGATTGTTTATCATGTTTTATTCAAATAACTCCGCGTGACCTACCACTATTAAAGGAGTTTTTTATTTTACCTTTGCAGAAATGCAGGCAGCCACAGTAAATAGTTCCACTCAGTCAAATAAACCCATATGGTACTTTGTTTTGTGCTGGACAATACTGAACGCATTGCAGGCCTGCACCCTTGAGCTACATGCTGATGAAGCGTACTACTGGATGTTTGCCCAAAAGCTGGATTGGGGGTACTTTTACCATCCGCCTATGGTGGCGCTGTTCATCAAAATAGGTGATACGCTGTTCCATAACGAATTTGGCGTGCGGCTGTTAACCGTGCTGGGCAATAGCCTGGCTATTTATCTGCTTTGGCTTATACTCAAAAAATACCGGGTTAGCGCCCGGTGGTTTATGCTGCTGGTATCGGGCGTATTGGTTTTCCATGTTTATGGTTTTACCAGCACACCAGATGCCCCGTTGTTTATTTTTGCTGTACTATTTTATTATTGCTACCAAAAATATATTGACGAGGATAGCTGGCTAACGGCATTTATCATCGGCATTATAGTGGCCTGCCTGCTTTACAGCAAATACCATGGGGTGTTGCTTGTTGGGTTTACGCTGTTATCAAACCTAAAGCTGTTTACGCGTAAAACTTTTTACCTGGCGATAATTACCGGGCTGGTTGCCTACGTGCCCCATATTTTGTGGCAGATGCACCGGGGCTTCCCGGCGGTTAATTACCAGTTATTTGAGCGATCGTCGGCCTTTGGGTATGATTTTTCCATTAGCCTTACCTTTATAGCCGGGCAGCTGTTGCTGGGCGGTGCGCTGATCAGCTGGTACCTGTTTTATCGTGGTTTTACCACAAAAATAACCGATGTATTTACCCGCGGGTTACTATTTAATACCGTAGGCACATTCGGTTTTTTTTTGCTGAACACCCTTAAAGTAAATGTGCAGCCGCACTATACGCTAATTGCTTTTGTGCCGCTGATATGCCTTGCTTTGATAAGCTTTCAACAAAAAAACTTTAAAGCCAAATGGTTTTACAGCCTGGGCATTGCCAATATTGTTATCATCTTAATATTAAGACTTTCGCTCATAGCGGGGCTGCCATTCATCAAAAATGCTGAGGCTTTGAAAAGCTATTTTGGTTTCCATGAATGGGCCAATTTGGTACATCAAAAGGCAGGCAATGCTTTTGTGGTGATGGATGAGGGGTTCCAAAATCCATCAAAATATAGTTTTTATAACCGCAGCCTTAAAGGGTTCGCTTACGATTCGCGCTATTACGGGCGTACCATGTTTGATATATGGCCTATGGAAGACAGCCTGCAGCATCAGCGTGTTTACTTTTTATTAAAGAGCAAGATACCGGGAACCACCACTGATAGTATTAAATGCGATGCCGGTACCTGGTACGGCGGCTGGGTAGATGATGCGCGCACCTATCAAAAAATAGCCATTGAAACAGGTAAAACCGAAATAAAGGCCAAACCGGGGCAAAAATTCGAATTTGACCTTACGATAACTAACCCTTACCCTTTTGCTGTTAATTTTACCAACCTGGGGTATAAGCACCCGGTAAGTTTGGAGGCCTGCTTTTTTGTACATGTTACGCCGATAAGTGTGCAAGTAGCCGATAGCACTTTTAATAAAATTACATTGCAAAAAGGGCAAAGCGCACGTTATAGCATGATGGTAACGGCGCCTGCACAAAAAGGGGTGTTCGACCTGTTTTTCTCGCTGCGTACCGAACCATTTGCGGGCAGCAAAAACAGCGGCATCATTAAATTTACAGTTGAATAATAACGCGATACAGCATGATAAAAAAGATCTACCTATTTCTATTAACCACCATTTTAACAGCAGGTGCAGCAAGCGCACAAAACGTCGATTTCCATTTAAACGGGATGGGCTTTTTTGATAACCGCGAGTATAAGGAGTTTGTAACGCGCTCGCGCACCTACTCGGGCGTACGCATTACGGCTGACGTTGGCTTTAATATCGACAGCAACAACCACTTTATTTTTGGTGCCAATGCCTTGCACGAGTTTGGTGGTAACCCGTTTTTTTTACGCGTTAACCCCGTTGCTTATTATAGTTTTACAGGTAAAAACTGGTTGTTTAATGCTGGTGCTTTTAGTCGTGAGGGCTTACTGACCGATTATCCGCGCGCTATGTTGAACGATACCCTGCGTTACTACCGCCCCAACGTAGAGGGTTTGCTAACGCGATTTAAAAGCGACCACGTTACCGAAACTGTTTGGATAGATTGGGTAAGCCGCCAAACCAATGTGGATAGAGAGCAGTTCTTATTCGGTTTTTCGGGTAAATACCAGCCATCGCTGGATGGACCTTTTTATGTGTCGCACTATTTCTTTTTACTGCATGATGCAGGCCCGGGGATAGCCATTCCTGATGACCATATACAGGATAACGGCGCGGCACAGATAAAGCTTGGTGCAAATTTAAGCCACAAAACTTTCCTTGATTCGTTAAGTTTTGAAGCGGGCGGTATGCTATCATTAGAGCGTAGCAGGGGTATAGATGGCTGGCAAAAACCAAAGGGCTTTGTGGCCAGTGCTTATGCAAGCTACAAACGCTTTGCCTTAAATGATGAATTTTACAAAGGTGATGGACACCATGTTACTTTTGGTGATGCCTATTACCAGTATAAAACCTACAACAGGCTCGATATTATTTACACCCCTTTTATTGCAAAAGGTTTAAAAGGGCAGTTTGTACTGAGCCTGCACAATACGCCAGGCCATTTCAGTAATCAGGAAGCTTTCAGGCTGACGTTTGATATAGGCAGGAAGAACTTGGTGAAGTTTAAGGATTAGCAATGCCATATCGCTTAGAATGACAAACTTTTTTGCAGGTAAGCATAGTTTTCTATCTTCGCATTATACCAAAATTCCCCTATGAAAAAAGCACTAATCACACTTCTATTCATCACCATACTAACCTCTGGGAAACTATTCGCACAGGAGAACCGCTTCTCGGGCTGGGCAGCATTGTTCCATACACAAAAGTTTTCTGATAAATGGGGGATGTCGTTTGACGCACAGTTCCGATCGGCCAATCATTACGATTATTTGCAACATACATTACTGCGCCCATCGGTAAATTATTACTTCGATAAAAATAAAATGGGTGCGCTGGGTTATGCATATATTGCTACCAATGGCCGTGCAGCAGGCGGCGCAGAAACCTTCCGCCCGGAGAGCCGCATTTGGGAGCAACTCATTATCAATACAAAAATTGGCAAGACCAGCACACTGCAACATCGTTTCAGGCTGGAGCAACGTTTCCTGGGCAATACCACCAACAGGACTGATCATTACTTTTCGCAGCGCCTGCGGTACTTTGCAAGGGCGGTTGTACCCTTTAAAAAAACAGAAATGTTTACTAAAGGAGCTTTCCTGGGTTTGCAGAACGAAGTGTTTGCCAACGTGCAGAATAATAACAAGGTTAATAAACACTTCTTCGACCAAAACCGTGCCTACGTAGCCCTGGGCTATCGGCTGCATAAAAAAGCCGATGTTGAGTTTGGTTACCTAAACCAATACATCAAACAAACCGAAACTTACGTAATTAACCACGTTTTGCAGGCGGCAATTTATACAAGGTTTTAACTGTTCAAAATAAGCGGGTATCATAAACGTTAAAGTTTATATCTTGCATAATGCCCACACTCAGTAACGATCAGCATATACGGCAACTGGCCAACCTTGAACTGCTTGCCCGGCAGGTTGTTGAGGGTTTTATAACCGGTCTGCACCAAAGCCCGTTTCATGGGTTTTCGGTTGAGTTTGCTGAACACCGGTTGTATAACAATGGCGAATCTGTCAAAAATATCGATTGGAAACTGCTTGCCCGTACCGATAAGCTCTTTGTAAAACAGTTTGAGGAAGAAACCAACCTGCGCTGTTACTTGCTGCTTGATACTTCATCATCCATGAATTTCCCGGCAGATGGGGCTAATAAGCTGCAATTTTCGGTTTATGCCATCGCCTCATTAATGTACCTGTTTAAAAAGCAGCGGGATGCATTCGGGCTTTGCCTTTTTTCGGATAAGATGGATTGGATGAGCCCGGCACGTTCAACATCAACCCACCTGTTCCGCTTGTATGCCGAACTAGAGAAGGCGTATGATAACCCGAAGCAAAATACATCTACAAACATAACCCAGGTACTGCATCACATAGCAGGCGAGATCCATCAGCGATCGATGGTAATCATCTTTAGCGATATGCTGGAAAACAGCCTCAATCCCGAAAAAGTGCAGCAGCTTTTCGCGGCCATCCAGCACCTCAAGTACAAAAAGCACGAGGTGATTATTTTTAACGTTACCAGCAAGCAAAAAGAGCAGGACTTTAATTTTGATAACCGCCCGCATCATTTTGTAGATATTGAGACCGGGGCCGAAGTACGCGTGCATCCCAACAAAATTCGCGACAGCTACCAAACGGCCTTAAAAAATTACCGGCACCAGTTGGAATTGAAATGCGCCCAGCACCACATCCAGTTAGTGGATGCCGATATTGAGCAGGGGTATAACGAGATCCTGAAAACGTATCTGATCAAAAGAAATAGCATGATTTGAGATTAGACGGCATAGCGGTCTGAAATTTGTGCTTAAACCATCAACTATTAATTAAATCAAATTTTAAAACAACGTATTTTACGTATATAATGTAATATTTACAGATAATATTAAGCTTTGTGAAATTGCGCAAATCAATTTAGCGGGCATAGTGTTATTGAATAAACGCATCTATTTAGTATGAGACTTTCTGTAGAACGAAAACCAATAAGAGTAAATCCCGATCCGAAGCGTGTAATTGCAAGATTTTTCTTTAACGGAAATGACAGGGCAAAAGAAGTTCTGCAGCGCGTAATGGGTATCTCAGAAGATACCGCTTTTGGTATTGTATCGCCATTGCTCCAGGAATATTCAAAACGCCACCGTAATATAACCCGTGTGCTTAACCGCCATTGCAGTAAGCTAAAGCCACTTATTGCCGAATTGGGGATAGATTTTGACACGCTTACCGTGTACCGTAAATTGTTGATAGGATCGTACTTTACGCACGAATATTCTATCGAGTCGGCGGCTTTCTTTAACCCCTCTATTGTTGAAGACCCCGACCAAACTGAAATGGAGGACGGGCAAAAACGTGTTATCATCAGCTTCAGGGCGGTGGGCGAGGGGCACATCAGTTCTATCACCTTCCGCAGGGCGATGATAGATAAGGATAACCAAATAACCGTTTTACCAGCTGGCAGTTATATTGATGAGGCCGAAATTGTGCGTAACGCCGTTTACAACAAAAAGCTGTTTTTAGAAAAAGCTGCCATAACCCAGATCAACATCAGTGTATTGCACGAACTGGAAGATAAGCTTGACCATCATTTTGAATACTCTAACCTGCGCCGCATTATTCTCGATTCGCAAAAGCTGCAGGAGGATGATATGATGCGCCTGGAATATGATAAAGTGCTTTGGCTGGCCGATTCCTACTACGAGATTGTATTTTCATTGGATACCGATATCTCCGACAGGGTAATATTCCCAATTTCCGAGTATGAGCGCAAGGGTATTGAGGATGCCCGCTTTGTTAAATTTGTAAACGAGGATGGTACCTACGCTTACTATGCAACCTATACCGCTTATGATGGCTCGCTGATCATGCCGAAGCTGCTGCAAACAAGCGATTTTTATAATTTTAAGATTATGCCTTTATACGGTGCAGGTGCGCAGAACAAGAACCTGGCGCTGTTTCCGCGTAAAATAAACGGCAAATACGCCATGATCTCGCGTATTGATGGGTGCAACAACTACATCATGTACTCGGATAAGATCAATATTTGGGAGAAGCCCGACCTGCTGCAAACGCCAAAATTTACCTGGGAGTTTGTACAGATTGGTAACTGCGGGTCGCCGATAGAAACCCGGGATGGCTGGATAGTGATTACCCATGGTGTTGGCCCAATGCGCCGATATGTGCTGGGTGCAAGTTTGCTTAAACTGGATGACCCTACGGTAGAAATAGGACGCCTTAAAGAGCCCCTGTTAGTGCCAAACAGCGACGAACGCGAAGGTTATGTGCCAAACGTGCTATATTCCTGCGGATCGATGATCCACAATAATAAATTGATCATCCCTTACGGCATTTCCGACTCATCAACCTCATTTGCCGAAGTTGACCTGGATGAACTGCTTGCTAAGTTTAAGGAAGATGGGATAGATTAGCATTTTTTAGGTGCCAGTATGTAGCGCTTAGAAACGGAATAAAACGACTTAAAACGCCGCTAAACGTCTTTAATGACTGCAAGTGTTCACGTTCACTGCCGTGAACACCGTGAACGCTTGTATCTGGCTTATAATCAGCGATTTGGGGTTTTTGGTGTATTTGCAAATTTATAAAGTGTTATTTATGAGTTATTTACAAATGCGCTTTGCTAATTGGGCTATTAGTTTGTCTCCATATCTGCTTTTAAGCAAATAGGTAACAAACAAAAAATCACAGAGGGCACAAAGAGAAATATCAATCTCTGTGCACTTTGTGAAATCTTAGTGTTCTTTGTGGTTAATACTAACTTACGCCAATATTTGCTGATATAATTTTAAATAATCAGCTGCCATTTTCTCTTTAGAGAACTGAGAATTGGCCCATTCGCGGCAATAGGCACGGTTTATAGAGCCAAGCTGGCCTATTACATCTACTGCTTCATCAACCGTATGTACTAAAAAACCTGTTTTTTCATGCTGTATCAGTTCCGGCATCGAGCCTTTGTTGAACGCGATAACCGGGGTGCCGCAAAGCATAGATTCGGCTACACTCATGCCAAACGGTTCGGCAAAGTTGATGGGGTGCAGCAGGGCCAGGGCATTGCCCAAAAGTTCATTCCGCTTATCCGGCCCGGCGGGGCCAATGTATTGGATCTGGTCGTTTAGCTGTGGTTCAACCCTGTCTTTAAAGTAGTTCTCATCCTGTATAATGCCAGCCATTATTAGCCTTTTATTCGCCTTTTTTGCTATCTCAATCGCTTCTAAAGGGCCTTTATCATGATGGATGCGCCCGAAATAGAGCAAGTACTCCTGAGGCTGTTCGGTAAACTTAAAATCAGCGGTATCCAATCCGTTGTAAACGGTGGCAAGGTATTCCAGTTCGGCGCTGCGGTCGGCATTGCTGATGGATACATAATGCCCGCGCGAATTGTACATTTTGTAGACCGGTATAATGCGCGGCGACGAAAACCCATGTATGGTGGTTATCACCGGCGTATTAATAAGCCCGGAATAGGTTAGCGGTAAAAAATCAAAATTGTTGTGGATGATATCAAAATCACCAGCCTGTTCCATCAGGTTACTGATGTGCAGGCATTCCAGCACCTTGGCATCCTGCGAACGGTCTTCTTCATAACCCCGGGCGCAGATGGATTGTAATGTGCCTTCGGTAATAGAATCGCCGGTGGCGAAAAGGGTAACATCAACGCCAAGCTTTATCAGGCCTTCGGCAATGTTTGATGCAACCTGCTCCCACGGCCCGTAGTGCCTGGGCGGTGTGCGCCAGGCAACGGGGGCTAATATGGCTGCTCTCATTTAGCAGACTTTAACCTGTTGGTCCATTTTATTATATTCGTACTCCAGCTCAAAAGCTTTAAGCACCGTTAAGTGCGATATAAGGTACGCCAGCGTACTTTCGGCGCCCTGGTTACGGTTGATGCCCGTTGGCAGCAAGCCATCGCAGCAGCCCTTGGTTTCGTGGTCATACAATGGTGCACGCAGGGTGTTCTCGCCCAGGAACCATTTATAGCTCAGGAACATTTTTTCGATATACTGCGGTTTACGGAAAATCTGGTACGCCTGGAAATGCATCAGCACCATGGCCATGGTTTCAATAGCCTGCTGATCAAACGTTGGGAACTTACCGCCACGGTAGTACCAGCCATCGTTACCAACCGGGCTTAAGTAGCCGTTACTTAGCGTAAGCTTATCAAGGAACGCCATGGTTTTAAGCGCAATATCTTTCGCTTTCTGGTTGCCGGTTATCTCGCAGGAATGCAGCAGTGCCAGCGGAAGTATAGCGTTATCATAGGTCATGCTTTCTTCAAACCATTCCCAATCGTCAGATCGGGTGTTCTCGTAGGCATCAATCAACGGCTGGGTTAAACGCACCAGTTCGGCAACCATACCATCATCGGTAGGGTAAGCCTGCAGGTATAATGCAATACCAATAATGGTATTAGCCTGCCCCCTGATATGTTTTAAAGCTTTAAAGTGCGGGTACGATTTGTGGAATATCTCCATCGCAAATTCGCGGTAGGAGTTACTTGCCGCACAGCTTATTAAGTGCCCTAATGCCCAGATGGTACGGCCGAAGGAATCCTCAGAGCCCACTTCATCCAGGTACTGGCGGCTAAAGCTTAAGAAGTTACGGAAGTTACCATCCTCCGTTTGCATGTAGTGGATGTAACTGAGGTATATGGGTAATAATTTAAACGCTTCGTTGCTCCCGCTTCGCTGGTAAGCCATCAGTGCCATGATCAAAGCGCGTGCATTATCGTCAAGGCAATAACCCTCTTTTAAATTGGGGATGCCGTATTTGGCATGCTGAACGATACCGGTATCATCCGTTAAACGTAAAACGTGCGTAAGGCTGAATTTTGGTAATATCTCTGGGTCAACAATGCTGTTCTTTAGTATTTTGTCGCTAAAATCATGCGTTGCGGCAGCTTCCTGGGCCAGCTTAATAAACTCGGCGCCGGTTGCCGGCCAGCGCAGGTGCAGGCCATATTCGTAAGCGTTTTCTTTTAGTTCATTCAGTACGTTCTCGTCGTCTAACAATTCGTTAACGGTTTCGGCTAATGCATCGGCATTCTTAAAATCGAACAAGCGGCCCCGGCCATCTGCTAACAGTTCGGTAGCGTGCCAGTACGGGGTAGATACCACGGCTGCGCCGGCGCCTACGGCGTATGATAAGGTGCCGCTGGTAATTTGCGCTTCGTTAAGATATGGTGTTACATATACTTCGGCAGCGGTAAGGTAGTCTATCAGCTCGTCCTCGGCTACAAATTTATTAATGAACGATAAATGCTGCGAAACTTTTAGCTGTGCGGCCAGGCTTTTCAGGTGGTCGCGGTATTCCTCGCCCGAGTTTTTAATAACGCCAGGGTGGGTGTTACCCAGCACCACGTACATCACATCGGGGTGTTTCTCTACTATTTTTGGCAGGGCTTTTACAACGGTTTCTAAACCTTTGTTACGGCTTAACAGGCCAAAGGTTAAAAGAACGCGGCGGTTTTTAAACTGACTTAAATTTTTAACCGGGTTTACCTCAGGTGCTTCCAGATCGGGCACGCCATGCTCAATGATCTGTATTTTATCTTCGGGGATATCGTAAATGGTGGTCAGGAATTCGACCGCGCGTTTGCTCATCACCACAATTTTTGATGATTGCTCTGCAATTTCGCGGATGATGATACGCTGTACGTAGCTTGGGTCTTTTAATATGGTGTGCAGTATAGATATCAGCGGTTTCTCTAAACGGTTTATCAGCGGTAAAATATAGATCCCGCTTTCGCCGCCGTAAATACCAAACTCGTGTTCTAAAATAACAGCATCGGCACTGCTGGTATTAATATAGTTAGCAGCACGGATATAATCTTTTTGATGGTTTTGGCGAATAACGTATTTTACCTCAGCAGGGTATTCATATTCCTGTATGTTTTCCGAATCGTTTAGCGCTACAACAAAACCTCCATCAAGCGGGGTCTTCCGTTCAGGAAAATTAGCGTTGATAGCATTCATTAAATTATAATTGAAAGTTGCAATGCCGCATTCGCGGGGCGGAAAGGTTGATATATACGCGATTTTCATATGATGTAATAGATGTTATTTTAATTAAAGCTCAATATTGACCCTAAAAGTATGCACCTATGCCCTCAAAAACAGTAATTAGGGGGCTGGGAGAGGATATTTACACAGGTATATATCATTATGCATAAACTATACCAATAAACGCAAAAGAGGTATCGTAACTTTCTTTTTACAGTTAAATTATTAATTAGAATTAAATAAAGGACAAGTGGTGTTGTAGCCAAACCGAAACTTACTCATACATTACCCGCTTATTACTGATCATAGCGGGCAATACAATAAATCTGTAAATTTGGTATTATATAATATAAATGGAATGAATAGGAAATCGTTTGTGCACCATGCTTTAGGGACCATTGGTACAGGAGTTTTGGCCAGTATTTTACCAAATTCGGTTTTGGCAACAGGGAATGAAGCGGACGAAGAAAAGGGCAGCTTTTTTTTAAAGAACGTTAAATTAGAAACAGGTTTTATTAAAGATGATATTGAAGTTACGACAACCCAAACCGCATTATTTAATATACAAATTGAAAATGGGTTGTTTAAAAAAATAAGCAAACAAAATGGAACGGATAAGGCGATTGACGCCAAAGAGAACCTGATGCTTCCCTCAACCAAAGACATGCACATCCATTTGGATAAAACATATTATGGCGGCCCCTGGAAAGCCAAAAGTTTGCGCCAGAAATCGGTAAAGGATATGATTGCTTTAGAGCAGAAAATTTTGCCGGAGATGTTAAAAACGTCAACCTATCGTGCCGAAAAGCTTATTGAACTTTTACAATCAAAGGGAACAGATTTTGCGCGCAGCCATGTTAATATTGAACCTACTTCGCAACTGCAATCATTAAAAAACCTGCAAATAGCTATCGAGAATAAAAAAAGCAGCTTCGGTGTAGAAATAGTGGCATTCCCGCAGCATGGGGTTTACTATACCAAATCAGACCAGTTGCTTAAAGAGGCCGCGCAAATGGATATTGATTTTATTGGCGGGGTAGACCCTTTTACCATTGATGGCAGTATAGAACGTACCATTGATTTTACCGTGCAAACCGCTTTAGATTATAACAAGGGTATTGATATACACCTGCATGAAATGGGCCCATCCGGTGTGGAAACCATTAAATATTTAATTACTAAAGTAAACGAAAACCCGGTTTTAATGGGTAAAACATATATAAGCCACTGTTTTGCATTAAGCACCTTACAGGGCGATGATTTAACAGCAATTATAGAAAAATTAGCGAACGCCAAAATAGGGATCGTATCTACCATACCTATTGGTAAAATTTATATGCCCATACCACAGTTGATAAAAGCGGGTGTAAATGTAATGACGGGTACCGATTGTGTTGTAGACCATTGGCAGCCATTTGGAACCGGCAGCATGATACAAAAAGCAAACCGCATGGCCGAAATGTATGGCAAAAGCGATGAGTACAGTTTATCCAGATGCCTTAAAATTGCTACGAGAGGTTTAACCCCGCTGGATGATGATGGGAAAATGCAATGGCCAAAAGTTGGCGACAAAGCCGATTTTATTTTGCTAAGTGCGGCATCTTCGGCCGAGGTTGTTGCCCGGAACACACCGGTAAGTGCTTTATTCAGAGGCGGCAAAAAAGTTTACCAGGCGCTGCAAGCATAAAGTATAGCCTCATCCCCTGTTTGTATTAAAATAAATTAGCAAAAGCGCGGGTTTCAAATTCAATAGCCTCAGTAATGATGATACAGGCCTCCATTAATTGGGTGCTGGTAATGGTAAGCGGGGGGGCCAGGCGCATAGAGTTGCTGCAATGCAGGAACCAGTCGGTAATAATATGGTTGGCTATGCAGCGGTCAATTATTTTTTTGTTCAGCTCAAAGCTTTCAAATTCTACAGCCAGCATCAGCCCTTTGCCCCTAATTTCCCTGATAGCAGGGTGTACAAGGTGTTTACGGATGATGGCTTCTTTTTCGGCAACACCGGCTATCAGGTTTTCATCAAGCAATACCTCTAAAGCGGCAAGGCCGGCCGCGCAGCAAACCGGGTGGCCGCCAAACGTGGTAATATGCCCCAGGATAGGGTTTTCTTTAAATGCCGACATCACATCCACCGAGGCTACAAAAGCGCCTACAGGCATGCCGCCGCCAAGCGCTTTGGCCAGCAGCAGTATATCGGGCACAATATCAAAATGCTCAAAAGCAAAAAGTTTGCCGGTACGGCCAAATGCAGCCTGTATCTCGTCTAATATCAGCAACGCGCCAACCTGTGTGCAACGGTTACGCAGGGCCTGCATATATGCAACATCGGGCACGCGGATGCCAGCCTCGCCTTGTACGGTTTCCAGGATTACGCAGGCGGTTTGTTCGGTGATCAGTTCCAGATCTGGCAGGTTATTAAGGCCGATAAAGTTTATGCCGGGCAGCAGCGGGCGATAGGCTTGCTTGTATTCCTCGTTACCCATAATGCTTAAAGCCCCTTGGGTACTGCCATGGTATGAGCCATGAAAGGCAACCAACTGCTGCCTGCCTGTAAAACGTTTAGCCAGTTTTAATGCCCCTTCAACCGCCTCGGCGCCCGAGTTGGTGAAATAAACGGAGTTTAATTTGGAGGGGAGGATGCTTACCAGTTTTTCGGCAAAGCGCACCTGCGGGGTTTGTACGTATTCGCCGTACACCATCAGGTGCATGTATTTATCAACCTGGTCTTTCACCGCCTGTACAACCTTTGGGTTGCTATGGCCCAGGTTACTTACGCCAATGCCCGATATGAGATCGGTATAGGCGTTGCCCGCTTCGTCATAAATATATACGCCTTCCGCACGTTCAAATTCCAGCAATAGCGGGAAGTGTGTTGTTTGGGCGTTGTTGTTCAGGAAAAGCTGGCGTAACGTAAGCATGGATATTGTTTTAAAGTTGGAATGCTATAGGCTTGCAAAGTTATGATAATCCTTTTGTTGGTGCCTGGTTCACCCTAAAAAAGAAAAGCAATGCGGCTTGCATTGCTTTAAAAATTTTCAACGTTCCAACCTTACAACGTTTTTCAACACCCTTAATTCCCTGCGCGTATACTGCGCTCGCTGAACGTTTTGATCAGCTCGTTGGTAAATTCAACCTCGCTTTTGTAAAGCGTGCTTACCTTTTCGGGGGGCAATACTTTCAGGAACTCGTCGCGGTAATGCTTGCGCACCTCTACCATCTGGTTATCTAATTCCAGTTCCTTGTTTATCTGATCCATGCCGTTGGCTGTTGAACTGGAGTTGTTTTGTTTTTTTAGGATCTTAATAGCGGTGAGGTCCTCCTGGTATTGACGGTAAATAGGCCAAAATTTGCGCGACTCATCCGTAGTAAGTGAAAGTTGCTGGCCAATAAATTTATCGCGTGCGGCCTGTAGCTTAGGATTACGTATTGCCTTTGATTTGGCAACAGGCGCAGGCCGCCTGAAATTACTTACCTGCGCAAAAACACCGTCATTACTTATTGCAAATACTAATAAAAAGAAAATATATCTAAGCAGCCTGTTCATTAAAAGTATTGTTAATTAATATCTATATAATCCTGAAGGTCGGCATCCAGGGCATCAGTATTAATTTGCTTGTCGTTATCCATTAAGCCACGTGTATCGTTGGCATCTATATTTAGTTCAAGGTAGTCTTTTATTTCGTCTACCGGTATGTTTGATACCTGTTTATGCAAAAGTGTTTGTGTATGCGTAACCGGCTGCTGTGCCTCCCTTAAAAATGCACCCGCGCCAATTATTAAAGCAAAGCAGGCAGCGGTGGCATATTTAAATGTGTTTGATGCCCACAACTTACGCACAATAGTTTTGCGTATTACAGTTTCTTTATTAACCGTTTTATTTAAAATATCCTGGTTAAGTTTTTCAAAGTAACTATCGGGTACGGCAAATTCAGGAGTGTTAGCCTCCATCATTTCTTCAACCGCTATGCGGCTAGTTATTTGTTGCTGCAGGTTTTCAAAGTACCCCTGCGGAACGGTAAAACCCGTATCTTCTGTATTTACGGCAGCTGCTATATTTATACGGCTTTGTATTTTATTGGTAAGCTGTTCAAAATATCCCTCGGGCACAGCAAAACCTTTTTCGTCGGTACCTGCACTTGCCTCGATATTTATCCTGGCCTGGATATTAGCGTTAAGTTCATCAAAGTAATTTTCAGGCACAGCAAATCCCTGTGCCATATCATCACTTTTTAACCCGTTTAATTTTATAAGGGACAATATGCGCTGACCGGCCTCTTCAAAATAGCCGGATGGCACTGTAAACGGGGTTTCTTTCGAAAACCGTTCAAGTGACATTTCTTCGTCCGCCCATTCGTTATTCTCCATATCGCTTTTCATACTCTCTTATAGATGAATAAAGTTTCAAAAGGTTTAATGCTAATTTAAATATTCTACAGAATTTAATCAGAATTGGTGATGAACGCCTCTATTTTTTTCACCGCGAGGTGATACGATGCCTTTAAAGCGCCAACGCTGGTACCTAAAACCTCGCTCATTTCCTCGTATTTCAGATCGTCAAAATACTTCATATTAAATACAAGGCGTTGTTTATCGGGCAGGGTTAGTATGGCTTCCTGTAATTTGCGCTGTATCTGGTCGCCGTTAAACTGGTCAGAGCTTGATAGCGTATCCGCCAGCTCAAAATCCACATCATCTAAAGATACATTGTTCTTGGCTTTTTTCTTATTCAAAAAGGTAATGCACTCGTTAGTGGCAATGCGGTACATCCAGGTGTACAATTGGGCATCGTTGCGGAAACCCGGCAGGTTTTTCCATATCTTGATAAAAACATCCTGTACAATGTCGTCGGCATCGTCATGGTCAATAACCATGCGGCGCACATGCCAGTATATCTTTTGCTGATACTTTTTCAGCAAAAGGTTAAATGCTTCGTTACGGGTCTTTTCGTCCCTAAACTTGCTGAGTATTTCTTCGTCTTCTGCCTGAATGGCCATCTATCAAAATTTATCTTTTAAATAAATATAACGCCTTTTTGTTTGATATGTGTTGAAAATACATTTATCCCAACAGGTCTAACACCTGCTGCGATGAATTTTTGGTATCAACTTTTTCAATCACCTTATCAATAACACCATCGCCATTAATAATAAAGGTAGTACGTGCGGTACCCATATATTTTTTGCCGTACATGTTCTTTTCTACCCAAACACCGTAGGCTTCTACAATGCTGTGGTCGCTATCGGCTATCAGGGTAAATGGCAGCTGGTATTTGGTTTCGAACTTTTTGTGCGATTTTTCATCATCAACACTTACGCCTATCACCTCAAAACCCTTGCTTAACAACGACTGGTAATTATCCCTGAAATCACAGCTTTCGGCCGTACAGCCCGGGGTATCATCCTTTGGGTAAAAGTACAGGATAACGTTTTTGCCTTTAAAATCGCCCAGTGAAACGGGTTCGCCGTTCTGGTTATTCGCTGTAAAGTTTGGTGCTTTTTCGCCTTGTTGTGGAGTTGCCATTTTACCTGTTAAATTCTGCCTTAAATGTACTAACGTTGTTTTTTGCATCGGTCACGGTAAACTCAAAAGTATGTTTGCCTGCGGCGATGCTATCATCAAAGGTATAACTTAAAACCTTTGTTTTATAATCCCATACTACCAGTACCCATTTGCCATCAATTTTACCCGCGTAGCTTTTTATACCGCTCAGGTTATCGCTCATGCGCAGTTTTATGGCTTTCAACAGTTTCATATTACTGCCATTGCGAATGTTGATGGGGGTGATAACCGGGGGCACGGTATCAATTTTTATATAATAATCGCCAAAGGCACGGGCAACACCTTTTACCCAGCCGCCTTCCCAAGTACTGCTGATGGCACCTGTGGCGGCATTAACAATAACAGCCTTTTCGGCATTGGCGCCAAGGTTGATGTCGGGTTTTATCCAAAGGTCGTAGCTGTCATGTACCGGCGTTAATTTATTGTGGATAGCATGGGTAACCGAATAAGCGCCCGTTTTTGCCGGCAGGGTAGCGTACTGAAAGTCAAGGTCGTCGTACAAATTGCCGGGCATAATGGTAACTTTTACCCTATCGTTGGCAAACTCGTTTTTGCGGTCGTAATGCAGCAGGGTGCCCGTTGGTTTATCCGGGGCTATGTTGGCTGCGGATGTATTGGATTGCACCTTTAACGTTAGGGTTGAGGTATTGCCCGCCACATCTTTTACAATGTATTGCACCTCGTGCAGCTTATCGTCATTAAAAGCCATAATACCCCGGTTGATGGATTGCGGGTACAGCGAAATGCGGCTGCCCGGCAATATAAAGCACTTTTGCATAAAGCGGCGCGCCGTTAAAAACGCCGGGTAATCTATATAAGCGTTAATTGCGTGGGTTTGATCGAACGCGAAGCGCTCAACCGCGAAGGTGTACATGGTAACGCCATCCAGCTTAAGCTCAAGCGAGTAAATGCCGTTATGATTGGGCGATGCATCATTAATATCGGTAGCGCTAATACCGAAGCCCGTGTTGCCGCTAATATTTAACACCTGTGGTTTTAATAAGTGATAGTTGCCGTTTGCGCCGGTTACCGCTAAAAACTCCTTTGGTGTTTTTTCGCTGAAAGGGTTGCCGTTTAAATGGTAAATACCAATGGCGGTTATAGCGGGTGGTTTGCTATCGGGGATGGTGAGGCCAAACAGCTGCGGGTTGATGGTTTCCTGCGTAAGGGTGTCCCTGATCTCGAAATGCAGGTGTGGTCCGCCGGATGCACCCTGGTTGCCCGAAATGGCCACTACATCGCCTTTTTGTACTTTAAACACACCCGGAGGAAGGGCAATATCCGCCTCAAATGTTTGGTTTTTATACTGGTAATCGCGTATGTATTTATCTATCTCGGGCGTAAAATCATTAATATGGCCGTAAACGGTTGTAAACCCGTTAGGATGTGTAATATATAGTGCCTGCCCAAAACCGCCAAACTGGATACGCACCCTGGATACATAGCCATCATACGCGGCGTGCACCGGGAAGCCAACGCGCTGCATGGTGCGAAAATCCAGCCCCGAGTGGAAGTGGTTAGGCCTTAGCTCGCCAAATGAACCTGCGGTGGCAGGCGGCAGATCAAGCGGATAGCGAAACTGGTTTTTAGGGTATTGTTTGCTTTGGATAACATCCTGGGCGTGGGTGGCGGTGCTCAGGAAAATCGCGATAGCGATTATAAAAAAACGAATGTCATTTCGAACGATAGAGAGAGATCTTGTTCGATTAGAATAGTTCGCTTTGCGCATTGAACAAGATTTCTCCTCGTTACTCGTTCGAAATGACAGACGGATATTAATATAGTTATTTAACATAAAAATCTAAAAGCTTATCACCCTCCAAAAATCCTTCCAAATGGTCGCCAACGGCAACTTTACCTACACCTTCGGGGGTGCCGGTGAATATCAGGTCGCCTTTTTTCAGGGTGATATACTGTGATACAAAGGCAATTATCCGTTCGAAAGAAAAGAGCAGGTCTTTTGTGTTACCCTGCTGGCGGGTTGCGCCGTTTATATCAAGTTTAAAGTTGAGGTTGTACAGGTTGGCAAACTTGGCCTTTGGTAAAAAGGTACTTACCGGGGCCGAGTTATCAAACGCTTTGGCCAGTTCCCAGGGCAGGCCTTTTTCTTTATGTTTGGTTTGGATATCGCGCGCGGTAAAATCAACACCAAGGGCTATTTCTTCGTAGTAGTTAGCCGCGAATTTCTCGCTGATGTGCTTGCCTTCCTTGCTTACCTTTAATACCAGTTCTATCTCGTGGTGTATATCCTGCGAAAATTCGGGATGGTAAAAGGGCTTATTATCCTTTAATAAGGCGGTATCCGGTTTCATGAATATGACAGGTGTGGTAGGCACAGGGTTATTCAGCTCTTTAGCGTGCTCGGCATAGTTGCGGCCAATGGCAATTATTTTCATAATGTTAATGCAATAACGCCGAAATTATAAACTCTAAATCCTAAAACCTAAATTCTGAGTGTTTAAATTCTAAAAAGAGATGGATAAGGGGGGACACTAATTAAAAGCGCCCGTTTCAAGGGGGGGCTTATAGAACCGAGATCCTGGTGTTTACAGATTCGGTACCAACAACTATCCTTACAAAATAAAAACCGCGGGATAGTTTGTTGCTAATATTGTAGTTGATGTTTTGCTCGCCAAACTCAACCCTTTGCGAAAACAGGGTAAGTACATTGTTGCCAAGCATATCCATTATATTTACGTTAACATACGTGTTGCGCGATATGTTATACTTTACGTTTATAACATCGGTAACCGGTATAGGGTACACCTTTACATTGGTAACCAGCTTATCATCCGGGCGCGAAAGGTTTATTTTGGCATTAGATATGGCAGCCGGCTTTAATGGCGGCAAAGCTAAATGCAGGCCATTTTTTAAATAAGAAGTTTTTGCTGCCTTGTTTTTAAGCGTATGCAGATATGAAGTATCGCTTTTTTGAGCATTCACCCCTCTTGCAAGCGCAAAATTTACCAGTATTGCAAGCGCAATGATGGTAAACCTTGAAGTAGCAAAAGTAGATCTTAGACTCATATTAAAATATTCTTTGCAAAAGTATAAATATTGCGCTCAACACCTCATATTGTTATGAATATATAAATACTTTTAACAATTTTTAACAAAATAAGGTTTTGTTAGTTGTGCTAATTAATAGACTTATACGATTAAACTTAGTTTAAGTTGTAAATGGATTTTTTTAATAGTTTTGTATCCTTTTTAAATCAGAGTGTCAAATCATAAAGATCTGCAAAAGCTTTCTGCCTCTGGGCTGCTCATTAGTTTAGGAATAATCTACGGGGACATAGGTACATCACCTTTGTATGTTTTTAAAGCGATCATCGGCAGAAACCAGATCTCAGAAACATTAGTGCTGGGTGGGGTATCGCTCATTTTCTGGACACTCACCCTGCAAACCACCCTTAAATATGTTGTAATTACACTGCGTGCCGATAATAAGGGCGAGGGAGGGGTTTTCTCACTTTTTTCGTTGGTGCGCCGCCGGGCAAAATGGCTTGTTGTACCCGCTATAATAGGTGGCTGTGCATTACTGGCCGATGGTATCATCACCCCACCAATTACCATATCGGCAGCTATTGAGGGGTTAAGCTCGCGCTACAATAACCTGCCTACTTTTTATATTGTAGTGGGTATTATTACCTTTTTGTTTTTTATACAACAGTACGGCTCATCAATAGTAGGCAAGGCATTTGGCCCTATTATGTTTATATGGTTTACCATGATGGGGGTTTTAGGTATCAGCTATATTATACAAATGCCATCTATATTAAAAGGCATTAACCCATACTATGCTTACCAGTTGCTCAGCAGTAACTATAACGCGTTTATTATTTTGGGTGCGGTATTTTTATGTACCACAGGCGCCGAGGCACTATACTCAGACCTTGGGCACTGCGGCCGCCCAAACATACGGGCAACCTGGTTATATGTAAAACCCTGCCTGCTGCTAAATTACTTTGGGCAGGCAGTTTGGCTGCTGCAACACAATGGCCGTGCCGATATAGACCTGAACGTGTTTAACCCCTTTTACCAGATAATGCCCCCCTGGTTTTTAATTTTTGGTATTGGTATAGCAACAGTGGCGGCTATTATAGCCTGCCAGGCGGTAATATCAAGCTCATTTACCCTTATTGCCGAAGCGGTAAGATTAAACCTTTGGCCAAAAGCTAAAATTGTTTACCCAAGCGATCAAAAGGGCCAGTTATACGTACCCAGCATTAACTGGATATTGTTTGCAGGCTGTATAGGGGTAATGTGGCTGTTCAAAAAATCGGAAGCGATGGAGGCGGCTTATGGCCTGAGCATTACCGTGGCCATGATGATGACCACCATCCTTATCTCCAACTTTTTAAGGCGCAAAAAAGTACCGTTATACATTATCACCGCATTTTTTGTGATGTATATGCTCATCGAAGGCTCATTTTTACTGGGCAACCTGCATAAATTTGTTGATGGTGGCTGGTTCACCCTATCAATAGGTGTGGTGTTGTTTATTGTTATGTGGACCTGGCACTCGGCCCGTAAGATCAAGAACCGCTTTGTGAAATTTATTGAGATTGACGGTTACTTCGGCATTCTGAAAGAGTTGAGTGAAGACCAAACTGTACCCAAGTACGCGTCGCAACTGGTTTATATGACCAGCGCAAACTTTAACTCAGAGATAGAATCGAAAATAATTTACTCTATACTGCAAAAAAAACCAAAACGGGCCGACGTTTACTGGCTTGTACACGTAGATGTAGTAGATGAGCCTTACAAACGCGATTACGAGGTGGACTTTTTAGTGCCGGGTAAACTGATCAGGATTGATTTTAAACTGGGTTTCAGGGTTGAGCAGCAAATAAACCTGCTGTTCCGTAAAGTGGTGGAGGATTTGGTGAAGAATGGCGAGGTGGATATAACCAGCCGGTACGAATCATTGCACAAGCATAAAATTGTGGGCGATTTTAGGTTTGTGGTGATAGAGAAGGTATTGTCGCGTTCGCATAATCTTTCGCTTTACGAGCGATTTATTATGTTTATATATGTACAATTAAAAAAGGTAAGTTTATCAGAAGAACGTAACTTTGGCCTCGATCTGAGTTTTGTAACAGTTGAAAAAGTACCGTTAATGCTTACATCTCCTGATAGTGTTGAAATTAACAGGATAAATGTATCATCATCATAAATAAATGGGCCTGGTTGCAAAAATCAGGCTCTTTTGCAGAATAATAAATTAATAATAAAAGTCGTGTCAAATCATAAAGATCTGCAAAAACTATCAGCCGCCGGTTTGCTGATAAGTTTAGGAATAATTTACGGCGATATTGGTACATCGCCATTATATGTGTTTAAGGCCATTGTTGGCCAGGAGCACACTAAGTTTTCGCAACATATTTCAGAAACCCTAGTGCTTGGGGGCGTATCCCTTATATTTTGGACGCTCACGCTGCAAACTACCTTAAAGTATGTTGTTATTACCCTGCGGGCCGATAACAAAGGCGAAGGCGGTATATTCTCGCTCTTCTCTTTAGTACGCCGTAAAGCTAAATGGTTAATTATACCGGCCATATTAGGTGGCTGCGCCCTGCTTGCCGATGGTATTATTACGCCGCCAATTACCATATCATCGGCCATTGAGGGCTTGCGTACCTATTACCCCGAATTGCCAACCGTACAAATAGTAATAGCCATTATTGCGGTGCTGTTTATCATACAGCAATTTGGTACATCGCTGGTAGGTAAGGCGTTTGGGCCTATGATGTTCATCTGGTTTACCATGATGGGCGTTTTGGGTATCAGCTATATTGTAAAAATGCCTGTAATATTAAAGGCGCTTAACCCATATTATGCTTACGAGTTGCTTACCAGTAACTACAACGCTTTTATTATTTTGGGCGCGGTTTTTTTATGTACTACCGGGGCCGAAGCTTTATACTCCGACCTGGGGCACTGCGGGCGTAAAAATATCCAGATAAGCTGGATCTATGTAAAAACCTGTTTAATACTCAACTACCTGGGCCAGGCGGTTTGGCTGTTACAGCGTACAGGCCAATCTATTGATCTGAGCGAAAATAACCCCTTCTTTAAAATAATGCCTGATGGCTTCCTTATATTTGGTATAGGTATAGCAACAATTGCAGCTGTTATTGCCAGCCAGGCGCTTATATCGGGCTCGTTTACGCTGATTGCCGAGGCGGTAAGGTTAAACCTTTGGCCAAAGGTGCGTATCAATTATCCGTCAGAGCAAAAGGGCCAGCTATATGTACCCAGCATCAACTGGATACTTTGTGCCGGTTGTATTGGTGTGGTATTGCTGTTTCAGCACTCGGCCCGGATGGAAGCGGCTTACGGCTTAAGTATTACGGTTGCCATGCTGATGACCACCATACTGGTATCAAAATTCTTGCAGCGTAAAAAGGCGCCTACTTATATCATAGCAACATTTTTAGTAGTTTACCTGCTGATAGAAGGCACCTTTTTATTAGGTAACCTGGTTAAATTTGTACATGGCGGTTGGTTTACACTTTCAATAGGCCTGGTGTTGTTCATTATCATGTGGACATGGTACACCGCCCGCAAGATCAAGAACCGCTACGTGAAGTTTATTGAGATAGACGATTACTTTAACATTATTAAAGAAATGAGCGAGGACGATAGCGTACCCAAATATGCCTCGCAACTGGTATATTTAACCAGCGCCAACTTCAACTCCGAAATTGAATCAAAGATCATATACTCCATACTGCAAAAGCAACCTAAACGGGCAGATGTATACTGGCTGGTACACGTTGATGTGGTGGATGAGCCATACAAAAGCGAGTACGAGGTTGACTTCCTGGTGCCGGGCAAACTGATCCGTATTGACTTTAAGCTTGGGTTTAGGGTTGAGCAGCAGATAAACCTGCTGTTCCGCAAGGTGGTAGAGGACCTGGTTAAAAACGGTGAGATAGATATTACAAGCACCTACAAATCATTAAACAAGCACAAAATTGTGGGCGATTTTAGGTTTGTAGTAATAGAGAAGGTACTGTCGCGCTCACATAACCTGTCGTTTTACGAGAAGATAATTATGTTCATCTACACCGAGTTTAAAAAGGTGAGCCTTTCTGAAGAACGTAACTTTGGCCTCGACCTGAGCTTTGTTACAGTAGAGAAAGTGCCGCTGATGCTAACTTCGCCAGAGAGTGTGAAGATAGAGCGGGTGAAGCATTAAAAACTTTTATGGCATATTTACAAGGGCGTTGCGGTTTACGTAGCGCCTTTTTTTATTGGCCCTTATTTCGGCATCATGAAGTTAAGAGCGGCTGAGGGAAAAAGTGATGGGATAGTGTAATTCCCTCCCAGCTGGAAGGTGCAGGGAGGGGTTTATAAGGTATGTAAATTGAACGCCTGGCGTATAAACCCTCCCTGCCACTACGCAATCCAATCGAACCCCTCCCAAGGGAGGAAATTATTGTCGCCTGGCTTCGGTCAAACAAAAAAAATGCCGGTGAAGACACCGGCATCAGGATATTTAGTATTTAGTTAGAATGTCTTATGATTGGTGTCATCACTAACCATTCATTACTACCTCTCCAACTTGGCGTTTTCGCCTTTACCCAATAAGCTGTTTTTATAACTATAGGTAAAGTATATAATAAGGCCTACAATAAGCCATACCAGGAAACGGATCCAACTATCGTAATCTAACTCGGCCATGAGGTAAAAACAGCTTGCAAGGCCTAATACAGGTATCAGCGAAAGCTTTTTTACAAATGATACTACCGCTAAGGTTGCTGAAAGGATAATAAATAAAAAGTAAGGGAATTTATGGTGCAGTGCATCACCGCTAACCAAATTTACAATATTGTTACGGAAGAAATAAACCCCTACTATAAAAAGCACAGGAACTATAAACTGCGCATTAATATACGGCAAATGGAATTTGCCTTTAACAGCGGCCTCTCTTGGTAATAAAAGCACACCACCGCAAACCAGTACAAACGCAAATAAGGTACCAATGCTGGTAAGATCAGTTACTACGGTAAGGTTTAAAAACAGAGCCGGTATACCTACAACAAAACCCGTTACTACGGTAGCGAAAGATGGTGTATGATATTTTGGATGAATGCGCGAGAAAACTTTTGGCAGTAAACCATCGCGGCTCATGCTCATCCAGATACGGGGCTGGCCCAGTTGAAATATCAGTAACACACTGGCCGTAGCAACAACCGCGCTGATGGAGATCACATAGCTAATATTTTTTAAGCTAACTTTGGCAAATACATAAGCTAATGGGTCGCCCACCCTAAGGTCTTTGTAACTAACCATGCCCGTTAAAACCAATGCTATCAGTATATATAAAACGGTACATATTATTAATGAATAGATCATACCACGCGGCAGGTCTTTTTGCGGGTTCTTGCATTCTTCGGCAGTGGTTGATATGGCATCAAAGCCAATATATGCAAAGAACACACCCGATACCCCCTTCATTACCCCGCTAAAACCGTTAGGTAAAAACGGGTGCCAGTTGGCCGGTGTAACGTAAAAAAAGCCTATTATTATTACTGCTATTACGATGGCAATTTTTAAATAAACCATAGCATTGGTAGCCTTTTTAGTTTCGCGGATGCCAATATATACCAAATAGGTTATTGCAAATACAATGGCTAAAGCCGGTATATTAGCTATAAATTTAATATGGCCTAATGCAGGCGCTGTAGCCCATGCAGCGGCATTTTCTTTTAAGGTATCTGTAATAGCAGCAAGGTTGTTGCCTGCGGTTAGTTTAGCTACTTCTTCATGAGCCCTAAATGCCGAAAGGTAATCTGTATACAAATACTTAGGGAGGTGTATGTTAAACCCTTCCAGCAGATTTACGAAATATTTGCTCCATGATATGGCTACCGCTATGTTACCAATGGCGTACTCCATCAGCAAATCCCAGCCAATGATCCAGGCTATCAGTTCGCCAAAGGATGCATAGGCATAAGTATAAGCACTGCCCGCAACCGGGATACGTGATGCAAATTCGGCATAGCATAAAGCCGAAAACCCGCAGGTAATAGCTGTAATAACAAATAAGATACTTACGCCGGGCCCGCCCTGGAAAGAGGCTTCGCCAATGGTTGAGAAGATACCTGCGCCTACAACTGCGGCTATACCCATCAGGGTAAGGTCTTTTACGTTTAATGCTTTTTCAAGTTGGGAAGCGGTGCCCGGGTGCTCACTGTCGCTAAAACCGCTGGCAACATCAGCCAGTATCTTAGAAACAGATTTTCTGCGAAATATACTTCTCGACATGTAATTTGGTCAGTTAACTTTTTAAACTCAAACATAACCATTTTTTTGCATTGAAGAAGTATATGCTTACTTTGCGCCGATGAATACAGGCGCAAAAGATGTTTTATACAAAGTACGCTACCTTTTTATTCCCTATATTTTTATTCTGTGCGCCTGCCTTGTTATTAAACTGCTGTACACCCGGCACGACATCTATTTCGCTGTAAATAGCTTCCATACCGATTTTTTAGACGCCATAGAACCCTATATCACTTATATTGGCGATGGCGTAACGGTGATCATCTTATCGGCCATATTGGCGATGTTTAATTACCGGGCATCTTTCCTGCTCATCACCAGTTATGTGTTAACGGCGCTAACCGCACAAATACTGAAATATAGTTTTGATATGCCCAGGCCCAAAGCCTATTTCGCCGCCGAACTGGATAAGGTCCATTTTGTAAAAGGGTTGTATATACTAACGGTGCATAGTTTCCCTTCGGGGCATACGGTTACGGCTTTCTCCGCAGGGGTAGTTATTACTTACCTGGCTAAAAATAAAGCCTGGGGGCTGGTACTGCTTTTGGTGGCGCTGATGGTGGGTTACTCGCGCATGTACCTGAGCCAGCATTTTTTTGAAGATGTTACCGTTGGTTCGGCAGTGGGGGTATTGGTTACCCTTTTGTGGCTAAGCTACATTGACAGGAAACCATTTATAAACAGCCCCCGGTGGAACCGGGGGCTGCTCAAAAAATAAGGTTATGCCTGCTCTAACTGTTGTTTCTTTTTCTTGCGGACAACCAGCACCAGTATTAAAATAACCAGTAGGGCGCCACCGCCATATATCGCAATTTTTGCCGTTGGCGATAAGCCTTTTGCGTTTGACAGGTATTGATCGGTACGCTTTAATTCGGGCGAAACCTTGATAGAGCTGGAATAAGCTTTATACTCATCCATCATTACATCCTTACGCAGGGCCTCGTAATAATACTCAAAAGTGTAGGTAACATCCTGCGTGTATATTACAATAAAGTTACGTATTTGCAGGCCTGCGCCCTGGTCGGTCTCTAACTCGAAGGTTTTGGCTTTTAGCGAGCCGATAAGCGTATCGCGCACGTTTTGCGTGCTGCCCTCGGCCTGGCCTTTAATGCCCTTAATATAATCCTGCAGTACCTTGTTCAGGTCGCGCTCTTTTTTAAGCGGCTCGTTATTTTTGGCATTAGGTGCACGTATAACTACCATGTAGCCATATTGTGCATTACCAGAATATATGGATTGGCCGAGCGTATCTTTCTTGGTGAATTTTTCAGGCAGTGAAACGGTAACCAGGCTATCAATCTTAACCGGTTTTAATGGGATCTGTGCAAAGCCTGCTGTTGCAAACAGTACCAGGCTAAATATTACAAGTATCTTTTTCATAGATAATTAAACCTATAAAACACATATAAGTTTTAACACATATCGAAATAATGGGTGGATCGGTAGTGTAACGTGCTTATTTATTGAGTATTAGTGACACTTAAACTATTTCATAAAAGGATTATCGAGTAAGGAATTAGTGATAAGATATACCGAGAATAGTATACTAACTAACCATGGTAAACAAAAAAACACCATACACCTGGTTAAGTATAAAACCCAAACTGTTTTTACCTTTTGTATAAAAATATCCGCAACAACAAACAGGGTAGCGGCGGGGATACTTATTATCAGGCCAAACTGTTTAATTGTTTTTAGCACATTGCTAAAGTAATAGTACCTGCAAGGCTGCCGAAACTGTCAATAAAATACCAGGTAACAACTAGGGTATATAATAAAAATACGATCAAAAATTTGATCAGTATCGCGGATATTTTCATAATAGATTTGTTGGCATCCGTAATGGCACAAGCCCTATGTTTATAAAAAAGCCCTCTCTGTTAGGAGAGGACTTGGTAGCTTATATTTTATCCATTTCGGCCTTTACAAATTCGGCCAGTTCTTTTACGTAGCCGGCGCTAAAATCAAACTTGATGCCAGCGGTTTCGTAAATTTCGGTAATGGTTTTAGTGTAACCCAGTTTTAACGCATCCAGGTATTGCTGAAGGCCTTTCTCCGGGTTCTCCTTATAGTTTTTCCAAACGGCTATTGCGCCAAGTTGGGCCATGCCATATTCAATGTAGTAAAAGGGTACCTCAAAAATATGCAGCTGTTTTTGCCACAGGTTTTGCTCCGCCTCGGGGTGTTCACTCCAATCGGCAAAGCCTGCCCCAAAGGGTTCGTAAATTTTTAACCAGGCCTCGGTGCGCTCGGCATCGGTATGGTCGGGGTTGGTATATATCCAGTGCTGAAACTGGTCTACCACGGCTACCCATGGCAGGGTTTTTAATACATCAAAAAGCTGATCGCGTTTGGCGCGTTTCAGGTCTTCCTCATTATCAAAGTAAACATCCCAGTTATCCATTGATATCAGCTCCATCGACATGGAAGCCAGCTCGGCAACCTCGCTTGGGCAATGTTTAAAATCGTTCAGTTCCAGGTCGGCAGTCAGGAAGGTATGTACCGCGTGGCCGCCTTCGTGTACCATAGTGGTTAAATCGCGGAAGGTGTTGGCCGAGTTCATGAAGATGAACGGCGCGCCTGTTTCTGATAGCGGATAGTTATAACCGCCCGGTGCTTTGCCTTTACGGCTCTCTACATCAAACAGGTTATTATCCTTCATGATCTCTAAACGCTCGCCCAGGTAACGGTTAATGTTGCTGAAACACTGGATAGATTTTTCAACCAGTTCGGCGCCGCTGTTAAACGGTTTAAGGGCTGGCTTGCCTGAAATATCCACATCCATATCCCATGGCTTAAGTGCATCAACACCTAAGGCCGCTTTGCGTTTTTCGGCCTGCTCGCGCAGGATGGGTACGATCTCGGTTTCGATAGCCGCGTGGAAAGCGTAGCAATCCTGCGGGGTGTAATCAAAACGCCCAAGCGCCTGGAACATATAATCACGGAAGTTCTCGAAACCGGCGTTCAGCGCAACTTTATGGCGCAGGGCACGCAGGTGATCGAACAAAGTGTCCAACACCGTTTTTTCCTGCAAACGGCGGGCGGTTATTTTTTCCCAAACTTCCTGGCGCTTGCTGCGGTCGGTATCTTTCAGAAAAACGGAGGCCTGCTCCAGCGTATATTCCTTCTCGCCGATATGTACGCTCATGGCACCGGTTATCGACTGGTATTTTTGCTGTTCTACCTGTATCTCGGTTTGCAGCGGGATGTTCTCCTCACGGAAAAGCTCCAGCGATTTTTTAACCGCGCGCAGCATGATGTAGAATTTCTCTTCGTTCAGTTGGTCTACATATTCGCTTTCAACTAATTTTTTGTTCAATTCGTTGTTGTAGGGGGCTGTTTTAGGCTCTATCTCAGTAGCGAAGTACTGGAATTTTTCCAACAGTTCTTCGCTGGTGGTATCGCAGGTCATGCGGATGTAGCGCCAGGCAAAATCTTCTTCCAGGGCAGCCTGTAGCTCGCTGCCATCCTTTAGCCATTGCTCCAGTTCTGCAACCGAATTAATGGGGCGTGCTAATAGTTCTTTGTAGATAGGCTCCAGCGTTTCCCATTTAATTTCAAGGTCGGCCGGGATATATGTTCTTGTTTTTTTATGGATCATGGTTAGTAAATGTGCAGATATGCGTATATGCAAATGTGCAGATTATTTAGGATTTGGGAAAGATGTGGAGATAGAAAAGACAGTGGAGTGATAGAAGATAATTGTATTGCGGCGAATTAACTCACCCCGACTACGCTGCGCTTGTCGAACCTCTCTCCGATTGCGCAAAGAGGGTTTGGAAAAAAATAACCCCTCTTTGCGCAGCAAAAAGGGGGCAGGGGGAGTTGACCGGCAAAGTGAGGAAATTACACCGGCTTATATATAGTCCTCGCCACTTCTCTTATGCCTTCCTCGTAGCTTGTTGGCTTAAAATTGAAAGCCTTTTCGAATTTATCGGAGTTAAAAATATAATCGTGATCGGTTTGGTAATACATTTCTACCGTACCGGCAATAAGTTTATTAAACAGGCCCAGTATCCACAGCATAAATTTACGTACGCGCATAAACTTTGGCTTAACGCCATAAATGCGGGCTGCAAGTTCTAAAAACTGGTGGCCGGTCATCACGGGTGCGGTTGGCAGGTGCCAGATCTGTTTATCGCTTTCGGGGTGCTGGCCCAACAGGTACATGGCGCGGCCACAATCAGGTATGTATATAAAGTTATGCAGCTTGTTTGGGTCGCCCATCCATTGCGCGGGTTGCTTTTGGGCGTATTTGGCCAGTACCATCATATCTAAAAATGCATTGGTGCTGGTAGTGCCATAAAAATCGGGTGCGCGGGCTATGGTGGCATTCAGCGTGCCGGCCTTAACCTCGGCCATAATGGTGTTGGCAATGGCAGCGCGCACTTTTCCTTTTTCGCTTGATGGATGGTAAGGGGTATCTTCCTTCATGGGGCCATCTACAAGGCCGTACATGTAAACGTTATCAAAAAAAATGAGCCTGGCGTTATTCTCCTTGGTTACATTGATCACATTACTGATGATGATGGGCCATTGTTCCTGCCATACCTTAGCATCGTAAACCAACCCTGCGCAAAGGTAAATTACCGTAGCGCCCTTGGTGGCTTCCTGTACTTGTTTGTAGTTGAGCAGGTCGGCCTTGCGCCAGGTAATGTTGTTGCCTTCCATATCTACCGGGCGACGACTAACCAACCTTACCGGTACGTTGTTTTTTATTAATTCGGTTGTTAAGGCGTTTGCTACCGGCCCGCCGGCTCCTAATATAGTGTGCATAATGTTTTCGTTTTAATTGTATGATACAAATGTACGGCCACATTGAAAATCAAAACGTTAACAAAAGATAAGAATTTACTGGGTTGCAGGCCTTTTTATAATTAATGCCGATAATAAGCTTATTACAAATGCAGCCGCCACAGTTATCAGAAAAAGAAGTAGCTGTGTTACTATGGGATGCTTAGCGAAAGGGCTGAAAAGTATTTCAGATATAAAAAACAAAACGCCGGTAATAGTGCCGGTTAGGGTGCCATACTTAACACGTTGCCAATAGGTAAGGTATTCTGATAAATATTTGGTTAAAAATAGCCCTAAAACGATGGCTATAATAAAAATATACAGTAACCATATTCCCTGGGTTGCGTCTTGCCCGCGTTCTTTTGAGTTCCAGATGCTAAGCGCCACCCCGCCTAATATACCGGAGATTAAAGTTGTTGTGAAAGGATTTTTAAGGTTCATATCTTTTTAAAGAACATAAAGATAGCGATACGTCTTGATTTACACCAATATCCTCTTCCTGATCCTTGATAAGGACACCGGCGTTATACCCAAAAAGTTGGCTATGTAGTGCTGCGGCATGCGTTGCAGAACCTCGCGTCCGGTTTCTAATAGTTTCAGGTAGCGCTCCTCTGGTGTTTGGGTGATGAACGAGTTAACACGGTCTTCATAACAGATGAGATAATGCTCGGCTACCAGCCTGCCAAAGCGTTCCATTTTGTAGGCCAGCATAGGGTTGGCCAGCATTTTATCCAGGTTGGGTTTACTGATGAGGATGATTTGCGTAGGCTCAAGCGCCTGAATGTAATTATTGCAGGGCTCGCCGGTTAAAAAGCTTTTGTACGAGCTTACAAACTCCCGCTCGAAACTGAAATAACCCGTAACATCGTTGCCATCAATAATATGATAATACCTTACCGAACCTGTAAGCACAAAACCAAAATGCCGGCAAATGCTGCCTGCTTCGGCAAAGTGCTGTTTCTTTTTATAGGTGGCCAGGCTAAGGTGCTGGGTAAATACTATCCATTCGGCTTCATTAAAGCTTACGTATTTTTCAAGGCTTTCCCTGAAAACATTAAGCTGTGCCGATGTTAGCGCATCCATACCCTATCCATTAAAAAGAAGGCGGCAAATACCACGCTGGCAATGCCGTTGGTGGTCATAAAAGCGATGTTTACGCGGCTCAGGTCGTTTGGTTTTACCAGCAGGTGCTGATAAACAAGCATGGCGCAAAAGAACGCAATACCGATATAATACAGTACACCCACGTTGGTATAAAGCACCGGCATAAAAATAAATATAGCCGAAAATACATGCAGCACGGTAGAGAGCCTTAAGGCATTTACCTTGCCCAGCCATGCAGGGATAGAGTGGAGGTTTTCGTTACGGTCAAAATCCTCATCCTGCAGAGCGTAGATAATATCGAACCCGCTTACCCAGCATAAAACCGAGAGCGAGAAAAATACAGGTGTTAAAGCAAACGCCCCGGTAACTACCAGATACGCGCCGATAGGGGCAAGCGACAGGCCTAAACCTAAAACCATATGGCAAAGCGCGGTAAAACGTTTGGTAGCGCTATAACCTAAAACCACAAGCAAAGCTACCGGCGACAGGTAAAAGCACAAAGGGTTAATAAACCAGGTAACTAATATAAATAAGGCGCAATTCGTTAATGTAAAAGTTAGTGCCGCCGCGGGGCTGATCCTCCCTGCTGGGATATCGCGCTGTTTGGTACGCGGGTTTTTGGCATCGATGTTCCTGTCCAGATAGCGGTTAAACGCCATGGCCGAGTTGCGGGCAAATACCATACACAGCAGCATCATGGCCAGCTTTTGCCACTCAAATTGATGGTCGGTAGTGGTAACTGCCAAAAAGAAGCCTATAAAGGCAAACGGCATGGCAAATATGGTATGGGCGAAAGTTACTAATGATAAATACTTTTTCATGTGTTATCCGGTTCCCCTCTTGAGAGGGGTTAGGGGTGTGTTTAATTAATATGCTCAACTAACACCCCCTCATCAGTGTTAGTATGAGTTTTTCTTATGTGCTGCCCTTTAAAGTAGAACCAGGCAATTTAAAGTTCACTTTTATTAGTGTGTGCTAAAATATATTATTCAATTGCCATTAAAACGCTAACAATGGCTTTCCTTACTTCCATTTCTGTAAAGCGAATAATGGTTAAATTTATATTTGGCAAGTTCTGTTTCTCTTGAGATATCCAATTTATATTGTTCTTCATGGTCGTGATAACGCCCATCAATTTCAAAGATCAAATTTAACTCATAACAATAAAAATCTACTATATAATTTAACAAGGTCTTTTGGCGATGAAATCATAGCCAAAAAACTTTTTATTGTAAAGTTCTTTCCAAAGCAAGATTTCACCTAAGGTGCTATCATTGCAGAGGTTGCGTGCTAATTGTTTAAGTTTAGGATAGTATGGTATATTGTTCGCTTCATTAACACACCCCTAACCCCTCTCAAGAGGGGAACTAATTACTTACTATAATACTCCTCATCATAATCGGGCGCTTCAAAACTTTGGTTAATGTTGCTTATAAACCCGAGCACCTCGTCGCGGCCGGTATGCAGTTCAGATGATGTTACAAAGTGCTGTGGTGCTTCTTCAAAAAAGGCCAGCATGGCTTTGCGGAACTTTGCTATGTTCTGATCTGTTTTTACGTTCGATTGTTTATCGGCCTTGGTAAACACCAATGCAAAGGGCAGGCCTTTTTCGCCCAGCCAGCTGCAAAACTCAAGGTCTATTTTCTGTGGCTCCAGGCGGCTGTCAATCAAAACCATTACACATTGCAGGCTTTCGCGCTTATCGAGGTAAGTCTGGATAAATTTATTCCAGTCGGCTTTTTTTGATTTGGATGCACGTGCGTAACCATAGCCCGGCAAATCCACAATGTACCAGCTTTCGTTCACATAAAAATGGTTAATAAGCTGGGTTTTGCCCGGTGTTTGCGATGTTTTAGCAAGCCCCTTTTTTTGAACCAGCATATTAATCAGCGACGATTTACCCACATTACTACGGCCGATGAAAGCGTACTCGGGCTTAGTAGGTGGCGGCAACTTTGATATCTGGGTGTTGCTGCAAATAAAGTCGGCAGATTTTATGATCATGCCGCAAAGGTAAGGTTTTATTTATTGATGGATAATTATATATGTTTAAACATATAATTACAATCGGATAACAGAAAATTTATGACAAGGTTGTAACTTTACATTATAAGAAATTAACAATGAGCGAATATAAAATACCTGCCCAAACCCGTATAGGGCATGTGCATTTAAAGGTAAGCGACCTGCAAAAATCCATGGCTTTTTACTGCGACCTGCTGGGGTTTGAGTTAGTAACCAAGTATGGCGACCAGGCCGCGTTTATTTCGGCAGGTGGTTACCATCACCATATAGGGTTAAACACCTGGCAAAGTAAAGGTGCGCCACCTGCCCCGCAATATGCCCCGGGCCTGTTCCATACGGCTATTCTGTATCCCGAAAGGAAAGATTTGGCGGCTATTTTACAACGATTGATTGATAAAGGCTATCCGCTTACCGGCGCGTCTGACCATGGCGTATCTGAAGCTTTGTACCTGGACGACCCTGACGGGAACGGAGTGGAGCTGTATTGGGACCGGCCAAAAGATGAATGGCCTACTGATGACTCAGGCAACCTAACCATGTACACCCGCCAGCTGGATATCCCCGGCTTACTGGCGCTGCTAAAATAAGCTACTCGTTCAGCATATACTGACCTATACCCGCAGCGGGTTTCCACTTGCTGCCGGGTTCAAAATAATGCCATAACAAAGCTGATACTTTTTTGATGAGCACGCTGGCCTCGTTATCAGATACCCAGCGCTGATCCTTATTGTTTTTGGTGATGACGGAGAACACGTAATCGCCATGCGGGGCGTTTACCAAAACCGTTTCAGATCTGGAAGCATCAACCGCGCCCTGTTTAGAGAGGGTTTGCACATACGGCGGGATCTGCGACAGGGCAGTGTTATCCCAAAATATCCGGTTGAGCATGCGGCTCATGCGCTCGCTGGCGGCGGGGCTCACCACCTTACCATCATGGATTAGGGTGAACAGACGGCACATTTCGCGCGGGGTGGTAACGCCCCAGCCGTAAACCTCCCATATAGCTTTGCGCGCCGGGATGCGAGAGTTTACCCGCATCACTTTAAACCCGTTTTGATCAAGCCAGTTGTTAATATAATCGCCGCCTACCAGTTTTTGCAGCCAGGTGCTGGCGGTATTGTCGCTCATGGTTATCATCAGCAGGGCAACTTTGCTTACCTGTATGGTGTCTTTATCTTTAAACGATCCTAAAATATCGGTACCTGCGTATAATAACGAATCGCGGTAAACCAGTTTCTGATTGTACTGCATTTCGCCTTTTTCTATCTTATCCATCAGTCCGCTTAAAATACTCACCTTGATCATGCTGGCGGTAGGGAACAGCGTATCGGCATTGATCCCGACCGTTTTGCCCGTTTTTAGGTTATGCACGTAAATACCAACCTGCCCGTTAAAACCTTTGGTAGCCGTTTTTAATTGCGCGGTAAGTTTTTGATCGGTTTGGGCAAAGGTGGCAAGGGTAGCGCAAAGCAGGAGGATAGACAGGATATATTTCATAAGCGGGCGGATTGATAACTAAAGTTATGAACTTTTCATTAACCCAAGCGTCATTGCTTGTTACTATGCTCTTCGCAATAACGCTTTATTAAACATCCTCTTTTCCTATCTTTACAGCATCTATGCAATACCTGCGCTGGCTTTTATTACCGTTTTCGTTACTGTATGGTTTGGTGGTTATCATCCGTAACTGGTTTTACGATGCAGGCCTGTTTAAAAGCAGGGTGTTTAAGCTGCCGGTAATATGTGTAGGCAACCTGGAAGTTGGCGGCGCGGGCAAAAGCCCCATGACGGAGTACCTTATCCGCCTGCTAAAAAATGATAATAAATTAGCCACGCTTAGCCGGGGCTACGGCCGCGACACAAAGGGTTTTGTTTTAGCAGATGCAGCAAGTACACCCACCCAGATAGGCGATGAGCCCTCACAGTTTAAACATAAATTTACTGATGTTACCGTAGCTGTTTGCGAAGACAGGGCAACCGGCATCGATCAGCTAAAAACCAATCACGATGTTATTTTATTGGATGACGCCTTTCAGCACCGTGCGGTAAAACCGGGCTTAAGCGTTTTGTTGTTTGATTATACCCACCTGCAACAACCAAAGTTTGTATTGCCTGCCGGTAACCTGCGCGAGCCTTTTAGTGGACGCTGGCGAGCCGATATTATGGTAGTTACCAAATGCCCTGATGGTTTATCCGAAGAGCAAATGACCCGGTGCTACGAGCAAATAGCGCCTTTAAGCTGGCAGCCGCTATTTTTTAGCGCTATAACCTACCAACCTTTGCATGATTTGCAGGGCCGGCCTGTTGATTTTTTGATAGATGGTGATACTTCCGTGTTTTTGCTTACGGGTATTGCCAACCCCAATCCGCTGGTGCAGCATATTGGTAAAGCCACTACAAATATCATCCACCATATTATCCCGACCATCACCCCTTTAGCTTGAAAAATATAGTTAAACTTGCCGGTGAATTTTCTGCATGTAAATCACAAAAAAAAGTTATTATCACAACAGAAAAGGATGCGCAGCGTTTAGGGGTACATGAACTGTTACCGGCCGTTGCGCAATTGCCTGTTTGGGTATTGCCAATAGGCATAAAAATTTTAAACAACGGGCAGCAGGAATTTGATCAATTAATAACAAACTATGTTAGAGAGCATACAGAACACCACTGATTATATAAAAAAACGTATTGGCGATTTTGAGCCCGAAGCAGGTATTATTTTAGGTACCGGCCTTGGCGCTTTGGTTAACGAGATTGAGGTTGAAAAACAGCTGATGTATTCTAATATTCCCGATTTTCCGATGTCTACACTGGAGTTTCACTCCGGTAAGCTGATATTTGGCACTTTGGGTGGTAAAAAGGTAGTTGCCATGCAGGGCCGTTTGCATTACTATGAGGGTTATACCATGCAGCAGATCACCTTCCCGGTTAGGGTGATGAAAATGCTGGGCATCAAAACGCTGTTTGTATCAAACGCAAGTGGTTCGCTTAACCCGGCCATAAAAAAAGGCGACCTGACCATCATTGAAGACCACATCAACCTGCAGCCCATGAACCCGCTTATTGGGCGTAACGATGCAGAGTTAGGCCCCCGTTTCCCGGATATGAGCGAGCCTTACCGGCACGATCTGATAGAAAAAGGGCTTGCAATTGCAAAGGCAAATAATATTACCTGCCACAAAGGAGTTTATGTTGCGGTTACCGGCCCCAACCTTGAAACACGCGCCGAATACAAGTATCTGCGTATAATAGGGGGCGATATTGTTGGTATGAGCACCGTGCCCGAAGTGATAGTGGCAAACCATATGGGCCTGCCTGTATTTGCCATATCGGTAATTACAGATGAGGGTTTCCCCGAGGTGCTTAAACCGGTATCGCTTGATGAGATACTGGCCGTGGCACGAGAAGCCGAACCAAAACTTACCGTAATACTAAAAGAATTAATAGCAGGGCTTTAATGGCGAATAAGCTTAAATATTTACTGATACTGTTGATCTGTGCGTTTGCGCAGACGGGTTTTGCACAAGTATTAGGCAACCCCAGGTTCCCGGGGCAAAACCCAAACCAGCCGGTTTACTCGCGCGATACACTGAAGAACGGTAGAACCACAAGAAGTGATTCGCAGAATTTAGATTCGGTACGTAAGCGGGAAGAGAACAGAAAGGACTCGATCGTATTCACATCTAAATTTATAAAGGTTACCAGCGAGCGCCTGCTGATGGATAGCATACAACTGTTCCCGTTAGATACCGGCCTGGTGAACTTTGAAAATTATAGTCCGCTTAACCAACCCCGTAACCCTAAAATAAGCCTGGGTTATACAGGTGTATCACAACGCGACTTGCTGTTTAACCCGCGGAAAACCATTGGGTTTGATGAAGGGATGCACGCGCTTGACGCGTATATGCTAAACCCGCAGGATATTAATTATTTTAATGCCCGTGCGCCGTATACACTGCTCTCGCTATTCAGCTCGTTGGGGGGCTCTGTCGAGCAATTATTTAAGGTAGTGCATACCCAAAATGTTAAGCCTAACTGGAATGTAGGCCTCATGATGAACTTTAACGGATCAAGAGGATATTACAGCACCAACGGGATACTGGCACAAAACGTAAGCGATTTTAGCTTTGGTTTGTTTACCTGGTACCATAGCGTTAACAAACGGTATAATTTGCTGGCGAATATATTGGTTAACAACCTTAAGGCACCCGAAACTGGCTCTATACTTAAGGACACAATATTTAACAATACCAACAATGTCAGTTCGTCCTTTAATAAAACCGGCGAACCGGTGCGCCTGCCGGGCAGTTTTACCAACTGGAAAAGCACCGGTTTGTATGTTAAACAATTTTACTACATAGGCCATATTGATAGCCTTAACCAAGGCAAGGCGTTTTCAAAAAATGTATTACCTACGCAGCGTGTTGCCTATACTTTTTACTTTAACCAGCGTAAATATAATTACCTGCAAAATGGGTTAGATACGTATGGCGTGTTTCCTGATTATTATTACAGTGCGGGCCGGTCGCGCGATTCATTGAACGTTTTGCACCTGCAGAATGAATTTTCGTACAGCTTTTACCTCAGGCCAAAATCGGCAAAGCTGATCAAGAACGAGCTTAAGCTTGATGTAGGCCTTGCACATGATTTTTATAAAGTGAGCCAGTTTGTATCTGATACGCTTATAAATGAGTTTGGGCAGAAACAATTGAAACCTTCGAGGGTACAGAACGAAACTTTTCAGAACATTACCTTAAAGGCACGCCTGGGCTACCGCTTTAGCGACAAAATAAACCTGGATGCCGATATACGCCAGATAGTACAGGGCCGCAACTTTGGCGACTTGCTGTATGATGCCAAGCTTACCCTGGCGGGTAACAAAAAAACCGGGCGTGTAATATTGGGGGCTTACCTGCAAAGTAGTTCGCCGGGCCTGGTTTATACTGATTGGGTATCTAACCATTATATTTTCCATAACAGCTTTAATAACCAGAAAACAACAAACGCATCGTTCAATTACATTAATGATGCCTTGCAAGTTGATCTGAAAGCCGAATATTTTTTGATAACAGACTATCTGTACTTTGCCTCGCAGCCGGGTGGTATTGATGCCACGCCAAAGCAATATGGATCTGCCATTAACTTACTGAAAGTGAGCCTGGGCAAAAACCTGGAATGGCGCAAGCTGCATTTTGATAATTATGTTGTTTACCAAAAAACAGACAAAGCCGAGCTACTACGCACGCCAGAGGTTTATACTTTTAGCAGCCTGTATTATGGCACAACGCTGTTTGATGTACTTCACTCGCAGTTTGGGATAAGCGTACGCTACAATACGGCATATACGGCACCATCGTACGCGGTAGGCCTGGGGCAATTTTATAACGGGCCCAATATTACCTTTACATCGTACCCGGTAGCTACGTTGTTTTTTAAGGCCACTTTGGACCGTACCAACCTTTTTATCCAATATGATTATGTGAACCAGGGCCTTTTCAGTAATGGGTTTTATACCGTTAACCGTTACCCGCAAATGGATAAAACAATAAAATTTGGCGTAGCGTGGACGTTCTATAACTAAGTTGACAGTTAGCAGTTGCCAGTTACAGTTAAACCTCTGCAAACTGCCCACTGATAACTGCCCTTACGTTTTCCGTTTCTTCTTTTTAACCTCTGTTAATGCGTATTGCATAGTTTATTTTAATCCGTGTCTTCCCCCAGATCAGTGCTGATGGATTTAAGTTCTTTAAGGTATTTACCATACTTAAACTTAACATGCAGGTTTATGAAAACATAGGTGCCGGCAAAACTGATAAGTAGTACGCCAAGCATAATTAATAAATGTGCGGTAATGTTATGCGAACCGGTTAATCCCTGTAAAATATACTTTGATGTTTCTTTGCCACACAATATGCCAATGGCCACCATTAGGGCAATGGGGGTTATACAAAAGTTGTACGCTTTATATATCTCTATATTAAGTTCTAGCTCGTAAGCTATTTTGGCAATACTGTTTTTCAGGCTCAATGTATAGCCGCTTATAGCACGGTAAAAAACGTAGAATTTAAAAAAGTAGTAAGTATTTAATATTACCATTGTAAAAAACAGCAGGCTGGTGATGTTGAACAGGAAAGGGTCGGTTTGCCTGAAAAATAAGAACCAGATAAAGATCAGATAGGAGAATAGTGTTGCTATAAACTCCGTTTTCATATTTTTGCGAATGCTGTTTACTGCAGAAACGGTTTTGCCCTGCATAGCATCACCTATAGGTAAATGAACAAAACCCGGCTCTTCATTTTTCCAGGCATCTTTTAAATCATCTATATTCATAATTCATGCTTTTTACTATTTCCTTCAGTTTATTTTTGGTACGATTTAGGCGCACCCTTACATTAATTTCACTGATGCCGAGATTAAGGGCAATATCCTCATAGGGCTGATCTTCCATATATAAAAATATCAGCGCTTTTTCAACTTTGTTAAGCTGTTGTATTGCTTTGTAAAACAAGGCGAGTTGTTCGTCTTTTTCGGTATCTGTAGCCTCTGCTTGTAAGTGGTCGAGCTTTTCGGGCAACTGTTCGCTATCCGGCCTTCTTTTTTGTTTTCTAAAAAACACAATCGCCGTATTCAGCGCTACCCGGTACATCCAGGTGCTAAATTTGCTTCTCCCCTGAAAGGAGCCGAAGGCCACCCAAAGTTGCAAAATCATTTCCTGTATCAGGTCATCCCGGTCTGCCTCATCATCCTGGTAAATACGGCATATCTTAAAAAGCATTGCTTTGTGCTCTTCAATTAATTGTATAAACCGGGCCTCGTTGTTTTCCACGTATAAATTTAAATTATACTCCGTTAGTATTAAATTTTGAATTATGTTACAAAAAATAATGATAAAAGAAAAAGTAAGGGGGAATGAAGGAGCCGTGGATATAGCCCGGAATTAAACAGTAGGGTAAATTAGCCATGATTTTACAGCTTAACGCCTATTGAGAGGGCGTTTTATAGCGAGGTATAATTGTAGCCTACGTTTTTTGTTTCTTCTTTTTAGCCGCGGGGAACAATACGTTATTCAGTATTAACCGGTAGCCGGGCGAGTTAGGGTGGAGTTTCAGATCGGTTGGCGGGTCGCCAACGGCGTGCTGATAATCTTCGGGGTCGTGGCCACCGTAAAATGTCCATTGGCCTTTGCCAAATTCGCCGTGTATGTAACGGGCCTCATTGGCGGTTTTCATTTCGCCCATAATGGTAACACCAGGTTTTAATTTGCTTTTATTATAGGCGGTGGTTAAGCCCATAAAGCCTTTTATAACCTTATCATGGTCTTGCGTAAGCATGCTGGGAACCACATCCCACTTGGCCGAAAAATCAAACAGGGTGAAGAAATCGTGGGTGCGGTCAACCTGCCTTACGGGGGTAACATCAATATTGCTGAACTGGTGCGATGTTGGGTTCTCATCCAGCGTAAAATTCTGAAAAGCGAAGGTTTGTGTAAAATCAAGTTTTTGCTGCGCGTTCGGGTCGGCGGGGTCGCCGTCAAACATACTCTCTACAATATCGGTGTTTGATGCAGCCAGGGCAATATCAAAGGTATCGGTACCGCTGCACATGGCGAATAAAAAGCCGCCGCCTGCACAAAAATCGCGGATGTGCTGCACCACGGCCAGCTTCATTTGCGATACCTTTTTAAAACCCAGTTTTGCAGCCATGGCCTGCTGCCCCTTTACATCATCTACATACCATTGCGCGTAACGGTAAGCCCCATAAAACTTACTGAACTGCCCGGTAAAATCTTCGTGGTGCATGTGTAGCCAATCGTATTTAGGCAGGTCGCCGCGAATCACCTCTTCGTCGTAAATTACATCATAAGGGATCTCGGCATATTTTAAAACCAGGGTAACGGCATCATCCCAGGGGAGTTTGTTTTTTGGCGAATACACGGCCATTTTCGGCGCTTTCTCCAGCTTTACCATATCCATGTTTACAGATGGGTCGCTTACCTCGGTCAGTATCTCATTGGCCTTGGCATCGGCTAAAACCTGGTAGCTTACCCCGCGGATCTTGCATTCCTCTTCCAGTTTCTGGTCGTACTTCATCATAAAGCTGCCACCACGATAGTTGAGCAGCCAATCCACAGTTTCACCGTTCTTCAGCGTCCAGAAAGCGATACCGTACGATTTCAGATGGTCCTTTTGCTCATCATCCATCGGGATAAGAATAGAAGCCGCCCTGGTGAGGAGAGGTAAAAGCAGAAGGCTGAAAGCGAAAAGATATTTTTTGATCCTGTTCATTGGGTGCTACCAAATGTAACGATTAATTGGAAATGGTATTATAGATAAACTATATTAGTGTTATGAATAAACAGCCTGATTTTATTGCAGAACTGCAATATTTAACTACTGAACAAGGTGGGAGAAAAACTCCTGCTTTTTCGGGATATAGGCCTCAGGTAAAGTTTGCTTTCAGTAATAATCAAACCAGTGGGCAACAAAGGTTCATTAATAAAGAAACGGTTTGTCCAGGGGATAAGGTGTTGGCAGAAATAGCAATTATTTCCACTGATTTTTTAATTGATAAGTTAGAGATAGGATTAGGGTTCGATTTTAGGGAAGGGCCGCGCGTTATTGGAACCGGTATTATTACAGAGATTTTAAATCCAGTTCTCCAAAAAGGTGAATCTCCGCGTTAGGGATGGCAGCGGATACCGGCCCCGTGACTAAGGCCTGTGCAGTATGAGCGTACAGCCCGGGCCGTAGGCAACGCCATAAGTAACCCAATAATATCAAACACCGGATACTGAATTTTGAATGATTAAATAAAAACCACTCACCATCCACTTAATCAACTACTCACCATTTCTCCCTTTCCCCTCAAATACTTACCTTTGCCACCTGTTTAAAATTTAAAACAAATGAGCAAAGCAATTATTAAAACCGAAAAAGGCGACATGACCGTTCAATTTTTTGATAAGGACGCGCCTAACACTGTAGCAAACTTTTTAGGGTTAGCTAAATCAGGTTTTTACGATAACGTAACGTTTCACCGTGTTATCCCTAATTTTGTGGTACAAGGCGGCGACCCAACCGGCACAGGCGCAGGTGGTTCAGGCACACGTATTGATTGTGAACTAACCGGCGAAAACCAATACCACGACCGTGGTGTGCTTTCAATGGCACATGCAGGCCGTAACACCGGCAGCTCGCAATTTTTTATATGCCACAGCCGCGATAACACCGCACATTTAGACCGTAACCATACCGTGTTTGGTAAGGTGATTGAAAATGTTGATGTGGTTGACGATATTCGCCAGGGCGACAAAATTTTAGGAATAGAAGTAATAGAAGAATAGATAAATAGTGAGTGGTTGATTGGTGAATAGTTGCAAACTACTCACCAATCAACTTAATCAACCAATCAACTTAACACAATGAATTTACAGGGAATTGTTGCAGTATCGGGTAAACCGGGTTTATGGAGGGCGCTTGCCCAAAACAAAACCGGCTATGTATTAGAAAGCCTCGACGCGCAAAAAACAAAGCTGATAGCCAACTTATCAACCGCAAAACTGGCGGCATTGAACGAGATAACCATTTTTGGGCTTGAAGATGATATTAAACTGGTAGATGTGCTTGAGCGCATGAAAGCTGCCGCAAGCGTGCCAAACCCAAAGGATGATGGCAAAAAGCTGCGCGAGTTTTTCTTTACTGTTGCCGCCGACCATGATGATGAGAAAGTATATTCATCAGATATTAAAAAAATCATCAGCTGGTTTTTGATATTGAAGGAACTGCCTTTGTTTAATGAAGCGCCTGCCACTGCACCGGTTGCTGAAGAAGCGCCTGCTGCCGAACCTGTAAAAGAAGAAGCACCTGCTGCCGAAGCCCCAAAAGGGAAAGCTAAAAAGGCCCCGGCTAAAAAAGCGTAACTAATTTATGCTGATAAATATTAAAGCCCCGGTAGGTTTATCCTATCGGGGCTTTAATATTTATTAAATTATCATGCTTGAGGTATAAAATCCCGGCAGGACTTTGAAGGGGAAATGACAATTCAAACCCTGTATGCTGCCAATGGTGGCGCAATTTTGCCAGTGTTCAATAATAGGAAAATGCTGATTATCAGCATTTTTACGGCGTTCACGGGTGTTCACGGCAGTGAACGTGAACACTTCGGGGTTTTGAAGGCGTTTGAGGGCGTTTTAAGGTCGGTTTTAGGTGATACTGATCGTGGTTTAAAAGCTCACCAAATAAGATACATGTTGGTATATTGGTTTAATTTTCTAAGCGTCCACAGCATCATAAACCACAACCTTTTCCCAAAGGTGGCTATGGTTTTTGATGAACTCCTGGTGAATGGGGTGGCTTTGGTAGGTGGCCTGCCCGGCAAGGTCGGCAAAGAACATCACTTCTGATACACCCCAGCTGTTATCAACCACATCGCGTTTTTCGGTGCTGGCAACAACGCCTACATGCAGTTCTTTAATGGTTTCTATTTTACCGAGTGACTTTACGCCGGCAACCAATTTGTCGCGGTCTTCTTTCGAATCCGGGTTTTTTAGCCAGAAAAGCGCGTGGTGTACAATAGGGTATCTGTTTGTCATGGTAGTGGTTTTTATGATTGATGGCATTGCCGATGCTACTGCGGTGCCTGCGGCAACGGTAGCTGCGGTTGCGATGAATTTACGTCGGTTAGTTGTGCTCATGGGGTTGATGTTATAATGGGTTAACAATCCGGCTGCTCGCACTTCTCGTTACTAAACTCAGGTTCAAAAGTACTATGACTGATGGACAGGTGCTCCAGGCGGTGGCGCAGATCGTGTTTTATCTCGTCAAACTTTTGCATGTTATCCGGGCTTACCACCAGGTGGGCGGTTAAAGCGTTTTCGGTTGTGCTAAGCGCCCAAACATGCATATGATGGATATCAACCACACCTTCGGCTTTTATTAGTTCGGCCTTTATTTTTTTAAGGTCCATTTCTTTTGGTACGCCGTCCATTTCCAGTCGCAGGCTATCTTTAAGCAGGTTCCAGGTGCCGGTTAATATCACTATACCGATGATGATACTTACGGCGCTGTCTATCCAGGTAAGGTGTGTAAAATAGATGATAACTCCTGATATTACCACACCTAACGATACAATGGCATCAACCGCCATGTGCAGGTACGCGCCTTTAACGTTAAGGTCGGTATCTTTATCTTTTACAAACAGCCACGCGGTAAAGCCATTAACGGCTATCCCGGCCATAGCTACCCAGGCAACAGTGCCGCCGGCAACAGGCTCGGGGTGTATAAAACGCATCACGGCTTCGTAAACAATAAAACCAACTGCTACTATCAGTATCATGGCGTTAAAAAACGAAACAATAATGGTAGAACGTTTATAACCGTAAGTATAATCCTTATTTGATTTTGCCTTGGCCAGCTTAAAAGCAAGTAAGGCCAACGCTAATGATGCCACATCACTCAGGTTGTGCCCGGCATCTGTTAGCAGCGATAACGAACCGCTGATGAGGCCATAAATCACTTCGATGACTACAAAGGCCGAGTTGAGTACAATACCCCAGATAAAGGCCGCGTTCAGGTGGTCTATCTTCGGTGCGTGGTCGTGGTGATGATGAGAGTGGTCGTGGGCCATGGTAATTGATGCGCGAATATGCAGATATGCAAATGTGCAAATAAATTAGCTTATAGGAAATGAACGCGCTGAATTCTCATCGGCATATCTGCACATTCACGTATCCGCACATCTATCTATTGATGATGATAAGGCTCGCCTTTAATAATGCTGTAGGCGCGGTATAGCTGCTCTACAAAAAACAGGCGTACCATTTGATGTGAGAAGGTCATGCGGCTTAGCGAGATCTTATCGTTTGCGCGCTGGTAAACAGATTGATCGAACCCATAGGGCCCGCCCACAATAAAAATTAAATTGGCCGATGAGGACACCGAACGCTTGTTAATATAATTGGCAAACTGTACCGAAGTAAACTCCATACCGTTCTCATCAAGCAGTATCACGTGGTCATTCGGGGTTATTTTTTTTAGGATCAGCTCGGCTTCTTTGGCTTTTTGCTGGTCTTCGGTAAGGGCCTTGGTGTTTTTCAGCTCGGGGATGTCGGTCATTTCCAGCTTGGTGTAATGCTTTAGGCGCTTTACATATTTCTCAATGCCATCCTTTAAATAAGCATCTTCGGTTTTGCCAACGGTAATAAAAGTTATCTTCATTAATGCCTGTAACTATTTAAGCCAAAATGTTATCTTATTATTGTAACATGGAAGGCAAAAGTACTATAAAAACCGTGCAACAAGATATCATAAGCAATTACACCAATGCCGCCGGGCTGGCAAAACAAGAGGCCGACAAATATAAAAAGCTGGCTAATACTTACTCACTGCTGCGTTTAGGCATCTTCGGGCTCATGATATTTTCGGTTTACCTCACCATTCAGCAGGATAATTTCACCATCATGGCCGTTGGCTTTGTAATACTGCTGGCCGGTTTTGCATGGCTGGTTGCCCGCCAGGGCGAATACGAGCGCCAGCGCAATTACTATCTGGACCTGGAACGCATCAACCTGAATGAGATCAGCAGCCTGCAAAGCAACACTAACCTTTACAGCAACGGGCAGCAGTATAGTAATGAGAAACACTTTTACAGCTCAGATCTTGATATTTTCGGTAATGCGTCGCTTTACAACCTGATTAACCGGGCGGCAACATCTGCCGGTAACGATAAACTGGCTGCATGGTTAAATGCCCCGGCCAATAAGTCAACCATACTATCTCGCCAGGAAGCAGTAAAAGAAATTGCCGCAAATAACGAATGGAAGGTAAATACGCAAACCAAGCTGCTGTTTGCTACCAAAGAGGATACCGACCAGATGAAGCGCCTGTTTGTGTATCTGGGCACACCCTTAGAACTATCAGGCGAAAAGTGGTTAAGCGCCTACATTAAAATAGCACCTTATTTGTTGTTTGGTACCTTGTTGGCCGGGATATTCGTATACCCTGTTTTTGTATTGATTGCTGTTGTGATAGCATTTTTTAATATATTGATACTGCTCTCAAAAGGTAGTTACATATTAAAAGCGGGCGCCATTGCCGATAAAATAGGCAGTGTGCTGGCCAATTACGCAATTGTATTTAAAGCGATAGAAAGCAACCAGTGGCAATCAAAACGATGCGCGGAGCTGAATGAGAAACTCCGGGTAAATCAAACTTCAAAAAATATAGAGGAGCTGTCAAAGCTCATCAATAAGTTAAGCTACAGCCTTATCATGATCGTAGGGTTTATTTTGAATGTGTTTTTTCTATGGGCACTTAAGCAGATTATCCTTATCGAAAAATGGAAGCGCAATAACCACCAGAATTTTGAGGAAGCCTTTGATGTAATTGCCGAGTTTGAAGGATTAATAAGCATTGCCGTACCATCTATTAACTACCCGGAATGGACATACCCCGTTATTGCCGATACCGAAGGTTATACCGTAACTGCTAAAAATATTGCCCACCCGCTTATCCGCGGCCAACGGGTGGATAATGATTACGACCTCAATGACGCCTACAGCATTGATATCATTACCGGGAGTAACATGGCCGGTAAAAGTACCTTTTTACGCACCATAGGTATTAATACCGTATTGGCGCTGGCCGGGGCAAAGGTGTGCGCTGCCACCATGGAGGTTTCTGTTATTACGATAGTGAGCTACATGCGCATAAAAGATTCATTGAACGAAAGTACATCAACCTTTAAAGCCGAGCTGGACCGCCTGCAAATGCTGCTTGCTGCGGTAGAGCATAAACACCGTGTTTTCTTTTTAATTGACGAGATGCTGCGCGGTACCAACTCTATGGATAAATACCTGGGCAGCAAAGCGGTGATTGAGCAGCTTATCAGCAAAAAAGGGGTAGGTATGGTTGCCACCCACGATCTGCAGATTGCCAGGCTTGAGGATAAATACCCAACCTATGTACGAAATTACTACTTTGATATACAGGTACTTAATGGTGAAATGCTTTTCGACTATAAAATAAAGCACGGCGAGTGCAAAACCTTTAATGCATCGCTATTGCTAAAACAAATTGGTATTAACGTAGAAAGCGAATAAACGGTGAAAAACCCTATCGCTGTTTTGCCGGTACTCATTGCCTGTAAGAATACATTTACCGACATTTTGCATCCATTCACCTAAAAACCCTGTTAAAAAGTATGGTTTTGATACACATTTGTGGTGTTAAAACTAAACATCATGACAACTTTACTCACACTACCCGTACTCACTGTTATTGCAGCATTTGTTGCAAAAGCTATTGTTATTATTGGTTTGATAGGAGGCCTTATCTTCTAAAAAATTTAATAACATTTTAATACCATGCGCATGGTTATTAATTAAATACAATAGATATTTACAACATGGCAAACAAACCTATTATCACGGTTAAAAACCTGGTAAAAAACTATGGCGACTTTCAGGCGGTAAAGGGCATCAGCTTTGAAGTTTACGAAGGCGAGATCTTTGGGCTGCTTGGCCCCAACGGAGCCGGGAAAACCACCACACTCGAAATTATTGAAACGCTGCGCGCGAAAACATCTGGCGAGGTTACGGTAGATGGTTTTGATATTGAAACAGATGCCGATAGTATCAAAAAGCGTATTGGTGTACAGTTACAAGCGGCAGGATATTACCCCAACCTAAACCTGGCCGAACTGATCGTGCTGTTCTCGGGCTTATACGGCATCGATAAATCGCCAACAGAAATGCTGGAGAAAGTTGCGCTGACCGATAAGGCCAAAGCTAAGTATAAAGACCTTAGTGGCGGGCAAAAGCAGCGTTTTTCTATCGCTACAACACTCATAAACAATCCTCGGATAATATTCCTGGATGAGCCTACAACCGGCCTTGACCCACAAGCACGCCGTAACCTTTGGGATTTGATCCGCGAGATACGCGATGCGGGCACTACTGTGGTGATCACTACCCACTATATGGACGAAGCCGAAGTACTGTGCGACCGCGTAGCCTTTGTTGATGGTGGCCACATTATAGGCATTGATACCCCCGACCATTTTATTGATCAATTGGTAGCCACCGGTTTTGAACGCGCCAAGCAAACCAAAGGCGCCAATCTGGAAGATGTATTTATAAACCTGACTGGTAAGGAGTGGCGGGAAAGTTAAGAACAGTTTGCAGCTGTTAGTTAACAGTTTGCTGAATATGCCAACCAATGAACAATTAAACCAATGAACCAAAAATATAGTAATACACGTGCAACCCTGGCTATTGCTAAAGCCAGTTTCCGGTCTATTTTACGCAGCCCATCGGCTGTGGTGTTTAGCTTAGCCTTCCCGCTGATATTTATACTGGTATTTGCCAATATTGGCGGCGGGGGAGTAAAGGTTGATGTAGGTGTTGCCAAAGGAACCGACACGTCAAGCGTTATCTATAAGGCCATCCAAAAAACGACGGTAGTAAACCTGGTGACTGATCAAACCGCTGAAGAAATGAAGCAAAACCTCTCTAAAGGGAGTTTGGATGCGATCATAAATATTAAAACCAATAGCAACAAAGGTCAGACGATTTATCCTCCTTTAGCTGGGCACCCACAAAATTCTCCTTTTAAAATTGACGTACAGTACACAAGTTCATCTCAAAAAGGGTCTATTTTTAAATCGGTGCTATCTAATATAATCTATCAGATAAATGAAGTTTTTCAAAAACAGGTAGACGGTAAACTTGGCGTGTTTTCACCGGTTGAACTTAAAGAAACTACAGTTACCGGCCGAGCGTATAAATACATCGATTTTATATTGCCGGGGCAGTTGGGCTTCTCGCTGTTAAGCAGCGGGGTGTTTGGTACGGCGTTCGTGTTTATCAGCCTGCGGCTAACACTGGTTATTAAACGCTTTTTTGCCACCCCGGTAAAAAGGTACAGTATTGTTTTAGGCGAGGCCATTGCCCGTATTGTATTCTCGCTGCTGGGCGCACTGTTTATTATTATGGTGGGGCATTATGCCTTTGGTTTTACGCTGATCCATGGGGTGGTCACGGTGTTGAACATGCTGGTGCTTTGCGCCATCGGCCTCATTATATTTATGGGCTTTGGCTTTACCATATCGGGTATCGCTAAAAACGAAAGTACGGTGCCACCGCTATCAAACATCATTACGCTGCCGCAGTTCCTGCTATCGGGCACGTTCTTTTCTGTCACAGCGTTCCCAACGTGGCTGCAGTACGTTAGTAATGTGTTGCCGTTAACACATTTAAACAATGCCATGCGCAAAGTAGCCTTTGAAGGCGCAAGCCTGGGCGATGTTACCCATCAGCTGTTCATCCTGCTGATATGGGGTATTGGCATTTACGCTGTAGCGGTAAAAACGTTTAAGTGGGAGTAGAGGAGATGCAAGACGTTTAGAGTCAAGAATCAAGACAGAAAAATAGTAGAGACGCGATACTTCGCGTCTTTTTTCGTTTACTACACTTAACATTAAATTAACATAAGGGTTAATGCTTAACATTATAATAATATTAACACGTTATAAATTAATATGCAGGTAATAATGAGGAAATACATTTGCATTAAAATAATATTAAGCTAATGTTAAAAAGACTCATTAAAGTAACCTTATTATTCATTGTGTTAACGATTTGTTCATTAAAAGTTAATGCGCAGGATTCAAAAACCGGTACTTGGGGGATTGTTACTGTGGTTATGCCCGGCGATAGCGTACACAAATGGGGCGGTTATACCGAGTTTCAGGCGCGTACAAACGGCGCTGGTTTTAGCCAGTTTCAATACTACGAGGCAAAGGCAGGGGTTAGCTATGATATCGATAAAAACTTCATAGCATTGCTGGGTACAGGTACTTACCATACTTATGATTATTTTGACGTGGATAAAGGTCCGCTTACCAACGAGTTTAGGGTGTGGGAACAAATGACCATTAACCAGTTCCTTACCCCGTTAAAGTTTGAGCACCGCTACCGGGTTGAGCAACGCTGGGTAAATGGCGAATACCGCAACCGTTTCCGCTACAGACTTAATATGTTTGTGCCGCTTAACAATACCAAAATAGTTGCTAAAACCTGGTTCATCTCTTTATTTGATGAGGTGTTCTTTAATAACAAAGCGCCTAATTTTGAGCGTAACCGGGTATCGGCAGCGCTGGGTTATCAGTTTGATAAGAAATGGATACTACAGGCCGGCTGGCTCAATCAGCGTAACTATACTGCCGCTGCCAGCAGTGCCAAAAATAATATGATGATTACGCTGATGTACCGCATAAACCGTAAAAACAGCCCAGAGCGCGAGCATCTGCCAACCACAAGCGATTGATGTGTAGCTGAGCAATTTTTAGGATTGAGGCAAAAACAGATGGTTTTTAAAGCACTTGTATGTTAACAAACCATTAATAATCATTACAAATGCAAAATTTGCATTGCTATTTCCTGTTTTTGCGCTTAACTTAGCCGACCAGATTAGTATAGTATTTCATTCAAAAAAAATCCGACAATAAAAAACTATGAGCTTAATAATTGATGTTCATGCACGCCAGATACTTGATTCGCGTGGAAACCCTACAATAGAAGTAGACGTAATTACAGAAAACGGTGTCCTTGGTCGTGCTGCGGTACCTTCTGGTGCTTCAACCGGTATTCACGAAGCAGTTGAGCTTCGCGATGACGACAAAGCCACTTATATGGGTAAAGGCGTTTTAAAGGCTGTTGCCAACGTAAACGAGATAATTGCTGCCGAACTTAAAGGTATTGATGTATTTGAGCAAAATGCTATTGATAGCTTAATGATTGAGCTTGATGGTACTGAAAATAAAGGTAAACTGGGTGCTAACGCCATCCTTGGTGTTTCTTTAGCGGTTGCTAAAGCAGCAGCGCAAGAGAGCCGCCAACCATTATACCGCTATATTGGCGGTGTTAATGCCAACACCCTGCCTATCCCGATGATGAACATTGTTAATGGTGGTTCGCACTCTGATGCGCCTATCGCGTTCCAGGAGTTCATGATTATGCCTGCCGGTGCTTCTTCGTTCTCTGAGGCATTGCGTTGGGGTACCGAAGTATTCCATAACCTTAAAAAGATTTTGCATGACAGGGGCCTGTCTACAGCAGTAGGCGACGAAGGTGGTTTTGCACCAACCTTTGAAGGTACCGAAGATGGCGTTGAAACCATCCTTAAAGCAATTGAAAAAGCCGGTTACAAACCAGGCGTAGATATTTTCCTGGCGTTTGACTGTGCTGCTTCTGAGTTTTATAAAGACGGCAAATACGATTACACCAAGTTTGAAGGCGAAAAAGGCGCTATCCGCACCAGCGAACAACAGGCAGATTACCTTGCTGAATTAGCTGCTAAATACCCTATCATTTCTATTGAAGATGGTATGGCAGAGGATGACTGGGCTGGCTGGAAATTATTGACCGAGAAAATTGGCGATAAAGTACAGTTAGTAGGTGATGATTTGTTTGTAACCAACGTAAAACGTTTACAACAAGGTATTGATAGCCATACTGCAAACTCTATACTGGTAAAAGTTAACCAGATAGGTTCATTAACCGAAACCATTAACGCGGTTACTTTAGCACAAACAAACGGTTATACATCAGTAATGAGCCACCGTAGCGGCGAAACTGAAGACGTTACCATTGCCGACCTTGCTGTTGCCCTAAACTGTGGCCAGATCAAAACCGGTTCGGCTTCACGCTCAGACAGGATCGCTAAATACAACCAGTTGCTTCGTATTGAAGAAGAACTGGGTGATTCAGCCCGTTTCATCGGTAAAAACTTTAAATACTTACCAAAGAAATAAGCTAAACATAGCATAAGTAAAAGCCGGTCAATATTTATTGACCGGCTTTTTTGTTGTTAATCCATCCTTGTCATGCTTCACGTAGTGAAGCATCTGACGGACCTCCTCATCATGTCATTTCGAACGAGCGTAGCAAGGAGAAATCTTGTTCATTATGCAAAGTATAAAACATGCAAAGTTCGCTACCTCTCATATGAACAAGATTTCTCACTATCGTTTCGAAATGACAGGTAGGGTTATAAACAAGAAAGCCCTTTCAATTTGAAAGGGCTTTCTTGTTTATATATGAATTGTTAATTATGGGCTATTAACGTCCGCCTGCTGGCGCACCGCCGGTTTGGTCACCACCTTGTATCTGGTCGTCGTTGTTAACGCCTTTTTTCTTTTGGTTAGGGTTAGGTGCTTTAAAGCTTATTTTACCAAAGCTGTAGCTAAACGTTATACCAAACGATTGGAAAGGGAACTGTGTACGGCTGATCTGGGTGAAACCAGGGCTTGATATATTTTGGTTAAACGCTTTGTTAACCGCAAACGGTTGTACAGTGTTGAAGCCAATGGAAGCCTTTTTGTTCATGAACTGTTTCTTCACACCAAAGGCATAAATACCGAATGATGGGCTTGTGCCCTGTATGGTACGGCGTGCCGAGTTAACAAAACCAAATGCTTCAAAAATGATGTCTTTAGGGAACAGGTATTGCGCACTGCCGAACATGGTATATTGCAAGCGGGTTTTAAGTGCATCGGGGTTTACCGAACTTACGTACAGGTCATAAACAGTTGGGTTATAGGTAAAGGCATTTACACTACCACGGATAGTTAAAGGCTTAATTGGGTTTATCGAACCAAAAAAGCTTGCACCCCATGAGTTGTTTAACGCTACGTTATTTTGTACGGTACGGGTACCGATTACATTTTTACCATCAACTATTTCGTTAATAGGTATTGCAATACCTTCTATCAGGTCATTTGTACGTTTGTAGTAAACCGAGAAGTTTAATACTGATGATTTGATATAGGTATTATAATTTAATTCAACAGTTTGTGATACCTCGGGCGCCAGGTTAGGGTTACCTACCGATTGCGATTGAATGTTAGTCCTGTTGATAAATGGATTTAATACCTGCAGGCTTGGCCTTTGTATACGTTTGCTGTATGATAATTTAAAGGTGTTTGAACCAAATACCTTTTGTAGGGTTAAACTTGGTATGTAAGTATTATAACTTGCCGAGAACGGGCTTAACTGTTGTTGGTTATCTCCGCTTGCGTAAGGTGTTTTAGGGTCGCCTGTAATTTGTGTATTCTCATACCTGAAACCGGCTAATACCGAATAGTTTTTTGGCAAAGTAACAGTAAATACGCTATAACCGGCATATACATTTTGGTTGTAGTTGTATAAGTTAGAATTCTCAGGATCTATAATTGGGTTATTGCCATCAGCGTCTAAAGAATATATATCATAAGTACTGCTTATACGCCTTTGTATGGTTTTGCCGCCTGCTTCAAGCTTTAATACTTTGCTAATAGGGTTTGTATAATCGGCCTGGGCGGTGTATTCGTTGTTTTTACCATCGTTACTACCCTGCTGGTTAGGTTGTGGAATTGGCGGAGTAGCTTGTTGACTTGTAAACACGCTCGAATAATCTGTTTTGATAATGCTATGGCTCCACTGGCCAGATACCGTGATCTCGTGACCTTCTTTTTTAAACTTATGCGTATAATCAAGGCTCCAGTCAAACCCGGTAAATTTATTTTTATTCATTGTTTTACCAACGTAATCAAGGCTTTTAGTAGCATCATTAAAGTCTTTTATGCTATAATCACCACCACCATTGGTGTTAAAGCCTCCATCGTTTAAGGCAAGGGTACTGTTAATACTGTTAAAGCCGTTAAACTCATAACCAGCGGTTAATGTACCCCTTGCGCCATGGCGTTTGGTTTCGTTAGCGGTTGTATTATGGTTATACTGGTTTATTCCGCCAGAATTGATGGTTTGTTGAAAATCGCTCGTCATGGTTTGCGGCCAGGTAAGGTTACCACCCAGGTTAGCCGAAAAACTAAACCTGTTTTTGTTGTAGTTCAGGTTCATGTTGCCATTGTTTTGGCGAGTACCTACACCACCGCTAACAGAACCGCTTATGCCCGATGCATTTTTGGTTTTGGTGATGATGTTGATGATACCTGCAGAACCTTCAGCATCATATTTTGCTGATGGTGAGGTTACCACTTCAATACTTTTGATCTGATCGGCTGGGATGGTTTTTAATACATCGCTTAAGCTTGCAGATGTTGCGCCCGATGGTTTACCGTTTATCAGTACCCTAACGTTACCATCGCCGCGGATAGCTACGTTACCGTTCATATCTACCGATACTAATGGCACTTTCTGTAATACATCAGTAGCGTTACCACCAGCGGCGGTAAGGTCTTTTTCGGCGTTATAAACTATTTTATCAATCTTATTTTCGATAAGCGCTTGCTGGCCAACAATCTGAACCTCTTTTAATGCCCTTGCACTTGGTGCAATAACCAATGCGCCCATGTTGTTATCTGGTTTTGAGGCGGTTGTTTCAACAGGGTCGTAAGTTTTTGTTGGGTAGCCAATAAAAGATACGGTGATCTTGTATTTACCTGCACGCAGGTTATCAATCCTGAAGTTACCCTTCTCGTCGGTTAATACACCGTTTATAGGGGTTTTAGCACCGCTTTTAAAGATGCTGATGGTAGCATAATCTACCGGTTTTTTTGTAAGCGAGTCGATAACCGTACCCGATATTTTGCCTACTATGCCACCACCACCACCTGGTAGCTGGGCCTTGGCCGTTATTGCAGCACAAATAACTATTATAAGTAAAAATATTCGTTTCATAATTAGAACTATTTAGAGCGTTTTTGGTATTTGAGGCGAAATTGCCTAAAATGTTACAGGCACATATCTGTTTTATGTAAATTATATACAACTGTAATGTACATGTTACACTAAGACGTAATGAAAAGCCCCTGTTAAATTTGCTTAAGCAAATTTAACAGGGGCGGTAAAATTTGCATTTTGTTATATAACGATGTTTACTATGCGGCCTTTCACCACAATTACTTTTTTAGGCGTTTTGCCGTCCAGGTATTTTTGTACATCGGCGTTGGCTAAAATGGCAGCCTCAATATCAGCAGCTTCCATGGTTAATGAAAGGCTAACGTTGGTCTTCATTTTTCCGTTAAACGATACCGGGTAGCTAAACTCATCCTCAACCAAATAAGCCGGGTTAAATTTAGGGTAGGCCGCGGTAGATATACTGCCCGCCGGGTTACCAAGCAATGTCCAAAGTTCCTCGCTGATGTGCGGGGCGTAAGGGGCAAGGGTGATAACCAAATCCTGAAGGATAGCGCGTTTGTTGCACTTCAGGTCAGTTAATTCATTAACGGCTATCATAAAGCTCGATACCGATGTATTGAACGAAAAACGCTCAATATCCTGCTCAACCTTCTGGATGATCTTGTGCAGCGATTTCAACTCGGCTTTGGTAGGGGCCTCGTTGCTCACGTTAAAGTTAAAGTCGGCATCGTGGAACAATTTCCAGAATTTACGCAGGAATTTGAACACACCTTCAATACCATTAGTGTTCCATGGTTTGCTTTGCTCTAATGGGCCTAAGAACATCTCGTACATGCGCAGGGTATCCGCACCGTAACGGGCAATCAGATCATCCGGGTTAACCACGTTGAATTTCGACTTGGACATTTTCTCCACCTCAACACCACAGATGTATTTACCATTCTCCAGTATAAATTCGGCGTCAGCAAATTCCGGGCGGAAGGTTTTGAATTTATTTAAATTCAAAACTTCATTCTCTACTATATTTACATCAACATGTAAAGGAGATGTTTTATAATCTTTTATTAAGCCATGCGATACAAAAGTGTTTGTGCCCTTACCTTCACCATCAATTAAACGGTACACAAAGTTACTGCGCCCCTGTATCATCCCCTGGTTGATCAGTTTTTTGAAAGGCTCTTCCTCAACCACTTTGCCAATATCCTTCAAAAACTTGTTCCAAAAGCGGCTGTATAACAGGTGACCGGTAGCATGCTCGCTGCCGCCAATATAAAGGTCAACATCTTTCCAGTATTCAATAGCCTGGCGCGATGCAAACTCCTTGTCGTTATGGGCATCCATATAGCGGTACCAATACCAACTGCTGCCCGCCCAACCCGGCATGGTGCTTAGTTCGTATTCACCTTCGGGATGTTTCCAACCGGTAGCACGGCCCAATGGCGGCTCGCCGCTTTCGGTAGGCAGGTATTTATCAATCTCGGGCAATAATAATGGCAGGTGCTCTTCCTCAATTAAATATGGCAGGCCACCTTTAAAGTAAACCGGTACAGGCTCGCCCCAATAACGCTGGCGGCCAAAAATGGCATCCCTCATCCTGAAGTTTACTTTGGCTTTACCCAAACCCAACTCTTCCAGTTTAGCAACTACAGCAGCGGTTGCCTCTTTGTAGCCCAGGCCGTTTATAAAATCGCTGTTAATGTATTTACCATCCTTGGTTGGGTCGGCTTCTGCCTCAATGTTTTGTATATCGATGATCGGGATTATCGGCAAATTAAAATGTTTGGCAAACAAATAATCGCGCTGATCGCCTGATGGTACGGCCATTACTGCGCCTGTGCCATACCCTGCCAAAACATAATCGGCAATCCACACCGGGATCTGTGCACCATTAAGCGGGTTGGTTACATAGCTGCCCGTAAATGCACCCGATACTGTTTTGGTATCGGCCATACGGTCAAGCTCGCTTTTCTTTTTGGTTTGGGTGATGTAGGCGTCAATATCAGCCTTTTGCGCAGGTGTAGTTAGTTCGGCAACCAACTCATGCTCGGGTGCTATCACTAAAAAGCTTACACCAAAAATGGTATCAACACGGGTGGTAAAAACTTCTATGTAAGGTGCGGAGTTTGAGGACGATCTTAGATCCTCGCTCTTCGCTCCCTCCAGTGGAAACCTTACACTTGCGCCAACGCTTTTGCCTATCCAGTTGCGCTGCATTTCTTTTAGGGGCTCGGGCCAGTCAATGGTATCCAAACCTTGTAATAAACGCTGGGCGTAGGCAGTTATGCGCATGCTCCACTGCATCATTTTCTTTTGCTCAACAGGGTAACCGCCGCGCTCGCTAAAGCCGTCTTTTACCTCGTCGTTAGCCAATACGGTACCTAAAGCGGCGCACCAGTTAACGGTACTTTCGCGCAGGTAGGTTAGGCGGTATTTTAACAGTTCGGCTTGTTGCTCTTGTAAGGTAAAGGCTTTCCAGCCATCAGCAGTAAAGCTTAAAACTTCTTCATCGCTTACGGCATTTATCCCGGCCGAGCCTTTGCTTTCAAAATGCTCAACCAATTTGGCAATGCTCTCGGCTTTATCAGCATCTTTATTATACCAGCTGTTAAACAGCTGCATAAAAATCCACTGTGTCCATTTGTAGTAATCGGGCGAGCTGGTGCGCACCTCGCGGTCCCAGTCGAATGAGAACCCTATCTGGTCAAGCTGGCGGCGGTAGGTAGCAATATTAGCCTCGGTAGTAACCGATGGGTGCTGGCCTGTTTGTATAGCGTATTGCTCGGCTGGCAGGCCAAAGCTATCGTACCCCATTGGGTGCAATACGTTAAAGCCTTTTAAACGTTTGTAACGTGCAAAAATATCAGAAGCAATGTAACCCAGCGGGTGGCCAACATGCAAGCCCGCACCCGATGGGTAGGGGAACATGTCCAGCACATAATACTTGGGTTTGCTGGTTGTGTTTTCGGCTTTAAAGGTTTTATTATCAGCCCAAAACTGTTGCCACTTCTGCTCTATATCTTTAAATTGATAGTCCATTTGTTTATTTAACGTATAAGGTTGCGAAAATAGTAAAAACTGCTTTAACATTAGCGTTTATAGCTTAGTTTCAACAAAGTCTATATATTATATAGGTTAACATTAAAGTTGGCGGGGTATTTTTTAAGCGCTATTTTCGGACTTTGTTACTGAGTGAAAAACACACTTGATAACAAACAGCCCAATGATAAAGAACAGTTTTAAAGATAAAGACATGCAGGCGGTGATAGGATGGGTGTTGCGTGCCGGTGTTTTTATATCTATGATAATTGTTTTTATTGGTGGTGTAATTTACCTGTACCGCCATGGCCACACGATACCCAACTACCACGTATTTAAAGGTGTGCCCGATTTTGTGCATAGCGCAGGCGGCATTATAAACGGTATAGTTAACCTAAGGGGCAGGGCAATTATACAGGCCGGCATTATTTTGCTGATAGCAACCCCTATTATCCGGGTAATATTCAGCGCTATTGGGTTTATTCTCGAAAAAGACCATCTGTACACCGGCATTACCTTTATTGTGCTGCTTATCATCATCATTAGCGCTTTAAGTGGCTACGCGGGTTAATTAAAAAAACCATTTCGGCTTTGTACTGCTATATATAATATGCGCAGACGGGTGGTAAATTCATCGGCTTTACAAAGTATTGGTTACGATACCAAAAAACATATCCTCGAACTGGAGTTTAGAGAACATGGCGACGTATGGCAATATTTTAATTTTAAGCCCGCGGCCTATAAAAAATTCATAAACAGCCCATCGTTAGGGCATTTTTTTGTTACCCGTATTAAGGGTAAATACCCCGAAGAGAAAGTGGAATACTTTTAATTAGCCCCACTCATACGTTTCTGTTCTTCTTCATTGCCTGTACGGTGGCGGGCGGCACCTTTTACAGATGTTTTGCCAAAGCGATAGCTGAAATTTAACATGACCATGCGATATTCCCTGCGGTCGACTGTATAACGGTCAAGGTTTTGATATTTGGTGGAAGATCTGTCGCGGTTGGTTTTAAAAATATCGTAGGCAACCAGGCTCAGCTTGCCAAGCTTGTTAAATACCGGCATACTTAACCCGGCATTAGCATAATAATTTGCTTTAAACTGATTGATACCATAAAGCGTAGGCGACTCGTAATGGCCCGAAATTTCAGCAGATAATACACTGCTTATTTTAAAGTTCTGGGTGGTATTTATAATCAGGTCGCCGGTGCTTTGGTCAAAATTGCCGTATTGCGGGTCGGCAATGTAACGCTGGTAGGAAGCATCCACATCATAACTACTGTTCCACCACGATGCGAATTTAATTGGTGCGGTAATGTTAATGCCAATGTTATGTACCTTTCCAAGGTTCACGTCGGTATTTAATAAAACTTTAGTTGCATCATCCTGATTGTAAAAAGGGAAGGCTGCGCCGGTAACTAATACAGCATACAGCTTAGTGGTGATTTCCTCGTTGTAAGTGTGCGATATGCTAATTGTATTGGCGTAAACAGGCCTTAAATAGGCATTGCCAGCCTGGTAGTTGTAAAGATCGATAAAATACAGAAATGGATTAAGCTTATCATATATAGGCCTTGTTATGCCACGTGTAAGCGTTAGGGCATAACTGTTTTTATCGTTATAATGATAGTTTAATATTATAGTAGGGAACAGGTTAAAGTAGGAGCGCCTGGTGCTTTGATCCTGCGTAACCGAGTTACCTATAGAGTTGGTGTATTCGCCCCGCAGGCCTGTGTTTACATCCATTTTGCCAAATTTGCCAACATAGTTTATATAACCTGCGCCAATACGTTCGTGGTAGATAAAGTAGTTACTAAAGGTATTATCAATGGTATAAACAGTACCTACCTTAGGCCCAAATACCAGGTTATTATCGGTTTTAGTACTGCTGAATTTTAGCCCAGCCTCAAATTTAGCGCCTTTTGATAGCGGGTTAATATAATCTAACAATGCCGAAAAGTTGTGCATTTTGGTAGGAGAAAGGTTTTGTAGCAATAAAGGATCACGATAGGTGTTACCTGCTCCGTCAAAAAAGTTATTGGTAATATACTCGTCAGAGTGCCGGTTGTTTTTTGTAAAAGTTGTGTTTACTGATAAAGTACGGCCGGAGGTATCCAATTTGCCGGTGTAATTTAAATTGTAACTAAAACTACGGATATCCCTGTCAAGAGTTGAGTATGCTTTTATGGTAGAGTCTTTTACGTTTTGGTTATATATGCTTAGGGTATTATTTTTCTGATAGTTAGTGTTACTTATATTGCCGCTTACCAAAAAGCCAATGGTATGCCTGGGCGATAAGAGGAAATCAGTCCCTAACCTGAAATTGTGCGTAAAGCTTTCGTAAACACTCCGGTAGGAGGTATTGTAACTGCTCAGTATGCCTTCATAGTCAATTTTACGGTCGGTATCAAAATTTTTAAAAGTTTTACCTGTCGAGAGGTTATAGCTGCCAAAAATATTATAACTGTTACCCCGGTTATTAAAGGAGATGCCTGTATTGGCCTTGTAATAGTTACCGTACCCTGCCGAAGCGGTGTAAGTGCCATTGGTGCCAATATTTTTGCCTTTCTTCATCACAATGTTTACTATACCACCTGCGGCTGCATCATACCTGGGCGAGCCGCCTGTTATAACCTCCATGCGGTCAATATTGCTACCTTGTGTGCTTTTAAGTAATGCGGCCAGGTCTGCACCTGATAAGTTTGTTGCTTTCCCGTCTATCAATATCAATGCTTCCTGTCGGCCGCTAACACTAATATTATCGCCATTATCTACCCTAACCCCCGGCGATTGCCTTAAAATATCCAGCGCTGATTGCCCATCGGCAATAATGCTTGCAGAAGGATTTATGATAGTTTTACCGGGCCTTACCTCAATATAAGGCTTGTGCCCAACTATGGCCACTTCTTTTAATTCGGTACTTAGCGCTGGCAGTGTTATTGCATTTATATTTATAGTTTGGCCATTTGCAACACTGTAGGCGGTAGAGTATGTTTTATTGCTGCCCAACATAGTAGCAAACAGCACGTATTTACCCGGTTTGATATTTGAAAATTGATAGGCACCTGCACTGTTAACCAATGCCGACATAGTAATGGTAGAATCGGGCAGGTTTAATAAAACAACAGTAGCGGCTTCGGCCGGTTTGTTGTTTTGTATAAAAACAGTGCCGCGAATAACAGAAGAGCCCGTTTGGGCGTAACAAATACTAAATAAGCTTGCCAGGATAGCTGCAAAAAAGCATCCAATTTTAACCCTCATTAATGTACCTCGTAGAAGTTTTCCGTATAGTTATCCCCTTTAAAAAATTAAATATAACAACAATATTACCTAGGGGATTGGTTGTAATATTGCTGTTTACGTATTTGAATATATAAATGTTGCTTAAGTTATTACTATAAAAAAGTAAAGTGCTTTGTATTTTGTTAATTTTGCAAATACATTATTTGCTACTATAAATGAGAAGAATATACCTTATAGCTTTTGTTGTAATATTAGCCACAGCGCTTAATGCCAATAGCCAGCCTGCCAATTATGCGGCAGTTGCAAATAAGTTTAAACAGTTTTATAACGCAAACCAGCCCGATAGTATTTTTAATATGTTTAGCGCAGATATGAAAACCAGCCTGCCGCTTGATAAATTTAAACCAACTACCATTCAGCTAAAATCGCAGCTGGGGGCTTTAAATAAAACAGAATTTTTAAAATATAGCCAGCCTTTAGCAGTATATAAGGCAACGTTTGATAACGCTGTTTTTTTGCTGAATATATCACTTAACAGTCAGAGTAAATTAACAGCACTGCTGCTAAGCCCTTATGTAGAAGAAGCCAAAACTATTGCGCTTGATCCATCCCTGAAAGAATCTCCTGTATTGCTTAAAACCTTGTCGGGCACTATATCGGGCACATTAACTACACCAGTTAGCATAAGCGGTAAAATACCGGTTATATTGATCATAGCCGGATCTGGCCCTACAGACCGTGATGGCAACAGTGCTAAGTTAGGCCTTAACGGCAATACCTATAAAATGCTGGCAAATGAGCTGGGTAAAAACAACATCGCTACTTTACGGTATGACAAACGCCTGGTTGGCCAAAGCGTTAGCACTACAAAAGAAAAAGAATTGCGCTTTGAAGATTATGTGGACGATGCTGTAGGCCTGATAAACCAGCTGAGCGAAGATCAGCGTTTCTCAAAAGTTATTGTGTTAGGCCACAGCGAGGGTTCGCTTGTTGGGATCCTGGCTATACGAGATCAGCCTGTTAACGCGTTTATATCTGTTGCAGGCGCGGGCCGTTCGGCAGATATTATTGTTACCGAACAAATGAAATCGCAGCCCAAGTATGTTGCCGATAATTTTAAGACCATGCTGGATAGCTTGAAAAAAGGCAAGTACACAGAGAATATCGACCCTAAGATATATGCTATTGCCCGCCCGGATATTCAGCCTTACCTGATGTCGTGGTTTAGGTACTCACCAACAAAAGAATTGAAAAAAGCGAAGATCCCCGTATTGATATTACAGGGAACAAACGATATACAGGTACCCGTAACAGATGCCGACCTGCTTAAAAAAGCGAAATCCGATGCTGTTTTAACTATCATCCCGGGCATGAATCATATACTGAAAGAGGCACCGGCCGATAGAGAACAAAACCTGGCCACCTACAACAAACCCGACCTGCCGCTTAAACCCGAACTGGTAACTGCAATAGTGAATTTTGTAAAGGGGCTAAAGTAGATGTGCGGATTTTAAATGTGCAGATATGCAAATGATAATTTGCACATCTGCATATCCACGCATTTGTACATCATCATGATTTCCATGCACCCAATAACCTCCTCAACAGAATAATCTCTGAAGTATGGTACGAGTTATGATCTGCGATTTGCAGGGCTTCGCGCAGCACACTCTGTCCGTCGCCATGGGGTATCTTTTCATAAATATCATGGCTTTTTAGCAGTGTAATAAATTCATCCCTGTCGGCATTGATTTGGTGGATGGTTTTATCCCATGCGGCATCATTGGCAGGGGCGCTTTCCTTAGGCCAATAATCATCAGGCCATTTTGGCGATTGATGGCTGCCATCTTTACTAAACTCCAGCATATCCCACTGTGCAATACGAATATGCTCGGCCAGTTGCCATATGCTGTAAGGGAGATTATTGGGCTTTACACCGCGCAGGTTGGCAGGCAGGCCATCCAAAGCATCGTTTAATGTAGCATGTGCGCCGCCGCCTTCAAGCAATTTTATCAGTTCTTTTATTAAAATATCGTGCTGGTTATTCATAATTATGCGTTTGTTGTTTAACAAATTAGATACAGGTTTGATTTATATGAATCAAAAGTTTTAAGTTTATACGCCAAAGCTAAATTGTAATATAGTGATCAAAAAAATACTGTTAATAGCCCTTTATGTGGCTGCCTTCACCGCCTGTAAAAAGGACGGACAATCAATGCAGGACAACTCTTTAAAAGACGATGCTGCTTTTTTAAGGTACGAAGACCATTTTTTGGAAGAGTTATGGAAGAATAACCCCGATTGGGCAACAAGCGTAGGGTACCATAAGTACGATAGCCTTTTGGTAATACCTACCGATAAGGCCCGCGACCAGGCCGTAAAGTTTGCTAAAGTACAGCTGGATTCGCTGAGCCGCTACCCAGAGGGTACTTTGAGCGATGCCAATAAGATAGACCACCACATGATGAAAAATCAGATGGAGAGCATCCAGTGGAATTTGGAGCAGCTAAAAGCCTACCAGTGGGACCCTTCATCATATAACGTAATAGGCACGTTCGCATCAATACTGAACGAGCATTATGCGCCGCTTACTCAGCGCCTGCGTAGTTTTTATCAAAAAATGCAGAATATACCGGCTTATTATAAAGAGGCCGAAAAGCAATTGAAAAACCCGGTTGCCGAGCTTACCCAACTGGCTATTGACCAGCACCTGGGTGGGGTTGGCGTTATTGAGAGTGATTTTGCCGATTCGCTTAAGAAAACAAATATCCCCACTGCCGAGCAAAAGCTGATGGTTGAAAGGGCAAAACTATCTGCCGAGGCCATAAAAGGTTATGCAGCCTTTTTAAAGGCTATGAAAAACGATAAGCCACGCAGCTTTAGGTTAGGAAAAGATTTTTACGAAGCCAAATTTAAATATGATATACAGGCCGAGGGTACAGCGCAGCAAACCTATAACTCGGCTGTTGAGCGTAAGAAATACCTGCACCGCGAAATGGCTAAGCTTAGCCGGCAGCTTTGGCCAAAATATTTTGGTACACAGGCTATGCCTAAAGATTCGCTTGAATATATAGCCAGGGTGATAGATACGCTGTCTTCCAAACATGTAGCCCCCGATGATTTTCAATCGGCTATTGAGCAGGAAATACCTAAGCTTACGGCTTTCATCCGATCTAAAGACCTGCTGACTATGGACCCATCAAAACCTTTGGTGGTGCGTAAAGAGCCGGGTTATATGGCCGGTGTTGCAGGTGCATCTATCAGTTCGCCGGGGCCATATGATAAGGGCGGCAATACCTATTATAATGTGGGCAGTCTTTCGGGGTGGTCGGCAGAGAAAGCCGAAAGCTACCTGCGCGAGTATAATAATTACACCCTCCAAATTCTTTGTATCCATGAAGCTATACCGGGGCATTATATACAGTTGCTGTATGCAAACAAAGCACCAAGCATTATTAAATCGGTTTTGGGAAATGGTGCCATGGTTGAGGGCTGGGCGGTATTTAGCGAACAGGAGATGATGGATGCCGGGTTTGGTGATGCTGCGCCAGAGATGCGCCTGATGTGGTATAAATGGCACCTGCGCTCGGTATGTAACACCATATTGGATTACAGCGTGCATGCCAGTAACATGACCAAAGAACAAGCCATAAAAATGCTGACCAAAGAGGCTTTTCAGCAACAAACCGAAGCGGATAATAAATGGAAACGTGTAAGCGTAAGCAGTGTGCAGCTAACCAGCTATTATACAGGTTATAAAGAGATAAACGCCCTGCACGAAGAGTGGAAGAAAAAGCAAGCCAGCAAATACAAGCTGAAACAGTTTAATGAGAAGTTTTTAAGCTACGGTAGCGCCCCGGTTAAGTTTATTAAAGAGGCCATGTTTGCTGTACCTAAAATAGATACGAAGACAAATTAGAAGATGTGAAAATGTGCGGATATGCAGATGAGGTAATACGAATATTCATATCTGCACATTAATTATTACTTTTTCTTCTCATGAACGATAACAAATATGTCTTCGTTATCCTTTTTCATGAGGTATTTTTCGCGGGCGAATTTTTCGAGTTTGGCTTTGTCTGACGTAAGTTCGTCAAGGTCTTTGTTAACCTTTTCGGTTTCGGTTTTATAAAAAACCTGCTCCTGTTTTAACTTATCAAGCTGCTGGTGGTACTCGTATTGCGAGAACAGGTCGTTCTTATCAAAGAAGATCATCCAGATAACAAAAGCCACAGTAACCAGGAAGAATTTATTCTTAATAAGGTCAATAAGGCGTCTCATTTGTGCTGGTTGAATTTTCACTTTAAAGCTATTTAATTTCTTTGGAGGTTGCAAATATGGTTATTAACATCCTAACATAAAAATTTTACGGTATAGATTTATGACCGAAAGTAAACGACATAAAACGGAATGAATCGCTTTTTTTCGACTTTAAAACGCCACAAAAAGACAGGGATCAACCCTGAAACGGCCTGATCCCTGTCCTTGAATTTTTAACCTCAAAAAAGGTATTATCTCCTGCCTGATGACGACCTGCTGGCGCCGCTCATGCCGCTTGCGCCGCCACGACCATTGCTTGCGCCGCCGCTGCCCCCACCACGGTGACCAGCCGGCCTGCCGCCAGCGCCCGGCCTTTTAGTGCCGCCGCCATGCCTGCCACCTGCACCGCCGCCACCACTTTTCTTAGGGGCGTTTTTGGCTTTGCTCATCATCTTCTCCGTCATGGCTTCGTAGCTTAGGGGGTAAGGATGGCCCAGCTCAACCGGGATCTCTTTGGCTATTAGTTTATGAATATCTTTCAGGTAATCTATCTCTTCCTCGCCATCGCAAAAGGTAAGGGCTATGCCGCTTGCACCTGCGCGGCCGGTACGGCCAATACGGTGTACGTATGTTTCGGGAATATTAGGTATTTCGTAGTTGATAACGTGCGTAAGCTCGTCAATATCAATACCACGGGCGGCAATATCGGTAGCAATAAGTACGCGTGTGGTACGGTTCTTAAAATTGGTTAAAGCACGCTGACGCGCGTTTTGCGATTTGTTACCGTGGATCGCTTCGGCAGTGATACCGGCACGGATCAGATCCTTCACCACCTTATCAGCACCATGTTTGGTACGGGTAAATACCAGCGCGGTTTTAATATCCTTATCTTTTAAAATATGGTTAAGCAATAAACGCTTATCGCCTTTGCTTACATAAAATAATGATTGCTGTATAGTATCGGCAGTTGACGATACCGGCGCTACCTCAACCCTTGCAGGTTTTTGCAGGATGCTATCGGCCAGGCTTTGAATTTCGTTAGGCATGGTTGCGCTAAAGAAAAGCGTTTGCCTGTTGGCCGGTACTTTTGCTATTACCTTTTTAACATCGTTTACAAAACCCATATCCAGCATACGGTCGGCTTCATCCAATATCAGCATCTTTATCTGATCGAGGTGTACGTAGCGCTGGTTCATCAGGTCTAACAAACGGCCGGGGGTAGCTATCAGGATATCAACACCACGGCGCAAAGCATCAACCTGCGGGCCTTGTGATACACCGCCAAAAATAACCAGGTTTTTAAGGCCGGTGTGCTTACCGTAAGCGGTAAAGCTTTCGCTGATCTGGATAGCCAGTTCGCGGGTGGGGGTTAATATAAGGGCCTTGATAGATTTTTGTTCCTTGTGCTTTAACTTATCCTGAAACAATAACTGCAGGATAGGGATAGCGAAGGCGGCGGTTTTACCGGTACCGGTTTGCGCGCAACCTAATAAGTCGCGGTGTTGTAATATATAAGGTATAGCTTGTTCTTGTATAGGGGTAGGGGTTGTATAACCCTCTGCTTTTAAAGCCCTTAAAATAGGCTCAATTAAATTTAAATTTTCAAATGACATGTAATGTTTGTAATATATGTGTGCTAACGCGAAGCATTAAGCGGGTCTGAAGAGTATATATGATCAAAACCGTAAATCAACGGGTAATTATTGCAAAGATACGCTTTTTATAATGAAGTAGTACGTAAGGCTGTAATGTGATGGAATAGTGACAGGGGGGAGTTTACAGTAGGGGGTTGGCAGTTGACAGTTAACGCGGAATTCCACTTGTCATGCTGAACGTAGGGAAGCATCTAATCGCCGAAAAGCATAGTCAGTATGCAAAGTTCATTAATAGATCGTTCGCTATCGCTCAGGATGACAAAAGAGAAAAATGCGTGTATGGTTATTCCTCAACTACCGTAGCAGCTTCAGCCTTCTTGCCATCATCCCTTTTCAAAAAGGCATCCAGCAGTATTAAGCCAAAACCTATCATAATAGATACATCGGCAGCATTAAAAATGCCCGTTTGCAAAGCCCCGAACTTGATGTGCATAAAATCGGTAACGGAGCCGTGCATAATCCTGTCGTACAGGTTGCCTAAGCCGCCGCCAATACAAAATATAACCCCTACCGACATCAAGTTGCCCAGGTTCTTCTTTATCAGCACATACACCAGCCCCCCAAATAACGCCAGTATAGGCAGCAGGGTAAGCAGTATAAACCTGAATGGCTGTACCATTTCGGCACCCAGGCTTAAAAAGGCACCGGTATTTTCTACATGCAGCAGGGTGAAATGCCCGTTTAAAAACTGGAGCTGATCATAATAGCTGATATGCGTGCGGGTAACAGATTTGGTAACCTGGTCGCACCCTAAGTTTAGGCAAAGGATAAGCAGGAGAATAATAGTACGCTGTGTGCCTTTTAATTTCATTGGTGCTAATGTAGAAAAATTCCTCCATTCGCGCCGTTGTTGATGTTGTCACCAACAAGCCGCCATGCATCCAGCCTTATGCGTCGGCCGTCCTAAAAGTTGTTGGTGACAACACCAACAACGGCGAAATGTAGAAAAAATCCTCCACGCGTCATTGCGAGGTACGAAGCAATCTTCGATAGAAAAGTCGGCTACAAGCATGTCGAAGATTGCCCCGCTATCGCTTACAGCAATGCCGTTTTCTAATAAGCAAAAAGCCTTCCAAGCGAAACTTGGAAGGCTTTTTTTATCATCTGCATATTAGCACATCCGCACATTTATTTTTTCATCATCCCTATAAAATCATCAAACAGGTAGCGGCTATCATGCGGGCCTGGCGACGACTCGGGGTGGTATTGTACCGAGAATGCGTTTTTACCTTTTACACGGATGCCTTCTATCGACTGGTCATTCAGGTTTACGTGGGTAATTTCTACCTTAGCAGAGGCCCTTACAGCCTCGGGTACTACACCAAAACCGTGGTTTTGCGAGGTAACCTCGCAGTGGTTAATAATTACGTTTTTAACCGGGTGGTTCAACCCACGGTGGCCGTTAAACATTTTTTTGGTTGGTATATCATTAGCCAGGGCTAATAACTGGTGGCCAAGGCAAATGCCGAACATGGGTTTATCGGTAGCTAATATTTTCTTTACGGTATCAATAGCGTATGGCATAGCCGATGGGTCGCCGGGGCCGTTTGATATAAAGTAGCCTGAAGGTGCAAAATCTTTCTCCATTTCCTCGAAAGTGGTTTTTGCAGGGTAAACCTTGGCATAAACGTCGCGGTCGTCAAAGTTGCGCAGGATGTTCTTTTTAACACCAAGGTCAAGCACGGCTACACGGTAGGCAGCGTTCTCTTTGCCAAAAGTGTAAGTTTCTTTGGTTGATACCTGCGATGAAAGCTCCAGCCCGTCCATATCCGGTGCTTCGGCCAGTTTGGCTTTCAGTTGCTTAAGGTCTAATATCTCTGAAGATATAATAGCGTTCATAGCGCCTTTATCGCGTATGTGGCGCACTATCTGGCGGGTGTCCACATCAGAGATGCCTACAATGTTCTGCTCCTGGAAATAATCCTGTATCGATTCGTTTGCCTGTTTACGGCTGTAAGCAATATTATAATTTTTACAAACCAGCCCGGCTATCTGGATATTGCCCGATTCAACCTCATCTGTGTTGATACCGTAGTTACCAATGTGCGCGTTGGTGGCCACCATGATCTGCCCGAAGTAAGATGGGTCTGTAAAAATTTCCTGGTAGCCGGTCATGCCGGTATTAAAGCAAATTTCGCCTGTGGTTGTACCTATTTTACCGGCAGCTTTACCATAAAAAACGGTTCCGTCGGCTAATAATAAAACAGCAGGTAATTTGGTGAAATGATTCATTTAGCAAAAAAATTGAAAGGGTTAAATATTCGGATTTTCTGGCTCGAAGCTCCGTGAAAAGAAACCGTATGGCTGAAGTAAGATACCTCTTTATTCACGGCGCAAAAATAGGGTTTAATTTCGAATTTTGGATATGGAATTTCGAATTTTTAGAAGGATATTTAATCCTGACATGAATTTGAATATCGGTTTAGGTTATAAATCCGAAATTGAACATTAGAAAAAGCTATTTTCTTTCTAATTCTGTTATAAGCTTAATAAGTTTTTCCCTGTTTTTTGCCGATTTTATCCAATCAGGTAATTTTTCAACCATAGTCCAATGGGTGCGGTTGTTTCTTTCTCTCAAGTCTGCGGATATGTATTGCTTCAAATATTCTAAATGTTTGTAATTAAAAGCGAGAAAATTATTACCTCTGAAATTTTCTGAAAGCCAAAAAGGTAATCCAAAATAACCCTCAGCTGGTTTTCCGGTACTTTTAAAGTACCATTCTTGTGATGCACTTCTCGGCTCATATTTTTCAGTTTTGCCGCAATTTGAACACCTGATGGCGATACTGTCTTTTTTCTCATTAACATTTTTCATGTCAACTTTTAACTGGGCAGCACAATGTGAACAGTGGCAATTCAGTGTCACAGAAAACGATTGATGCCTGCCAATTAGTGAATAAAAGCAATTGGGGCACTTTAAAGTTCTTTCAGAGAAATATAAAGTGGGGTCGTTTTTTGTTATAACCGCCCGTTTTTCGCACTTAGGGCATTCAACAAATACTTCATCCTCAAAATGAGCAATCCGAAAGTTTTGGTCTTGAAATCTATTGGTATCTGTTATAGCTGCCACAGTATTATTATATGATGTAAGGCCTTGTTATAAAGTTACAAACTTTGCATTACACTTTAATGCGAGGCAAAACTGAAATTCTAAAATCGTAATTCTAAAATCAAAACCTACCTTTGTACTACAAAAACTAAAAAGATACCATGTCGGTAAACAGGGAAGTTAAACGCATTACCACGCATATACTGCAGGAAATGAAGAACCGTGGCGAAAAAATTGCCATGCTTACAGCTTACGATTATTCGATGGCCACCATAGTAGATAACGCCGGTATGGATATTATCCTGGTGGGAGATTCGGCCAGTAACGTAATGGCGGGGTACGAAACTACGCTGCCCATCACGTTAGACCAGATGATCTACCACGCATCATCAGTAGTGCGCGCGGCAAAACGGGCGCTGGTAATTGTCGACCTGCCCTTTGGCTCGTACCAGGGTAACTCCAAAGAGGCGCTGGCATCTGCCATCCGTATTATGAAGGAAGCAGGTGCACATGGCGTGAAGATGGAAGGCGGTGTAGAAATTGCTGAATCTATCAGCAGGATATTAACCGCAGGTATCCCGGTTATGGGCCACCTGGGCTTAACCCCGCAATCCATTTATAAATTTGGTACCTATACCGTACGCGCCAAAGAAGATGCCGAGGCCGAAAAGCTAAAAGAAGATGCCCTTAAATTACAGGAACTGGGTTGTTTTGGTATTGTACTGGAAAAGATCCCGGCCAAATTAGCTGCCGAAGTAAGTAAATCTATCAGCATACCAACCATAGGTATTGGCGCAGGCCAGCATTGCGACGGGCAGGTTTTGGTGATACATGATATGCTGGGCATAAACAAAGGCTTTAAGCCCCGTTTTTTGCGCCAGTACGCCAATTTGTTTGATGTAATGAACGATGCCATCAGCAATTACGTTGGCGATGTAAAGGCAAAAAGCTTCCCGAACGAGAAGGAAGAGTATTAGAAACAGTTGCCGGTTTGCAGTTTGCAGAGTGGCAAATCGTAAAGCTACAATCGTAATTCTAAAAATTGAATGGCGCGACCAGAATTTAACTATACAAGTAAGGATATTACCGATGCTGATATACTGTATGAGGATAACCACCTTATAGCAGTAAACAAGCGCGCGGGCGATATTGTACAGGTGGATGATACCGGCGATGAATCGTTGGATGAGAAGGTGAAGAAATACATCGCCAAAAAATATAATAAGCCTAATGGTGCTTTCCTGGGCGTGGTGCATAGGTTAGACAGGCCCGTGAGCGGGGTTATCCTGTTTGCTAAAACCAGCAAGGCTTTAGAGCGCATTAACAAAATGTTTAAAGGCCGCGAGATGCATAAAACCTATTATGCCATTGTGCGCAAACGCCCCCAGCCCGAAGCAGGTAACCTGGTGCATTACCTGATTAAAAACCCGGCAAAAAACGTTACCAAAGCCCACGATAAAGAAGTAGCCGGCAGCCAGCGATCTGAACTGAACTATAAACTGGTAGGGGAGCGTGATGGTTATTTTGTAATAGAGGTAGACCCCATAACCGGCCGCCCGCACCAGATACGGGTGCAGCTATCAACCCTGGGCTGCCCCATAGTTGGTGATAATAAGTACGGCTACCCGCGTGGCAGCCTGCGTAAAAGTATTTGCCTGCATGCCCGCCGCCTGCAGTTTATACACCCCGTAAAAAATGAGCCTGTATTAATTGTAGCCCCATTGCCAAAAGATGGTTTTTGGGAAAAGTTTGAAGGATTGATAGCGTAGGCTATTTCCGCAATTTCATCCCCGTGCGTCATTGCGAGGAACGAAGCAATCTCTTTAGGACAAGTTAGCCGATTGGTTCTTCGTTAGGAAAGGCAGTGAGTAATATGAATCGTCATTGGATGTCACTTTCTTTTCTCTCAAAAGAAAGTAACCAAAGAAAAGTCGCGGCTTGGTAACACCCTATGTAAGGTATTGCTGTAGCAGTTGCAGTGCCACCCGTGTGTTACGCTATGCCGCATTTGTCGGTGTCGTTCCGTTCGTCGGGCTCAGAGCTATTCCAAAGTAGAAGGTACTGAACAAGCGGTGGCCTGACAGAAAAGCGGGCCAAAAGGTAAAGGGCCTTGTGCGGGGAAGCTTTTTTCTGTCTTGATCTTTGCTTCTTTCTATCAAGAGAAAGAAGTAGCCTCCGCGGCAATGAGCGGCAGATTATTATAGTGGGTTACAAAGTATTAGGGATGTCCAAATAAATTCAGCATAACGTAAAGGTTAGGGATGGTTGTCACTTATCCTAAAGAGATTGCCACGCTATCGCTCGCAATGACGGTTTAGAGACTACAACCCCTTCACAACTTCCCAGGCTTTCTCATCCACCAAAACCCCTTCTTTTAAACTTTGCCCGCGCGTACGCAGCATGTTTTCGCCGGGGAAAAGGATCTCGTTGTCATCCTTATTGCTTTTGGTATAGCTGATGATCTCTTCTATAAGCGAAGCGTTTTTTCTGTTATCTGTTTTAATGGCGATAAAAACCTGCGATACCCCGGTTTCCTTCCTTCCCGATTGGGTGATCACGGCGGTTGAGTCGCCCCCGCTTAACACAGTAGCCAGAAGGTCGAGCACGAGCGATAAGCCCGAGCCTTTCCAGAAACCGATAGGCAGGGCGCGTTTGCTTTCCATAATAGCAGCGGCGTCGGTAGTTAAATTGCCTTCACTGTCATACCCGCCGGGTACAGGCAGGGGTTTGCCTTGCGCTTCGTATTGCCAAAGTTTACCAAAGGCATATTGCGAAATAGCCATATCTAAAACCACGTTTCCGCCGGTGTGGGGTACAGCAATAATAAGCGGGTTGTTACCCAGGCGCGGCTCGGTACCACCCCATGGCGGCAGGTTGGCAATAGTATTGGTAAAACAAAGGCCAATATAACCGGCTTCGGCAGCTTGCAGCCCGTAGGTGCCGCCGCGCATCCAGTGGTTAGTGTTTTTGATGGCCACGCAGCCAATACCGTTATTGTTAGCCAGGGCAATGGCCCTGTTCATGCAAAACCGGGCGTTTAGCATACCGGGGCCAATGTTGCCGTCCCACTGTTCAATAGCGCCAAAAGCGCTTACCGGTGTGGGCACAGCATCCATATCTATAAGTTTTTCTTTTATATATGCTACAAAAACCGGGAAACGGTTAAGGCCGTGACTGTACACACCATCGCGGCTGTTATCGGCAAAAACGGTGGCACAGGCATCGGCAATGGTATCTTTAATATCAAGGCTGATCAGTACCCGCGTAAATTCGGCTTTTAATTGTTGGTAAGGTATGCGCATAACGCAAATATAACAGCTTATGTATTGTTGCATAATGTTACATGGCTATATTGGCCTGTAATATTTACCGGGATAAACAGTTATTATAAAGCAGCTTTTGAAATTGCGTAAGTAAACTATCTTTGCAGCTTAATGAACAACAAAAAAATATACTTTTTATTAATCGCGGTGATTGTTGCGGGCTTCTTTTTTAATTCGTGTAAAAAAGAAAAGCAAAGCAGCGTCCCAAGCCTGTTCACCTATGGCACGTGGCGCTTAACCTCTATACAGAAAGCTAAGTACCTTGGCGGATCGAGGCTTTCGCTGGATACCTTAGAGATTGATTCTATCCAAACGTTTGCATTTAATAAAGACCAAACCTGCTCTTATACCAATTTTGATAATAAGGCAGGCACGGTGAGCGGTACATGGTCGCTATCAGATACGCAGCTGTATTTGTTTGCTAATGTTACATTCCCGTATGTTACCACGGCAGACACTAACCAACCGTTTATAAATTGCCATATTGTTAATTTAGGCGAATTTTCAATGGTGATAGAAGCAGGCGATATACAAACCTATTATAACCCAACCGACAATAGAACGATAAGAACATACGGTTTTGTGCGGATTAAGCCCAACGGTACACAATAATTTGATAAAAATTTATATTTTGCGGTAAACAAAAATCTACCAAGCTATTTTGAAAAAGAGAATTGCCATTTTTGCTTCAGGGTCCGGGTCAAATGCTCAAAAAATAATGGAGCATTTTAAGCGCAATGCCGATGCCGAAGTTGTGTTGATACTCACCAACAACCCGCAGGCCTACGTTTTGCAGCGTGCCGATAACTTTGAGATCCCATCGCATATATTTAACCGCCACGAGTTTTACGATACCGACGATGTAATAAGCCTGCTAAAAAACCTGCAGGTAGATATTATTGTGCTTGCCGGCTTTTTATGGCTGGTGCCGCCAAGTTTGCTAAACGCGTTCCCCAATAAAATAATTAACCTGCACCCTGCATTGCTGCCAAAATTTGGTGGTAAAGGCATGTATGGCGACAATGTACATAAAGCTGTATTAGAGGCTGGCGAAGAAGAATCGGGTATTACTATCCACTTTGTGAATACCCAGTTTGACGAGGGTGAGATCATCCACCAATCGCGTTTTAAGATAGAGCCCGGTGATAACCTGGAAATGGTAAAGTTTAAAGGCCAGCAATTAGAGCATCAGCATTTCCCGAAGGTGATAGAGAATTTGTTAAAGAAGATGCGTTCGTAAGTACTAAAGCCCGGGTTCGCCAGTGCTTTGCTGCCACCTGTTTCTTAAAGTATAATACAGATCATCAAACTTATATTTTAAAGAATTTGCGCTTATGCTAATGGGCGCCCCGTACATTTTATGATTTATTGCCGAAGCTTTTTTGGAAATAAAATTTGTTTGCCGGTTAATGTAATCATCTGGGTTGCTAACCTCTATCATGATTAGCTTTTGCCTGCTTATTTCAATTGTACTAATATTACTTATATCGCTCCATGGGATAAACCCGGCAGATACGCCGCTCGAATTATCATGGATGCCTTCCCTATCTATTATCAAACCCGCTTTTTTATCAAAAAGCTTTCTGAAGATGAATGTGGCGCAAGTGCCAAAAAAAATAACCAACGCGTAACCTACAATAATAATTAGCATAGGCGATGGCTTAAAGATAGTTTGAGTAAACGTTTCGGGTGCTTTGATAAACCAAAAACCTGCCCCAACAAAAAGTAACGAACCTATAAACATTAATATAAGTTTGCCTTTACTCAGTGGTATTTCTATGGTTTCATTGGCATTAATGTACGCTGTCATGCTGGTTGCTGTTGGTTTTTCATAAAGCTACATAAGTTATTAAAAATAATGCAATTAATCTACATTAACTAATCGCAATTCCTTACCTTTGCGGCTCAAAAATTCCCTGTCGTAATGAGTCATTCTGTTCAAATAAAAAACGCGCTGATTTCTGTTTATTACAAAGACAACCTTGAGCCTATAATTCATGAGTTGAACCGCCTTGGTGTAAAGATCTATTCAACCGGTGGTACCGAAACTTTTATACGCGACCTTGGTGTTGATGTGATTGCTGTTGAGGACCTTACCTCATACCCGTCTATCCTTGGCGGCCGTGTAAAAACCCTGCACCCAAAGGTGTTTGGCGGTATCCTTGCCCGCAGAAGTTTTGACAGTGATGAGCAGCAACTGGCCCAGTACGAGATACCGGAGATTGACCTGGTAATTGTTGACCTGTACCCGTTCGAAGAAACCGTAAACTCGGGCGCCAGCCAGGAGGATATCATCGAAAAAATTGACATCGGCGGTATCTCGCTTATCCGCGCGGCAGCCAAAAACTTTAAGGACGTAGTTATCCTGGCTTCTAAAAACGATTACAGCGAGTTGGAGGAGATCCTGAAAACACAGAACGGTGCAACCACTATTGATCAGCGCCGCCGTTTCGCCCAAAAAGCATTTAATATATCATCAAACTACGATACACATATTTTCCAGTACTTTGACCAGAGCGAGCCGATGCCCGTTTTTAAACAAAGCATCCAAAGCAGCCAGGTTTTACGTTATGGCGAAAACCCGCATCAAAAAGGTACTTTTTATGGTAACCTTGATGCCATGTTCAATAAACTGAACGGTAAAGAACTGTCATACAATAACCTGGTTGATGTTGATGCAGCTGTTGCCCTGATTGATGAATTTACCGAGCCTACCATCGCTATATTAAAACATACAAACGCCTGCGGTATAGCTTCGCGCTCGTTTATAAAAGAAGCCTGGATTGATGCTTTGGCCTGCGACCCGGTTTCGGCTTTTGGTGGTGTTATTATCGCTAATGATGAGATTGACGCCGCTACCGCTACCGAGATTGATAAGATATTTTACGAGGTATTAATTGCCCCTGCGTTTACAGACGAGGCCGTGCAAATACTATCGGCCAAAAAGAACCGCATTGTATTGGTACGCCAGCCGGTTGAACTGCCCGCCAAGCAGTTTAAAACTTTGCTGAACGGTGTTATTGAGCAGGATAAAGACAATACTGTTGAAGGCCCGGCACAAATGAATTCGGTTACCGATAAAAAAGCAACCGCACATGAACTGCACGACCTGCATTTTGCTAATAAAGTGGTTAAGCATACCAAATCAAACACTATTGTTTTTGCAAAAAATAACCAGTTAATGGCAAGTGGGGTTGGCCAAACTTCAAGGGTAGATTCTTTGAAACAGGCTATCATTAAAGCCGAAAGTTTTGGGTTTGACCTGAAGGGCGCTGTTATGGCATCAGATGCTTTCTTCCCTTTTCCTGATTGTGTGGAGATTGCTGCCGATGCAGGCATTACAGCGGTTTTACAGCCGGGTGGTTCTATAAAAGACCAGGACTCTATCAACATGTGTAACCAAAAGGGCATTGCCATGGTTACTACAGGGGTACGCCATTTTAAGCATTAATTGGTGAATGGTTGATTAAGTGAGTGGAGAGTGGTTATTAATAGTTTTGAAATATAAAATTGACAACTATTCAACCAATCAACTCAATCAACCAATAACTAACATATACGAATTATAAAAAAATAGAGTTATTAATTACTAATTTACACGATTACGGCGCCCGTGTTATTTGGCGCCTAAACTGTCCATAATATTAACGTTGCAGCTAATTTGAAATAACGCCACATGGGTTTATTTAATTTTTTCACTCAAGAAATTGCCATTGATCTGGGTACGGCAAATACCCTTATCATACATAATGATAAAGTTGTTGTTGATGAGCCATCAATCGTGGCTTTTGACCGTACAACAAACAAAGTAATTGCTATTGGCCGCCAGGCTATGCAGATGGAGGGTAAAACCCACGATAACATCCGCACCGTGCGCCCGCTAAAAGATGGTGTAATTGCCGACTTTAATGCCGCCGAGTTAATGATACGCGGTATGATCAAAATGATAAACCAGGGTAAAGGATGGTTTTTCCCATCGTTGCGTATGGTTATCTGTATCCCATCGGGTATTACCGAGGTTGAGAAACGTGCGGTACGCGATAGCGCCGAAATTGCCGGTGCTAAAGAAGTGTACCTGATATATGAGCCAATGGCTGCTGCTGTAGGTATCGGTATTGATGTGGAAGAACCTATGGGTAACATGATCATTGATATTGGTGGTGGTACTACCGAAATTGCGGTTATTGCCCTTTCGGGTATCGTGTGCGACCAGTCTATCCGTGTTGCGGGCGATAACTTCGACTCTGATATTGTACAATACATCCGTCGTCAGCACAACATCATGATTGGTGACCGTACTGCCGAGAAAATAAAAATTGAAGTAGGCGCGGCACTGCCCGAGCTTTCTGAGCCACCTGCAGATTTTGCGGTACAAGGGCGTGATTTAATGACCGGTGTTCCGAAACAGATCACCGTATCGTACACAGAAATTGCACATTGCCTTGATAAATCAATCTCAAAAATAGAAGAAGCGATTTTGAAAGCATTAGAAATTACCCCACCCGAGCTTTCTGCCGATATTTACCAGACAGGTATTTATTTAACAGGCGGTGGTGCATTACTACGCGGGCTTGATAAACGTGTGGCTGCCAAAACCAAGCTGCCGGTACATGTTGCTGAAGATCCGCTTCGTGCAGTAGTGCGGGGTACAGGCACAGCCCTTAAAAATATAGGTAACTTTAAGTTTTTAATGCAATAGACGATTAGTGAGTGGTGAATGGTTGATTAGAGAGTGGTTCTGGCCGCTTCAATAACCAATTCACTACTCACCCAATCAACCACTCTCTGAAAGATGCGCAACCTCCTGATATTTATCACCAAGTATAACGCATTCTTCCTGTTCCTTATTTTCGAGATAAGTTCGCTCATCATCTATATCAAATACAATTCTTTTCAAAAGGCATCTTTTATAAACAGCACCAACAAGGTTACCGGTAACTTATACGCCAAGGCGGATGAATTTAAAGGTTACCTGAGTTTAAAGGAAGTTAACGATAAACTGGCTAAAGAGAACGCCCAGCTGCGCAACCAGTTGCGGTCGTCAAAATATGTTGATACCACCGCAAAACATAAAGTGGTTGATACTATTTATAAACAGCAATACGAGTATATTGAAGCGCAGGTAATAAGTAACTCTGTTACTAAACGCAATAATTACCTAACTATTAGCCGGGGCAGCCGCGATGGGATTGCTAAGGGTATGGGGGTAATATCAGGCGAGGGGGTTGTAGGCAAAGTTGTTTTTGTGGGCGAGCACCTGTCTATCGTACAATCGCTGCTGCATAAAGAGTCGCGCTTTAGCGCCATGCTTGCCAACAGCAAAGAAATTGGATATTTACAATGGGGAGAAGATATTAACCCGCACAAAGGTTTACTGGTTGATGTATCAAATAACGCCCAGCCAAAAATTGGCGAGATGGTGGTAACGTCAGATCTTTCGCTTTTCCCGGCAGGCATACCTTTGGGTAAAGTGAGTAAGCTGAATGCCAAAGGCGGTGGCTTTTTCCTGAATATGGAAGTTGCCCTTGCCGTTGATTTTAGTAAACTGGAATATGTGTACGTGGTTGTAAACAAGTTTGCCCTTGAGCAAACTGCGCTGGAAGCACAGGAGAAAAAAGCAGATGAGTAGGATAATTTTAATAAACCTGGTACGCTTTGTAATGCTGGTTCTGCTGCAGGTTTTCCTGCTCAAGAATATAGCGCTTTACAACCTCTCTATCCCATACCTGTACATCCTGTTTATACTGCTGCTGCCTTTTGAAACGCCTAACCTGGTGCTTTTTGCGCTGGCATTTGTATTAGGTTTAACCATTGATGCTTTTTATGATACACCGGGCCTGCACGCCGCATCATGCGTATTGCTGGCCTTTGTGCGCGTGCTGTTCATCAGCATTACGGTACAAAAAGATGGCTTTGATAACGAGCCTGAGCCAACATTAAGTATTATGGGTTTCAGGTGGTTTTTTACCTATGCACTTGTGCTTACGCTTTTTCACCATTTCTTCCTGTTCAATCTCGAAGTTTTTAAAATAGAAGAAATAGGTTATACACTAAGCCGCTTTTTATTGAGTTCAATATTTACGGTGTTTTTGATGCTGGTTTCGGGCTTATTGTTTTTCAGAAAGAAAGAGCGTAAATAAACTTTTATTATTAACCACAGAGTTAGCAGAGATTTTGCACTGAGAAACACTAAAATAAGATGATTGAAAATGAACTAACAGGTCAAATTATTGGTGCAGCGATAGAGGTACATAAAACATTGGGGCCGGGTTTATTAGAAAGTGCATATAAAGAATGTCTGTTTTATAAATTGGTTAAAATGGGTTTGTTTACAGAGAAAGAAAAACCTATACCGCTTATTTTTGAAGAAATAAGGTTGGATTGCGGTTATAGAATTGACCTGTTGGTAGAGAATAGGATTGTTGTTGAATTAAAATGCGTAGAGAGTTTAAATGATGTTCACATGGCCCAAACGCTTACTTATATGAAACTTGGCAATTACAAATTAGGCTTGTTAATAAATTTCAATGTTATCAAGTTAAAAGATGGAGTAAAGCGAATAATAAATGGCTCGTTATCACCTATAAATGACTCTCTGTGAACTCTGCGAAATCTCTGCTAACTCTGTGGTTAAAACAATTATTTACAAAACTTTGCTAAATAATAAATGAATAGTTTTTTTGAGCGGAGATATGTTATAGCAGGGATATTTATAGCCCTGATATTAGTATTGCTTGCCCGGCTGTTTTATATACAGGTGGTTGATGACCGCTACGCTTTATACGCCAGCCAAAACGTTATCCGTAAGTTTATTAAGTACCCGGCCCGCGGCCCCATACTTGACCGTACCGGCAAAATTATGGTACAAAACGAGCCCGTTTATGATATAACCGTAGTGCCAAAACAAGTAAAGGCTTTTGATACAGTTGAGTTTTGTAAACTACTTGGGATAGACCGCGAAGGCTTTGATAAACGTATGGCCAAAGCAAGGGTTTACTCGCCATACCGCACATCGGTTTTTGAGAAACAGGTATCGGCACAACAATATGCATCCTTCCAGGAGCGCCTGTCAGAATTCCCCGGGTTTGATACCCAGCAAAGGCCGGTACGCACCTATCCCGATTCGGCAGCGGCACAATTCCTGGGTTATATTGGCGAAGCTACTGATGGCATCATTAAACGATCGGGCGGGTATTACAGCCCGGGCGATTATGTAGGGATAACCGGTGTAGAAAAATCATACGAAACCGTATTGCGCGGGCAGCGCGGGGTAGAGAACATGATGGTAGATTCGCGCAACGTGCGTAAAGGCCGTTATGCCAATGGTGCTTTTGATACCTCGGCCGTTGCAGGCGAGCGCCTGATATCATCATTGGATATGAAGATCCAGAAACTTGGCGAAAAACTGATGCAGAACAAAGTAGGCAGTATTGTAGCCATTGAGCCATCAACGGGCGAAATACTTTGTTATGTAAGCAGCCCCACTTACGACCCAAACCTGCTGGTAGGCCGCGAGCGCGGTAACAACGCAGCTAAATTATACAAAGACCCATACAAACCATTTTTTACGCGCCCTGTACAGGCATACTACCCGCCTGGTTCGTCATTTAAGCCGCTTAGCGCGCTTATTGCCATGCAGGAAGGTATTATTACGCCGCAAACGGTTTACCACTGCAACGGGTATTACCAATCGGGTAACCGCCGTATCCCGTGTTTTCATGGCGAGGTGCATGGTGATGTAAACCTGGCCAGCGCGGTAGCCCATTCATGCAATGGTTATTTTGATATGGTTTTCGAGAAACTCATTAATCGTAACGGGGCGCGTAATACCGATACCTCTTTTAACTACTGGCGCAACAATGTGGCTAAGTTTGGTTTAGGCACCAAGCTGGGGCTGGATATGCCAAACGAAAACCGCGGCAACCTGCCCAAGGCGTCCTATTATGATAAAGTGTATGGCAAAGGGGGGTGGCGTTCAAGTACGGTAATATCATTAGGGATAGGCCAGGGCGAATTATCGGCCACGCCGTTACAATTGGCTAACATTGAAGCTACCATTGCCAACCATGGCTATTATTATAAGCCCCATTTAATTAAGGCCATTGGCGATAAGCAGGTAATAAGAAAAGAATATACCTTGCGCAATTACGTGGGCATAGATGCGCAGTACTTTGAACCCGTTATAAACGGGATGCAAAACGTGGTTGATTTTGGTACAGCAAAGGGCTCAATAATACCGGGTATTATTATGTGCGGAAAAACCGGTACCGCGCAGGTTAAAAACCAAAAGGATAACTCGGTATTTGTGGCATTTGCCCCGCGCGATAACCCTAAAATAGCCATAGCCGTTGTAGTTGAAAACTCGGGGCAGGGTGGTACCTGGGCTGCGCCAATTGCCAGTTTTATTGTTGAGCAGTATTTAAAAGGCAGTATATCTAAACGCCCATCGGGTATAAACCCTGAGTATTATATTAATAGCAACCTGTTGCCTGAGATTGTTGTAAAACCTGCCGATAAAGCAAAAATAAAGGCCGACAGCCTTAAAAAGATAACCGCCGATTCGCTTAAAAAGCGGAAGGCCGATTCCGTAAAACAGGCCAGCTTAAAATCGGCACAAAATAACGCCGCTAAAAAAGGCCAGGGTAATGTATTAACCGCCATGCTGCCAAAACGAAAAGACGATGAATAACCAGCGTAGTTTCTTTTTTAATGTTGATTGGATAACAGTGCTTATTTACCTGGCGCTGTGTGTTATTGGCTGGTTCAATATCCACGCCGCGGTGTTTGATGAAAACCATCCCAATATACTGGATATGGATACCGAATACGGTAAACAGTTTATCTTCATTATTTCGGCTTTGGTAATTGGTACGGTTATCCTTTTACTGGAAAGCCGCTTTTTGTCGGCATTGGCGCCTGTATTATATATTGTAACGGTACTGTTGCTGTTGCTGGTACTTGTTGCCGGGCATAATGTGGGCGGTAACCAGGCCTGGATAGATATGGGGGGCGGTTTCAGGCTGCAACCATCCGAGTTTGCCAAGTTTGCTACCTGCCTTTTACTGGCGCGATACCTTAGCGCCACAAACGTAAAGGTTACCGATCCAAAATCATTCCTGATAGCGGGCGGCATCATCTTGCTGCCCATGATGCTGATTAAGCTACAGCCGGATGATGGGTCAACGCTGGTATTCTGTTCATTGATATTTGTGCTATACCGGGAAGGGTTATCGGTTTATTTCCTTATCGTAATTGGTTTACTGGTTTCGCTGTTTATATCTGCCTTGTTGGTGAATGTATGGTTTATTATTATAGCATTGGTTGCTGTTGCGGCATTGCTGCTGTTTATGTTTGGCCGAAACCGTAAGGTTGTTACCGGGCTTATCATAGGGTTAATACTATCCATAGGGTTTATATTTTGCGTTAAACCGCTTTATTACCATGGCCTAAAACCGCACCAGCGCGTACGTATAGATGAAGTGCTTGGCCTCAGTAAAGATTTGCGTGGTGTGGGTTATAACCAAAACCAATCAAAAATTGCCATCGGCTCGGGCCGTGTATGGGGTAAGGGTTACCTGCAGGGTACGCAAACCAAGTACGCCTTTGTACCCGCGCAAAGCACCGATTTTATTTTTTGTACAGTGGGCGAGGAGTGGGGCTTTGCCGGTTCGGTAGTGGTGCTGGGCTTATATCTGTTTTTGCTGTTACGTATTGTGCTGATAGCTGAGCGACAGCGTGCGCCGTTCTCACGGATCTACGGGTACGGGGTGGCATCTATTATCTTCTGCCACGTTGTTATTAACATAGCTATGGCTATTGGTTATATGCCGGTAATAGGTATCCCGCTGCCATTCATCAGTTATGGCGGTTCGTCATTATGGAGTTTTACCGTATTATTGTTCATCCTCCTTAAACTGGACTCGAACCGCATGGGGATCAATCATGCATAACACAACAAAGCCTAAACATTAACCCCTAACCGCACTTTTACTTTATCCATCACCACATGGGTATAAAACTGCTTTATGGTGGGGTTGTCCATTAAGTGTTTTTTTGAAAATTCCTCGTATTCTTTCATGCCTTTGGTACTTACAATGATCACAAAATCATAAGCCCCGGTTACATAATAACAATGTGTTACTTCATCGCATTCGCACATCAGGCTTTTAAAACCATCAATTACGTTAGAGTTACCAAGGTGTAAGGTAACATCTACTACAAAAGTAAGCGTGATACCCGCTGCCACCGGCGAAATAATAGAAATATCAGCCTCAATGATCTTGTCTTCCCGCAGTCTTTTCAATCGCCGTTGAACGGCACTGGTGCTTAAACCTATCTTATTGCCCAGTTCTTCGGCAGTTACCCTGTTATTTTGCTGAAGCTGGTTTAATATCTTCTTGTCAAACTCATCCAAGTGTTGCATAATTTACCCGTTTAGATAGCTAAATTTAACTTTTTTATGTTTTGGTGCGATTTATTTACCTAAAAAATACAGAAAGTGTATTGTATTTTTGAATACAGTTGTATGCTTTTATTTAATATATGAACACGTTATTAAAATATTTCGCCTTTTTGATGGTTGTTTCCTGTGCTCAAAAAGCGATTGGGCAGAATATAAAGCCTCAGCCGGAATACACTTCGGCCAAGCTCGATAGCTTCATTAATGTGAATATGGAAGCATCCGGCCTGGTTGGGCTTGGTGCGGCTATTATTATTGATAAAAAAGTGGTTTGGGCTAAAGGGTACGGTTATGCTGATAAAGAAAATAAAAAGCCGTTTACGCCAAATACCATTATGAATATTGCTTCGATATCAAAAACCATCACCGGGGTTTGTTTAATGAAGGCCGTAGAGAATAAGCAACTATCGCTTGATGACGATATCAATAAATACCTGCCGTTTAAAATTGTTAACCCAAACTTCCCGAATGAGAAAATAACATTGCGAAATCTTGCCACACATACATCGGGCATTACCGACCGGGAGCCGATTTATGATAGTACTTATTATTATGGTGGGGATTCTCCTGTGCCGTTGGGCCGGTTTTTAAAAGATTATTTTGAACCGGGCGGGAAGTTTTATTCAAAAGATAATTTTCTAAATAAAAAACCGGGCTCGTACAGGGAGTACTCAAACATTGCCGCCGGGCTGGCGGGTTATATTGTTGAACGCGCAACCGGCAAAAAACTGAACGAGTATAGCAAGCTGTATATTTTTAAGCCTTTAAAGATGGGCAGCACGGGCTGGTTCTTTTCTGAAATTAATCTTGCCGATCATTCAAAACTGTATGCGAAAAATGCAGACACGTTAAAAAATATCAAATTGTATGGCGGAACTACTTATCCGGATGGAGGGGTGCGTACATCGGTGTCAGATCTGTCGCATTTTTTTATTGCGTTATTAAATGATGGGGAGTATAACGGAGCCTGTATTCTAAAAAAGCAATCCGTTGCAGAAATGCTCAGGTTTCAATACACAGCAGCTAACAAGCCCGAAAATGTGCAATTGGATAAAATAAACTCAGGAATTTTTTGGGCTACAAAATTGGGGGCTACCCGGATAGGGCACAATGGATCTGACCCCGGTGTGCGCACCTTTATGCTTGCCGACCCGGCAAAAGAAGTTGGTGTGATATTATTTATCAATACATCGCTTACCGAAAAAGACGAAAACAAGTTCTTCGATATTTATCAGGAACTTCACAAATATGGCGTGCAGTTGAAAAGTGCTAAAAGCGAACATTAAAATGGTATGCTGCCTATAACTTAAGCGTAGCGGCGTTTCAGCAAAGCGTAAAATTTATCGGCAGTGGCTTTTTTACCTTCCCAGTTATTTTTGGTAACGTAGTTGGTTTTCAGGAAACGGTCGGCTTCCTCAAAGCTGGTAAAGCGGTTCACTATCTCAATGGCTTCGCTGTAGGCAAGGCTGTAACCGTTAAACAGGTCTTTTACAAAAAGCAATTTATCGTTAAGGCTAATGGCTGCCTTAATATCCCTGATAGGCTCCTGGGCAGGTTCTGCCTTAGTAGTTTGCTGCCCCTTCAATTGTGCCGACATCCGCTCGTTAAAGGATAGCGGCTTCGTTTCTTTAACAGGTTCTTCTTCCTTAACCTTAGGCGTGTTATCAATAACCGGCTCGGGGTTGGTTGGTACAATATTAGGTTCCTGGGTTTCGTCGGCTTTTTGTTCAACAGTTATTTTAGGTTCATCAGCCGCTTTTGGCTCATCATCTAAAATTTCTTCCATTGTAACCGGCGGGAATTTCCTGGTTTTGTCTTCGGTAACAAGGGGTACTACTTCATCTTCCTCGTCCCAGTCGTCGGCCTCGTCAATTACCAGGTCATGTTTTATCACTTCCGGTTCCTCACGTTCAAACGAATAGCTGTCGGTATGCAGGTCTATCTGTGGTGTAGGCTGTTCCTCTTTTGCGGGGCTTATTTCTAATTGTATGGGTTCGGCCGGTTTAATAACAGGCTTTACCTGCTGCACAAGCGGCTCAAAATATTTGGGTTCGCCTGCGGAGGGGCGCTTTATTTCTGGTACAATAACAGGGGCTTTCGGCTCTTCTTCAACGGCTACCTTTGGTTCCTGTATAAGAGGGGCTTTTGGCTCTTCAATAACGGGGGCTTTCACTTGGGGTTCTTCAACATGCGGTGGTAAAGTATGCTGCACCTGTAATTTTTGAAGGTTAAGCTTTCTTAATATTTCGGCATGGTCTATTAAAAAGTGGGCGTTGGCAATAAATAGTTCAAGTTCCAGGTCGTTGAGGTTGTCTGGAGTGCTTTTCAGGTCCTCATATTGGTCGCTAAGTTCTTTTAGTATTTCGCCGGTCTTTCTAAATACTTCCTGCTGCTTCATGGCTTTAATGTTAGGAAATTGCTTCCCAAAAATAGCATAAAATTCTGATATTAGCCCTTCACTAAAGTTCAGAGAGATTGTATACCGAGGAAGTTTTTAAAAGGATGAATGAGATTGGCGGGAGTATTGAAGTGGTCTGTGGATCAATGTTTTCGGGTAAAACCGAAGAGCTGATCAGGCGGGTTAACCGTGCACGCATCGCAAAAGTTAATGTTGAAATTTTTAGCCCGGTAGCCGATACCCGCTATGATAAAAGTGCCCTGGTGTCGCATAATCTTAATTCTATCCCTTCAAAAGCTGTAGGTAAATCGGCAGAAATTTTACCATTGGCGGCCCATATACAAGTGGTTGGGATTGACGAAGCCCAGTTTTTTGACGATGGCCTGCCCGAGGTTTGCCAAACCCTTGCCAATAGTGGTGTGCGTGTTATTGTTGCCGGTTTGGATATGGATTTTAAAGGCCGCCCCTTTGGCACCATGCCCCAGCTTATGGCCATGGCCGATTCGGTTACCAAACTGCACGCTGTATGTGTAAAATGCGGCCAGCAGGCCATGTACTCGTACCGCCTGGTGCCCAACGAAAGCCAGATACTGCTTGGCGAAAAAGAAAGCTATGAAGCCCGCTGCCGTAACTGCTTTAATTTGGATGGCGAGATATAGTTCAGCGCTTTATTAGTTAACTACCCGGTCATTGCTATGCTCAACCACCCTCTCTTCGCTGCGCGGAAAGAGGGTTAAACCTTATCTTCACCTTCTTTGCGTAGCAGAGAGGGTTGACCAACAAAGTGCAGTTGTGGTGAGTAATATCACCGATGTGCCGCTCCCAAATCTCCCCCGCTTGTCAAATTTTTGTTACAGCTTTTGCCACGTACCTCATTTCGCCCTATAAACGCCCCTGATGCTGTTTAAACTGCCTTTTGTATAAACAAAATTACAATTTATAGATAAACAATAGCGTGCACTTTGCCGTTTGTTATTAAAATACAGATACTATGAGCATTAGCTTACTTGCCTCTATGCATTGCAAAAAAGATGCAGAGGGCGCGTTTGATACAGAATTGAAAAAACTGGTTGAAGCATCAATGAAAGAGCTTGGCTGTATAGCCTACGAGTTATACCAGTATAAGGATGAGCCAACCAAATATGTAATTGAAGAGGAGTGGGCCGATGAAGAGGCTTTAAGCCGCCATATGGAAGCGGCGCATTATAAATATTTTGTACATATATCGCCGGCTTTGCTGGTAACACCTGCCGACGTAAAAATACTTACACGGTTAATTTAAAGGTGCTTTTGCTTTTATGTTGATAAACAATTTTTATAGTTTATCGTTATAATTAAAAGGAAATATTTACCCCATGCGGGAATAAAGTTTGATGTAATGTTTATATAAGTATGGCTAAGAAGATTTTGGTTATTGAGGATGATAAGGATATAAGGGATACCATAACCTACGCGCTGGAAAGTGAAGGGTATACGGTTATATCGTCAGACAATTCCAGGATCCTGAAATCTATAGATAAACATCAGCCCGACCTGATATTGCTGGATAACTGGCTCACCGAATGGAAAAGCGATGCCAACGGACAGCAGCTTAGCCGCGAATTAAAATCAGACCCGAAAACCAGCCACATCCCGGTTATCATCGTATCGGCAGTAAATAATGTGGCCGAGTTAGCTAAAGAGGGATTATCTGACGGCTATCTCAAAAAACCATTTGATTTGATAGACTTGTTTGCGATAGTGAAGAAACACGTATAATCCCGGCCCCCTGAATGCGGAGCCGAATTTGCATACAAGAAAGCCCAACTCCGAAAGAGTTAGGCTTTCTTAATTTTATTCCCTCCCTGCGCCCTTCCGATAGGAGGGAGTCGCGCAAATCCTAACGTCGCTTACGTTAAAGCTTCACCCCCAAACCAATATTAAACGAGATCCCATCGCCAGGCAAAATGCCCGGGCCGGGGTACATGTTTATACGGCGGGTAAAATATTTCTGATCGGTTAGGTTGTTGATGTTAAAATTAACATGATAGTTTTTCAGGAAACTGTAGTTAAACGCCAGGTCAACCAATTTATAGGCGGGTACCACACCGGTAGCGCCGGTTGGGTTAAAGGCGGTGTTATTGGCATCACTAAATTGTTTACTTACGTAGCTAAATAATACGGTAGAGGTAACGTGGCCGGTTAAATACGTAAGGCCGGTGCGGTTTGTCCAGTCTGGTGTGCCTTCAATTTTATTGCCTTTAAGGCTAACATTTACACCGTTGTTATTGATGCTGCCGCTGGTGTACCTGCCATGGGTGTAGGCAAGGGTGTTAAACAAACGCAGATCGCTGCCCGATTGCGGATTGAAACCACGGATGAGCGATAACTCGGTATAAGCTTCAATACCTTTAGCATCGGCATTGCCAATAGTAGTTAAGTACAAATGGTTTGCACCGCCGGCATCCTGCATGGTTAAAGTACCTGCGCGGTTGCCATAGTGTACAAAAAATCCGTTCACATCAAAAGTTAAAGCCGGGCCTATTTTGCCGCGGTAACCCAGGTCGGAGTTATAGCCCCGGCTGTCTTTCATGTTAGGGTCAACAAGGGTTAGCTGATCGGCCGGGGTAACGGCCGCGTATATGTACGGGCGGTATGCCTGCGAGAAGTTTCCGTAAAGCTGTGTGGTGTTGCTCACCTGGTATTGCAGGCCTGCTCCAAACAGTGGGAAACTGCGGTCCCTTTTGTAATCTACATTAGTGCTGCGGTTGTTCACTACACCATCAATAGTTGTTTTAATACCCTCGTAACGTACGCCAGGTGTAAACGAAAACTTATTGGTAATGCGGAAGATGTTCTCAACAAAGGCTGCGTAGTTAATGGCGTTCAGGTCAAGGTCTATGCCGTAATCTTTAACCAGGCTCAAATCAAAATTAGTGGCGGTTGTGCCCACGCCTTTCTGCTGGCGATGGGTTGAGCCATCGGCAAACCTTACACCCGTAGTAAGTGTGCTGCTTACGTTGCCAAGCATGTAGTTTTGTAATAGACGTGCTTCGGTGGTAAAGCTTTTATAATGGTCGCGGTCTACCTGGCGTGGGTTGTAGGTGCCTAAAGCTGGGTTCACCGCATCGGCTACGTTTGATGGCGCTATAAACTGCACGCTGCTGCGTTCGCCAAATAACACATGCGACGTGATCTCTAACTTAGTGTCTTTACTGAAATTATAATTAAAAATTAATGCCGGGATATTGATAGCCGGTTTAAAAAAATTACGGAAGCGGTTTGATTGCCTTGCGGTAGCATTGTACATGTCGTCGGTTAAACCACCGGCAATTTGCTGCACATAGTCTGACCGGGAAAACTGGAACGACAAGCTGCCTTTTGTATTGAACTGGTATTTAATGTTGGCGTAGTACGCATGGTAATTAAACGCTGCATCAGGCCGCCAGCCATCGCCGCTGCGGGCATCAAAGTAAGCATAGTAGCTTACTTTGCCTACTTTACCGCCAATGGCATTGTATGAGTTAAAGAAACGGTTGCTGCCAACGGTTTGCTCGCTTTCAAAACCAAAGGTTTTGGTAGTATCGGGCTGTTTAATTTTAAAGTTTACCATACCGCCAAACTGGCTGCCAAACTGCAGGGCCGATGCCCCACGCACGTACTGCACCTCGCCAATGGCCTGAAATGGCATATTATAATGGTTTTCGGGGTAGCCAACCACATCCGAGTTGGTGTTGTAACCATTCTGCCTAACGTTGGTTTCTATAGAGCGGTGCATATCGGTACCACGTGTGCCAATGTTAAGCTGCAGGCCTGCGCCATCCATTTCCCAAACGTTAATGCCCGGTACCTGTGCAAATAACGTGCGCGCGTTGTTGCCCGCTAAGTTTGCCTTGCCCGGGTCGGCATAAATAATATTGGTTTTTTTACCCGAGAAAATATAATTGCCTGATACATCAGGCAGGTTTTTGCTGCGCGATTCTTTGATCAGTACGCTATCCAGCCTGATGGTGTCTTTGGTGATCTTTTGCGCCTGCGCCTGGTATACGCATGCGGTCATAACCACTGCAAGCAGGGTTGTGTATAAATGTTTCATTGATGAATTTTAAGTGTTGAAATAAAAAGTTAATAAAATAGTACCCGCACAAGGCGTAATTACACTATGCGGAATAAATAGGGATACTAAGATTTTAGGATTAACTTAAAACTTCGGGAGGCTGTACAGGCGTTGCGATGAATGGATCGGCAGATAACCGGTATATTTTAGTAGCGCCTGCAGGTGGAATATCCTTAAATCGCAGAAAATTCATCACCAGTTGCGGGTGGTCGTAAGTTTTATCGCCGCCGGTTTTTTTAGCTTCATCTTTGGCTTTATCCGTAGGGATATCATTCACCTGTTTGGCATAAATAACGTTGTTATCTATCAGCTTGGTTTTTTCGTAATTGGGTACGCACATCACGTAAAGCGTATCTTTAGTAAACTTAAGCTTTACATAATTGTAGCAGGCGTTTTTTAGGCGGATGGAGCCGCTCACGTTCTTATAGTCGGCCCATTCGTTTATACCGGGCAGGTTTTGTTTTACCTTAACCTCTACCAGTTTGTTGGGGTCGTAAAGGTTATGGCTGATAAGATCGTTCATGCGCCTGTCTGATTGCGCAACCATATAGCTTTGCAGCAGCATGTATCCACCCCAGTTAAAGAAGTAAATAATAAGGAAAAATATGGCGAACGTGCGTTTCAAGTAACAGCGCTATAATGGACTACAATTTTAATTAAAACTTTTTTAAAGGCGCAATAAGTGCACTTTTTTAATAGTTATGTAATAGTTACACTGCGTAACTCAAAAAACCATAATTATTTATTTATTTTACAGTTACGAATATAATTTTCAAAACGCCCTTATTAATGCTTTAAAGGCTGTTTTTTATCATATTAAATACTATTGATGCAAAGTAATAAGCGAGTGCTGTTTTATTTAGTTGACGGCGCCCACAGTGAAGTTTTACCAGAACTGATAGCAAAAGGGGAACTTCCAAACATAAAACGAATAATTGATGAGGGTACTTACCGCAAGGCTACCACCTGTTTCCCATCAACCACCGGCCCGGCTTATCTGCCATTTTTAACCGGTCATTTCCCGGGTACTATGGATATTACGGGCATCCGCTGGTTCGATAAAAAAGAGTTTAAACGCACCCGTTTCAATAAACTGGCCATGCGCAGCTACTGCGGGCCCGAAGCCGCCTGGTTCAATACCGATATGCCTGCTGATAAACCCACGCTGTTTGAACTAATGGGCGAATCGTATAACCTGTATAACATGATAACCCGCAACGTGCCCGATGAATACGACCTGGGCAAAAAAGGTAAGGGCTTGTTATACATGCGCGCGCACTTTAAACTACGCCACCATCCGGTTGATATACAGGGCCACCAGCGTATTATGGATATGCTTAACTCGGGCAAGGATTTTGATTTCCTGTTCGCAGTGTTCCCGAGTGTTGATTGGGATTCGCATTACCACCATATCCGCGATGCACGCACGGTTGAGGCTTATAAAATTGCCGATAACAGCCTGGGCGAAGTTCGCGCCAAATTAGAGGAGCAGGGTAAATGGGACGATACCCTGTTTGTAATGACATCAGACCACGGCCTTACCCCAACAACCAAACACCTTGACCTTGCCGACTGGATGACCGACCACGGATTGAAATCTGTTTATTACCCGGTTATTTGGAAAAGTAACCCCAAATGCGCGGTAATGATATCGGGCAACTCGTTTGGTAGTATCCATTTTCTTAACCACGAGGGCGACCACGTACTGCGCGAGCAGGGTATTATGCAAGCAATGGGTGCCGAACGTTTACAGTTACTGTTAAATGAAGATGCGGTTGATTTTGCCATTTATCGTGGCGATGAAGAACAAACCTTTATTGTGCATAACAAAACCGGCAAAGCAAAGATCTCTGTTAAGGATGATGTATTTACCTACGAGCCTGTTACTGCCGATGTATTAAAATATGGCGGCAAAATTGAAGCTACCGGCCACCGTGCTATCCTGGCTGCCACCTTTGATACCGATTACCCGGATGCTGTGTTTCAGATCTATCAATTGTTCCAAAGCCGCAGGGCAGGAGATATTGTGATCAGCGCCGCATTGGGTTATGACCTGCGCGATTTTTGGGAATATCCTGAACACAAAGGCTCGCACGGATCGTTACATAAGTATCATATCCACGTACCTATGATATATAACCAAAAAGGTTGGGACGAAAAGCCAATGCGAACGGCCGACTTGTTCGATAGTATTTTGAAGTGGAAAGGTATCACTCCAAAAAGTTCGGAAGGCGAACCATTATTTTAACTTTGCACCGTTAAAGCAAACAATGACATCAAGCAGCAAGCCAACCACCGAACCCGAAAAGCAGGACGTAAAAAGCGTATTTAATAAAAAAGTTATTATCAAAGGGGCCTTTTGGTTCGCGCTGATAACCGTGGCTACTATAGCGGTGGTTTTCTTTTATAATAACACCGGCGATACTGTGAAGGCCTTGTCGCATATCTCATACAAGTACATCGCCATTTGCTTTGTGATGCTTTTTGTGGATTTGATGCTGGGTAGCTGGCGTAACCATATCTACATCCGCAAACTGGCACCCGGTGTATCGCACTGGGTGAGTTTTAGGGCAAACGTGGCCAATATGTTTATGGGGGCGGTAACCCCGGCACACGGCGGTGCAGGCCCGGCGCAAATATTTGTTTATACCAGCAATGGCGTAACGTTTATTGATTCTTTCGCCATCAGCCTCATCAATATGGGCGCTACGTTGATATTTATGCCACTGGCTGGTTTTGTTGCCATTATGCTGATGGATACCACCGAGGTTGGCAGTATAGTGCCTGCCATGCTTAGGTATGGTTTTAGTTTTTTCCTGCTGTTTTTGCTGGCCTTTTTGTTAGCCTTCTGGAAACCGCTTTGGATAGGCGCCATCATTAAAAAAATCGCTAACGGCTTATCTGCTATCTTCCCAAAACGGAAAGAAAAGCTGGCCAAATGGGCCGACAACTCTTTCCAAAGTATCAGTAAATATCAGCAAACCTGCAGCGTTATTATCCGCAAAAATCCGTTTTTGTTCCCACTTAGCTTATTAATAACAACCTTATTGTATTTAAATAAGTATTGTTTACAGTGGGTTATTTTGCTGGGTTTGGGCGTTAGCGCCAATCTGGTACAGGTAATCTCCATCCAGATCCTTATCCAGTTTATGATATATTTTGCACCAACCCCCGGGGGCAGCGGTTTTGCAGAAGGGTTTATATCAACCTTATTTGGCAAGATAGTCCCCGCAGCTTTGATCCCTATTTTTACATTGCTGCAACGTTCGTTCCTGTTGTTTTTCCCGGCATTGGTCGGTGCTTATGTGGTGATCAGCCTGCTGCGCAAACAAACCGTAAAACAGGCGTAATACCTGGTTAACTAAATATTTTTTTCTGTAAGGGAAGTATTTTTAATACTTCAATAATAAACATATCTTTAGTAACTAAATCTTATTCCCCTGATGAGAAAGTTATTGATGATAATGCTTTTGTGCATCCCCGTATTTGCAATTGCGCAAAACCAAACTGTTGATAGTTTAAAAAAAATACTTGCGGCCGCCAAAGCCGATACGCTAAAAGCCGACCTGTATTACCAAATAGCGCTTGAACTGCAGCGGATGGACCCTGCGCAATCCCAAAAAATGATAGACCAGTCGCTGGCTATCTCTCAAAAACTTAAATATCAAAAAGGGCTGGCTAATGTGTACGCGTTCATGTCGGTACAGTACTCTAACCGTGGGGAGTTTGATTCTATGCGCATAGCAAGCGAAAAAACCATCCGGATAGCTGAGAAGAATAACCTGCCCCTCATCATAGCCAAAGGCCATAACGGGCTGGGTATTTATTACTGGCAAACCGGTAATTATAGTGAAGCTGTTAAAAACCACCTGGCAGCCCTGGCCATTCGCGAAAAGCTGAAGGATACCCTGGGGATCTGCGCGTCGTTAGGTAATTTATCGCTGGTTTACTTTGAT
>Ga0247741_1000037_pt1 | contig 120018 bp, 79 predicted proteins | sample UWRJL213509R2_FD_180945 | JGI IMG/M metagenome (GOLD analysis project Ga0247741, IMG submission 180945) | Plant litter microbial communities from Arlington Agricultural Research Station in Wisconsin, United States - UWRJ-L213-509R-2 | ecosystem: Environmental > Terrestrial > Plant litter >...
CGTCATGCGTACCATGGCCTTGTATTCGTCGGGGGTGCAAAGGTTTTCGCCCCACCAAAACCAACTGCCGGTATGTTCATGAAACGGGCGGAAGAGTACAGGGATCTTGTTGCCCCCGCTTTCAAGCGAGTTTAAAAAACCGGCAACCTTGTCCAGCCAGGTCATAAATAATTCGTGCTTTTCGCCGCCGGGTAAAACAGAGGCTACCACGCCCTTTTGCGATACATCCCATGCGTCGCCGTTGGTTACGGGGTTATCTGCATGCCAGCTGATGGTGTTAATGCCACCGCGCTTATAGGCTTCGATGATGCGCTTACGCATCAAATCGAAATTCACAGAATCGATACTGTATGCTGCGCCATGCTCTATGCGGCCTATCTCCCACCCGTATACTGCAGGTTGGTCACCGCAAACGCTTTTCACGTCAGAGCGGTTGGCATCTCCCCGCCAGCCTAAACCATACAATACAGCATCCTGCTGGCCAAACATGATACCGTTTTTGGTAACATCGGCCATATTTTGGTACAGGTTAGCGGTGGCTACTGTAGCCAGGCTATCTGCCGGATGTACGGTGTAGCTACTTTTTGGTTTTTCTACGGCACAAGAAACTGCGAACACAACTACCGTAAGCAGCGCGCTTATATTTTTAAAATTCATAGCAGATGTATTAAGAACGGCCCCTACCTCACCAGGGGCCGTTCACCGATTATTTTACAATCGGCTCTTTTTTCACCAATCTCATGGATGAAATACTGAAATCGAGGTTGGTTTGAACCCCCGGATTAATAGCAATAGAAAAGAAATTATCGTTATTAGGGAATAACTGGCCCATAACGGTTTTGGCATCAAGCGTTATGGTTTGCCAGTTGCCATAGGTGTTTAATGATACACCACTGTCATACAAATTCCACTCATAACTAATTTGAAAACGCTCAGAGAATTTAATAAACATTTGGCTAAGCGGATGATCCTTTTCGGTATTCAACTCAAACTTAAGGTCGTACTGATCAAGATGATTCAATATATCCGGGTCGGTTACCGGGAAGTTACAGCCATGTACATTGTCATACCATCCCCATTGCCCAACAGTTACGCCTTTTATGTGCGAGAACTGCCCGTTAATGGCTTTAGGGTCGCCCAGGTTGGTACCATTGGTTAACCACTGTTCGCCCTGCCATAATTTATTCTGGATGTTAACGATCTGCCCTAAGTGGCGGTAGTTCATCTTTAACCCATCAGGCAATTCGGGGGTTATTACAGTAACCACAGCCTCGGCCTTAGGGATACTTGCTGGCACAATAACGGTAAGCGTTTTCTGATCGCCTGATAATACCGTAGCCTGTGTACCGCCAAAGCTTACTTTAGCATCTTCTTTGGTTAGCTTGTAAATGTCAAAGTTATCGCCCACAATGGTTGTGGTATCGCCGGGTAATGCAAACTCGTTAAACAAGCCGCTCACCTGCAATGCCGGAACATTGATCTTCAGGTCGAACGTGGTCTCCCCTAAAGCTGTGGTAACCGTTACCTTATTGTTAACAGTGCCGGGTAATATACGGGGCACAGGTACAATTATCTCTTTTGCTTTTACATAGGCCTGAGACAGATCGGCATCTACATCGTTAAACTTAATTGATTTTAAACCACTTAAGTTGGTACCCTGTATCATTACCAATTGAGACAGATCGGCCTCTGCCAATGCAGTGGTTCTGTCTACCTTGGTTATTGCCGATATAGCGGGCGGAGCGGTAGATACATCCGATTCTTTCTTGATCTTATCATATGTTACAATGTCCTTATTACAGCCAAACAGCATCACTACCGTTAAAAACACCAGGCACATTTTCATTGCATTATAAGTCGCTTTCATAATATTGTTAATTAAAATGATCTGTTAATTCCAACCAGGGTTATTACCATGGATGTTGGTATTGGTAGTTGTTTCGCTTATAGGCAACGGGTAAAGCAGGTTTCTCTCTGCCCTAACCTTGGTTACACCCACTTCGTCATTACCTTGTATGGCGTTCATCACATCAAGGTATATCCCCCAACGGATAAGGTCCCAACGACGGTCGCCCTCTAAAGCAAGCTCCAATGCGCGTTCCTCAATTACTGCAGAACGGAAAGCAACCTGCGTACCCACGTTACCATCGCCTGATAATTGCTTAGGCGTGGCATTGCTCCTGCCCCTAACATCATTAAGTGCGGTAAGCGCATCAGTATTTGGGCCGCCGTTATACTCGTTAGCTGCTTCGGCATAAATCAATTTCACATCGGCAAACCGCAGGAAAGGATAGTTTACATCGCTTTGGTCTTTGGTACGGTCTGTTGGGTAAGCATACTTGTTCAGGAATGCGATGTAGTTGGCATCAGTACCCGAACCATAGTTTAACCCATCGTTATAAGGTGCAACAGCCGGGTGGTGAACTATAATGGGGTTACCACTACCGTCAACACCGGTTTGCTCATCATAGCCAAGGGCTTTTTTACGGTACTCATCGTTGTTTGGATAGAAGGTACCAATGTGGTTGGCAAAATCAAAGTTTCTTGACCAGCGGTGCATTACACCATCGGTAATACGAAGATCCTGTGGTTCAAAAAGCTTGTACCAGTGGTCGCGCAGGCCGTACCACATACCTGCTATAACCTGGTTGTTCTGAACCAAACCTGCAAAGTCGCGGGTTAGGTGATTGCCCAGGTCGGCATCGCCCATATAACCTTGTACGCTAAAAATGTGCTCGTCCTTATTTTTACCTGCGGCTGTCCACATGTTACCAAAGTCGGCCAGTTTGTATGCACCGTACTTACCGCTTATTACATCGTTAGCCATATCCATAGCCAGTTTAAAGTATGCCTTAGAGTCGAAGCTCTCATAGCCTTTAACCTGTTTTTTGTTAAAAGTTATTGGCGTTGGCATAGTGCGTACCTGTACGTTGTTTACCACATCGAAGGGTTTACCGCCGCGTACAATAACCTGCCCTGATGGCAATGATGCCGAACCTATGGTTACATATACTTTAGCTAACAACGCTGCTGCTGCCCCTGCCGATGCACGGCCCGGAACTGCTTTAGCGTTGGTGTACATCATATCTTTTGATTGCATCAGCAAACTGATAATTTCTGTATACACATCTTTTATAGGCCGCCTTGGCTGGTTAATATCTGCACCGTCATCAACAGCTTTATCAAATAGTGGGATATCGCCATAGGCCCTTACCATTAAAAAGTAAGAGAACGCTTTCAGGAAATACATTTCGCCCAGTACATTTCTTTTGTATTCGGCAGATGCTTTTGTCATTTTTTCGATATTGACGATAGCCCTGTTGGCACGGTGCACCAAAACGTAACCATAGGTCCATAATGGGTCGGTTTGTTTACTGTTACCCTGGAAGTTACCCGCGCCCAGTTCGCCAAACGCCCATGACGGGCCGGTGGTGTAGTCGTCGTCATACTCCAATACGGCAGGAAACTCGCTATACCTGAACATCAGGCTAAGCTCGTTGTAGGTACCAAGCGCCCATTTATCAGCGGCAGCGTCAGAGTCGCCTACCTGTTCGGGCGAAACAAAATCATAAACCTTTTCGTTCAGCTTGCACGATGCCAGCATCAGGACGAAAAAGCAAGCCATAAACCATTTAAGTTTCGGGCCCTTTATGCTATATATTCTTTTCATATACTTAAAGTTTATCTCTTGAATTACTTATTAAAATGACACTCGCGCGCCTAATGAGAATGTACGGCTTGACGGATACGCGTGTATATCAACACCACGCCTTGAGGCATCGCCACCAAACGAGTTTACATCCGGGTCGAACCAATCATACTTGGTAAGTGTAATTAAGTTGGTGCCTGTAGCAAACAGGCTTATCGCTTGTATGCCTTTAAACGGTTTGTTAAAATCGTAACCAATCGTCAGGCTTTTCAGGCGTACGTATGAGCCATCCTCAATGTAACGGTTTGATATCAGCCACTCGCGGGTGTAACCATTGTTAACTTTTGGCCAGGTTGCGGTTGCGGCGGTTTCAGGTGTCCAACGGCCCTGGTAGGCAAAAGTTGGGATGTTACCTATCGAATTCAGGGTAACATCGGTAAGGTTACCGTTAAAAATATCGTTACCATACACACCTTGTATAAAGAAGCTCAGGTTAAAGTTTTTATAGGTAAAACTGTTGGTAATACCTGCAATAAAATCAGGGTTGGTATTACCGATGATAGTCCTGTCGGCATCAGTAATGTTTGGGTCATTATCAAGGTTAAGGTATTTAACCTCGCCTATTTTTTGTTTGATGATAGCAGCGCTTGCATTGGCATAAACCGGGTTAGAGCGTATTTCGGCTTCGTTATCATAAAAACCATCCTCTACATAACCATAAATAGCGCCTATAGGCATGCCATTACGTTGTATAAATACGTAGTCGGCAGCGTTCCACAAACGGCTTGCAAACTGATCGTTATCAAGGCCGCCAATGGTGTTGCGGTTAAAGGATATATTGGCATCAATATTCCATTTTAAAGGGCCATGAACCAGGGCAGCAAATTTACCGCTTATCTCTAAACCATCGTTTTTAACCCAACCGTGGTTGATGGTCATTTGTTGGAAACCTGTACTTAAAGGGGTTTTTATGCTTTGCAGCAGGTCGGTGGTTTTTTTGGTGTAATAATCAACTGTAAAGCTAAGGCGGTTATCAAAAAAGCCCATATCTACACCAAAATCATATTGGGTAGTGGTTTCCCATTTCAGGTTAGGGTTAGCAGGGCCATTGTAGGTAGATTCGGCCATACCGCTTTGCAGTGAACCGCCAACAGGGTAGTTAGCAGCTGCCAGTTGCGGCAGGGTTGCATACTCGCCAATAGCCTGGTTACCGGTTTTACCGGCACTTGCCCTGAACTTAAGGTCGCTGAAGATACCCAGATCTTTAATAAATTTCTCTTCAGATGCCCTCCACGCAAACGCACCCGACAGGAAATTGGCAAACTTATTTGCCGTAGCAAACTTGCTTGAACCATCCCTACGGAATGATGCGGTGAACAGGTATTTGTCGTTTAAGGTATAATTAACACGCGCCAGTACCGACATCAGCTCGCTTGCGCCACGGCCGCTTACCAGTTTGCCGGGGTTTAAGGCTTTGCCCATATCATAATAACCGGTAAGGTCATCAGGGAAATTTGTGGCCGACATGGCTTTGTTGCCATAATTAGCATTTTCATGCGTAAAACCAACAACTGCGTTCAAGCTATGGATACTGCCTAACTTTTTATCGAACGTTAATAACGACTCGGTAACAATGTTGGAGTACCAATCATCGCTTTGGCCTGCTTTACCATTGATGGTTGGCGCCTGGCCTTCGCCCGTAAGGCTATTATAATAAGTACCACGGTTATTTGCCGAATAATTGACACCCAGGTTTTGCCTGAATTTTAACCAGCTGTTGAATTTAACTTCGGCATAGGCAGAGCTGAACGAGCTGATAGCCGCCAGGTTATCCTGTGCTGTCATTACATACAGATACGGGTTTGCCGACAGCCAGCTTAAAGGGTTTTGTATCTTGGTGATATCAGTCTCTGGCGCATAAGTGGTTGGGAATACCAGCGCAGAACGGATGATACCGTAATCGAATGAGTTGGTTTTAGCAAAGTTTGAGCTGGTGCGGCCAAAAGAGGTATTTAAACCAACTTCTAACCAGTTACCAATTTTTTGCCCAACATTTGCGCGTAACGAGTAACGTTCAAAATCGCTGTTTTTAATGATACCATCCTGCTTGGTGTAGTTGCCTGATATGGAGTAAAAACCATGCTCGCTGCCACCAGATACACTCAGGTTATAATCCTGCGTTAAGGCTTTACGGGTTATCAGGTCCATCCAGTTGCTACCCTGTACATTGGTACTGTTACCGTATTGATCGGTACGTACACCGGGGCTCAGGAAATCCTGGGGAGATGGCTGATAAACACCCTGATCGTATTGAAACTGGTTATTTGCAAAAGGGTATGACCATTGACCAGGGTAAGGCAACTGGTAAAAGGTATAATCGTTATACTTAACACCGTTGGTGTAACCTTCGTTTACATAATTTGCATAGTCATAAGGGCCTAATACCGATACTTTTTTACCCAGCATAGATATCGAAGTATTGGTAGAGAATACTACCTTGGTTTCGCCCGCTTTACCTTTTTTGGTAGTAACCAACACCACACCATTAGCACCACGCGAACCGTAAATAGCGGTTGCCGATGCATCTTTTAAGATGTCGATAGATTCTATGTCCGAAGGGTTGATCAGCGCAAGCGGGTTAAATGTTTGGTTGTTGCCGCTTGTGGCATCATTGGTTGGTGTAGATGCCGCATCAAACGGGATCCCATCAACTACATATAATGGTTGAGTATTTGTACCGTATGAGTTTGCACCACGGATCTGGATACTTACACCCGCACCCGGGGCACCATCATTCTGGTTAACAGCTACACCCGCCAGTTTACCCTGTAACCCCTGCGAAAGGCTTATCGGGTTGCCCTTCATCAGGTCTACTGCTTTAATCTGGCCTACAGCACCGGTAAGGTCGCGTTTTTTAACGGAGCCGTAACCAATAACCACTACATCCTCCAGGGTTGATGCCTGTTCGCTCAGCGTTACGTTTATTTGGGTTTGGCTGCCAACGGTTATTTCTTTAGAGGTAAAACCAATAAAGCTATAAACCAATATGGCGTTGGCATCGTCTACTTTAATATTATATCGCCCGTCGGCGCCGCTTACTACGCCATTGGTTGTTCCTTTAACACGTATGGTTACACCGGGCAGGGGCTCGCCTTTGGAATCGGTAACTAAACCTGTTATAACAACAGGGGCAGCAATAACTGATGTATTTGTAGCCGCGGGTGTATCCTTGTCTTTAATAACAACCGTGTTACCGTTTATTACATAAGTAAAAGGCTGGTCTTTAAAGCATTGCTCCAACACCTCATTTAGCTGTTGGTTTTGTGCGCTGATACTAACAGGTTTCCCTGCTTTAATCATGTTTGAGTTGTAAAGAAAATTATAACCGGTTTGCTTGCCGAGTTTATCTAAAACGACATCGAGCTGGGCATTTTTTACGCTCAGGGTCACTTTCTGAGCATAAGTTGCCGCACTTACCTGTAATAAGGCAGTTACCCACAAAACAATTGTCAATTTCATTATCTTCAGAAATTTAGGTGAAATGCAGGAACGCGCCCCGCAATTAATTGCAGTAAAAATTTTATACATTTGAATGTTAGGTTTAATAATTGGTTGGTGAAGACAATTAAATTAGTTACCTGGCTCATCGGCTTTCAGAAGCTGACAATCATCGGGGGCGCCGCAAACGCTCCTGATGATTATTGGTAACCATTTGCAAAGTAGAGGTTATTGCATAACGGTTATCCTCCTTCCTTCTACCTTAAAATGAATAGTACCTGTAAGTTCCAGGTTATGCATTAGCTCAGATATATCTTTGTATTTTGACAGCTTGCCGCCAAATTCCTTATCCTTCAGATTATCCAGAAAATCAACATCTACATCATACCAGCGCGATGCCTGTTTCATGATAGTGCGGATATCGGTATTTTTAAACAGGAACAAACCATTCTTCCAGGCAATAGCCTGTTCGGTGTCCGCATCCTGTACATTAATATCGGCACGGCCATTTACTGAAACCCCTTTTTGCCCTGGGCTAAGCATGGTGGTTACAGCACCTTTAGTTAACCTAACTGATCCTTCAAGCAATGTTGTAGTTACGGCTTTATCATCGCTGTAAGCGCTGATATCAAAATGGGTACCCAGCACTTCAACATTGTTACCATTTGCTTTTACAATAAAAGGTTTTTGTTTGTTTTTAGCTACTTCAAAGTACCCTTCGCCTGTTAACTCCACACTACGGGTATTGCCGTTAAACGCAACCGGATAACGTAATGATGATACTGAGTTTAACCAAACTTTTGTGCCATCGGCCAGTATTACCATGTATTGCCCGCCGCGTGGGGTGGTAATAATGTTTACCGCGTCAGGATCGGTTTGTGGGCTGTTAGCACCGGCAACCTGGTACACCAGCATACCATCTTTAGTTTTATTTACCTGTATACCCGCTTGCGTAGCTAACTGGCCATTTTTGGCATCGGTAAGCGTAATGGTTTTGCCATCGGCTGTAGTTAAAAAGGCTTTATTGCTACCGGGTATTATTTGTGTTTGTTTATTAACCGGGGGTGTTTGAGAAAATGCCTGCTGTGTATTATTCTGCTGGTATTTCACAAAACCAATACCTATTGATAAAGTAACCAGCAATATTGCCGCTACCTTTAGCCATGTATAATTTTTTGATTTTTTTATTGGCAGGTTCCTGCTTTGCTTGAGGCGCTGCCAGATCCGGTCATGTACAATTTGCTTTTCCTCTGCGGTATCCTCCCAATTATCACCCAGCAAATACAGTTCGTCCTGGTAATTATTTAGCAGTTCAATTTCAGCCGGTGTACATTGCCCGGTTTCATATTTTTCGTAAAGTAATACAAACTCTTCTTTAGTAAGCATGAAGGTTGTTGTAATTGGTTGTAATAGCTAAGTGTAGAAACCTTAACCAAACACACATACTTTTTAAAACTTTTTTTCGGGTGAGTTGAATTATTAGCCAGCAAGCGGTTTCAATGGTAATATTTATACTTAGTAATTGCTTAAATAAGTATCTTTAACCCTGGCAGTATTAGCAACAAGATTAAAGAAACCGGCTATCAAACTGCCCGCCTAAAAACAACTAAATGGCTGCAACAATTCTGTTTAATTCTGTACTAACCTGCCCGAGCTGCGGTTTCAGGAAGGAAGAAGAAATGCCAACGGATGCCTGCCAGTATTTTTACGAATGCGAAAGCTGTAAGACTTGCTTAAAGCCGTTAGCGGGCGATTGCTGCGTTTTTTGCAGTTACGGTACCGTTAAATGCCCACCCATACAACAGGGCGTTTCGTGCTGTGGTTAACTTATTACGGCTAATTTTTTTGTAACATTTATTATATACTGCAATTAACCAACAGGTTAATTGTTTACTATGAACGCTTAAATGACAAGTAAGCTTTACTTTTATTAACCTTTAGGCTATTGAACTGCCCATAAAATTTGCTCCTGTAAAAATTAATTTATTGCTGATACAGAACGGCTTGGATTATAAAAAACCTTTTTATAATTTTAAAAACCCAATTATGACTATAGATTTGAGAAGTGACGACGTGTTGTGGAACGCTGTACGCCATGATAACGAAGCGGCTTTTAATGAGCTGTTTGAACGTTATTGGGCACGGCTTTATAATACATGCAACCGTTACCTCAAAAATCGGGAAACCAGCGAAGAAGTAGTCCATGATATTTTCCTGAATTTATGGGACCGCCGGAAGGCTCTTGAAATAACCTGTTTTGAACATTACCTGCTAAACGCCGTACGCTACCAGGCATATAACCGCATACGCGCAAAAAAACTATCGGTAACTTATATTGATGACAGTATTTATACTGATACTGCAGATGCGCATTTGGCAGACGACAGGTTAAACCAGCAAGAACTGGAACAGGAAGTTTTTACCTACCTGCACCAGTTACCAAAACGCTGCCAGGAAATTTTTCAGTTAAGCAGGTTTAACCACCTAAGCAACGATGAAATTGCCGCGCAGTTAGGCATTTCAAAAAGAAGTGTTGAAAATCAAATTACCATAGCCTTAAAACATTTAAGGCTATGCTTAAAACATACAGCATCGTTAGCAATACTGTTTATGTTACTTCACCAATAACAAACACTTAAATATTTTAGCGTTTCTTAATTTGCTGCAACTGTTTGTTGTATTCTTTTATCATCTTCACTGTTGTATCGGTATCAAAAACCGAGTAAAGGCCCTGCTCCTCTTGTGCCGGGTCGCCAAGGTAAGCATCACCTTCCTGCCAAAACACGTGGCCTTTTGTTGCCCGGCCTGTACCGCCCCATGCCCAAAAATTGCAGCCTGCAAAAATATCACCGGCTTTAGCGCTTTGAGCTATCAGTTCAAAAATGGTTTTATAATAAGCATCGCGCAGGGTTGTGGCCGACTCCGGATTAAATTTCATGCCATCGCGCGGAAGGCCAAACTCTTCAACAACCAGTGGCTTGTTCAGTTGCTTAGCTATAGCAGTGTGTTTATCTAAATAGGCCCTGGTATTGGTAATGGCTTTATCAAATGTAGCAGGCATATTGCCCCTGTCAAGCCAACCCCAGTTGCTTGGCCAGATGTGTATGGTAAGGTAATCTATGGCCGGGGTTGAATGAGTATCCTGCCACAGGGCAATGTCGTCTTCCGATCCACTTTGCCCCTCGCTGCCAGTTGTTACCAAATGGTTTTTATCTATAGATTTTATAAAGGCCGCTGTCTCTTTTATCCATGCGGCAAAAGCTGGCTTACCCGCTGCCGAGAACGCACGCGGCTCGTTGGCAATTTGCCAGGTCATGATAGCAGGGTCATTAATATATTTCTTTTTGGTGTAACGGTTAGTCCTGTTAAGAATGTAGCTCACATGCTTTTTAAACAATTGCTTACAGCTATCGCACTGTACAAATTGCGCAACGTAGCTTTGAAAAGTATTCCAGCCATCAACAGCCGGTACCGGGGCCTTGCCTTTGCCAGCCCACTCCAGGTATTGGCTATACCCGCCCGACCACTCCCACGAGTTGGTAAGGTATAATATGGCTTTCATATCCCTGCGCTGCATCTCTGCCAGTAAAAAATCGAGCCCGGCTAAAAGGCTATCATCATACACACCCGGCGCTGTTTGCAGCGATGGTTGTATTTTACTTGGGCGGGCCGGGCCATCGGCACCAACCAATATTCTCAGGTTGTTTACGCCGTTTGCTTTTAACAGATCAAGCTCTTTTATTAAGCGGGGCCTGTCGCTTTTTTTGGCACCCAGTATAGCGCCATACCAAAAGTTGGCGCCAATGTAATAGTAGCTGTCCTTCCCTATTTTAAATTGTCCGTTTTCTGTTTTTACGAATGGTTGTGCAATAGCATTATCAAGCATTATTGATAAGCAAAAAAATACGCACATAATTACTTTTAGGGAAGTCGATTTCATGATTAATAGCTTTATGGCGCAAATGTATTGGCACTTATGATACAAAACCAACCTTTATTTAGCTAAAAGCGATACTTTTTTAACACACAGGGGCATTTTGCAAATAGTTTTTTAAATATTAAGGCCTGCAATTAATAAATTACAGGCCTTAATCATAAATAATTTGGCAGGTAATATTACCTGGTTTTAGTAACCTTAACCCAGTCTACCCACATTTTGGCTTCGCCATTTTTTACCATGTTAGCAGAGCTTTCGGGCAAGCCATAATAAGGCTGCTTTATGCCATTTATTTTAGCCGGATAGCCACCGCCAAGGGCATAATTGAGTATCAGGTATTGCTTATTATCAAATATCCATTTACCGTAATGTTCGGCCATTTTGCGGGTTACGCGAAACATGGGTACTCCATCGTACTTAAAAACAAGGCTTTCGGGGCTCCAGTCAACAGCGTAAACGTGCCACTGGGTAGCATCGTGCTCCTTATCAAAATATAAACGGTTTACAAACGGTGTTTCGCCACTATAGCCCGGGCCGTGTACCGCCGCGCTTATCCAGTCGGGCTGGCCTACGTACTCCATAATATCTATCTCACCGGCGTCCGGCCATGTACCGTTACCCAACAGCCACCAGGCCGGCCATAAACCTTCGCCAGCTGTAACTTTTATGCGGGCCTCGGCTGTGCCGTAAGTAAAATCAAATTTACCCCGGGTGTTTATCCGTGCCGAAATAAAATCGTACTCCCTGCCTTCTACATTTTTAAACCTGGGCGAGTATTTGGGCTTTAACACCAATAACCCATTTTCCAGGTACATTACGGATGATGAATCTACATAAGTTTGCAATTCGTTGTTTCCGTTAAAACCAGGTACTTCCGGAGTCCACTTAGTCCGATCGAGTTTAGTGCCTGTAAAATCGTCAAAAAACACCACTTCGCCTTTGGCATAACCCGTAGCCGAATTTTTTTTAACCGATGAACAGGACGTACTTATTGTTATTGCAGCCGCAACGGCAGCCACATACATATACTTTTTATAAAGCATAATAATAATTAGGGGATTGTTTAACAAGATAAAAGCCATTCATTAATGGCTTTTATCTGTTTTAATTTGATTATTTATAAACGCGTACGTAATCTACCTCCATCGAGCTGCTGGTAAAATTAGGATCGACCGCGGGGCCGCCAAAATTACCACCCATTGCTACGTTAAGTATCAGGAAGAAATTGTTGTTAAAAGGCAGGTCGGCACTATTCGGGAACGTGTAGTATACAACCCCGTCAATAGCGAACTTCAAATTAGCCGGCGTCCAATCCAAACTGTAAACATGAAAATCTGTTGAAGCAGTTGGGTTTTGGGTTGTGCCCCCTACACCGCCGCCGCCATAGTGGCCCGGATAGTGCATGGTAGAGAATATGGTATTTTGCTGTTTACCCACATGCTCCATAATATCTATCTCGCCACAGGCAGGCCATGGTGTAGTATCAACATTACTGCCAAGCGCCCATATTGCAGGCCATGTACCCACACCTGTAGGCAGCTTTGCCTTAACCTCTACGCGGCCATATTTAAAGTTGAACTTACCTTTTGTTAAAAGCCTGGCCGAGGTATAACCAAAACCATTATAATCTTCTTTCTTCAGGTTTATCTTTAACGTGCCGTTACTTACCACCGCGTTATCTGTACGGTTGGTATAATACTCCAGTTCGTTGTTACCCCAGCCGTTATTATTGCCCAGATCATACCCCCATTTACCAGGATCGGGCGCGCCGGCAGTATTAAACTCATCAGACCATACAAGCGCTTCGGCTGCAGAAACTGTTACCTGCGCTGATTTTACCGTTGTTTTGCCGCTTTGGCTTTTGGCCGTAACGTTTATGGTATAAGTACCCGCTACCGGGTACTTATAGGTTAAACTACCTGTTGTGGTATTCTGGAAAACGCCGTTACCAAAATCAAACTCGTAGGTTACAGCATTATCTGCGGTTACAGTAAATGTTACTGTACCGCTATTATCTGCGCTAACGGTGGGCGTTATAACAATGTTAGCCGGTTTATCAGCTACGTTTGTTCCCGTATCATTCTTTTTACTACAACTGGCACACAAGGCTACCAGTGCAATCAGCATATATTTATGTAGATATTTCATACTCTATTACGATTTAAGTTTAAATTTCTGATACCACGCAAGGCCATCTATACTTATACAACGCAGGGTGATGGCGGTTTCGCTAAGTTCCATTATTTCGTAAGTGTTGCCACCTGTACCAAACGCTATAAGCCCGTTACCCGGTACTGTAAATTGTATACGGGTAGAGTTTGCAGAAGTTGAGCCTGACGTAGCATCCATAAATACAAGTTTTTTAGTACCTGTAACGTCAAGATCATAACAATTATCGCCCCCCGATTTACCGTAGAATGCAGTAGCAGCTGCTATAAAGAACGACTGCCCTTTGTTATTTACAGTCATATTAATGGTGCCGCCATCTTTGGTAAAGGTTATCTCGTCATCATACAAACATTCTGCGCGTTCATTAGGCGCTGCACTATAATAACTTGAGGTATAACCATCAGCCGGGCCTACACCTACATGGCCGGGTGTAAGGCGGTCAATCACCCAGGTTTGCGAAGTGCCATTGGTTAGGTTTTGCATCATCTCCTCCGGTATCTCAAACGCCACAAAAACCGTTATCTTTTTGGTAGTAGTTGTGGTTACCCCTCCGGTACCAATAGCACTAACTACGATAGTGTAATCGTTAGTGCCCGGGTTGCCATATTTATGCACCAGGTTGCCATCGCTCACTATTTTTGGATTACTGCCATCGCCAAAATCAATTTTGTAAGAAATGGCATCGGTAGCCGATGTTTTAATGGTAACGTTACCAGAACCCGCCCCGTCAGGGTTTGCATCATCTGCCCCTTCAATAACTGTTTCCAGGGTTAAATCCTTCGGGGTAACTATTTTACCGAAGGAGTAGTCTTGTTTTTTACAGCCAATTACAATTATAACGGCTGCTAAACAGATGGTTATTAATGCTTTTATATTAATTTTCATCGCTCTATAAATTAATTAAGTGTGATATCATCTAAATAGAAAGTATAGTTGGCCGAACCATCACCCGATGTACCGTTATCAAATATCAGCACCACTTTTTGGTAAGAGTTAGCTGTATTGATGGCAGAATAATCAAAGGTTAATTCTTCCCACTCGTTTGCTTTGGTGGTAGTCACCTCTTTTTCAAAGCTAATGCCACCGTTGGTGAGGTTCTCTACCTTTAACAATACCTTAGCACCTACCCTTGGCGAATACACTTTCATTTTAAAGATTTTCTTGGTCGAGAAATCTATTGGGTTATCTAATGCCAGGAAACTACCACCATAAGTTGCCCCTGGGTTTTTAACCATTTTAACAACTTTTGTACTGGTGTTGATGCCTGAAGCATTTGGATTGTTTACAATAGTAACCGCACCACCATCAAAATCGGTAAAGGCGTAGTTAAGGGTTGTTGATTGAAAATTGAGCGGAATACCCAAAACAGAAGAAGGCGCCGGTACTAATTTCAGATCATCCCAATAGAATACCTTGCCCGAGCCACCAACATTAAAGTCAAAGAACACCGAGGCCTTGTCGTAATTGAATGCCGGGTTAAATGCCGGGGTACCTGCAGAGTTATTCAGGAAGTTAAAGGTTAAAGTCTCCCATTGGTTAGCAACAGTTGTCACCGCATCTGTTTCAACAGCTTTTGTATTATCTGCATGGTCTTCTAATTTCAACTTAATGGTGATACCCGCCGCAGGCGAATAAACACGCAGGCTCAACTGAGCAAAGTCTGATGTTATAGGCACTTTGGTTGGGAAGCCTGCCGCTGTACCAATGGTAACGCCTGCCCATGTTTCGGCGTTACCTGGCTTGGTTGTCTTCTTAACCTTGTTGGCCGGGTTGGTTGGGTCAACAGCATCAATGGTAACGTTGTTACCAAAATCAATTACGGTGTAATCTGTATTTGGTGCATCAAATGTTACCGGAAGACTGATCTTTTGGATAGGAACTGTCATTTTCAGATCATCCATATAAAACACCTTACCGCTGCCACCAACATTAAAGTCAAAGAACATCGAAGCCTTGTCGTAAGTAAATGCTGGGTTTAAAGCTGGTGTACCAGCAGAATTATTATTAAAATCAAATGTTAGGGTTTCCCATGCATTGGCTACTGTAGTTACAGCATCTGTTTCAACAGCATTTGCACCAACATTATGGTCTTCTAATTTCAATTTCATAGTTAAGCCAGCAGCAGGCGAGTAAACACGCACTGTCATTTTTGAATTAGCAGCAGTTATAGCTACTTTGGTTGCAAAGCCTGTTGCTGTACCCAACGTGGTACCTGCCCAAACCTCGGCACCACCGGGCTTAACAACTTTTAAAACTTTGTTTGTAGCATTAGCCGGATCGGCAACCACGCTTGATATGTTACCGCCAAAATCGCTGGTGGTATAATCATAGTTAGGGTCATCAAAGGTTAAAGGCAAATCTATTTGTTTACCTACTTTAATAGTTTCCTGATGTGTGGTTGTTGCAACACCACCGCTTAAAGCAACCACCCTTATTACATAACTACCGGCAGAAGCATAGGTATGTGTGGCTGTTTGCGTTTCCAGGAACGAATCATAAGGCTCGGGGTTGGTTGATGTTTCATCACCATAGTATACATGATACATGGTTTCATAATCGGCCGTTGCGCCAACACTAACTGTTAAGCCGTTAGTAGTAATGGTTGTTTTTAGGTTTTCAGGGGCTTTAAACGACACGGTAAGCTCCTGGGTTAATTCGGTAGTTTTATCATTTATACCATGGGCTACTATCTTTACAGTATAAACGCCCTCTTTATAAGTATGCTGGGTATTTTTACCCGCGCCTACCTTAACAAAGCTTTCAGTACCATCGCCATAATAAACATCATAAATAGTTGCACCTTCTCCTGATGGAAAAATAGTAACCAATCCTGTATTATCCTGCGTGATGTTAAATAATACCGACAATTTTGCCGGATCGGATACACCGTTATTAACAAACGATGTATCATCAAACTTCTCCTTTTTACAGCCTATAATAACAGCCAGTAGCAAGGATATGCTTAAAAAATATTTTATTGCTTTCATTATCTTAATTTTTTAAGGTTTAGTAGCCCGGGTTTTGTGCCAGGTTAGAAATCAAAATTTCCTGCTGCGGTATAGGGAACAGTTCATGCTTACCGGTTACAAAGCCAGTAAGCTTGCTGGCAGCCTGCCCGGTTCTAACCAGGTCAAAAAATCGGTCGCCGTCCATGGCCAGTTCCAGCCTGCGTTCGTCCCAAATTGCTTGTTTTAATGTGGCACCTGAGGCTGTTATATTGTGCAGGTCATCATTAAATGCACGATGACGCACACGGTTCAAGTAATCCTGTGCCTTGGTATCATTTGGTGCAGTTGCACGGTTATTTGCTTCGGCAGCCATCAGCAATACGTCGGCGTATCTTAAAACCCTAAAATTGTTCAGGTAATTCAGCTCTATCTGGCCTGATGTTTCGCCTTTACGCGGCAGGTATTTTTTATTATAAAGCCCTGTGTTTTTATATGGCGCTACCTGATATTTCAATTTTTGATTATCAGGAAGCTCCGGATGCGCTGCATTATACGCTGTTTTATATGCTTCCATATCTAATAATGTCGCATCTTTTCGCTGATCGCCGGCGGCATATGCAGCGGCTAAATTTTGTGTTGGCAAGTTCGTACTCCACCCTGCTGCATAAGGCATATCGGCAGCACCGCCAGAAATACCACGCACCCCATTTTGCTGAACCGCATAGTTACCCTGGCCACGGGTTGTACCGCCCCAGTTGTAGTAAGGTGAGCCATTTGTATATTGTATCTCAAACACCGACTCGGGGCCATTTTCGCCAGCTGCCAGGTACATTGATGCGAAATCGCTTACCAAACTGTATGCATTTGATGTAATAACAGATTCAAGCACCGAAGCTGCGGCGTCAAACTTATTCTCGTACAAATAAACTTTACCTAATAAAGCTTGTGCAGCATACTTGGTTACCCTGCCTTTTTCGGTTTGTGTTGGTGGTAAAACCGCGATAGCCTCATTCAGGTCTTTTTCTACCTGGGCATAAACCTCTGCTTTAGGCGATCTTTGTAAGCTCCTTGAATCGCTTACACCAAGGCGTCTGTCAATAAAGAAGGGTACATCGCCCCACATTTTCACCAAAGTAAAGTAGTAATAAGCACGTAAAAACTTAACCTCGCCATAAAGTGCCTCCTTACCTGCAAAATCAACAACCTGCCCGCCCGGGTTTTTATCCTTATACTGTAACAGGTAATTTGTACGGTTAACACCTTCATAAGCAACCTGCCACAAATCCTGCAGTGTTGAGTTTACTGAGGTTAATGAAAAGTCATCAATTTGCTGTAAAGGCAAAACATCCGACGCGCTTTCGCCACCCGCTACTGAGTTATCAGAAGCAATATCGCCAATAACAACTACCTGGTTTAACCATTGTATCGGCGTATATGTACTTATTGCCATGGTGCGGTAATCGCTTTCTGACTTTAAGTAATCAAGGTCGGTAACGGTGAAACTATCATGTGGGTTATAATCCACAAACTTTTTGCACGAGCCTAGTACAGTTGCAATAACAACAATACCAATTATCTTTATATATATCTTTTTCATTTTCTTGTATTAAAAACGAATTATAAGTTAATATCTAAACCCACAGAGTAGATGCGCGCAAGCGGATAAGCGCCGCGGTCAACACCGGTATCAAATACACCACCTGAAATTTCAGGATCAAAACCTGTGTATTTTGTAATAGTAAATGCATTTTTAACCTGTGCATAGATCCTCACGCTCCTGAAAACATTTTTCAATATCGATTTTGGGAAGGTGTAGCCAAGTTGCAGGTTTTTTACTTTTACAAATGAGCCATCTTCTACATACCTGTCAGATACGCGGATGTTGCTATTGTCATCAGTAAATGAATAGCGTGGGTAGCGTGCATCGTTAGTAGTACCCGGGCCAGTCCACCTGGCTAAAACACTACGGAATTTATTGTTGTAGTTAGCATTACGCTCATACGCCCTGTAAATATCATTACCGATAGACGCGTACGTTAAAGCGCTAAAATCAAACCCTTTATATGACATACTCAGGTTCCATCCCAGGGTCATATTAGGAAAAGGGTCGCCAATTTTAACCTGGTCATCGGCATTTATTACACCATCTTTATTGGTATCAACAAAGCGGATATCGCCCGGCCGCGCACCTGCCTGTGTAGGGGCCGCTGCAATTTCTGCAGTGGTTTGAAATAAACCATCCGTTTTGTAGCCATAAAAATAACCTGGCGTTTGGCCTTTTTCAAAAACTGTTACCGTTTGCGGCTGGCCATTAAAAAACCCTCCCCCTGTATATTTTGCGGTACCATCGGCATTAGTTGCAGTAACCATGTTTTTTACGGTAGTAATATTAAACGAGTTGTTTAATTTAAAACCATCGCCAATAGTTTGGTTATAAGCCACGGTTATATCAAAACCGCTGCTTTTGGTCGACCCTATATTCCCATCAGGAATTTGAGCCGTACCTACTGCGTATAATGACCCCGTTGGTTTAAACAATAAACCGTTAACTTTTTTCTGATAATAATCGGCCGAGATAGATAGTTTGCCTCTTAATAAAGTTATATCAAAACCAACGTTACTTTGCAATTGCCGCTCCCAGGCTAAATTATCATTACGTGATGAGGCAACTGTTGATCCCGGGTAAAACACATTATTAAAATTGTAGCCATTACTATTTGCCGTAGGGCCATAATCAGGGCCGCCCGTGGCTATCTTGATCGTCTGCGGGTCGGTGTTCTCATTACCGGATGAACCGTAGCTACCCCTTATCTTTAAGAAATCGATCAGATCAGACTGGAAGAAATTCTCCTTGGTAACTACCCAACCTAATGAACCTGCGAAGAAATTAGCAAATTTGTTGTTTTTACCAAATGCAAACGACCCATCACGGCGTGCAGAGAAGGAAGCCAGGTACTTATCATTATAGTCGTAGTTTACACGGCCAAAATACGACAGGTTTTTCCTGAAATACTGACTATACCCACCTGATTGTGCATTTGGGTTATCGGCACTGTTTGTACCTGTAGCTGCAGAGTAATCTGCAAAAGTCCACGAATTAAAGGGCACATCCTGCCTGCTAACGTTCATAGTGTTACCAGTAGTTTTCGCCATTGAAAAACCTAACACCGTTTCAAAATGATGAACCTGATTAATGTTAAAGTTATAGTTGGCAAAGTTTTCCCAGGTGTAGTTAAAATTGCTGTATTTGCTTTGCGCTACGTTGTTATGACGATCGGCTATAGGGTTACCGGATGCATCAAGGCCATTTTCAACATTTAGCGGCCCGTAAAATACCAGCGGGGTAAATGATCGGGAGTTATCATCATACTTGGTGTAACCAAACCTGCTGTTTACCTTAAGCCCTTTAATAATATCATACTGTGCTTCAAATTTTCCGTAAAGCTTATTGCCATTATAGTTATTGAAGGTATTATCAAGTTTAGTAAGCGGGTTATCAACTTCAGATAAGATGAGGTTACTATAGCCATATTTACTTACAACACTTGGGTCGGTATTATAAATAGGTACGGTTGGGTCGAAGTTTATTGCATTACCCAAAATACTATTGAATGAGTTTTCTGCAACGCCCTTTGAATTAGTTATCATGCCACTGGTGTTTAGTATAAACTTCAGCTTTGAGGTCAGGTCGAAATTTAAGTTGGCTGTAAATGTACCGCGGTTAAAATGCGATTTATCGTATCCGCCAATTATACCACCCTGGCTTAAATAACCGGCTGATAAAAAGTACGACATTTTTTCGCCACCACCGCGGGCCGATATGTTGTGTGACTGCATGGGTGCGGTTTTGAAAACCTGATCCTGCCAGTTGGTACCTACACCTATGTTGCTAAGATCAGTGAAGATAGGGCTTCCGCCTGATGTTACACTACCTTCGTTAATGATGGCGGCGTATTCGCTTGCGTTTAAAACACCAACGGTACGCGCAACTTGTTGTACCCCGTAATTTGAATTTACTGAAAACTCGGTTTTTTGATTTTTCCTGCCCGATTTGGTAGTTACCACGATAACCCCGTTACCACCTTTTACACCATAAATGGCTGTGGTTGCAGCATCTTTAAGCAGGTTGATAGACTCAATATCTGTTGGGTTGATGGCATTCAGATCATCTAAGGTTTGTATTGAACCATCAACAACAACTATTGGGTCGTTACCAGAGAATGAGGGGATACCCCTTACCAACACAGTTGGTTTAGCGCCCGGAGAACCCGATTGTATAACCGTTACACCTGATGCCTGGCCCTGTAAGGCTTCTTCTGCGCGTACCGCGTTTAGTTTTTTGATATCGGCACTTTTCACTACCGATATAGCACCCGATATATTGGTTACCTTTTGGGTACCGTAACCAATTACTACTACCTCATTTAACGCGTTGTTAACGTTATCCTCTAAAGTGAAGTTTTGTACACCTGCCTGGGTTACCCGCCTTTCAACAGATACCATGCCTACAAATGATACCACTATAGTACCACCGCTTTGCGGAAGGTTTAAACTGTAATTACCATTTACATCTGTAACAACGCCTGTGGTTGTTCCTTTAATGGTTACTGAAGCGCCGGGCAATGGTTGTCCGTCGGCTTTTTGGGTTACTTTACCGGTTAGGCGCAAAGACTGGGCAAAGCCCGCCTGGCTAACAAAACATAAGAGCAAAGCAATACCCACGAAAAACTTGAGTCTTAATTGCATAAGGTTTAATTGATAATTTAAATAATTGGTCTAATTGGTGTCGACCCTTGGTTAATTGTAAAGTTTATTCATACATAATTTTTATGCGCATAAAAATGCGCAGTCATACATTTAGCTTAAAGCATTAGTTAATGGTTTTAAATTGGTTTATAATTTTGCCGGAGCAATTGGTTTATGGGTATCAAATGTATGGCAGGTAAACATCTAAAATGAAATTTAGCACTACATCACTGCTACACAACATTGAAAAATCATTTAAAAACACGGATATTAGTACACCAATAATTAACCCTGCTATAATTTTGCCAAATCAACATAAAAACCTGTTTCTAAGGATATTACTATCCGCCCTACTGTTTGCATGCATGCAAAATGCAATGCCGCAAACTTATATTGGCCAGCGCAAAACAGTAAATTACGAGAAAAGACAGTACAACGCGGGCACCCAAAACTGGAAAATACGCCAGGATGCACAAGGCCGTATGTACTTTGCCAATAATGAAGGGGTGCTTGTTTTTGACGGTTCTTACTGGCAGTTATATCCCCTGCCCAATAAAACTATTGTACGCTCGCTTGAATTTGGGAGCGATAAAAAGTTATACGTAGGTGGGCAGGATGAAATAGGATATTTTTCGCCCGCTAAAAATGGGCAGCTGGTTTTTACCTCATTAAAAAACCTTATCCCTAAAGCCGATCAGGAATTTTCTGATATATGGGATATTGCCAGTTACGGTAACGAGGTGTTTTTCCGCTCGCACGATAAGATAATCAGATATAGCGATAATAAAATAACCGTTTATCACTCCCATTCGTGGTTATTCCTGGGCACTTATCAGGACAAACTAATTGCACACGACGAGGAAAAGGGTTTATTAACCTATTCTAATAGTATATGGAAACCTTTTATAGATAAAAAAGACCTGCCAAAAGATTTTTACATGACCTCGGTATCAAAGTTCAATGATACATCAAGCCTGATTACTACTGCCAAAAATGGCTTATTGCTGTTAACCGGGAATAAGCTCAGGTATTTTAACCTTAGTGGTTTTAACATAAATAATCATCAGCATTTTTCGGCAGCGGTTGCGCTTAATGACAGCACCTATCTGGTAAGTACCTACATTAACGGCATTTACCAGATTGATAAAAACGGTAATGTGATTGAAAACATTGGCAAAAAAGAGGGCCTGCAAAATATTTTTGTTCGTTGTATGTATGCCGATGTTAACCGCAACATTTGGTTAGGCCTTGATAACGGGATAGATTTTATTGCTTATAACAATGCGGTTAAGCATATTAACCCGGCAATATTTAAAGATGGCGGCGGTTACGCAACCGCGTTATATAAAAACAACCTGTATTTTGCCTTATCTAACGGCGCATATCAGCTACCGGTAGGCAATACTACCGACCTGAGCTACCTGAAAAGCAATTTCAAAGCCATTGCCGAGGGTCAAACATGGAATATAGCGGCTGTTAACGGACATTTACTGGCCGGCCGCGATGATGGGATATTTGAAGTTTTAAACGATAAGCTCTCACCTATTTATAACAGCACCGGTTTTTGGATATTTCAACCATTAAAAAACAAGGCGGGCACCCCGCTTATAGCTGCCGGTAATTATTATGGCGTGCGTTTGTTTGAAAACAAGGGCAATTCGTTAATTGATAAGGGTAGCGTAGCCAAATATTATGAGTCGGCGCGTTTTGTGCAGGTTGATAGTGATAACATTATCTGGACCTCGCACCCCTACCGCGGGGTATATAAATTAAACCCTGATAATGATCAGATAAAAACCTATACTACAGCGCAAGGGTTACCTTCAAACTTAAATAATTTTGTATTTAAGGTTAAAGGACATGTGGTGATAGCTACCGAAAAAGGCGTTTACGAGTATGATGCTAAAACAGACCGGTTTAAACCATCGGCACAGTTCAAAAAAATATTTGGCGACCGTAGTTTGAGGTACCTGCAAGAAGACCCGGCCGGCAATATCTGGTTTGTACAGGGCAAAAGCCTGGGCGTGGTAGATTATGCTGCAACCCCAACCATCATCAACTTCCCTGAGCTAAATAACCGCATACTAAGTGGCTTTGAAAATGTTTACCCCATTAATGCCAACAACATATTTGTAGGCAGCGAGAATGGTTTTTATCATATTAACTACGCTAAATACAAACAAAACATCCATCCGTTAAAGGTGTACATCCGTAAGGTTAAAGCTACTTCAGCTACCGATAGTGTGCTGTATGGTGGTTATTTTAGCCATGTTAATGATGATGGCAAACAAACAGCAAGCAATACATTAACATTGGGTTACAGATGGCGTTCGTTGCATTTTGAGTATTCATCGCCCATTTTCGAAGAACAATCAAATGCCGAATACAGTTATCTGTTAGAAGGCTTTGATCAGGAATGGTCGGCATGGTCAAAAAAGTCGGAAAAAGATTATACCAATTTACCGGCAGGCAGTTATACATTTAAAGTAAAAGCACGTAATCATCAAAACAATGAATCGGCTGTAGCGTGTTATGCTTTTAATATCAATCCACCGTGGTATGGGTCGGTACTGGCGTATATTTTATACCTGGTTATTATTGCAGGCATACTATACTATTTATATAAGCTGCAGGAAAAACGCCACACCATCAAACAACAAAAAGAATTACTTATTCAGCAACAAAAAAATGAGGAAGAGCAAAAGCATATAGCTTACCTGCATCAGCTTGAGCTTGAACGTTCTGAAAAAGAGGTAGTGAAACTTAAAAATGAAATGCTGCAGTCTGAGATAGAGTTTAAAACATCAGAACTGGCCTCGTCGGCATTGAATCTGGTACAAAAGAAAGAGTTTTTACTTAAGGTGAAAGATGAGTTGCAGAATCTGCAAAAATCGGGTAAAGACATGGTTGAGGCTACCGAGATAAAAAAGATTCTACGCTTATTAGCCGGAGAGAATAAGATAAACGAAGAATGGGAGCAGTTTTCAATTCATTTTGATAAAGTACATGCAGGCTTTTTAACCATTATTAAAAACCGTTACCCAACTATAAACCAGCAGGAATTAAAACTGTGTGCCTACCTGATCATGAACCTATCTAGTAAAGAGATTGCCCAGTTAATGGCTATTTCTGTTCGCGGGGTAGAGATAAGCAGGTATCGGTTGCGTAAAAAGTTGCAGATCCCAACGGAGATAAACCTGTTTGAGTTTTTATTTGATATCCAGCGGGAATTAATGAAGTAGTGCCCCTACTCGGTTTTTAAGCTTTTTACGGGATTAGCAACAGCGGCTCTGATAGCTTGAGAACTAACAGTTGAAAAGGCTATCACAACAGAAGCTAACCCGGTAAGCCCAAATATCCACCAGTTTAAATCAGTGTGGTAAGGATACTCCTGTAACCATTTGCTCATTAACCACCAGGCAAGCGGAGATGCAATTGCAAATGCAATAAGCACCAGCACCAAAAAATCTTTTGTTAACAAGGTAGTTATCCTTATTACAGAGGCGCCCAGCACCTTACGGATACCGATCTCTTTTGTGCGGCCTTCGGCCATGCACGCTGCCAATGCAAATAGCCCCAGGCAGCATATAAATATACTCAGGCCTGCAAATACAGCTACCAATTGTCCTATATGTTGTTCTTGTTGGAACTTTATCCGGTACGATTCATCCAGAAACTTAAAGTCGAATGGGTAATTGGGGTTGTATTGCTTAAATATATTGCTGATCTTATCGATATTGCCTGCTACAGCATTTTGCGTATTCAATTTTAAGGTGACAGTACCAAATAGCCTGGCCGAACCACGGATAATAATTGGCATTGATGTTATGAAGGGCGATACGGCAACATAATCTTTCACTACACCAACAATATGATAATTATTATCCCCGTTCTTAAGAGCTTGCCCCACTGGGTTTTTAAAGCCCATTACCTTGGCGGCCTGCTCGGTAACCAGTATAGCAGTTGTATCTGTAGGGTTTGCTGCAACATCAATATCGCGCCCTGCCAGTAATTTAAGGCCAAAGGTTTTTGTAAAATTGTGGTCGGCAAGGTTCTCATTAAAATATGCGCGCGAATCCGCTGGTTTTCCATCCCACTGGTACGAATCGTTATTAGTCCAGATATCTAATATGGGCGATGAGGTACGCGTAATGCTACTTACTGCACCACTGTTTACCAGTTCATTACGAATGGCAGTATAATTTTTTGCGATATCGCCTTTAATATAAATGTACACCAGGTTATCTAGCTGGTACCCCGTATCGCGTTTTTGCGCATAGTTTATTTGCCTGTAAATTACCGTAGTACTTATAATGAATACTATGGCCAATGTAAACTGTAAAACAACCAGTGCTTTACGCGGATTAATCAACCCGTTCATGGCCTGTATGCTTCCCTTCAACACCTTAACCGGCTTAAAAGCCGACAAATAAAATGCCGGATAACTACCTGCAACTATCCCTATTATTAGTATAAAACCTGCGGCAGTAAACCAAAAAAGCGGTTTATCATAAGGCATTACTAAAGTTTTTTCTACAATACTATTAAACCATGGCAGCGACAGTTGCATTAGTACTAAACCGAAAATAGCAGCCAAAAATGTAATCAACACAGATTCGCCCAAAAACTGCTTGATAAGCCAGGAACGCTCGGCACCCGCAACCTTACGAATGCCTACTTCTTTTGCCCTTCTAGCACTGCGTGCAGTACCCAGGTTCATATAATTAATGCAGGCAATGAGAATAATGAGCAGGGCAATAACGGTGAACAAGTGTACAGTAGTAATTTGGCCGCCTACAAACTTACCATTATCATATTTTGAATATAGCCACCATTTACTCATGGGGTGTACAAAAGCATCATTTCGCTTCTCGCCCGGGTAACGGCGATAAATATCCTTGAACAATTTATTGGCTGTAGCCTCGGTAACGCCGGGTTTGAGCATCACGTAAGTTTGTAAACTATGATATTTCCAATTGGTATTGTACCAATGCACCTCTTTCATATAATCAAAAGGAACCAGGTATTCAAAACTGAATTGGGTATTATTCGGCAGATCCTTTAGTACGCCGGTAACTGTAAAATTGGATATACTATCTACCGCTATGGTCTTACCTACTGGGTCAGTATCACCAAAAAGCTTTTTGGCCAGCTTTTGTGTAAGCACAATTGAATGCGTGTTATTTAAAGCTGTACTGGCATCACCATTAAGCAGTGGAAAACTAAATATTTTCAGGAAACCGGGGTCGGTTGTAAGGCCTTGCGTTTCCAGCTTTGTATCCCCGTTCTTTAACACAAATGAACCTACCCAGTTTGTCCGGACAGCCTGCTCAACCTGGCTATAATCGGCTTTAAGGGCCGGTGCTAAAGGCATAGGTGTGCTGCTCCATGCGCGCAGTTCACCCTCAGCCATAGTGCGGTTAAACACCTGGTATATCCGGGCTTTATTTTTGTGAAACTGATCGTAACTTAACTGGTTTTGCACCCACAGTAAAATAAGTACTGCCCCTGCAATACCAACAGCCAAACCACTTATATTAACTACGGAAATACTTCTGTTTCTTTGCAGGTTACGTATAGCAACTTTAAAGAACTGCCCGGCCATGGTTGCTTCGCGGGTGATAGTATTAGCTAATTTTTGCCATATACTTTTTACTACCCAGTTCTTAGATTTACTGTTGTCTACTTTTTGCAGAAATGCTTGTATTTGCTGTGGGCTAACCTGAGGGTCTGGATCCTGGTAGGTGATGAGGAAATCTTTTACCAACAAGAATAATTTTGGATACAAGGCCAGCAAAGATTGTAATTCATTCACCTCTGCGCGACTGATCTCGCCCGAGATAAATTTTTCAACCAAATACCATACATGTTCTTCCATCCAATTAACGCTGATCTTTACAAGATCACCACATTTTTCACGCCACAATTATATATAATTGATTGTTAATTATTTAACTATCACATAGCAATAAAAAGCGTTCGGTACCGAACGGTGCATGTTCGTATTGTGACAGTTTTTCTTACTTGATATACATATTAACTACACTACATTATTTTGTTAAAACAAAAAAGACATTTAAGGTTATTTAACATTTAAGTAATTGTTTCACAGCCAATAATAATATAGTTTTGAAAAAACACTTCACAATGAAAAGTATCCTGACCTTCATTATTTGCCTTGTATTTTTTAAAGGCTATGGGCAGGAAAAATTTGACGCGCCCAATTGGAAAGCACCCTATACACTGGCAACCGATGGCTGGAGTATTGAACGTTTCCCTATCCCAATAGATTTTGCACCATCAATTCCTTATCATGGGGTTGAAGATATCCGTTTCACACCCGGTTGGGGTGATGCAAAAAGCCCCGATTATTGGTCATATGCATTTTTATGGTTACTTGACGCAAAACCAACTATCACTACAACCATGATAGAAAAAAACCTTACGGCTTATTATACCGGCCTTGTAGAAAGAAACATAGGGAAACGAAACATCAAACCAGAACAACTTGTAAATAAAAACAAGCTTTAAAAAAGTTAGCCAAGCTGGTAACGACCTGCAAACTTTTAACGGAACAGTGTACATGCTTGATTATATGGCCAAAAGGCCCATAACATTAAATTGTATAATACATGTGCGCGTTTGCCCCAGCTCAGATAAACTAATAATTTTTCATGAGCTTAGCCCGCAAAAAACAGGCGCACCTGTATGGGAACGAATGAATAAGCTATGGGCTGATTTTAGCTGCAGTAACTAACTTAATCGCGATGCTACTTTATCCCAGTTAACTACATTCCAAAAATTAGCAATATACTCGGGGCGGCGGTTTTGGTATTTTAAATAGTAAGCATGTTCCCAAACATCAAGGCCTAATAAAGGCGTTCCCTTTAGTTCAGCACTATCAAATAATGGATTATCCTGGTTAGCTGTTGACCCAATCTTTAATTTCCCGCCATCAGCAACCAGCCATGCCCAGCCAGATCCGAAACGTTTTGTAGCAGCATCGTTAAATTGCTCTTTTAATTTATCAAATGAACCAAAGGATCCGTTGATAGCATCTAACAATTTACCCTGCGGCCCTGCCCCGGCCGGTGCGCGTAAACTTTCCCAAAAAAAGTTATGGTTCCAGGCGCCACCTGCGTTGTTGCGGGCTTTGGCAGATAGTTTTGAAGCATTGTCAAAAAATTGCTTTTCGCTGGTGTAGGGTATTTTTTCGGCAACAATGGCATCATTTACATTTTTGATATATGCGGTGTGGTGCTTTGTATAATGTATTTCATTAGTTAATGCATCAATATTCGGCTCCAGGTCGGCATATTTAAATGGCAGCGGCACCTGTGTAAATTTAAATGCATCTACACCCGCAAACGCGGTTGAACTATCTATTAAAGATGTGCCCACGGTTACGGCAGCGGTAGCTGTAAGGGTGTTTTTAATGAATTGTCTTCTACTGTTATCTTTCATGGTTATTGTTTTATAATTAAACGTTAAAAAGGGCAGGCGGGTATAAAGCCGCGCTGCCTTTAAAGCACAAATATTAAATCACTTATTGTATGTGCTGTTACTTAGTATGGGTAATTAGCGTCGCGCTTAAAGTTCCACCGGCTACCGTTCCGTTTATAAACACGGTATATATTTTTCCGGCTTCAAATGTTACCCCGGTTAACCCAGCTCCCGTTACTGGGATCACAGCGTTTGTGGTAGCATTTCGTATCTCAAAGTTTACCCCTGCGACAGGTGCTATCTCTTTAAATGGCCCCAGGGTTTTCCAGCTTAGTCCTGGTATGGTGGCAGGGCCTTTCCCGGTGGCATCATAAGTAAGTACGGTTTGATCGCCAAAACTACCGTAGCCTACGTTGGTAAATATGGCGGTGCCGCCTGCCGCAGCAAAACTTACATTTGGTGCATCGGGCGAGAAGTTAGCAAACCTTACTTTGGCTTTGCCTGATGCCGGGGCATCCAGATCATCGTAAACCAATACCAGGCTGTCGCGGTTACCCGGGTTTAATTTGCTGGGCTTACGTTTTGCCACCGCGAATAGTGTATGATAAAAATCGGCTATGGGGCCATTAGGGCCCGAAAACGATGCTTTATCCGTCTCCTGCTGAAAATTGGCACTCCCGCCAAACACGTATGATGACTTGTAACTGGTATTGCTGCCTTCGGTAGTATTGTACTGCACCTTGCCAAATTGCGTATCCAGGTAATCTGTAGATAAATTATGGGTTACCAGGCTGGTGTTAATCTGCCTGGTAAAATCCAGGAAGTTTATTGGTGCGGTTATACTTAAGGCGTTCACCAATTTCACCTTGGCGCTTAATGGTGGCCTTTGCGAATTATCAGTATCCAGGTAATCTGTTTTTTTGCAGGATGCCGATAGTAATATTATAAGCATACTTAACACATAGACAGGTTGGAGCCTCGGCAGCCTTTCCGGATTTTTTATTCTGTTTAAAATATATTCGATTATTTTCATGAGTTCTGTTTCTTGAAATGATTTAAAATTTAGCCGATAATCTTACAAATGGCTGTATACCTGTATTGGTTCCTGCCTGTGAAGAGCCCGGGCCGGGGATACGGGTAATGTTACTACCCGGTGCAGGGATAGTATAATCGCCCAGTATATTGAACAAATTATTTGCGCCTATCGTAGCCGATAAATTTTTAGATACTGCATAGCCTACAGATAAGTCTGTTATCCAAACCGGACTGAACGTTTGGTAGTAATAATCGGGCTTAGGGAAATTGGCATTTAGCTGGGTAACTGAAACCACAGAACCAAAGTAAACCGTACGCAGCAGGAAGTTGAATCTATCTATTCCATAAGTGCCCTGTAAGGTGATCTTTTTAGACGGGATGTTGTTAGTTACACGGGCTTTCTCCGACTCATCAAATATAATGTAGCGGTACGCTTCAAGTCCCGGTGGGGTGTTCACTTTGGTCAATTTAGTTTCCAGGAAATTGGCTCCTACCAGAAATGTTGCTTTAGCACCATTCTCGAAAGTATATTTATAGCTACCTGTAAGCTCTACCCCTCTGGTGCTGGTACTAAATGAATTGTAGAAGAACTTGGCCTGCACTGTACCTGTTGCCACAAATAATGCCCTTACATCTGCAGGCAGATTGGTGTCTGTTGCCGAAAAGCGGCCTGTATTACCTACCCTGTCGCGGATATCAATTTTATAAGCATCAACCGTAAACTCAAAATTTGGTATGGGTGATGAGGTGATACCGGCGGTATAACCTTTAGACCGCTCAGGCGTTAAGCTTGGTATACCTAAGGCTTTGGTAGCTGGATTTACGTTATTAGCCGTAACTTGGTCGATAGCTACCCCATTTTGGAACGTTGTTGATGTTTCGGTATAATAGAACTGTGCCAGATCGGGCGCGCGGAAGCCAGTATTAACGGAACCACGAACGCTTAAGAAATCGGCAAATTTATAGCGGGTTGCGGCTTTGTAAGTAAATACGCTTCCAAAATCTGAATAGTTTTCTACACGTAAAGCCCCTGATACTAACCAGGCATTGGTTGCATTAATCTCCACATCAGCATAGCCTGCAGAAATAGAACGATTTACGTTCACCTCGTTACTTGGTCTGAAACCTGCATGGATCTGCGAGCCTGGCGATAAACCGTTTAGCGGTGTTTGCCCTAACGAAGTTGTGTAAGGTATACCACCCGATGTAGTATCCACACCATATATCTGCCTCAGGTCGGCTTTAGAATAAGATGCTTCATCACCTGCGTTTATGCGATAGGTTTCTACACGGTACTGGCCACCGAAGGCTATGTTTACACCTTTCAGGATCTTATCAAAGTAACGGCTAAAATCAAGGCTACCGGTATTCTGGCTGGCACTATAACTCCCCGCGTCAAATTTACGCGGCGAACGTAAGCCGTAGCTTGCATTAAGCGAGTTGCTGATATTGTTGCCAAAGCTGTTGTTACCATATACGTTTGATATATCTACATTCCAACCGTGTACTTTGGCTTTTACGCCTACCGCTAATGATTTATCGGAGATAATGTTATCCATGGCCGGTAAAAAACCATCGGGATAAATAAAGGTGTTGTTACGCTCCGTCCAGCCCGGTAAGCGGTAAACAGCCGTAAATTGTGAGTTGCGCTGGCTTATACCACCAAAGCTATATAGTTCAACGTCTTTTTGTAAGGGCACCGCCGCATTAAAGAAAAGTAATGCGTCAATGGCTTTGTTGGTACTGCCGCGCTGGTCAAAGTAATGCCTGTCTATCCCTCTTGATTTGATGATGGCATCATCTATTTCTTTGGTATAGATCTGGTCGAAACCGCGGGTGTTCGCGCCGCCGCCATATGCAGGGCCTATATACAAACCTGCATCATCATTGCCTACCGGCAAGGATACCGCCTGAGTGGCAAATTCGCCTGTTAAGTTTAAGAAACCACCTTTGTCACCGAGTTTAACGCCGTAATTGCTACTGGTACGTGTAGTAATGCCATCCCCCCGGCGGCGGCTACTGGCAGTAGAATTAAGCGTTAACTGATCGGTAGATTTCTTCAATACAATATTAATTACCCCTGCAATAGCATCAGAACCATATTGAGCAGCCGCTCCATCACGTAATATCTCAATGCGCTCTATAGAACCGGTTGGGATAGAGTTCAGATCATAACCGGTAGCCCCATTGCCCAAACCACCCCAGCTGATGTTGGAGCTTTTATGGCGGCGTTTACCATTTATCAATACCAGCAACTGATCTACTCCCAGCCCACGCAATTGTGCTGTTGAGGTTGCCGATGCCGCATCACCACCACCTGATACTGATGAGTGGAAGGATGGTGACACATATTGGAGCAACTGAGTAACGCTAACCTGCGGGCTACTCTCCTGTAGCGCCTTAATATCAATAATATCAACCGGGTTGGCCGAGTTGAGTTTGGTACGGTTTGCGTTACGGGAACCGATGATCTGTACATCGCCCAACTGATTGCCTTTTGGCTTAAGCGCCACATTAAACCTGCGGATACCATCGATATAAACCTCTTGTGTTTCGTACCCTACAAAAGAAAAAACAAGGTATTTACCGGTGGTGATATTTAGTTCAAACGTACCATCAAGTTTAGTAACGGCACCCTCATTAGTACCCTTTACCTGTACAGATACACCTGGTAAGGGCTGGCCGTCGTCGGCTGAGGTAATCACGCCGGTTACCCGCCTCGCCTCCTGCGCCAGTGTATTTTGCCCATAAATTAGGCTTAAAAATAATATATAAAGTATAGCTCTTTTCATTGTTTTATTGTGTTAAAGTTTAGGCAAAAGGGTATTGCGTACAGGCCGTTTTAGCCCGTATTACATTTTTGCTGTTAAGTATTCAGATTAGTTTATGATATTAGTTTCTGCTTATATTTTTGGCGAACCTATCATCAGTTAAGGCTTTCAGGAATTCAACGACGTCGTCTATATCCTGCGATGAAAGGTTCAATGGTTTATCTAAGGACAGGTCGCGGTTTATACCGTCGCTTACCACAGCTGATGGATTGTTGTAATACTCCACCACGTTGCGCAGGGTTTTAAACTTACCGTTGTGCATGTATGGCGCTGTTACGGCCACATTACGCAAACCAGGTATTTTAAATTCGCCCAGTACGGTGCTGTCTTTTGTTATTTTAAACCTGCCGGCATCGTTCAGGTCCTTGCCATTATATAAGCCAATGCTTTTAAAGCGGTCTGCGGTAAAATCTTCTCCAGAGTGGCAGTTGTTACAGTTGCCCTTGCCAATAAATATGTTGCGGCCACGTACAGCAGCAGATGATAATGCATTATCATCACCATTTATATAGCGGTCGTAAGGGCTGTTGCTTGTTTCCAGCGTCCGTTCAAAAGCAGCAAGTGCTTTCAACAAATTATCTTTATTCGGCGCTGCTTTAAATATTTTTTGAAAAGCGTTTGCATAAAATTCGTTTTTGTTAAGTCGTTCAATTGCCTCTTCAATGGGTAAACCCATCTCATCGGGCGATGTAATTGGCCCAAGGGCCTGCTCCTCTAACGAGGCTGCGCGGCCATCCCAAAAAAAATGGGTGCGGCCCGATAAATTTGTAAGCCCCGGCGAATTACGTGCAGTTAACTTACCTCCAATACCTTTGCTAAATACAGCGGTATCTGCAAATGCAAACTCGGGGTTATGGCACGATGAGCAATTTATGGTATTATCTTTTGAGAGGATGTTATCAAAAAACAGTTTACGGCCAAGCTCTTCCCTGGTTTGCACTTCATCGGGCCCCGACATGAAGCTTACTGTGGTAATGAATAAAAGCGTAACACATATTATAGTTAAGGTGATATTCTTCTTTTTCATGATTGTTTGCTCAGCTGTTATAGTTGTTATTTACAGGTTTATTAGTCAATAAAGCCCCTGCCCGCTCAAAGCAGGGGTCTTTATCTTCCAACCTAATCAATGTAGTTTCTTTATTTATTGGGCATTGGCTACCAGCGCCACGTTAATATCAAAATCGTCATAGATCACTTTGTCGCCCAGGTTCTCAAAGAAGTTTTTAGACCGGAACTTGATATCGTATTTGGTACGATCTATGGTGATCTTAGCGTTGGCAGTTAGCTTTTTACCGTTTACCGCAACCGTAGCCGGGAAAGCCACCTCGTTAGTGATGCCTTTTATAGTTAGGTTACCCTTAACATTATAAGTATTACCCGCCGCTTTTGTAGCAGATGTAAGCACAAAGTTTGCTTTAGGGTGCTTTTCTACACTAAAAAAATCGTCGCTTTTAAGGTGGGTAACCAATTTACCGTTAGCACCTTCGTCGGTAATATCAGTATCTGTAATGCTGCGGGTGTCGATATCAAAGCTACCTGCTTTCAGTGTATTATTATCAAGGGTAAAACTGCCATCGCTTACTTCTACGGTGCCGGTATGTTCGCCAGTGGCTTTTTTAGCTAGCCAGGTAAGTTTACTGGTTTGGTTATCTACTTTAAAAACAACCGGTTTTGTAAACCTGATATAGTTTATTGTAGTTGCCGTGGGTTTTACATGGTTTGTTTTGTTTGGAGCTATGCCTGTTAGTGCTGCAATAGATGCTATGGTTATTACCGATAGGCCAATTGTTAATTTCATGATTGTACTTGTGCTTAGTTTTGTTGTTTTAACCCAGCGCAGGTAAGCCTGCACCGGGTTAAAAGTTAATTATATAGTCAGTTTTTATCTTCCTTTTGATGCGTTATCGTCTGTGTTTACAGCCGCGGTTGTTGGTGCATCTTCTGCTAGCAGTTTATCAAGCAGGGCATTAAATTTCTTTTCGTAATCCTTATAGTATTTGCCGGTTACCGTGCCGGTATAACCGGTATAGATCTCGCGTACTTCACCCTTCCTATCGATGATAATCGTAGTTGGGAATGCCACGAACTTATTAAGTGCAGGCAGTTTTTGCGATACCAGCTTTTTATCGGCCAGGCCGCCAAAAAGGATGTCGTATTTCACATCATATTTATCGCGCAACTTACCTAAGGTATATTGGGCGTATTTAAGACTATCCTTTTGCTCAAAACCAAGAGCAATGGCTTCTACCCCACGCTGGTGGTTTTTGTTAAACCATGGCGATAAAAACACGGTTTGATCAGTACAATTAGGGCACCAGGTACCTATTATCTCTACGATAACTACTTTGCCTTTGTATTTATCATCGCTTAATGATACCGGTTTGCCGTTCAGGTCGGGGAAAGTGAAATCCAGTTTCTTGTAACCTTCTTTCAGGAAGGTTAACTTATACGGATCAGGCAGTTCGGCTTTGTCATCTTTCACCGCATCAAACTTGGTATTATCATAAATGCCGGAACCGATTTCGCCGCTTAGGGTGCCATCTGCATTTATTTTACCACGATAAATTTTGGGGCTTGGGCCGGTAAAACCGGATAGTTCGAACTGATCGCCCTGTACGGTACCTTCCAGTTCGCGGCTATCGCCGGTTACCTGCATAATTACACCGGTTAGCTTATTGCCGTTTTGTTTAAGCACTGCTATCTTGTTTGGCACCTGCTCTTTCGAATAAACTTTCAATTCCCACTTACCGGTAAGGTTTGCTGCCGGGGCAACATCCTTGCCCGGTTCAACAAAGCGGTAGCTTTTGCCGTACTCGGCAGTAAAAGGCAACGAGTTGCCTCTAAAACCCGGTACCAGGCTGCGGTATTCGCCGCTTAGCGTGCCATCCTCTTCAATTTTAGCAACAAGGGCCGCATCGTAAGTATTCATTTTAATGAACACTGAGTCCTTGCCTATTTTTTGCACGTGGAAATTGTCCCGGCGGGTGCCATTTAGCAGCGTAAACACCGCATGCTCTGCATCCTTACCTTTAAATTCAAAGTTGAACGGCACCTGCGATTCGCTTACACGGAATACACCGCGCCAAACCCCTTCTTTAATAAATTTTACCGGTTCTTTATCACCTGCGAAAGCGGCACCGCTAAATAACAAGCCTATTAAAAGCCCTTTTAAATTGTTAGTTTTCATATGTTTATGTTCGGTTTAAAGTTTATTTACCCTGACTCGCTTTTTTATCAACTACCTGTGCGGTTTCTGGTGCCGGCTCGGCAATCAACTCGTCCAATACTTTGTTGAATTTCTTTTCGTAATCCTCGTGATATTTGCCGGTTACGGTACCTGTATAGCCTGTATAAATTTCCCGCACATCGCCTTTTCTATCAATAATAATAGTTGTTGGGAAAGCGATAAACTTATTTAGCGCGGGCAGCTTTTGCGATACCAGCTTTTTATCGGCCAGGCCGCCAAAGGCAATATCATAGTTAATGTTATATTTTTCTTTCAGCTTGCCTAATGTGTATTTAGCGTACTCCAGGCTGTCTTTTTGCTCAAAACCAATAGCTATGGCTTCTACCCCACGCTGGCGGTTTTTATTAAACCATGGCGACAGGAATACGGTTTGATCGGTGCAATTTGGGCACCATGTGCCAATTATTTCAATGATAACTACTTTGCCTTTGTATTTATCATCGCTTAACGATACCTGCTTGCCGTCAATCCCAGGGAAAGAAAAATCAAGTTTTTTGTACCCCTCTTTCAGGAAGGTTAGTTTGTATGGATCGGGCAATTCAACAGCTGCGTTCTTAGTGGCATCAAACTTCAGATTTTTGTAGATACCGAAACCCTCTTCGCCGCTAATAGTGCCATCGGCATTAATTTTACCTTTTATAATAAACGGACTTGGGCCGGTAAAACCACTCAGCGCAAATTCGTCGCCTTGTACAGTGCCTTCCAGTTCGCGGGTATCGCCAACAACAGTCATTACCACACCTGTTAGCTTATTTCCTTTTTGTTTTAATATGGCGATAGATGCAGGGACGGCTTCTTTACTATAGGTTTTGATTTCCCATTTACCGGATAGGTCGGCAGCCGGGGCTACATCTTTACCGGGTTCTACAAAGCGATAATTTTTACCATATTCGGCCGTAAATGGCAGGGCATTTCCCCTAAAACCGGGTACCAGGCTGCGGTATTCACCGCTGATGGTATTATCATCGTTTATTTTGGCAACCAATGCGGCATCGTAGGTATTCATTTTAATATATACCGAATCATTACCCCGGCGCTCTACATGAAAGTTATCGCGCCGGGTACCATTTATCAACGTAAATATGGCATGTTGTGGGTCTTTTCCTTTCAGCTCGAAGTTAAACGGCACCTGCGATTCGCTCACCGTGAATACGCCACGCCATACGCCCTCTTTAATAAATTTTGCTGCCGGCACTTCATCCCCCGCCACTGCTGCACCACTTAATAAAACACCCAGTGTAAGGTATTTTGCTTTTGATAAATAATTTTTGAAGTTCATAGTTTGAATTTTAATGTTGTTAATGATTTTTTTTACTTGCTTAATGAAGATTAAGGAAGTGCAGACGAAATTTGAGGCATAACAGTTCCATAAGCAGCAACGGGAAAGCCATTGATACCTAATCCGTGTAATTAAAACTTACCTGGGATAATACGGGAAACTACATGCACATACAACAACATCGCGGTGGAGTAGCGGTTGTTTGTTTGTTTGCTTTTAGATACTTCAAATTTTTCATAACACTTAGTTAATTTATTATCCGTTGGATTATTCCATCAGATAAAGTAGAGCACTTATTCCAGATATCTGAAAAGTTGCTAAAAGATCATCGAGGCTTCCTCTCCCTTTTTCTTAATAAATCAACTAATTAATGGTGGGGTTAATTAGATGCAGTAAAGGTAACAATAAATATCAATAAAGCAAACTATATCTATAGATTTAGTAGTATTTATTAAAAAATATTTATTATAATAATACATTTTTTGTATTTGTATATTGTTTTTGATTTACATCCCGGCATACTGCAATAGCAATTCAGCAAAATGAAGTTCCACCATTGCATAATGCCTCGTTGCTATATACAGCGCCAGGATGTTAATCTTTTAAATAAAGTTTAATTAGTTTCTCGTTGTGCGTACCTAAAAATGGCAACAACAGCTTTGCACAGCAGTACCCGAACAGGCTGCCAAATTGTGGTGGATGGTAATAAAGGTTTTAGATGCGTCAGTTTTCATTTTATTTATTATTCTGTTATAAATAATAAAATCAATTGGTGGAGGATTGACTTAATATCTAATAGTGAGATAGTAGGTGTATATGCTATATATTATTGCTAATGTTTATCTATTTTACGCTAACGCTAAAAGTTACATCTTCTGGCGGCAGGCACTCTTTGTTGCTACAAGCCATGTATGATACGGTTCCGTTAATAATCGGCTGATCTTTTACAAGCTTTACTTTTTGCTGAAACACAACCGTATTTTCAAAGTAGGTTACATCCATATCAAAAGCCTTTTCATATTTTTTTAACGGTTGTGGTTCAGTAGGTTTGTTAACCAAATTATAATCGTCAGATTTGGTAAAAACCAAAGCCGTTTTAGCCGGCCCGCCATCGGCTACATTTTGCGAATAAATGTGCCAGCCTTTTTCAATAGTTGCTTTTACCAAAATAACAGCCTCATTTTTATTGAGCCGTTTACTTGCGTAGGCCCACTTAACCGGGGTAAGGATTTGCGCGTTAGCATAAAAACCCGATAATATAATGCCCGCATCTATTATAAATTTTCTCATATTTTAATATTATGCTGCTATAGCCTTGTATAAGGCTGATAGCTTTTCTACGGTATAATCAATTTCTGCAGCGGTATTGAATTTACTGAACGAAAACCTGATGGTATTTCTAAAAATATCGGCACCAATAGCCTGTAATACATGCGACGCCGAACCTGTTGAACATGCGCTGCCGCCCGATACGGAAATGTCGTTCTGATCGAGGTAGGCAAGCAGGTCGCCGGTTGCATGGTTAACGGGCAGGCTCGCACTCAATACCGTATAAAGGCTTTTATTGGCAACGGCCGAATTACCGTTAAACTGTACATCGCCTATTTGTTCCTGCATTTTGGCTATCATCCTGTTTTTCAATTTCTGTATGTAGGCATGGTGACCGTCAATATCCCTATAGGCAATCTCTAAAGCTTTCGCGAGGCCTATGATACCATGTATATTTTCGGTACCTGCCCTTTGTTTACGTTCTTGCGAACCGCCGTGCAATAATTGTGATAGCTGCACACCATCGCGGCAGTATATAAACCCCACCCCTTTTGGCCCATGAAATTTATGTGCCGATGCGGCTATAAAATGTGTTTTTAATTTTGACAGATCGTGCCGGTAATGACCCATAGTCTGTACGGTGTCTGAGTGAAAAAGTGCGCCCCTGCTTTTACAGACTTCGCCAATCAGTTCAATATTGTTAAGGTTACCAATCTCATTATTGGCATGCATTACCGATACCAGCGAGCGTTCGTTATTTTTCAACAGGGCATCCAGGTGATTTATATCCAGGTTACCCCTACTATCGGTATTAATAAAGCTTAGTTTTATTTCGCCGCTATTTCTTAAAACCTCAAGGGTGTGTAAAACAGCGTGGTGCTCAAACGGTGTGGTAATAACATGTTTTATTTGATGTGAACGAACACTCGATAGGATGGCTGTATTATCAGCCTCGGTGCCACCGCTGGTAAATACAATTTCATCGGGTGATGCGTTCAACAGGCCGGCTATAGTTTCCCTTGCTTTTTCAATAGCATTTTTCACCACCCTGCCATGTAGATGATGTGATGACGGGTTGCCAAAGTTCTGTAATAAATATGGGGTCATTGCCTCAAATACTTCCCTGTCTAGTTGTGTTGTTGCAGCGTTGTCCAAATAAATGCTCATGTTGGTACTTTTAATATTTACAAATTGCCTGTAAATACTTATCAGATTCAGAAGCGCGAAGAAATCAGGTAGGTGGAATATTTGAATTTCTATGGTCATCTTATCTCTCTCCGTTTAGCGGAGCAGGAATTAGCACCTTTTACAAGTTTATAAAACCGGTACAGGTTGCTAAGACGTCATCGGGCCTTTCCCTCTGTCTTTCTGGATAAGTACTTAAAGAACGATTACTACGCTGCAAATATATGTATATATTCTACTAATCCTATAGATTTAATATAATAATCTTGATATTTTGAAAATAACCTATTTAACGCATTGATAATCAGGGAAAAAATTCATTTTTTATTTTGAAGATACCCGGACATTTTAGGATAATCGCCGCTTTCGTGCCAGGCATTTTCAGGCCGGTTAGCAGGAAAACCATACTGCTCGCGGTAAGCTTTGCGCTCGGCTGTGAAATGCCACCAGCGTTTGGCATCGTCATGGTTTTCTATATAATGTACAAGCAATCGGTACGAATCTTCCACACAAGGGTCGGCCCATGCACCGCTGTGCTGTTCAAAAGCATCAAATAATTCTACTGCCGATTTCCCTTTGAGTTGCGCCAGTGTATAATAACCCTGGCTTATCAATTCTTCGGCAAAGTTGATACCAAGCGAGGGGATGCTTTGAAACTCTGCCAATGCATTTAATTCTTTGGCACGCTGAGGCGATGCACCCAACAGGCTAGCAATCTCATCTGGAGCATAGTCCTGCAATTGCTTTTGGCTTATTTTTTGATTTTTAAGCACTTGCTTTTCTGCTACGGTCAACCGGTAATTAATTGTCTTTTTCATAGCCTTTCTACATAATTAATAATAAAATCTGCAAGTTGTTCCTGCTCTGCGATAGATAATAAATCACCATCATAGATCCAATACCCTTGCTCATCAAATAATATGCAGCCAAGATCATCGGGGCGTTCTTCAAAAGCGGTATACAACTGATAACACTGGGCTGCTTTTCTTTGTAAAAGATCAGGTACCACCCTTATTACTTCATCGGGTCCATCTACGCGTTTTACAAAAGCTTTAGCCTCAGTGGTTAAATAATTATTGTCCGTCATCATTCTACGTTCAACTTTTTTCAAATATAAACTAAATACTAATAATTTTAGTATAATTTATTACAAACGGTAAACTTAGTGATGATTGAAAGATGGCCAAGTAATATACATTTGGCGCGTAATCAATGCGTAGCTGGAGCTGACAGGATACTTGGCTTATTGCACAACTAACGATTTAAATGCCAGGCTATCTCCTTTAAAGGCATCAAAATCAACTAAATGATCAATGCCATTGATATGCGCCGTTTCAGAGTGTTGCCAAAACTGCCACGGGGTGTCTTTGCTCAGGTTTAATTGTTCGCGGTTATAATGAGCTATCCATAAAGTATATCCGTCAAAGTATCCTTTCAGATAATCGTTATAAAAACTAATGCCCGTGTAAATAATAGGGCGGGTCTTCGTTTTCTCTTCAATATGTTTAAGAAACCTGGTCAGCTCTTTCCTCATCACCTGTGGAGGTAATTTATCCAATGTCTCTACGTCTGCTACAGGTGGCAGATCCCCTGCTTCTATCTGTACATTTTGCAGAAAGAACCGCGCTTGCCATAACCCATCTTTTTTGGGCCTGAAATAATGATAAGCACCACAAATAATACCCGCCTTTGGTGCCTCACGCCAATTCCTTTTAAAATAGGGGTCAACCGTAAGTAAGCCTTCTGTGGCTTTTATAAAAGCAAACGAAACCCGGACGCTATCCTCTTCCATTTTACTCACCTTATCCCAATTTATTTTGCCCTGCGCGTAAGAAACATCAATACCATGTATTTTATACTGCGCGGGTATTTTGATCTGAAAACTGGTATAAGTACGATAGTTAGGGTTACTGCCTATATCCTTTATCCATCGCCAGGTAGTAACAGCGGATTTTAGCACATAGCCATAATAAAATGGCGAACATATAACAGCAAGCACAAAAGCCCATAATGTCACTTTCAGATAAGGAAACTTGTGACCAGTTGCTTTTTTACGGGATACTTTTTTCTTAGCTACAGCTTTTTTTACAGAAGATAAGGGGTGTTTTTTTACAGGCACAATGCAAAGATAAGTATCTATAGCCTCCTTGCCATCAAATTTGCATATGGATAAGCACTGTTTTTGTTTTTAAGGTTAGGGATTATAAGTTTTTTTAAATCAATTCCCGGTTTAAAAATATCAAAGTGGAGCAGATCTGAATGATGATTTTCTAATAACCAACTGCATTGGTAAAACAATGGTTTCAAATTCGGTTACAGCTTTTTTACTTTTTATAAGACTCAGCAATAATTCGGCAGCCTTTCGTCCCATTAAAAATCCTGGCTGGAACACGCTGGTTAATGGAGGATTTATTACAGCTGCAAAACTGCTATTAGTAAAACCTACTACTGCTATCTGTGCTGGTATTTTTATATCAAGTTTATTAAGGGCCAGAAGCACCGTTGATGTGATCGTATCTGATGTGGTAAATATAGCATCAGGCTTGTTTGGTAGTTCGATTAATTCATGCACTGCACGTGTTATTTCCTCAACATTGTTATTAGTATAAGAACAGTGTTTAATATAGGATGCTATTACCTCCCTTTTATTCTGGATATGAGCTTGCCGATATCCATCAAGGCGATCTTTAGTTATAGATAGCCCTTCGGGACCTGTAATGAGTGCAATTTTTCGGCAATGGTTATTAAATAAATGCTGTGTGGCATTTAATGCGCCCTGAAAATTATCTGTTATAACTTTATGAGTTTCTATCTGGTCGATTACACGGTCAAAAAATACCACTGGCAGGCCTTTGGAACGCAATTGTCCTAAGTGAGAGATATTTACCGTTTCAGATGATTGCGAGATCAGCAACCCATCTATAGCACGATGCGTAAGCTGTTGAATGCTTTTCACTTCCATATCGTATGATTCATGCGTTTGCGCGATGATCACCGTAAACCCTTCCTTATGAGCAGCAGACTCAATACCGTCAATTATTTGCGCAAAAAACTGGTTTTGTATGCTGGGTATAACAATTCCTATAGACAAACTGGAACCAAATTTCAAACTTATTGCGTTAGGATTTGGCCGATAATTATGCTCATGGGCATACGCTAAAACAATTTGTTTTGTCTTCGCACTTATTTCATAACTATCACTTAGCGCTTTTGACACTGTTGAAGCTGATATGTTTAACGCTTTGGCTATATCAGTTATAGTAATCGCTTTAAAATTCATATTATTTATTTTACATGTAAAAAGCACCTACCCACTTATTATACTATTGTACCCTACTAAACGTAGACATTTTTTGATTTGTAAAATTAAATAAATAAATTCGTGTACGTTAACGAACATTATTATTCATTTCTTATAAATACAACTTTATTTTTTCTCATATATCTTACAATTAAAACGTGTGCGTAAACATAACTATAATACACCCATTGATTTATGTGTAAAAAAATACAGAAAGGAAGCCTTATAATTTATAACATACAAATGAACTGATAAGACTATTTATAATTCTTAACCAAACACTAAAATAAACCTAAACAAAATGAAAAATTTAAAACTATTATGTTTTTTAACAGCATTTACAGCAATATTGTCTTGTAGTAAAACTAATGATATTTATGAAGCTATAAGTAAACAAACCGATGAACTGAATTTTACTAAAACATCAGGTACAACGGCTTCTACAAAAGTTGTTATTGGTTATATCCCAGCCTGGGGAAATGTACAAACCGTTATGAACAATACCGATTTAAGTATTGTAACACATATCAATATTGCATTTTTCAGCCCAAATTCTTCAGGTGCAATGATTTCAGGCGGACAACCCGTATGCAGTGATGCTACATCATCAGACATAACCTTCATAGTAAATAAGGCACATCAAAATGGAGTAAAAGTGTTGGCTTCTTTACAGGGAGGGGTAGTACCATCCTGTTCAGGAAACCTGGCTACACTTTTAAAACCTGAAAACAGAGCAAATTTAATCACCAATTTAAAATCTTTCGCTAACTACTATAATTTGGATGGCATAGACATTGACATTGAAGGTAACCTATTGGCTACTATAAAAACCGCTAATAATTATACACCATTCATTCATGAACTTAGAACGGCTTTGCACCCGCTTGGCAAATTGGTTACAGCTGCGTCGGCCGGATATAATAGCGCAATGATCCCACATGATTCCTTTCAATATCTTGATTTTGTAAATGTGATGTCATACGATAATGGTTGGGGCGGAACAGGAAATCATTCTACCTATGCGGATGCGCTTACTCATATTCAAAACTTCCTGGACGCGGGTTGTCCTTCAGAAAAAATATCGTTGGGGTTGCCGTTTTACGGTTATTTAGGCAACGTTGGTACCGGTACAGAAACTTCTTTTAAATCGATAGTTACTCAATACCCTAGAGCAGCTAATGTTGATAGTTATGCCGGTTACCAATACAATGGCATAAAAACCATAGAGAAAAAGACCACTTATGCTGCACAACATATTGGTGGCGTGATGATCTGGGATCTTTCACAGGATGTTTCAGGCACTAATAGCCTGCTAAAAGCGATTGGCAGAAAGATAAATTAACAACTACATAATTAAATGCAGAGGCTGTCTTTTTTTAGACAGCCTTTTGTAACCCACAAAATTCGAGTATTAATTATTTACTTAACATAATGCTCCGGGTAAATAGGCATCTCTCCTATTTGTATGGTATAGAAACATCTATAACGGATAACAATAACATGTAAAGCATGGGGAAGACATATTTCATCCTTATATTTGGTTAAGGATATGGAAAACAACAATTCAGATTTAATCGGCATAAAGAAAATTGCTAAGCTTGCAAACGTTTCTATTGGCACCGTAGACAGGGTAATTCATAATCGTAAAGGCGTTTCAAAAGCAACTAAAGAGAAAATAAATTCGATAATAAAAGAATTGAATTTCACACCAAATAAAATGGCCAGCCTGCTGGCCAAACGCAACCAGATGAATATTGGTGTGATTATACCGAAAAGCTCCACCGAAACAAATTATTGGTCTTATCCATTAGCGGGTATTAAGAAGGCGGTTTCTGAGCTTAATCAATTTGGCGTAAATATTACTCAATTTTTTTACGATCTGGATTCCAAAAGTAGTTTTAATGAGGCGGGGGAACTTGCCCTGAATACAGATCTTCAAGGTGTATTACTTGCGCCATCATTTATAGAAGAATCACTGGCATTAACCAAAAAGCTAGTTACCGCGGGTATTCCATTTGTTTTCATCAATTCCGACTTGCCCAAACAGGAAAGTTTGAGTTATATCGGGCCGGATCTGTACCAGAGTGGCAGGCTTGCGGCGCAAATGCTAAGTTTGATGATACGCCAAGCTGACGATATTTTTATTGTTAACATTTCAACAGACCTGGAATTGGATCATCATTTGCGTCGTAAGGAACAAGGTTTCCGCGTTTACTTTGAAGAAAACAATATCCCCAATACTATTCTTACCCTCAATATAAATCACACCAATTTCTCATCAATTGAAAAACAGGTTAATAATGCGCTCCAATCTGCACCAAATGCTAAAGCAATATTTGTAACAAATTCCAGGGTGAATGTGCTGGCACAAATATTGGTCAACAACCCACAAAAACCCATTTTGGCGGGATATGATTTTATTGAAGAAAATGTTCGCAGGCTGGAAGATGGTTCAATCTCCTTTCTTATCAGCCAGCGCCCCATGGAACAGGGTTACCTGGGCATCATGGCCTTGTATAAGCACTTCTTTGGGGTAGAAGATATTGAGCAAACCACTTACATGCCAATAGATATTATTACGCGGGAAAACTTTCTTTATTACAAAAATTAACTAACGAAAACCCATCCTTAACCTTCAAATCAGCAGGTTACATTTCTTATAGTTGATAATAACGGCAGGCATATATTTGCTTGCGCGTATATACTTAGGTAAGTAATCTGCCCCAACTAGCGGTATTAAGAGAGCTTTGAACAGTTGGTATTTGACTGTTTATATCTCAGGCTCTGCCTGAACAAGTTCGTTTTTAGCTTCTAAGCAAGCTTCAATAGAAATCCCCCAATTAGAACAATAATTTTGCAATTAATAGAATTTTATACCTATAATTGCATACGTGTACGCACACGAATGCAATTATAAACCTCTGACTAATGTTATTTAATCCATTTATCTAAGTATATGAGCCAGGAAAACAAGCGAAACGTCATCTCATTGCTTATTATTTGCGTTGTGTTTTTCGTATTTGGTTTTGCCACCTGGATAAATGCTGTACTTATCCCATATTTTAAGGTAGCGTGCCAGTTAACCAACTTTCAATCGTACCTGGTAGCTTTTGCTTTTTACATTTCATACCTGGTTATCTCTGTTCCATCGTCCTTCCTGTTACAAAAAATAGGATTCAAAAAAGGCATGATGACCGGTTTTTTTATAATGGCATTTGGCGCATTCATTTTTATTCCGGCGGCAATGGTACGGTCGTATCCCCTATTTTTAATGGGGTTGTTTATTATAGGGATAGGTTTGGCTATACTGCAAACAGCCGCTAACCCTTATGTTACTATACTTGGTGCAAAAGAAAGAGCCGCGCAACGCATCAGTATAATGGGTATCTGTAACAAAACCGCAGGAATTATCGCGCCCCTATTGCTTGCAGTCATCATCATAAAACCAACCGATAGCCAGCTTTTTAAAGAGGTCCATTTAATGGCTGCTACCCAGCGTAACCTGGTATTAGATGCATTAATAAAACGGGTTATCCCACCATATGCTGTTGTGGGCTGCATACTTAGTTTGCTAGGCATATTAATAAGGTTTTCGCCCCTGCCCGAAGTGGACCAGCATATGGAAGATAAGGCCAGTGATGTGGAAACTGCAAAGACAAGCATTTTCCGTTTTCCTCATTTAATACTGGGGGCGGTGGCTATATTTTTCCACGTGGGTTCACAGGTAATTGTTATAGATACCATCATTCCCTATGCACAGGGTATGGGCATGCCAATTACCGAAGCAAAAGTATTCCCTTCATACACCCTTTTTGCTACCATCTGCGGGTATTTGCTGGGCATTTCCTTAATCCCATGGGGGATATCCCAAAAAAACGCGCTAAGGGTATGTACAGTGCTGGGTATCACGTTTTCATTACTAGTGATATATAGCAAAGGCCAGGTTACATTTTTGGGCCACCATACTGATATATCCATATGGTTTATGGTGCTTTTGGGGTTTGCCAATTCTATGATATGGGCAGGCATATGGCCATTGGCGCTTGATGGGCTGGGCAGGCATTTAAAATTAGGCGCATCGCTGTTAATTATGGGGCTTAGCGGCAATGCTATTATGCCGCTGATTTATGGGCACCTGGCCGATAGTTATAGTTTACGTAGCGGCTATTGGGTTTTATTACCATGCTATTTCTTCCTCACTTTTTATGCGTTCTACGGTCATAAGGTAAAAAGATGGGCATTTTAACACTTGTTATTTAAAAGATAGATTTTACTGAAATGAAAATTATTAATGCCAAAATTATAACGCCTGACTGCATTTTAAACAGAGGTACCTTATTAATTAAGGATGGCAAAATAGCGGCTATTACCAACGATAATGCTGATGACTATACCGGCCATGTTATCGATGCAAAAGGAAAATATTTGGCTCCTGGTTTTATTGATATACATGTACACGGTGGTGCCGGGCACGATTTTATGGATAATACTATTGATGCCTATTTAGAAATAGCCAAACTACATGCCCGTTACGGTACCACTGCCTTTACCCCCACAACGCTTAGTTGCGAACAGGATGCATTACGCAAAACCTTGAAACTGTATGAAGAGGCCCATCCTTTAAACAAGGATGGGGCACAATTCATAGGTATGCACATAGAGGGGCCATATTTTTCAATGGAACAGCGCGGTGCACAAGATCCGCGTTTTATCAGGCATCCTGATCCAAAGGAGTATGAGGAAATTTTAAGGTGTTCATCAATCGTAAAAAGATGGAGCGCAGCCCCGGAATTGCCGGGTATTATAGAATTTGGCCGGCATCTGCAATCAAAAGGTATTTTAGCATCAATAGCGCACACCAATGCCATTTACGAAGAGGTGCTTGATGCATATCATGTAGGTTTTACCCACTGTACACATTTTTATTCGTGCATGTCTGGTGTATCACGCCGTAACGCGTTCAGGTATGCCGGTGTTATAGAAAGCGCCTACCTGTTAGATGATATGACTGTAGAGATAATAGCCGATGGGGTACATCTGCCACCGGCATTGCTTAAATTGGTTTATAAAATAAAAGGGCCTGACAAAATAGCTCTTGTTACTGATGCTATGCGCGCTGCAGGCATGCCCCCTGGCGAAAGCATACTGGGCGATTTAAAGAATGGCCTACGTGTAATAGTGGAAGATAATGTTGCCAAATTACCAGATCGCAGCGCCTTTGCCGGTAGCGTGGCCACAACCATACAACTGGTTAAAAACATGATACAGCTTGCGGATGTAACTGTTAAAGATGCTGTTAAAATGATGACGATCACCCCGGCAAAAATAATGGGTGTGGCCGGTAAAAAAGGGTCAATTGAGGTAGGTAAAGATGCCGACCTGGTAATCTTTGATAAAAACATTAACCTGCACACTACAATTATTGGAGGCAGGGTTGTTTATTCGCAGGCGCCCACTGCGGCCTTAGTTAAATAAAAAATAATATATATACCTGATGTTAAAACGTATAAAAAAAGACAAACTTGATGTATTAGTTTTTGAGAACAGGCGATCATTAGGCCTGGCGGCTGCAAAAAGTGTGAGCACTAAGTTTGAAGAGTTGCTGGCTATTAAGTCTGCTATAAATGTAATATTTGCTGCTGCCCCATCGCAAAATGAGTTTCTAGCAGCGCTTGTTGCTGATGAAACTATTAAATGGAACCGAATAAATGCTTTCCATATGGATGAGTACCTGGGGCTGCCTGCTGATGCACCGCAGGGTTTCGGTAATTTTTTAAGGGCAAAGTTGTTTAATTTGGTACCCTTTGCATCGGTAAACTATCTTAATGGTAATGTAGCCTCTTTTAAAGAGGAATGCCGGCGATATTCTGATTTGCTCTTAAATAATCCGCCAGATGTGGTATGCATGGGTATTGGTGAAAATGCACATATAGCCTTTAACGACCCGCATATTGCAGATTTTAACGACTCTGAAACGGTTAAAATTGTAAATCTGGATCTTACCTGCCGCCAGCAGCAGGTAAACGATGGGTGTTTTGATACTTTAACGGATGTACCCGAATTTGCGCTTACCCTAACTATCCCGTCTTTAATGAGTGCACCTTATGTTTTTTGTATGGTGCCTGGCAAAAACAAAGCTACAGCGGTAACTCATACCCTAACAAAGCCTGTATCTGAAACTTACCCCTCAACAATATTGACTACGCATAGCGCCGCCATGTTATTTATTGATGCCGACAGCTACAGCCAATTATCTGAACAGTATGTTTAATTATTAATACTCATTAGCATGAAAAAATTGATTTACAAAAGCCTTGTGATATTTTTTGTTTCAACAACGTTTTTTGCCAAGGCAACATCGGCAAAAGCCATAAAAGCAGACACCACATTTGCTGTAAAAGGTTTCCATCTTGATCTCCGTGTACAGGTGATGAAACTCCCCGCTTTAAAACAGTTTGTTTTAAAACTTAGCAAAAAGGGAATAAATACCATTATTATGGAGTGGGAAGCAACTTATCCGTTTAAAACAGAAACGCTTATCCCTAACAGATATGCTTACACTCGCCAGGAAGTAGCTCAATTTATTAGCTATTGCAAATCACTGCATGTAGATGTTATACCCCTACAGCAAAGTTTTGGGCATGTGGAGTATATCCTGAGAAATTACAGGTACGCTGCTCTGCGCGAAGATAATAAAGATTACTCCCAGGTATGCCCAAGTGAATCCGAGTTGAACAAACAGCTTTTCACAAAGCTTTATGCAGACATGATAGCTACACATCAATCCAACTATATACATATAGGTGGCGATGAAACCTATTTGCTTGGGCATTGCGAAAAGTGTAAAAAACGAGCTGCCGAAACAGGTATTTCCAGGTTGTATTTTGATCATATAAAAATGCTGTGCGATATTGTGGTAAGTATGGGCAAGCGGCCCATTATATGGGCCGATATTGCCTTAAAGTATCCCGATTATATTCACCTGCTACCTAAACAAACCGTGTTTATTGATTGGAATTACGGATGGGATATAAACCGGTTTGGTGATCACAGCGCGTTGGCCAAAAGCGGTTACGAGATCTGGGGGGCGCCATCCATCCGAAGCGAACCTGATAACTATTTTATAACCACCTGGCAAAAGCACTTTAATAATGTAAAGGATTTTACACCACTGTCAAAAAAGTTGGGGTATAAAGGCATCGTCATGACATCGTGGTCAACCTCTGGTGTGTATTCATCGGTGTTTGAATCTTCTGAGCAACTGGTAGATTTATATGCCATACGCCATGTTTATCCCATTAATGGTTTTAACATCATTATTGACGCCTACCTGGATGCTATCAACACCGATAAACCGCTTGACATACAAAAATTTATACTTGCCTATTGCAACAGTAAATTTGGGATATCAGAAAAACAAGCTCTTTTGTTTCAAAAAGCGTTATTTGCAGCACCCTATAAAGTAGAGAATGGCGAGGTTTTATCGCCATATCCCATGTCTGTTAAGCAACTGCAGGACAGCGCCCAATATGCCTTAAAAACACTGAATAGCATTACGCCAATAAAAGGAGTAGAAGAATTTAAGCAATACTGTTTAATGGCTGCCATAAGGGCTTATTATTTAAATTTTATGACTATTGAAGCCGATGTGAATAACGACCCTGCGCCAAGCAAGATTGCAGGGTATCTGGCACGTTTAAAATTACTTTTACAGAATGAGCAACAATTGAATACAGCTTTTATAAACCTTAATCAAGCTACATTTTATAAGTCGGAATTAGAACAAGAAAATCAACTCCGAAACCAAAAAATACATTTATTATACCAGCGCCTTTCCAAGCTTAGATGAAATCATTAGAAATACCATTTATACCGCAACAAAAACACCTGCACAGCAAATTGCCTTTACACACTATTAGTTTTGAACCCTGGAACAGAACTGATAAACCATCCTGCAATGCTGAATTTAGTATATCACACTATGATACAGGGTTATCCATAAATTATATTGTAACCGAGCAGATATTGCTTGCAAAAAAGCGTAAAATAAATGGCGAAGTACATAAAGATAATTGCGTGGAGTTTTTTATAGCTTTTGAAAATGATGCAGGCTATTACAATTTCGAATTTAATTGTCTTGGCTCGGTAAAGGCCGCCTTTGGAAAGAACAGACAACGTAGAAGATATATCCCAGAAAAATTATTGAAGATTGTGGAAGATAACATCATTGTTGCTATTGATAACATGAGTAACAGTAAAATTATCAAATGGAATATTACAATAAATTTACCGCTTAGTGTTTTTTATCACCACAATATCACCTCGCTAAGCGGATTAACCTGCTCGGCAAATTTTGCAAAGTGTGGTGATGATTTGCCGATACCGCATTTTTTAAGCTGGGTAAATATTGCTTCAGAAAGCCCGGACTTTCACCAACCACTATCCTTCGGAGAGGTAACATTTATGAAAAAAGACTTTTATATTCCCTCTGTCAACTTAAAGAAAGCTGTATAAGTTTGGAAACATTTTTAGGGAAAGGACTATAAAAATATAAAAGGTGAAGCCGTTTTTAAGCCCCACCTTTTATATTATTTTAGTAATTTGTACTAGTTGGTTATTATATACTGGGGGTGCCTATCTTTCTTCCAATTGCTTTCACCAAGCTGTAAGTACCCGTGGCATCCTGAGAGAGTTCCCAAATCATTACCCCTCTTATATGCTGTGCAGCATATTTGGTTTTAGCCTCTATTGCTGTTATCCCGTTGTATTTATAACCATCGTAATAATCAACGTAAGCTGCATTTGCCCCATATTGGGCTATTAATGAATTAAATGATATATAGCCTGTTCCAACTGTTGGTTTATATCCATAAAACGGGACCCCCAATACCAGCTTTGATGCAGGGCAATCATCATCAAGAAACCGCTGTATTTGGGTAAGTGCATCGTCGTAGGTAGAGTGGTTAGCCGTCCCACCCCATCCGATATCGTATGACATGATGTTAATCAAATCAAGGTAAGGGTACGATGAGCTGGGGATCATGCCGCCTTCATAGCCTGCGGTAGCAGCGGTTACCAATTTACCCAAGGGATTGATCTTGGTTCTTAAAGCAGCAATAAATGGCGCGTAATTGCTTTCACTTACAATTGTTTCAAGTGTGGTGCCTTCTACATCAATATCAATCCCATCAAGGTTAAAATAGGTAGCAAGCGAAGCCAGGTTATTTATAAAATTCGTTCTGTTCGCAGCACGAAATAAGACGGCTATATCGCCTGAGCAAGACCGGGCTGAGGCGCCCCCTATAGAAGCAAGCACTTTTCTACCTTTTTGATGAGCCGCATTCACCACGTATGTGATATCGGCAGCAGATAGATCGCTACAAACAGGCTGCCCGCCAGACATCATTGTACCTGATGAATTTGGTTTAAAAAAAGCCAGATTGATATGAGTGACAATATCTAAGTCGGTACTATTCATAACGGATTGAACGTTGCCTCCTCCTTTAATATAACCCACCACTACCTTATCTGCCGTTACAATTTGTTGCGACTGTGTTTTAATTTTAGGGTTGTTAACATTTGCTTGTACAACGTTTGCAGACTCATTTTTACATGAAAGTGCAGATGTAAATACTGTTAATAAACAGAACAGAAATTTTAACTTTTTCATTTTTTTTTATTTTTAATTTATTTAAGATTGTTTATTCTGAATGGATTAATACTGATATACAATTCAATCCAATAAACACAAACACATATCTTTATAACACATTATTTGCATTCGGTAACGTACACGCAATAGTGAAAAAAAAAATATAATGGGGCCGTTTTATTCTGTGAATAATAACATAAATGAAACCATCTAAAAGATGCCCCTTATTACAAGGAGCACCTTTATCTATTAATCACCGAATCTCATTTCGGATTTCTTTGAACACTTATGTATAACCGCAAGCTTTTCCATATCCTAATACGTGTAATTTGTATTACTTGAGGGTATCATATATGTTTTTGATAAGCGAGTTGGGCCCATTGGTATCAAAATCACCTTGCCATATATAAGCGCCCAAAAAGTTATTCGCTTTTATAAACCCACTTTTTTGTTTTACGAGCGGCACACCGTTAAAAAACACACCTTTGTCAATATCTGCATGTTCTTTATCAAAAGCGGAGGGGTCTAATGCAAGAATGCTTTTGTAGGGTAGATAATTGAAAGAAGAGTTATCTAAGTTATTTCCATTACCATCTAAAGCAATAAACCTTATACCCATTGCCGGGATACCGATAACCAGCTTAGCAGCCGGATACTTTGCTTTCCACAAATTGGCGCTCTTTACCATATAATCATAATCAGAAGGTTGAGCTAAAGGTTTACCCGGCCCTATTTTAGATCTATCCTGAAAAGCATGAACATTCAACCAGTTAGCCGCAGAAAGATTAGGGTAGTAATCATTAACATAATTAGAGGTTACCGTTACTGTAATAATAGACTCTGTTCCAAGTGCACTTCTTAGCTCGTTTAAAAGAGTCCCGATTGCGGCAACATTCTTTACGGTAATTGATTCATCATCATTTCCAATATCGGTCATCATAATATCAACACCATCCATTTTTTTACTGGTTACATAAGCCTTTATATCCTGAACCAGTACAGTACGTTTTGCAGCATTTGTAATAGCGTTGCCGAACACATTAGTACCATATTGGTTCCACCCGTCTGCAGATAATGTACCACTTACGCCCAATAATACCGGTACACCAGCCAAATGCGCCCTGGTTACAACTTCATCGGCCCTGCGACCGGCCTCCCCCGCCGAAATATCAAGTGTACCGCTTGCAGTAATACCCGCCGCTTTGAATGCGACATGTGTAACAGTATTCCAGTCTAAATTTGTTAGGACACCACTTGGCCCTATATAAGCCATTACAACATTTTTATAGGCTTTTGGTGTATAGGAACCTGTTTTGGGTATCACAAATACATCTGTATACCTACTTACTGTTATATCCTTATAATTTACTTCAACCTTTATCCTGTAATCGCCGGCCTTGGTTGCTATAAATTTATATGATTTGCCGGTTGCAACTTCCTCATCATTAATTTTCCAGGTTACGGTCACTTTATCTGCAGGCGAGTATTGCAAATTTTCGAAGTTAATACTTTGCCCTTCATCCAAAACCTGTACGCCATCCGGAAACAGCAGCTTTTCTCCGAATATCCTTGGGACGAAGGTTCTTCCTTCATCCTGTTTACTTATGTCATCGCGTTTGCAACCCGAGAAGATAAATAAGTAAATTAATATGCTACATAGAACGTTAATTTTTTTCATATCAAATTATGTTTGAATTATTTTACTGTTGATCCCACCAAACTCTTTTCAACCAATCATCTGCACCAATTTTTTGAATGGCAGCCTGAACATTTTCGGCATTTTGCTCTTTCTCTGATAATGGGTATTGAAACCGTCTTGGGATTGTCAAAGAAGTTGATTCGTCTGACGGACTTGGAATCAGTGCAGGAAAACCACTTCTACGCCAATTGGCGTAAGTTTCAGGCCCATTTAAAAGCAGTGCTATCCAAAGTTGTGTGTTTATTTGTTCCAATTCTCTACCAGTAGTAAGCGGGTTATTAGCAATAAAACCCGAAATTTCTGATGAAGGGACAACCGGACCGGATGGATACAGGCTTAATTGTTGCATAGCAGCCTCAATACCTTTTTGATAATGTATTTGCGCGGTACCACCAAGGTTTAGGCCTAAGCGTATGGTAGCGTCTGCCAGTAAAAGCTCAACCTCTGCATAGGTCAAATGTAAAAATGGCGCATTGTTCCTTAACAAGTTGTGATTTAACTGGCATTTTAGATCCACATTCGTTGGAACATATGATTCTCCTGATGCCAGCGTAATAGCTGAGGAACTGAGTTCATCTTCGTATATATATCTACCCGGGTCACTACCAATCAATCCATTTTTTGCCTTTATTTGTGCTGTAATATCTTCCCGTTCTAAAAACCTTGATGGGATGCCGTTTTCTTTGTAACACCTCACTAAATAATTCAATCGCGGGTCGTCTGTAGATTTTAATTGGTTTAAGAAAGTAGTACAGATCCTGGTCATCTGGTTTTTTGTATTAAAACTGACCGAAACAGAATTTCCCCTGATATCCTGATAGTTATTTGAAATATCTTCGTGCCGGGTCATGCATATATCCGCATTACTTGTGAATACCCCCGCATCAAAAGCGGCCTGAACTTCCTTTTTAGCTCTTTCAGGATCCCGTTTCACCAAACGCAGCGCCAAGCGCAGACGCAATGAATTAGCAAATTTTTTCCACGAAGGGATATCACCTTTATAAAATATCTCATTAGGAACTTTGTCTTTTGAGGCATCTAATTGTGCTGATGCTGCAGAAAGTTCCTTTAAAAAATCGTCATAAATGTCTTTTTGTTCGTCATATTTAGGCTTTTTTACGCCATCTCTAAAGGCTTTGCCAGCCTCAAAATATGGTAAATCGCCAAACAGGTCGGTTAACCTTGCAAAAGTGTAAACCTTCATGATACGGCACATCGCATTCAAATTAGACTGATTTGCGACACCGTTCGTACGGGCAACAGCATCTACAATATTTGCCACGTCATTGCCGTAGCTGTTTTCCCAAATGCCCCAGAAAAAGGGTTCCTCTTTAACGTAGAGGGCGCCATACCTGGTGTTGTAGGCACCGTTCAGTTGTTGCATCATTGGGATAAGCAAAAAGTAACTTGTTCTTTCCTGGCTGTTTAAATCGCCCGAAAACCACAGCTGTGCAAACATCAATTGATTAACAGGATCAAGATTAGAAGACTTGGTAGGATCTGTATTAAGATCACCAAATTTATTACAGCCAAAAACAGTCAGGAATAGTAGTAATGTTGCTGTAAGCCGCGTTATTGTTTTTATTACGGGTCTCATATTTTTATCTTTAAAATTTAACGTTTAAATTTAATCCCCATCCCCGCCTGCTTGGAAGCGAGCCATATTCTAAACCTTGCCCGTTACCATTATTATAATTAGAATCCGGGTCTACATTTGGAACATTTTTATAAATTATAAATGGATTTCTGGCTACAAGCCCTACCGACGCATCCTTCCAGCCAATTTTGGTGTTTAAAGTTTTAGGCAACCGGAAAGAAATGGTTATCTCTCTAACTTTTACGTATGTTGCTTTATAAATGAAAGGCCTGGCAATACCGTTTCCATCAGTATAGTAAGCGCCCCAGTAAACTGAAGGATCAACCGCCCGGGTATTAGGAGTATATATAGGGTTACCATTTGCATCGGTACCGGTTTGCACAACGCCCTGGGGCACAAACCCTCTGGTGAGCCCTGCTGCCTGCCATTCTGCCGCAGTTTTCTTTGCGGCAAGCCGGTTCTCTTCAGAGAGTATCCACTCATCTCTTCCCGCCACGGTGTTAAGGCTGCTGCCGCCAATCATCGAAAACAGATTGGTCATCGAAAACAGATCCGCTCCATATTTTACGTCAAAAACGGCATTCAGGCTTAGGTTACCGTAAGAGAAATGTGAGGTGATACCTCCTGTCCAGTCAAACACTCCTTTTCCCAGTATCTGCCGCTCGGCAGAAGATTTTGGTGTTAACGTAACATTATCTAAAATGATGTTCCCATGGCTGTCTTTTTGAAAGTCATAGCCAAGTATCGCACCATACTGCTCTCCCGGTTTTGCAATAACAGATAACCCTAACCAGCGGGCATCAGATAAAGAAAGAAATGGAATACCATCCGCCAAAGACTCCACCTTACTAATGTTCCTTGCAAAATTCACACTCAGGTCCCATTGAAACTTACTCCTATCTGGCATTATACTACCTGACAATAATAATTCGACTCCCTTATTTGCGATTACACCGGCATTAACAATCTGTTTGCTGTAACCCGATGAAATAGCACCCGGTATAATATTGATTTGGTCGCGTGACCTCGACGTGTAATAAGTCGCGTCAAAATTTATCCTGCCATTAAAAAACTTCAAATTTGTACCTACTTCAAAAGATCTTGTTCGGGTAGGTTTTAAGTTTTGAGGTGGCAAAATTTTGCTGGAGATGCCTCCAAATGAGTTGCCATTAAAATTGAGCGGATATAAACCGTAATAAACATTTAATAAATATGGGTCTGTATCATTTCCTACCTCTGCAGCCGAAGCCCTTATTTTACCGAATGACAAAATACTTGGATCGATTTTAAAGGCATCGGTAAACACAAAACTGCTTGATAGTGAAGGATAGGTATAAATGTTATTATTTTGAGGCAATGTTGAAGAAGCGTCTTGCCTAATTGTAGCATCTAAATAAAGGAACCTTTTATAGCCAATTGTGGCAAGGCCATAGCCCGAATTGACCCTTCTCCGGATATCGTTTTCTATAACGGTTTTGTCAGCGAAACTATTCGGACTAACAACATCGGTTATGACCATATTAGAGAATTGAGAGGTAGTACCTTTCTGTACCTTTGAATTTATACTGGCGCCTGCCCTTAACGATAAATTAAAATCCTGGCCAAGCTGTTTAGTGTAGGTGGCTAATATGTCTGCCTGAGTAGTGGCATATTGCTGATCGACACCGTCTAATGTACCCGATACGGCACCAGGTGTGGTTCTTGGGCTATAGGATTCATAATTCAAAAAGGTTAAATCCGTAGATGCCCTTATTAAAACACTAAAAGATTTGTTAAAAACATAATTAAGGTTAAATGAACCGGTTAACCTGTTTTTTAGTGTCTTGTTATACATTTCGTTGATCACCCAATAAGGATTCAGGTGGTATTGCCCCCCGCCCCATTCCAGATAATCTCCCTGTGCTGTTTTATAATTATTAGAAAACACAGCCTGATCAACATTATTAGCGAGCCCATTAAAGCTAAAACCGATATTTGACGGAGAGTCGCCCAACGCTTCCCTGTTATTTACATCTTCATTTAAATAGGAAGCCCTTACCTCTAAAGAAAGCTTATCTCCAAATTTTGAACGGCCACTAAAAGTATAAGTGTTTCTGCGGATGTTACTTTTAGGAATAATATCCTGGTATCGCAAATCGCCAACCGAAAACCTAAAATTAGACTTGTCTGTAGCACTTGTTAAGGCTATTGTATTGTTAAAAGATGAACCGGTTTGAAAGAAGTTTTGGATATTATCCTTCACCAGCGCATAAGGCCTCGTAACACCGTCAAATCCAATATAATTTAAATTGGGATCCAGGCGTGGGCCAAAATTTGTGAACAATGTGCCAATGGCATCTTCCCGGTCACGGGGCAGCAGTTGAGACCGCCCCTGTCCATATAAATATTGAACATTATCGAGTTTTGTTAACTGTGTTTCAATTGTTGAAGTGCTGTTAAGCTCAATACCCAATTCTTTTGAATTATTACCCTTCTTTGTTGTGATTAAAATTACCCCATTCGCTGCGCTACTTCCATATAAAGCTGCGGCTGATGGTCCTTTTAAAACACTGATCTTATCTACATCATCCGGGTTGATAGCAGATATAGCGTCACCCATGTCTACGCCTCCGGCATAAGTAGTACTACCTACCTGCCCGTAATTTGAATTATCCATCGGGATACCATCAATTACATATAAAGGCTGGTTATTACCAGTGATGCTGGTATTTCCCCTGATAATTACTCTTGAAGACCCAGCGGGCCCTCCGGCTGTGCTATTAATAATTAAGCCGGGAACTTTACCTGCAAGAGAATTAATAACATTTGTCTCCTTCGCCTTATTAATATCACTTCCCTTTACTTCAGAAAAAGCATATCCCAACTCCCGTTCATCTCTCTTAATACCCAGGGCTGTCACCACTACTTCTTTCAGAGATACATTACTTTCGGCTAGTTTAACGTTATAGTTTTTCCTTGTAGCGTCGGCTACTATTTTTTGGGTTTCATAACCCATCATACTAAATTGAATAGTATCTCCATTATTGGCCTTGATAGAATATCCGCCATCTACATTGGAACTGACCGCCTGCCCGGTCTTTTTATTGACTACATTAACACCGTGGATTTTCAGATCGCCCTGATCTCTGATAATACCGGTTTGATTAAAGGAGCCTGTTGCTTGCGCAAAGCTATCTTGTGGAAAAATGATCACAAAAATCAGGCAAATCAAACCGAATAGGGCTTTGGTTGATTGTAAATTTTTTTTCATTGCAATAATTTATGGTTTATTAATAGGTTGTATTTATCAGCCATAACCTGGTCATGACCTTATTTTTTGCGTTCCATCTTATGTCATATGCTGTTGTCGTTATTTGTTTCCAATAATTATTTATTCTGTATTAAATAGGTTTAGACTAATGTTTAAAAAATGAATTAGATAATTGCGTTAACGTACACGTAAAATGAATAAAAAAATAGAGGCTTTTTAAACACCTCAGGATAACCAAGATCAAAAATAATTATATTACAGTATCGTTAACGTAAACGAATGTACACCGTTACAATTTAAAACACAAATAATATTAAAGAAATATTAAAAACTTTTTAATTAATATATATCTGAAACCTAAAACATACCCTGGGATAATACTTTCTTAATAATTCTAAAAATCGGCCGGGAAGTTTATTCTATTTTCTTAGGCTTTTAATTATAGTAATTAAATAATCAATCATACCTCGGTTTAAAGGCAATCTAAACCACTGCTACCTCACCCGAAGCATTCTTGTATCAAAATCATTTTTCAACATCCGTTTTGAACACAAAGTCAGTTGATTTGATTAATTCGTTATGTATGGTATTATTGACTTTTGTACAATGAAAATTATTATAACCGGTTCATTAGGAAATATCAGTAAACCACTCGCTGAAACATTACTGGCAAAAGGACATAGCGTAGTGGTAATCAGCACTGATCAAAAAAAACAAACGGCCATTGAGGCCTTGGGTGCCCATGCCGCTATCGGCTCAGTAACAGATGTTGGCTTTTTAACGGTAACATTTACCGGGGCAGACGCTGTTTATGCCATAGTCCCCCCAAATTTCGCAGCGCCAGATCCCATAGCTTATTATGAGCAAATAGGTTACAGCTATAGGGAAGCTATCCGTGCATCCGGCATCAAAAGGGTTGTAGTATTAAGTAGCTGGGGTGCGCATCTTGCAGAGGGAACGGGCATTATAGTGGGCTCGCACCGTGTTGAAGAAATTTTTAAAAAATTAGAGGGTGTGGCAATCACTTTTTTAAGGCCCTGCTCCTTTTACAATAATTTATACCACTATGTTGATATAATCAAAAACACAGGTTTTATTGCGACCAATTATGGTGGCGAAGATAAAGTGGTTTGGGTGTCACCGAAAGATATTGCTGAGGCGGTTTCTGAAGAGTTGCTGTGTGCATCGGGCCGGCTAGTAAGGTATGTAGCCAGTGACGAACGCAGTTGTAACGAGGTTGCAAGTATTCTCGGTGCAGTCATAGGGAAACCTGATCTGAAATGGCTGGCATTTAACGACGAACAGGTAAAAGCAACGATGGAGCAACATGGTGTACCGTCTTTAATGGCAGGATTGTTAACTGAACTTAATACTGCTATCCGGACCGGTTTGATACGGCAAGATTATGACCTGCACCAGCCGGAGTTGGGCAAAGTAAAAGTAGAAGATTTTGCCCTGGAGTTCGCTTTAGCATTTAATTGATTATATTAGGGTATGTTGCAAAGGGTAAAAACGATCAGTGAATACCACAGGGTGATGAGCCTGGCACAGCCGGAACACCCGCTTGTGAGCGTGATCCGCTTTGACGATATCAGGCCATTGCAAGGCGGAAAACTTGTTAGCTTGGTTAATGGATTTTATTCTATCGGCCTTAAACGAAACTTTGATGCCAAGATGAAATACGGGCAACAACAATATGATTTTGACGGCGGAATTATGACGTTTATGGCACCCGGTCAGGTGCTGCGCATCGAAGTAGAAAAAGGGAAGGAACTGAAACATTCTGGTTGGCTGTTACTCGTCCACCCCGATTTTCTGTGGAATACATCGCTGGCTGTAAAAATAAAGCAATACGAATACTTTGGTTACGCGGTAAACGAAGCCCTGCACCTTTCCGAAAAGGAAGAGGCCATCATCACCAGTATGATGGAAAACATTGAGCAGGAATATCGCTCCAACATCGATCGCTTTAGCCAGGATGTTATGATCATCCAAATCGAATCGATACTAACCTATGCCGAACGTTTTTATAACCGCCAGTTCCTTACCCGGAAGATCAGCAGTCACCATATATTGGAACGCTTTGAAAAAGCCCTGGATGCCTGTATTGGCGGCACAAATGGTGCGCCTACTGTTACCCAGCTCGCGGATAGTTTAAATATTTCTACAGGATACCTGAGTTCAGTACTGCGCCTGTTAACCGGCCGGAACACGCAGCAGCATATCCATGACAAACTGATTGAAAAAGCCAAGGAAAAATTGTCAACTACTGAATTATCCGTAAGTGAAATTGCTTATGAATTAGGTTTTGATTATCCCCAATCCTTTAGTAAATTATTTAAAAGCAAAACCAGTCTCTCCCCGCTTAATTTCCGCCAATTATTTAATTAAATGCAAAATTTAAGAGGGCAGCAGCGCTCTTAAAAGCACCGACTACCCGTATTACCTGCTAAGCTCAGTCACTTCTGGTAAATGGCTTGCATAATATCTGAGTTACTTTCAAACAAAATACTTAACATACCTGGATAATCTCCATGCCCAGTATCTTTGCTAATTTATCAAGCTTACCGCTGATATGGCCGATACCAACCGCGCAATGGTGAGCCGGGCCGTGGCTGTTCCAATCGTTAACAAATTGGCGTGCACCAATTGGGAATTTGTACCTGCTGTTAGTATTTCCTATATGAAGGACGGGGCCATTTACCGATTCGCCTTCGGCCACTAGCATCACCAGTTCGCCGTTGCCGTTTTCAAGAATAGAAAGGCAGGTAACAGGGCCGTTTTTAACGGCCATCTCTACAGAAAGGCCATGCCCTACTTTGCCATGGTAAATCTGCAAAGACTTTACTTTTGTACGCCCTTCGGCAATGGCAATATGGCCAGGGCCATCGTGGCCCATAAGCACTACGTCGTCTTTGTAATCCATGGCATAGTATTCAGTAAAAGAACCACCTGCGCCAAAACTGTCCATTATCTTCATCGCCTGCGTATTCTTTATTTCATACTCGCCGGCTACAGGTACACCGTTTGCGGTAAGTAAGGAGTTGCCTAAAATGATAGAACTCATGGTGTCCTCGTTATCGGCATTACCCGTTCCTTTATGGTAATAGGCAAATGATCCGAGCTGATGCTTTGCCACCAGCTTATCCATAGCTATGGATGTTTTGGCAGCCCGCAATAATTCACCGTCACTGCAATCATCCTGTATATCAAACTTTTCGCGAAACTCGGACACACGCCGCTCTGCCTCGGCCGGGGTAACGTTGTTTTTCAGAGTGGTGAGCTCTTCCACCTCAATATGTTCAAAATGCCCTCCAAAGTATTTGATCTGCAGGGTAAGGTCGGTATAGATATCCAGCATGCCTGAGTAATAATTGCCCATGCAGCCCATACGGTTGTTTTGCATAATATGAGCAACGTTGGCGGCCTCAACCCAGTCCAAAATTTCTTTATTGCTTTCTTCATCGTGCTGGAGCATACCCGTTACCTGGTAAAATTTAATACCGGTACGTTTAAAAACGTTTGCAATTTCGGGCACGGGGCAGGCCGAACAATACTTAAGCCAGGTACCTGTCATTTGCGTGCGATCGTTCAGCATATTAAAGCTTTCGTAATCAATACGGTCCTCGGGCGATAGATTAAGTACAATAACAGGCACATTTAACCTTTGCACCACGGGGAAAACCGTTGACGAAAGCGCGTAAGTACCTACGTATAAAAATACAAGATCTACATCCTCCTGTCTAAATTTTTTTCCTGTATCAAAAGCTTTATTTACGGTATCAACGATCCCGGCATTTACAATACGCACCGGCTGATCAGCGAATTTTAAACACAATATTTGCAGGTAGCCTTCAAGGCTTGTTTTCAATCCTTCAAACTGTTCCCAATAAACATCTAATCCTATTCCAAATACCCCGATAGTTAAATTACTGTTGATCATTTTATAAGTGGTGTTACCTTGTTTTTTATTCGTTTTATATATATGCTGGGTATCATTAATTAGTTTTTGTGATAGTAACAGGCCCAATTAAGCCTGATGGTAATAAAGGTGAATCGGCCTTATACTGTGTGGTTGATGTAAAAGTGTACCGGCCGCTGGTACGGGGGGTTCCTTTCAATAGCCAGTCGGGCCATTTATCGTTAACAATGCCATCGTACGGTTTTTTTTCATCACCTATTAGCCGGTTTGGCCAAAGGTTTATTACTTCTATTTTAAGGTCGTTGTTTTTAGCCTGCACAGCTCCGGATATATTTACATGCCAAGGCGCTGTCCATATTATGCCTAGATCTTTTCCATTCAGAGTTACGCGGGCCATATTTTTTACGTTTCCAAGATCGAGGTATAATGTACCTGTGGACGCACCCGCCAGGTCGAACTTTTTGTGATACAGCGCTTTGCCCGAATAGTATTTGATCCCTTCGTTTTTGTTTTTCGTCCAATCACTTAGCACGTCGAACATCGCGCTTGCCGGGCCGCCCCACTTAGGGTCGAAATTAACTTCCCATGGGCCGTCTATAGTCTGCAATATTTTATTATTAATAGTGGTATTAACACCTGTAGACGCCCAGGTATTCTCTTTTGCGAATACGATGAATGCGCTTTCATAAGCGTCCAACTGTAAGGCTACCGATGTACTGCCATTATTCTTTTTGAATTTCGTTACCTTTTTTACTTTACCGGTTACAGCGTCCCAAAGTTCAGGTGATCCTGTAACTGTACGGAACTGCGCCACGGTATTTACCGGTTTATTGGTTTTGTTGGATACAAAGTAGATGTCCCAGCCTGTGCCGGTGCGGTGGGTATACCGCAGATCACCGCTTGCTGTAAAATCGTTAATAACACCTTTTGATTTGAGGATGCCCGCCGTAAGGTCATAATGCGGATATAATTTATCGGGATTATCGCTTACTGGTTTACCCCATATCATTATACCCTCGCCATATTTATGGTAGGTAATATCGCCGGGCACTGCCGCTGCTCCCCAAATTGTTTTACTCAAAGATAATACTCTTTCATCGCAGGCCGGGTACCCCACAAGGCTCGGCGAACGCAATGGTGGGTTGCCTATAACAGTAGCCCCTAATTTTACCAGTTCGCCTATTTTAGTTAAAAGCTGTGGCGTCATGGATTCATATACCGGCAGTACCAGCAACCGGTAGCTTGCCCCACCCGGGAATACCACCTGGTGATCTTTTACGGTAGCCTTCATTAACTGGCCGGGCGCGCAACCATCAAAATTATAACCACGCCTGTCGCCAATGGTATCGCCACTTACCATAGCTGATGTTGGTGGTACAAAAACCAGCGGTGAGCCTTCGGGTGTTAGGTAAAGCACATCGGCCACGGTGCGGCCCTGTTGTAATACATACTGGCTGCGGGTAACGTAGTTATGATAGCCAGTAGCCCATGGCCACCAGGTTTGGCTGCGGTCCCAATGAACACCGTATGGCCCCATGGTTGCCCCTGGCTTTAATGAATCGGGCAGGAACTGGTTTTGGAAAGTATGGTAAACAAAACGATTAATACCTGCAGCAAAAGCCCAGTCGCCCTGGTTTTTCATGGATGCGGGATGCTGCTTCCAGCCCTCATTGTCCTGCGCGGTAAAGGCCTCTGCAGGTATAAGCGATTTACCATTTACATGCCCTACAGAGGTTGATTCGATAACGCTATAGCTCGAATTGAAGCCAAAACCTTTGCTCCAAAATTCGGCCATGGGCACATCTGCTACCGCGCCAAGTTCAAGATCGGCTGTTGGCGTCATGTCATATGGTTCGATAGAAAGCGATAAGTTATTGCGTTTAGCATACGCTTTTACCTGCCTGGCGTGGTTATCTAAAACAAGTTCCTGCGCGGTTTGCCTCAGGTCCCACAAAAAGCGTTCGCTCTCTTCCAGGCTGCCTACAATATTGCCGGCATAAACGGGGTAATACTTAAGCGGATCATACCCTCTTCTTTTTATAAACTCCTGCCTGAATAATCCTGTCCAATTTTGCGCCCCCATTTCCCAGCTATCCATGTGCAGGCGTTTTAAACCACCCTTAACGTTTTTATTTGTCCGGCCTGTTTTTCTGAGCAGATTGCCCACATACTTATCCAAATGATAATTGAGGGCTACAGTATCAAACTTATCAGCCTCCAGGCCCAAACCAGGCACCGGTGCGGGGCGTGTAATAGCCCCGTTATTGCGGCTTACAAAGCGCATTATTGTCCACTTGCCTAATGGCGGCGACCAGTTCAGCGTGCCATTGGATTGCATTTTAGATGTCAGGTCAATTATCTGGTTTTTATTGACGGCATTTTTATCTGCGCCATCTTTGGCTGGCGATAGCAAATAAGGCCTCACTATTCCCGAACTATAGGGCGCACGGTAGTACAAAGCCTTTTCTTCGTAATCTTTAATAGGCTTATCTTGCTCCGTAGCCGGGAAGGCTAAAACCGCTACATCCTGATAATACGTTGACCATTCTTTTTTAACCTCGGGTGTTAAGCCCCCCTCGCCAAAAAATGGCTTTTTGGGTGGCGGTACCGGCAAAATAATTTTCTGCTTATCGCCGGCGGTCACCGTAACCTGGCTCGATACCAGATGTTGCATAGATTGGCTTGCCTTAACCCATGGGCCTCCGCTGCCTGTCCATCCCGGGCCGATGCCTAATGTTATTTCAATACCCAGGCGCCGGGCTTCTTTCTCGGCATGTACAAAAAGCGCTGTCCATTTATCACTTAAAAATTCCACCGGGCCGCTGGGGATACCCACATTTACTTCCAGAAAAATAAGGTTACCGATACCCGCCTTTTTCATTGATTCAAGATCTTTGGTAATGGTTTCTGCCGACATATTACCATCCATGAAATACCAGTAAACACCGGGCTTGTATTGGTCTGCCGGATGGGGAAAATTTGCCTTTATTACCTTTAACTGCGCATTGGCCGCATTAATAAAACAAAAAGCAAAAAGGCAGGATAGTATATATTTAAACATGGGTAATATTTAATTGTGCGTGCGAATGGTTAAGCGGTTTTGAAATGAAAGATACATCCTTCACTCAAATTTACTTATTTATTGTAACTGGTTTTTATCTGTTATGCGATATGTTTTATACTTTTTGATATTGATGATAATCGGAATCAGGGCATTGAAAAAACGTTTTCCAAACTAACCACAGTGGGCGATTTGTCCGGGTTTGTTTCCATTAGATCAGCCATATGTTCCCACCATTTAATCATTACCGCATTTTCCTGTAAGTTGGCGGTAATGCCCTCATCAATGTATTGCACAGCTATCAGCGTATCTGTTTCTTTATCAAAAAATATACTATAGCTTTTAATGCCGCTTTGTTTAAGCAAGGTTACCAGATCGGGCCATATTTCGTCATGCCGCTTTCGGTATTCATCTTCAAAACCATGTTTTAACTTCATTTTAAAAACAACCTGTTTCATATCTTTTTAATTTGCGGTTTTGATCAGCGCAACAGCAAAAGGTTTTAAATCGATGTAGCCGTTATTAAGTGCATCATACATCGGTTGGTTATCACCTGATGCTTCATCAACAATGGCTATTTGTGCACCTTTTAGCTCAACTGGCAGCATTACGCGTTGTACTTTATTGCGCTTGTTAAGCAGCAATATGCTCTTGCTGTTAGCATCTTTAAAGCCCTGCGCTAACAGGTTATCACCTTTATTGGCATCAATGCTGGTTCTAACAAGTTTACTGCCGGCTTTAATCTGATCTTTAATTAATTTAAGCACCCAAAAACGAGCGTTGGGTTTGTTGTTAAGATAATTAACCATGCTCACATCCGGAAACTGCGTTGGAAATCCTACTAACTGAGATTCACCTATAACATCAATTCCATTTTTGGTTAATTCGATAAAGAAATAGGCATAAACACTGGCCGATAGGTTCCAGTAAGTCGGCGGGATAGGCTGCATACGCATCTCTTCGCTAACAAAAGTACCCAGTTCATTAATATCTGTTTTTGTATTAGGCGACAAGCGCTTTTTGATATTTTCTACAAACCTTACGGTATTGATAAAATTCTCGGCTTTATCAAAAACGGCGTATTCATAGTCGTCAAACTTTTGCCCGCTGTTAGCGCTTGCATAACAATGGTAAGAGATCATATCCAGCGGGATGCCCGGTTTATGATTAGCAGGATTTAAAAAATACTCAAACCACTCCGGTTTTTCATAAGCAAGGCCTAAGCCCACAAATTTAGCATCGGGTAAAACCTGTTTCAGCGCTGTAACCATGGCATCGTATATTTTGGTATAAGTTTGCGGAGACATGCTATGCTCAAGGTCGGGCTCATTCAGTACTTCCCAGTAAGGGATCTCGTAATGATACCCTGATTTATGATATTTGCCCAACTCATCTGTAAAGCCGCCTTTGGTGTACCAGCTTACCAGCCTAACATAATAGTCGGTTAGTTCTTTCATAGTACTGTCCCTTAGCTCGGTACCACCACCGTATGTCCAGCTCACCTGGTTTGGATCTGCCGGATAGGCCACAGGTTTCTCGGTCTTAAACATCCATTGCGGTATGGTGCTAAAATTCATGATGATGGGATGACCGTTGGTTGCTTCCAAAAAATCTATGGTCATGGGGTCTATCAAGCTAAAATCCCATGATATTTTGGTTGCTGTCGGCGGTTCAAGCTCGGCTACCGCTAATTTGGGATAAGGGAACCATGGTACGTAGCGTACAAAATCGGCATTTAACTCTTTAACCGCTTTAAACGATTCATGGTGCATAGCAGCTTTACGGCGCAACATTGGGTTGCCCACCACCTGTAATGTAGGTGTAGATACCGAGGTAGATACCTCATCGGCCCAGTTTACTTTTAGTTGCGGCGTTTGTGCATTACAAACAGCCGTCGCCAGTAAGGCAAGGTTTATGGCAATAAATTTCTTCATCATTATTAAGTTAATTAACAATTATTAAAATAGTGACTATACTTTCTACCCATGACGAGTTCCAAGTGGGGAATGGTGAGCTTGTCGAACCACAATTAACATCACCTTTAACCGCCTAAAACCGCCCTTGAAACGCCCAAAACCGTCCCTGAAACGCCCAAGGTGTTCACGTTCACTGCCGTGAACACCCGTGAACGCTGTCAATAATCTGATAATCAGTAGTTTCCTATTATTCAATACTGGCAATTTTGCGTCACCATTGGCAGCATAAAGGGTTTGAACTGTCACGCCCGTCGAACTACATAGCGGGCAGGGTCTTTCTCCGTGCCATTCGGCGAGCTTAGAGCTGACAACCTCTATGTCATTTCCCCTTCAAAGCCCCGCTGGAATTTTATACCTCAAAAAGGCAGGAAGCGCCGGCTTACCTGCAACCTCCTGCAACTTTCAATCAATTATTAATACCCCGGGTTTTGTGTAAGGTTCTTATCTAAAAACCGCTGCCTGTCTGGTATAGGGTATAATGCCTCATACCCATCAAATTTGTAATCGGTAACGGTGAACGGCACACCACCCCTATCTACCGTTGGCGATGCTTTTTCTGCCTGCCCGTGAGCGTTTAAAATGGTTGCCATTTCGGCATTTGTGTAGGCGCGTTTCAGGTCAAACCAACGGTCGTTCTCAAATGCCAGTTCTACGCGGCGCTCGTGGCGTATGGCTGTGCGGAAGGTTGCTTGTGTTAAGCCCGATAAACCATCAAGGCCTGCCCTTACCCTCACCGGGTTAATATACTGATAAGCATTAGCAGGGCCGGTTTGTTCATTAACAGCTTCAGCCAGCATCAGCAACACGTCCGAATATCTCAGTACAGGCCAGTTATCATCTGTATGGCCCACCACGCTGTGAGGATGGTTGTATTTATTTACAAACGGAACGGCTACAAATACACCTTTATCAGTTGTGTACCCTTCTTTTAAAGCAACCGTTTTACGTTCGTCACCGGTTTCGAATTCGGCAATGATATTTTTGGTTGGGATATTCCAGCCTTGCGGGCGACTTGTTGGAAAACCTGTTACAGCACCCTCAGATCCCCTTGGCGCAAAGGCATACAGGAAACTGCTCCATTCGCTTATTTTATCGCTCCCCAGGTACTGCACCTCAAATACCGATTCACTGTTGTTTTTGTTGGTTGTAGCAAAAACATCGGCATAATTATTCACCAACGAATAACCTAATGTTAATACCTGTTTTAACGCACTTTCGGCTTTAGGATAATCTTTCTGGGTTAAGTAAACTTTGCCCAATAAGCCCAATGCCGATCCTTTCGACGCCCGGCCAATATCGCCGCCGGTGTATTCGCTTTTTGCAGGCAGGTTAGCAGCCGCATCGGTAAGATCCTTAATAATCTGGGCATAAACTTCTGTTTCGGGGCTGCGCACTGTAGCAAAGCCGTCTGATGCGTTGGCAAGCGGTTGGGTAATTAATACTACGGGGCCAAAATAACGCACCAGGTTAAAGTAATAGTAAGCGCGAATAAATTGCAGCTCGCCTTTGTATTGAGCCTTTTTTTTATCACTCATTTCAACGCCATCTATTTTGGATAATGCTACATTGACATTATAAAGCGCGTTGTACGATTGGTTGTACAGATCGGCAATATTAACGTTAGTTGCCGTTACATTCCAAAACTCAAATGCCTCCACACGGTCGGTTTGTCCCCTGTCAGATGGGTCAAGCTGTATGGTGGTATTATCTGATGACATTTCTGCAAAAACGTACTGGCTGTTCACATGGTCCTGCAGGGAACTGTACGCTCCGCTTACCGCTTGTTTGATCTGCTCTTCTGTCTTGTAAAAATTATCGGCAGTTTTTGTTGTGGGGTTAGAGAGGTCGAGAAATGATTTCTTACAGGCCGACGTCACCGCCAGAAAACCTAATAGGCATGATACTTTATATATTTTTTTCATCGTGTCGGGTTTTTAAATTAAAAGTTGATTCTGGTACCGATAGATATGGTTCTTGGAACAGGATAAGACTCTCCATCCCTTCCCGGGCTTATCACATCATTGCCGTTGTTTGTACGGGCGGCATTAACCTCGGGGTTGTTACCAGGGTATTTGGTAAACAAAAAGGCGTTATCCACGCTAACAAAAACCTTAGCGTCAACAACATTGCTTATGCGGGGGATGGTATAGCCTAATGTGATGTTCTTTATCCACATATAGTTGCCGCTGTACACGTAATAAGAGTTTGCCTCGCGGGTAAAGTAATAAGTGTTTGATCCCGGCCATTTGCCCGCACCAGGGTTTTGTGCAGACCTCCAACGGTTTTGCACGTCAGACAGCACGTTGAATACACCATCAATATTAGCCAGGTTCATATCAACCGCCCTGTAGATCTGCCCGCCTGATGATCCATTTAGCAGCATGCTCAGGTCAAAGCGTTTGTAGCCTGCGTTCCAGTTCCATCCCCAGGTAAATTTAGGGTTGGGGTTACCTATTACCACCATATCCTGTGTATCGTAACTAATCACGCCATCGCCGTTACCATCAAAATACTGGTAAGTGCCGGGAATATTATTTGCGTTATGCGGGGTAGCATCAATTTGCGCCTGGTTTTGGTAAATGCCCAATACTTTAAACCCGTAGAACATGCCAATAGGCTGCCCTACTGTACTGATGTTATAACCATCGTAGAATGCGCCTGTAAGCAACGAGTTCCTGTCGCCATCAATTGCCAGTACTTTATTACGGTTAAATGAGATGTTAAAATTAGTGCTAAAGGTTACATCACCGTATTTATCGCGATAGTTGACGCCAAGTTCTAACCCTTTGTTTTGTAGCTTGCCAACATTAGTAATAATATTGCCGAAACCTGCAACTGAAGGAACCTCTACCGAAAGCAGCATGTTGGTTGTTAACTTGCGATAATATTCTGCCGTAAAGTTCACCTTGCCGTGCAGTACGCTCAGGTCCATACCAATATCCAACTGCCTTGATTGCTCCCAGCCCAGGTTAGTATTAGGGAACGAACCGATAGTTGCACCCGGTACCACCGCATTGCCCAGCACATAATTACTGCTGTTGATACTGGCTTGTGAAGTGTAATTACCAATGTTGTTGTTACCTGTAATACCATAACTTGCCCTAAATTTCAGGTCGTCCAGCCAGTTCATTTTAGGGAAAAAGCTTTCCTGCGAAATACGCCAGCCCACTGATGCCGAAGGGAAACTACCCCAACGGTTATTACTGCCAAAACGAGAGCTGGCCTCGCGGTTAAACGCGGCTGTGAACAGGTATTTATCTTTGTATGAGTAGTTAACCCTTGATAAAAAGCTTTCAATAGTAAAAGCAGTCATGCCGGCGCCACCACTCAACTGGTTAGCTGCCGAAACATACTCCACCAGGTCGTCGGGAAAGTCTGACCCGGTTGCGTTACCCGTGTTTAAAGTGTTTTTTTGAAAAATATGGCCAACCGTTACCTCCAGTTTATGATCTTTAAACTTAGGCGAGTAGGTTAACAAATTATCCATACCATAGTTCAGATTGTTGTAGAAGTACTCGCCACCACTTGCAAGGCGCGGAGGCGGGCTGTTAAACCCCGCCAATGTTGATGGCGTAAAATCGTGGTTACGCATATCGTCAATCATCCCGTTAATGTTGGTACGGAAGTTAAAATCCTTAAACGGTTTAATGTCTATATAGGCATTTGCCGTAACGTTACTTTTATACTGTTTATGCTGCTCCTGGTTGAGGCGTTGTACCGGGTTAGGGAAACCAAAAATATTATCATGGCCGCCTATGTAACTATTGTAGCTACCGTCTGCATTGTAAACCGGTTCGCGCGGGTCCATCAGTAAGGCCTGGTCAACAATATTATTGCCAAAGCCACCGGCTATAGCATCACTATTTTTTGCCCAGGAGTAAGCGCCCGACAGGTGTAAACCCAAATTAATAAAGCTGTTTGGCCTGCCATCCAGGTTTGCCCTCGCGGTAACGCGGTTAAACCCGGTATTGATGAGTGAGCCATCCTGCTTAAGATAGCCCATAGAGATGTAAGAGCTTGATTTTTCGGAACCGTTAGTTAACGATACGTTATAATCGCTAAACGGTGCGTTTTGATGCAGAATTTCTTTATACCAATCTGTAGAAACCTTAGTTTGATCCGGAAACCTGAAATCGGCAGGTATCTCACTATCTAATGGTTCCCTGTTTTGAAAGTATCTGATCTTATCAGAAAATACATCTTTTTGAAACTGCGCGAACTGCTGCCCGTTCAATACATGGATGCGCCTTGAATCGGGCACGTTTGCAAAACCATTGTTTGTAGTAACAGTAAGCTTAGAACCATCCTTTTTACCACTTTTGGTAGTTATTAAAACAACACCGTTAGCACCCCTTGATCCGTAAACGGATGTAGATGCCGCGTCTTTTAAGATCGTGATACTTTCAATATCGCTTGAGTTTAGCGAATTGCCCACACTGGTTCCCACCGGGAAACCATCAACCACGTACAATGGGTCGCTGTTTGCACCTAATGAACTGTTACCGCGGATCTCTACCTGTAGCTCCTGCCCCGGCTGGCCCGAGGTTTGTTTAGCCACAACACCCGGAGCCTGCCCTTGCAAAAGCCGACCAACGTTTGATGCGGGTATGCCTTGAGATTTGGAAAGATCTACCTGAGAAACTGCCGCCGTAATATCGGCCTTGCGCTGCGAACCATAAGCAAGCACAACCACTTCTTTTAACCCCTGTGATGATGCGGACATTTTTATAGCAATGCTTGCACCATCGCCCACAACTACGGTTCGTTCGGTATAACCAACGTACCTGAATATTAGAGTTGCGCCTTTATTAGCGTTTAGTTTAAAGTGGCCGTTAACATCTGTTTGAGTGCCGTTGGTAGTACCCTGTACCGATATAGATACGCCTACCAATGCTTCTGACGAAGTGGCATCGGTTACCACTCCCGATACAGTTGGCGCCGTTTGCGCAAAGGTTGGCAGGTAATATAAAAGCGATAAAGCCAGTATGAGCAGTTGTTTGCCGGTTACAAAAAGTAAAGGTCTTTTTTTCATAATTTTTTGGTTAGTTATTGTTTGGTTAGCTTATATGTTTTAAATGGATTGTACAGCGATTTTTACACCATAGGCATGCTATTTTTTTATTGTCGGGTTTATATTTTTGAGCTTGAAAGCAACGCTGCGGTAGATGCAGGGACACTTTGATTATTATTGGTTTTCAAAAGTATTTTAATATACCCTGCCTGAAATACAGGTTTTGATATTTGATTTATATATTTTGATACTTTTTAACATACTGTGAAACAGGTGTTTATTAGAATATTTTTAATATCGGCATCTTACAAAGAGAATTTTAGATAAGGAGAGAAAGATGTCAGAAAACACATCATATTTATCAAATGATGTAAAGAGGGATTTAATAACTTGCCGAGATTAGCAGGAATAAAAACCATTTAAAAACCGGCGGCTTTCTGCCCTATTAAAACTATAAATAATGAAATCGAACAAGACGAATTTGTTCCCGATATTGATATGCATAATATTTTATTTGATGTATGGGTTTGCACCCTGCACCGCATTTGGCCAGGGTAAACATAAGACCACTAACCTGATTATTAACAACTTTGATAAGTTTGGCAACCAGGTTATCCGTTATAGTAATGTAGGCGACGCCATTGACGCGCACGATGGAGAGATAACCCTGTTTAACGGCACCTACTACCTGTATGGAACCAGCTATGATTGTGGTTTTGAGTGGGGTAACAAAAATGCCCCGTTCTGTGGTTTTAAGGTTTACTCATCAAAGGATATGCTGAACTGGACCGACCGCGGCTTTTTGTTTAATGCAAAAACCGAAGTTTGGCAAACGCGTTGCAATGGCAATACTTATGGATGCTTTAGGCCGCATGTGGTTTTTAACAGCAAAACACAACTCTATGTACTGTGGATAAACGTTTATGACAATGTATCAGGTTACCGTGTTTTTACAGGCAAAACGCCAGTTGGTCCGTTCACAGAAGTTGCTGAGCCTAAGCTTGCCGTAAACTCAAACGCGCCTGCTGCCGGGTTAAACAATGGCGACCATGATACTTTTATTGATGATGACGGTACTGCCTACCTTGCTTATACCGACTGGCGCACAAAAGGCACCATTGTAATTGAAAAACTTAGTAGCGATTATTTAACCGGCACGGGCGAAGTGGTAAGATCAGTTACTGACGGGCAAACCGAGGCTCCCGGCATGTTTAAACGCAATGGCATTTACTACGTGGTTTATTCCGACCCTAACTGCGGTTATTGCTCAGGCACCGGCACATCGTATAAAACTGCCAAATCGCCGCTTGGGCCATGGTCTGAAGGGAAAAAGATCAGTGATAATTCCTGCGGCGGGCAACCTTCTTTTGTATCAACCATAAAGCTTGGCTCGGGTAACGTTTACCTTTTTGGTAGCGACCTATGGAACAATGCCGCCAAAAATGAAGCTTTAGCCAATTATTACTGGGCACCGCTTACCTTTAATGCCGATGGCTCTATCACCCCCATGACCTGCGATCAGCCTTTTAAAGTTACTGGTAGTAAAGTAGCAAGAATTGCTGCTATAGATACAAAAAACAGTAGCATTAAAGGCTCATCTGATATAGCAAGCGGACTTAAACGCTCGCAAACTTTTTTGGCGGAACGCAGCGGCGTTTTAAAAACGGTTTATTTACCTGCGTATAAAACAGGGAACGTTGACGCGGACTTACACTTAGCTATTTATATGGCCGATATACATGGCAACCCCGTGGGTAATGCATTGGCAAATAAAATCATCCCGGCAAAAACCATTGGCTGGTCAGTAAAACGCCAAACTGTTCATCCGGCTGTTAAATTAAAAAAGGGGGCAGCTTATTGCATTGTGCTTTCTTCGGCCACAAGCGCAGGCGGTTACGGATTTACTTATAATATCAACAAAAAAGCCAACCCGCAAATATTATTCGAAAAATTACAAGGAGATTCTTTTGTAGCTGAGGATGGCAGGCAATTAAATTTCAGCCTCATCGTTACTCCAATAAGGACAGCCGGCAGATAAAATTCACTTTTTGATATTTTGTTTATACTTTTTGATATTAGCCTTGTTGGTGGGTAAATTGTTATTATTTTTAATATATAAACCACTACTATCCAGGTGTTATCGCCTTTATTTATTGGCATGCCCTATTACCAATTATGTGTTAGTAGCATAAATAAAATGATTAATTATTACAAATACTTACCGGTAAGCCGCGAGGACGAGAACTGGGGCCTGTGCGTTTTAAATACGGGCTGCACCCATATAGAGGCTACAGGATTATATCCGTTTAAAACCCACCCTGCACATCATTATTTCAATTGGTCAATAGGCAGGGTGTTAAACGAATACCAAATTATATATATCACTAAAGGGAAAGGCATTTTTGAATCTGACAGTTGCAAACGCCGGGAGATAAAAGCCGGTACCATCATTATCCTTTTCCCTGGAGAGCGGCACCGCTATAAACCCGACAATGAGACCGGCTGGGATGAATACTGGATAGGCATAAAGGGGGACATTGTTGACAACCTGGTAAAAAAGAACTTCCTGAGGCCCGATAACCCGAGCATCTATATTGGTTTTCATGAGGGTATATTCAATTTGTTCAATAGCATTATTGAAGTTACCAAAAGAGAGAACACCGGTTACCAGCCACTTATTTCGGGGGCTGCACTACATCTGATGGGTAATTTTCACTTTATTTTCAAGCAGGATGCAGTAGAATGTGAAGAGAAAGAAATGATCATTAATAAAGCACGGTTGCTGTTTCGGTCAAACATAACGAACGATTTTTCGCCGGAGCAAGCCGCCGAAGAACTGCAGGTAGGTTACTCATGGTTTAGAAAAGCTTTTAAAAGTTATACCGGGCTTTCACCCGGCCAGTACTATATCCAATTAAAGGTAGAACGGGCTAAAGAACTTTTAAATAACCCTGAGATCCCGATCAAGCAGATTGCCTACGACCTGCGGTTCGACAGCTATTTCTACTTTTCAAAAATGTTTAAAGAGAAAACCGGAATCCCGCCTACTGATTATCGTAAAAGGGCGTTAGGGTCAATGTAGCTATTCAAAAGCCAAAGTATACTAACCGTATTTTAAGGATGACTGTAAATAGTACCAACAGTTATGTTTTATTATGATGTTGGAAAGCCTGGCGGTCTTTCAATTTTCCCGAACCCAAATGGATTCATATAAAAGCACTACAAACAGATATTTTAGCGGGATTTTTACGCATTTTTGTACCCGAAAAAACAATGTACGGAATCTTGTTAGCCCTTCACTCCCTAACCCGCTGGCTCGTATTAAGCAGCCTGCTGCTGGCCATCTTTTGTGCGTATCGCGGCTGGCTATCCGGTAAGCCGTTTTTGAGATTAGATGAAGTACTTAGCCGTATAGCGGTCACAACAGTACATATACAGTTTTTATTAGGTGTGCTGCTTTACTGCGTCAGTCCGATAGTGGCTTATTTCTTTCATCATTTTAGTACAGCCGTGCATCAACGGGTTATCCGTTTTTTTGGCATGGAGCATGTCACAATGATGGTTATAGGGATAGCTGTCATAACAATCGGTGAAGCAAAAGCCAAAAACAAAACAACAGATAGAGAAAAATTCAAAACAATGGCGATTTGGTTTACAGCAGCACTACTTATCATATTAAGCTCCATACCCTGGTCTTTTTCACCACTAATAAGTCGGCCAAATTTCCGGCTTACCGGTTCTATCTTCTCCGGAGCAGTTGGCCTTACTCCCACACTCCTGTAATTTCGAAAAGAACATTCGCCCGTGTATAAAAAAGCTTTATATTAGTATACCTAAACGATAGCTCATCAATGAGATCTGGCGCATTCAAAATAGCAGTTATTTATGTCGTAGCAGGTGTTTTGTGGATCACTCTCAGTGATGAATTATTACTGGCGATGCAAAAACACTTCGACCTCGGGGTAGTTTTGTTCATCAGTAGCATAAAAGGGATCGGTTATGTGCTGCTGACAGGTATATTGCTCTATCAGCTAATCAGGCTGCATACCCGCCGACTGGCCGAAAGTGAACTCAGATACCGGAGTTATTTCGATGAAAACCCAAACCCAATGTGGATCATCGATCTTCGCACCATGGCCTTTAGCACTGTTAATGAGGCCGCTATCAACTATTACGCTTACAGCCGGGATGAGTTCCTGCAGATGAATCTATTTGACATTTATCCAAAGGAAGACCGCCATCGTATCTACACAGCAATCCGTGAACTGAAACCCGGGATGAATGATAACGGCATCTGGCGACACCGAAAAAAGGATGGCCGGCTGATAGATGTACATCTTACCTCTCACCTCCATTTAACCGGCAAGAGCGGCAATGTTATGGTGATAGTAAAAGATCTAAGAGATGATCAAATAAGTTTGACCTAACGCGTTGACGGCTAAATTTACAAAACAACCCAATCTGCAGGTAAGGAGTGCTGCAAACTACTATGCGACATTCCCAAAATATCAGCGGATTTGATTAAGGCGTTCCCGGCAGCGTCAATCTGAACACAACAGTTCTCAACCGAAATGTGATGTTTAAATTTATTGATCGATTCTATCCAATCGCGCGAGGTAAAAACCGGAGCCTCGATCTTAACAGATTCTACAATAATTTCTTCCCCATCCAGCATTAATCGCCAACAAAGATCTTGCCCATTACTTTCAGTATTGAACCGTATCTGGGCAAGTTTCACTTCTTTAACCATGATCATAAAATATTAATATACTTTGTATTATTTAATTATTGCCGTTGTTTGTTAATTGGACCGGCAAAAAATTCATTTTAATGCTGTTCTATACTATAGCTGTTTCTTGCTTTAATTTTCTCCAATATAGCCGCCTGTCCTTGGCGGTTCTCCATGTCCTGTTTTTTCGCAGAGTTTATAACTGATTGCTTTAGTAAATGGTTCTCCAATAAATAAGCTGGCAACTTATCCTGATCAATCAGCGTTTTATCAGACCTATCCGTATGCAACGGATAACCTAATTCAAGCAGTACATCACCTGCAACTAATTCAAATATTTCCAAATCGTTTTCCTGAAATTCTTTAAGATATTTACCCGTATTTGTTTTAATAATAGGTTTTTCCAGATTTTGCCACATTTCGCCGGAAGCAGCAGTTATTTTGGATGTATTTGAGGTATAATACTCCAGCATCCTATCATTATACCCTATCTCCAAAAAACCGCATAAGTTGCGCACGGTATGTTCAGGGTCACCTATCAGGTTTTCATAACTTAAAGAGAATACCCGTTCAGCAGGGATTCGCTTTACCAATGCCAGACTGGCATCCTGGTCTTTTTTCCACTGTGTGGCAATATGGTAAATGTGTTTGTCGCCAACTACCGCTTTTTTAAAGGACGCGGCAACATCCCGGCCATCCCGGTATAAGTAAATATATTTCAATTTATCCGGCTGCGCTTCCAGTTCATCGGCAAAGTAAACATTGTTCATACTTTTACAGCACCAATATTTAGCTTGTTTACTTTCTGCGGCTTTTTCGTAGATTAACCTATTCAGCTCAAAAAGTGAGTTTACAGCAGATTCATTATATAATTCATCAGCATGAAGTTCCACACCCCCCCACGGTACAGGATTAGCTTTTACATATTCAACCACATCATTTACCAGGTTTTTATAGTTTTCATCATCGGCAAGCGGCCCGTACAAATTAAGTAGTGGATGGAAAGTTACCAATATATGCGGTGGATGCGGTGATGCTATCTCCGGGGACTGGTCAAGGATAACCCTTAACAAATTCGACCCTGATCGTTGTGTCCCAATAATTTGTATGCCTGATGCTTTCATATGGAGCTAAGAATAAAACCAAAAAATAATGAACCTAATATTAAATAAACCGGACTGATCTTAAATCTGAAACTTAAGATAAATGATATTAAAGTAGCGGCTATGATGATGTAATTTAAAGCCATGGATTTGATCAGAATACATGCAGATGCGATGATCATACCCACAACAACCGGCTTAATACCGGCTAAAACACGCTGCATGACATAGCTATGCTTATTTTTTTGGAAGAAACCTGAAACAACCAGCATCAGCATAGCCGACGGAATAAAAATTGCCGCTACAGCAATTAAACCACCCGCAAACCCCGCCAGTTTAAAACCGGTAAACAAAGCGCTTATCAATATTGGGCCTGGTGTTACCTGGCTAAAGGTAATACCATCAACAAACTGCTGGTTACTGAGCCATTTTAAATCGCCAACAAGTAATGACTGCATTAATGGGACAATTACATACCCCCCACCAAATAACGATAAACTTATACCCGAGAACACAGAGGTAAGCTTTATATATATATTGCTAAAATAAGTAGATACATTGGTTAGAAAGCCAAGCTCCAGTAAGCCCAAAAAAAGCAATGAGCATTTGCTGCGCCAGCTTAACTTAAGGTAGCCTGATCCGGCTAAATTGCCTGAAACTATCGGTTTTGTTTTTTTTTCAGGGTTAATCAAATAACCAAGTATACCACCCACAGCTATTAGCCCCAGGGTAACAAAATAGCCTTTTGCTAAAATCGTAATCAGAATGGTGGCTACACAAATAACGATCTTGACCCGGTTACCATGAATTTCTTTTTTGTAGATATTTAACCCGGTTGATAATATAATTGCGCTAACCGTTCCCGACGTCAGCATCATGATACCGCCTATATTAATTTTATACCCATAATTAAAATAGCACCACGATAAGATAAACATCAAAGTGCACGCAGGCAGCAATATACCCAGCATACTCACCACCGCACCTTTTATACCATGCAATTGATTACCTATATAGGCTACTACGTTTACAGCAACCGGCCCGGGCAGCAAGCTGGCAATACTTACCCCATTGATGATCAGGTCTTCATCAATTGTTTTATCCTTATCAACCATCTCGCGCTGAATGACCGCAATAAGCGCCATATGCCCTCCGAATGCTACCATACCAATTCTTAAAAAAGTTAGGAATAAGTAGCGCATACTGGTCGCTTTAGCAGCAACCGTTTCAGGTTCGTTAATTGGGTTGGCAATTTTGTTAACTGTTGTGATCATTTAATGATTGGTTTTTTGAACAAAAATCCTGGTGCTTCCTCTAAGCGGTATGGGTCGCCCCCTACCTGTATATTCCATAGTATTTTGCTACTTTTATCGGTGATCAGGAATGCCCTTGGGTCGGTTAAACAAAACAACATTTTATCGCCATCCATACCATAGGCGTTACCCTTTGCCGTGGTAAAATAGGCTTTGGGCAGGGTTATTATGGATATGGCTTTGGCCCTTTTATTCAATGCATCTATCTTAAAAGTAATTTGGCGGGTAATGCCGGTTTTGGTGCCATTATCCAGCATAATTAAATGGTGGGCATCATCGAAATGAACCGCGTGCTGGGCATAAAAAAGCTCGTTATCTTTTAACGGAAAATCGCCGCCTTTACCGAATTTCCAAAGCACTTTACCTGTTTTATAATCAACCTTCCATACCTGGTTAAGGTCGCGGTATGATATCAGGAAATTACCATCAGTGTCTTTAAATAAGGAATTAGCATGTACCCAGTCTTTCTTATGTTTCAGTATAAGCGGGTCGCCCAAAGGGTCGAGATGATCAAGCATGCTCCATTCCCATATTTTATGGCCAGCTTTATTAAAAACCACAATACCATCGCCATGTACGGTATCCCTTGGTAAACCTTTTGCCTTAGTGAGGTCAAATATTTTTTTATCAAAGGTTAAAGCATAAATATTCCCTTCGTTATCATAACGCACTTCGTGGTGCACCATTTTATCCATATCACCTTTGCCTAATTGCAGGTGCAAAACCTGCTTACCCGCCAGGTTTGTTTCCACAATTTCGTCGCCCCCTGATGATGGTATTTTTTCTGCCCCAATAATACTTAAAATGGTGTGTTGTGGTGTCCAGTTGGTCACCTTTACCCCTTTTTTAAATGGCTCGTACCAAACAATATCTCCCTTGTAATTAATGATGACCATAGAACCCGGCTGGGTTAATATTTGCGTTAAAAAATATTTCCCCTTCATTTCGTTTTCTATCGATGGATCCATACTTACCAGATCGAAATAAGGCGTGGCCTGATATATAGGCCTTGTTTCAAAATGGTATGGGTTACTGCTAACAGAGTCCTTCCCTTTAACTGCTATTACTTCAAAAGTATAGTCGGTCTTAGCAACAGTGCACATTACGTTAAGTGTATGGTGCAGGCTATCTTTACTCAAGTCAGAATAAAGGGTATCCTTACTATTACGCGACCAGTACTTTAAATAAGCAGATGATAGTTGATTGGTGGTAACCAGTACTTTAAAACGCAAACGGTTAGCCGGAAGGTTCACCAATTGCACCGTTTTTATTTTTAGTGGAAATATAAGACCACTAAAAGTATCATTCTGAAACAGCAAAATTGCAACCAGCGATAAGCTGGTTGCAATGCCTAATATAACTTTGTATCTCCTGCGCATTCAATTTGTATAAACCATAACGGTTTTATTTAACCCTACCTTTATTAATATCGGCACTTAACGAGGTATTACTTTGTATCTCGTTTTGGGGATAAGGGAACACCGTATAATCTACCGCGGCAGAATAAGTGTTTGCATCACGTAATAACGGCACTACCTTTTCCCTGAACTTTAACAATGGCGAAGTACCATTTGAAGCGCTTTTACCCCACCTTATCAGGTCTTCGCGCCGGCGGCCTTCCATAAAAAACTCCTTGTTGCGCTCATCAAATATGGCATTCCTCAGTGTCTCTTTTGTATAATCGGCTAAATGCAGGCCTGTCAAATTGCTGCGCTCACGCACCTGGTTTATCAGGTCGATACTTGCTTGCGTGGGGCCGTTAAGTTCGTTCAGTGCCTCGGCGCGCATCATTAATATATCGGCATAGCGCAATATGGTAACATTATTAAATCCTGCGTAATTATAATTATTTACGTGCGGATATTTGAGATTATAAACATATTTCGCCAAAACCACATCGGGTGCAGAACCGCCCTCGCCGCCATATTCTACCGGCACATTCATGGTTTGGCCGTAAAGCGTTTTGTAACTACCTGTCAATAAGGTATTTCGGCGGTCGTCGTTTTTGTCAAACTGTGCATAAAACTCTAAATGTATCGGGAAGTTACCGTAGCCCCTGTTTAAATCCCAGGGGGTTGAGTTGATACCAAAGCTGTTTGAATTGATACCATAGGCCCCTGCCTCGTTTGATGATTTCAGAACGAATATAAACTCATTGTCAGACCTGTTATTGGTGTTAAACATGGATGCCAGGCCACCTTCAGCCTTTGTACGCAGGTCGTAACCTTTGTTCATTACTAATGAAGCTTCGTCTGCCGCTTTCTGCCATTCGCCGCGGCGCATGTAAAGCCTTGTCAACAGCCCCTTGGCGGCACCATTGGTAGCCCTTGCAACTTCATTAGCCGGGTATGAGTCGGGCAGGTTAGCTGCCGCAAATTCAAGGTCGGCAATCATAGCTGCTTCCACATCGGCCTTTGCCACCAGTTTAGGGTTTTGGTCTGCCGCGGTAAAGTGCGACGACGATTTCAGGATCAACGGCACATCACCCCATAAAGATGTTGCATCATAATAAGCCAGTGCGCGCAAAAAGCGTACTTCGCCTAAATACTGCTGCTTTATTTTATCTGTAGAACCTTTACCGGCAAAATCAATGTTGTTGATCAGTTCCTCGGCCTCGTTTGTACGTGATATCATTTTAAAGATGCTTACCCAAACATCATTAATAACCGAATTGGATGCATCATAGGTAAGCTGATCTAACTGCACACCTTGCCTTGAAGTTATCGTGGTTGTTACCACATCCACCGGATACTCATACAACCAATACAAGAACCCCGCATAATAACCGTACCCGCCGTTATCTTTTAAGGCTGCATAAGCACCGATGACCGCTTGGTTACCATTTTCGGGGTTGGTAAGTTTACTTTCGTCATATACCGAAAAGGTTTCGTCCTTCAACCCTTTTTTGCATGAGGTAATAACCGTAAGCCCCAGGATGCAAATTACAGTTGCTATTTTGATGATATTTTTCATTTTTTTAAAGTTGAAGTGTTAAAAGGTGATTTTTGCGCCCAGTAAGTACATTTTATTTACAGGGTAGGCATTAAAATCAATGCCCCGGCCTGCGTTTCTATTCGCCTGTTGGTTATCAATCAAATTGCCAACCTCTGGGTCTAACCCGGTGTATTTTGTAAAGGTGAAGAGATTTTGTGCATTTACATAAACATTTAGCCCGGCTATACCGATAGATTTTAACATCCTGGCAGAAAAATTATAACCCAGTGTTATGTTTTTTATACGGACATAATCAGAGCTTTCAACAAACCTCGAATTAACCCATCCACCATGGGGCGTTCCGTAAAAACTGTTTGCCGGAACGGTACCGCTGGTGTTAGTGGGTGACCAGGTATTTGTAATTACCTCCTGCAACGTGTTACCCTGGCCTAAAGGATTAAGCATATCTTCTTTTTGCACATTTAGTAGCTTGCCACCCGCCTGACCCTGTGTTACAATGTCAAGGTAGAAGTTTTTGAACGAAACGTTGTTTGTGAATCCAAAAAACATCTTCGGTACACCCGTACCTAAAATTTTACGGTCATTGGCGTTGATAATGCCATTATTGTCCAGATCCGCATATTTGGGGTCGCCAGGCTGTGAATTGGGCTGTGTTGTAGTTAAAACCGGGTCACCCTGCTGTACAATCCCTTGGTAAACGTATCCGTAAATAGCACCAATGGGCTGCCCAACTCTAATGATAAAAGGAGTTTCAAAACTGGCGGCTCCGTCCGGTTTAAGACTGCCTACGTAAATGTCTGAATTATTGCTGCCTAATGATTTTACCTTATTGGTATTATACGCAAAAGTTAGTGTGCTATTCCATTTGAAAGCTTTTGAAGTGATATTTATGGTTTGCAAGGATAATTCAATACCCTTATTTTCTACCTTGCCTGCATTACCAAACAGTGTTGTAAAACCGCTTGATGGCGCTATGCTTCTGTCAAGCAAAAGGTCGTTCGTTTGTTTGTTATAGTAATCAGCCTCTAATATGATGCGGTCACCGAAAAATCCGAAATCGATACCTATATCAAGGGCATTTGTTTCTTCCCATTTTAGGTCCGGGTTAGAAAGTTTAGTCACAGCTATACCACTCACGGTTGAAACGCCATCAAAAGTATATTTTGTTGTGTTGTTACCTGCAAAAGTTGCAAGTGATATCCCGGAGGATACCCTGTCATTCCCGGTAAGGCCATAACTTACCCGTAATTTACCTGATGAGAAAATGCCCAGATCTTTTATAAGGTCTTCTTCATTAAAGCGCCATGCCAATGCTGCCGACGGGAAATAGCCAAGCTTATTGTTGTCGCCAAATACAGATGAACCATCTATACGGTAAGTACCGGTAAAAATGTACTTGTTTTGATAGTCATAATCTACACGTCCAAACCAGCTTCGGCGTTTGATCTGGCTTTTACCCGAGTATGCCGAAAAGGTTTGTGCTATGCCCAGGTTATCTACCCCCAGATCATCGCTGCTAAAGTTAGTGGCAATAGTTCCCGCTTCGTTATAAATATATTGCTGCTGATTATAGCCTAATAATACCTTAACATTGTTGCCGCTTTTACGGAAGCTATAGTTAACTGTAGGGTTAAAAATCAGGTCGCTTTCCTGGATGTTGGTGATCGTACCCAGGCCCTTTGATGCAACACCCGCCGGTACGGTAGATGGTGCGAAATAGTTGATCTTTGTTTGGTTCAGATCGGCACCGAAGTCAGATTGAAATACCAGGTTTTTAATAGGTTCATACTTCAAAGAAAAATAACCGTTGGTGCGCAGGTTTGAGTTGAACCTGTCTGTGGCTTTTATAAAATGCAAAGGGTTTTGTGCGTCAAGCTGGGCACTTAAACCCGAGTCGAATGTTGAAGCGGGATTTGCCTTAATAACCTGCTTAACAAAACCGTTAATTGATGAAGGGGCCAATGGCAGGTCGTTTTGAACACCGTAATTGCCAAACACCCTTGCAGTCATTTTAAATTTATCAGATACTGCATGGTCTACGTTAACCCTTGCACCTACTCTGCGATACCGGGAATCGATTACTACGCCCTCCTGGTCTAAATAGTCAAAACTGGAGTATATAGAGGTATTATTTGTACCGCCGGAAAATGATATGGTATGGTTCTGTACTTTTCCCAGGCGGAAAAGTTGATCCTGCCAATCAGTTCCAATAAGTCCTGCTTTCAACGAATCGAGGCGGGATTGCTTATACGGCGCGGTAGTTCCTTGTGCAATGTTTACATTATTTATTCGGACAGCAAAATCGTAAGGGCCGGCCAGGTCAAACCTGTCAACTACGCGCTGGTAACCTAATGAACTGCTGATCATCAGGTTGCTTTTTTTGTTGCGGCCGTTTTTTGTACTGATCAAAATTACGCCGTTAGCACCACGCGCACCATATATGGCTGTTGATGCCGCATCTTTCAAAATAGAAATAGACTCAATATCCTCAGGGTTTATGGTAAAGCTGATGCCGTTATTGGTAGGAAACCCATCTATAACGTACAACGGTTCGCTGTCCGCATTAATTGAGTTTGTACCTCGTATCCGGATTGAAAGAGATGCACCGGGGGTACCGTTATTTTGTTGCACCTGCACCCCTGCTGCCCTACCCTGTAAAAGGTTGGCTACTGAAAGAGAAGCTTTATTCAAATCTTCCGCACCAAGCGTAACTGCCGAACCGGCGAATGTGCTTTTGTTTTTGCTGCCATAACCTACTACCATAACGTCGTTAAGGGTTTTTATATCGGGCGCCAGTTCTACATTAATAGTGGTTTTGCCAGTTACAGCAATTTCCTGTACTACAAAACCCATCATCCTGAAGGTTAATGTAGCATTCTCATCAACAGATAATTGGTATTTACCGTTAATATCTGTTGCGGTACCATTGCTGGTCCCTTTTTCCTGTACATAAACACCGGGCAGTATTTCTCCGCCTTGTGCTTTTACCACACCAGACACCAAAATTTTCCCGGCTTTTTTACCGGAATTATGGCCTGATGCAAAAGCAAACGATATGATACAGGCATTGACAAGCACAATGCTTAGAAATAGCTTGCATGAAAATTTAAGTTGTTTCGTAAAAATTTGCATATGTAATAAGTTAAGTTAGTAGTTTAAGTTTTTCAGTGGCTGGAAGGCTATTATCAACCACTGTTAATTGTATTGGCATTTAATAACCCATTTAACAGTATTCTTATTTAACATCATTGGGTTCGTTAAACGGGGTTATCTTCACCCAATCCACATACATATAATCCGTATCAAAGTTGGCTTTACCTATCCAATTTGGAAACCATATACCAATAGTAAAATTAGCGGCATGTGTGGGTACGTGTTCATAAGCGGTATGTAACAATTTGTTATCATAATAGTATTCAACCCTCGGTTTCTGGCCATTTCCGCCGGTGTGCAGGTCAAATCGGTATAGATGATATTCACCATCTGTTTGGTTACCAAAATAAGCATCGGTAGTTTTATACTGGGTTTCAGCAACACCTGTCCAATTGGTCATCAAACCCCAGTCCAGGCGCGAACTATCAGGCTTATTAGGTGCCTGGTTATGGCCGGGAAACTCAAAGTCTATTTCGTGATTATAGCTATCGTTTTCATAATAAAAAGTCCAGAATGCAGACAAGGCACCTACCTGCGGGCAAATCTTCGCTCTCACCTCGTACGAACCGGAAGCATACCTTTTAACGGTACGCATAGCCCCGCCTACTTTGGTGTTCTGGCCGTGGCCCTGTACGTTACCTTTATACATATCGCCATGCGCCCTTATAATAAGGTTGCCTTTTCGTGCATATACATTTGCTGCTACTACACCACCATGTGTCCCTTTAGCAGGGTTTTCTCCCCATTTGGTGTCGTGCTTATACCATATAGCACTATCAATATATGATGATTTAAAATCGTCATAAAACACCTGACATTGTGCGGGAAGGTAAAAGCCAAAGCAGGTAACCGTAGTAAATAGTATCCTTTTAAAATTCATGTGTTGGGTTGTTGGTTTATTAATTTCCTAAAATTACATGGGGGAGCAAATCGCTTCATTCCTATAGTCCTGATTTTCGGTACAATAGTCCCACATTAGCTACATTTCAGAAAATGGATAATAATTTTAGAATAATAATAACAAAAACGCAATTATGGATCATTATTCGCATTTCAATGTTAATGTATTATTAATTAGTTTTATAATCAATTATGACTTCCCGATCGCTCATTTTATCATTGCTGCTTGCTGTGCAGTTATTTGCTGCACATGCTCAAAAGCAGGATCTGAAATCCGAACAAATAGGAATTAACGAGGGCTTATCACAAAGCACTGTGCGTTGCATTTTCCAGGATAAAAAGGGGTTTATGTGGTTTGGTACAAAAGATGGCCTGAACCGTTATGATGGTTATAAGTTCATTGTATTAAAAAAGAATCCGCAAATACAAAATAGCCTTAGCTCAAATGACATCAAAGCAATTACCGATGACCAGGAAGGCAACCTTTGGATCGCTACATGGGAAGGTGGCCTGAACCATTACAACCCCAAACTTGACCGTTTTACACATTATCAACAAAACAATAGCGGCAATAGTATTTCCAGTAATTTTATTGAAGCCATCTGCCGTGATCAGAATGATCATATATGGATAGGTACCGCCGATAACGGGCTCGATCTGCTGGACCAAAAAACAAATAAATTTATCCATTATAAGAACCAGCCCGGCAATACACAAAGCCTTACGGGCAACAGCGTATCAGCCGTTTTTGAAGATAGCCGTAAAAATATATGGGTAGGTACAACCAGCGGGCTTAACCTGCTTAACCGCCAAACAGGCACTTTTAAACGATATGTTCATGAAAAGCGTAACCCTGCATCTATCTCTGATAATAATGTCAAATTTATATTTGAGGACGGGCGTCATTTTATATGGATCGGTACTTATGCCGGCGGCTTAAACCGGCTGGACCCGGCAACCGGGCAGTTTAAAATATATACCCGCGAGAATAGTGCCATCAGCACTAATTCGTTGCTTACCATGGGCCAGGATATCCGCCAAAACCTTTGGATAGGTACCGAGAATGGCGGCTTAAATATTTTTGACCCGGTAAAGGAAAAATTCATCCAGTATACGCATAATGACAATAATGCTACCAGTATTAGCAGCAATACCATTAATGCCATTGTTAAAGACCTGAAAGGAAATATCTGGATAGGTACGCTAAACGGCGGCATCAATTTAATAAAAAGAGATGCTGATAACTTTGCCCATTACAAGCATGAACCGAACAAAAACAGCCTGAGTAATAACATTGTAAACTGTTTTTATGAAGACAGCAAGCAAAACTTATGGATAGGTACTGATGGCGGTGGCCTTGATCTGTTTAACCGTAAACAAGGTTACTTCACAAACTTAAAACATGCGCCTGCAGGTTTATCCAGCGATTATGTGCTCTCGGTAACAGAAGATGCACATGGCTTGATCTGGGCAGGTACCTGGGGCGCGGGAATAAGCGTTTATAACCCGGCAACTAAAAAGTTCAGATATTACAGGCATAACCCGGATGCGCCAGGAAGCTTAAACAGCGATTATGCGTTTTATATTTTTAAAGACAGCAAACAGCGTATTTGGATAGGTAACTACGGCGGCGGGCTTGACCTATACGATGATAAAACCGACAGCTTTAAACATTATACCCACAATGATGCTGACCCATATAGTATAAGTAATAACAATATCCTATCCATTAATGAAGACCACAACGGAAATATCCTGGTTTGTACCGATGGGGCAGGCCTTGCTATTTTAAACCCCGAAACCGGTAAATTCACGATCTATAAAAGCCGCGGCACTAAAAACAGCCTGAGCAATAACAGTGTATCATCTGTTTATGAAGATAGCGATTATAACCTCTGGGTAGGCACCAACGACGGGTTAAATAAACTTAACCGCAGTAATAACACCATCATTAAGTACTACAATACTACCGGATTGCCAAGTAACCTGGTAACCAGCATTACAGGCGACCGTAACCACAACCTTTGGATAGCTACTACCCGTGGCCTAAGCAGGCTAAACCTGAAAACCGGCCGGTTTAAAAATTACACAATAGCCGACGGCCTGCAGTCAAATGAATTTAAATCTGCAAAATATTTTAGCCATACAGGCCAGATATATTTGGGTGGGGTAAATGGCTTTAATGAGTTTTACCCCGATCATATTACCAGCATCGCTTTTAACCCTCCCCTGCTCTTTACCGGTTTCCAGATCTTTAACCGGGAAGTACCAGTCGCCCAGGGCGATGATAGCACTTCGCCACTTAAAAACAGTATTGTATATAGCGATCATATTACACTTAGCTATAAACAATCGGTTATAACGGTAGATTTTGCTTCGCTTAACTATGTTAATAAAGATAAAAAACAATACAGTTATATATTGCAGGGTTTTGATAAACAATGGCATAACCTTGGTTTAAAAAACAGCGTTACCTATACCAATCTTGACCCAGGTAGTTATACCCTCAAAGTAAAAGGATTAAATAACGAGGGTGTTTATTCAAAGAATGTAGCAACGTTAGATATCACAGTTACTCCTCCTTTCTGGAAAACATGGTGGTTTTATACCTGTATCATTGCCAGTGTTGCGGGGCTTATTGTGTTGGTGTTCTATCAGCGGGTAGCATCTATCCGCCAGCGAAATAAAATATTAGCTGCTGAGGTGGAAAAACGCACCATTGAGCTGAAACTGCAAAATATAAAGCTGGAGGAATACAACAAGGAGGTTTTACTAAAATCTGACCAGATCCTGAATCAGCAGGAACAAATTGTTTACCAAAATCACGAACTGGAAAAAACCATCAGAGAACTGGAAGTATCCAATAAAACAAAGGACCGTTTTTTTTCTATCCTTGCACATGATCTGCGTAACCCCATCGCAGCCATATCCGGTATATCCGAAAATCTAAAAAAGCAATTACCACAGCTTAACAAAACAGCAGTATCTAAATACATTAGCCACATAAGCAGCAGTGCAGGCTCGGTGTTGGACTTGCTTATTAACCTTTTGGAATGGGCAAAAACACAAAACCAAAGCCTTACATGCTTCCCTGCCGATTTGAGTTTGTATGACCTGGTGGTAAAAAACGAGCAATTGCTTGACCAGCAAATGCGAAATAAAAACATTCAGTTAAACACCAAGGTAGCCACCGGATTAGCCGTATATGCAGACAAGGATATGACAGATACCATTATCCGTAATATACTGAGTAACTGCATAAAATTTACGCCTGCCTACGGGCAGATCTGGATCGAAGCAGAAGAGATGGAAAAGGAAATAAAGATCATTTTCCATGATACGGGTATTGGGATGAGTGAAGAACAGATCGAAAACATCTTCAATATAGAAAAGCAAGTGCTGTCCTTAGGCTCTGCCGGTGAAAAAGGCACCGGTTTAGGTTTGATGATCACTAAAGAATTTGTAGAGGCTAATAATGGTTCTATCACCATAAACAGCCTGGTTAACGAGGGTTCAACGTTCATTATCAGGCTGCCCAAAGGGGTTCCGGCCTTATCTACTCATACCCCCGCTACTAATAACGAAGGCGTTATACCCGAAAACTATTTTAACGATGTTTTTGCTGAGCACAAGGTTGAAAAAATAAAAGGCAAACGTATTTTATTTGTAGATGACAACACTGAAATAAGAGCTTATCTGAGGCTGATGCTGGCCCCGTCATTTGAAATTGTTGAAGCAGAAAACGGTGAAGATGGTATTAAAACGGCCATTCGTTTTCAGCCCGATCTGATCATAACCGACATGATCATGCCGGTTATGAACGGGCTTGAACTGTGCAAAGCCATAAAAAGCAATGAGCTTACCAGTCACATCCCTATTATACTACTTACCAGTCAAACAAACCAGGAAAGCCAGCTATCTGGTTACGAAGCCGGCGTCGACGCTTATCTGATGAAACCGCTGAGCCAGCCCATTTTATTCCAGGTGATCTATAACCTTATCATGACCCAGGTCAGGATGCGGTCTAAGTACGCCAACTCCGATGAAATATACCCGGATGAGGTAACTTATAATAAGGTTGATAAGGAATTTTTAGATAAGGTTGTAGCATACGTGGAAAACAACATTGCTGATCCCAACCTTGATAGCCGCAAAATTGGAGAGATAACCGCCATGAGCCGCACTGTTTTATATGCAAAGTTCAAAATGCTTACCGGGCAGGGGGTTCATGATTTTATCCGAAGCATAAGGGTTAAAAAAGGCCTGAAACTATTGCTTGAGGGAAAATACAACATTAACCAGGTATCGTATGAGGTTGGCTTTAACACACCTTCGTATTTCTCAAAATCGTTTATCAAACAATTTGGTATACCTCCAAAAGAATACATGCTCAAAGTCCAGAAAAAGTAAATCCATATAGCTGAAAACAAAAAACCCGGCTCGCAAATGCAATACCGGGCCTCAACCTAAATCAAAAGCAATATTATAATGGGGTGAACTTAAATTCGTGTATAATAATTTCAACCGTGCTATTACTGGCTGGTGCATGTCCCTGAAACAGCCATATGTTCATATGAACAGGCATGCTTAATGTACTGATAGAATTTGCCGGAGAAGCGCATGTTGTGGTATAAGCCAGGTTGGTGTCATCATCATAAAAACCATTAAGCGTTTTAAATATAACAGACGATGCCGTACGCTTAAAACGGTTAGTTGTATAAGTACTCTCGGTTGTAAACGTGGTAGCATTATGAAAGTTGGCAGGCCCGTCCCCCTGTTTAGGGTATACAGTATAATTTGCCCATGGGTTAGTTTCAACACCCCACTTGGCATATTCTATATCCATTTCGTCATAACCATCTATACCCGAGTAGTTGAAAAGCCCAAGTACAATATATTTATCAAAATTATTAATGGCACCCTCAACCTTCCATTGGTAGGTACCATAACCAAAGCTTTGCTGGCTGGTTACTTCGGCGCATTCCCAAACTCCTGTTATAGTATTTTTACTAAGTTTTAAATGCAGATGGCCATTGGCATCAACAAATGCATTAGCGCTTTTCCAGCGGTTTGGTCCCGGCCCGGCCGTACCCGCTCCCGAGTCTTTTATTTTCCAGGTATATCCGCTAAAGGACAAAGTGCCATTAGTTTCTGATGGAGTAGTGTTTTGGGTACCCGGCCCAGTGGTATTTATCTTTTTAGCCGCCTCTTTACTGCATGAAGCAAAAACAATTAATAAGCAGCATAATAACTTTTTCATAAATGCTCAGTTTTTTAGGTTGTATTGTATTGGGCTAATTAATAGCTGCGTTATTAACCAAATGTAGGTGGGTAGTCAGCTTAATAATTTCCAATAGTCCGCATTTTAGGTGATTACGTCCTAATCACTGTTTGGCGTAAAAATTATACACTGCGTTTTTTATATTTGTGATAGACTCCTCATCAATTATTATGTTATTTACACAACGCCAATCATTCTTAACAGATCACTCCATTTTAAATCAAAAAGGAATCGTAATATGGTTAATGGGTTTATCCGGAGCCGGCAAAAGCACCATAGCCGGCTTATTAAAAGAAAGACTTACTGAGAATGGCGTTTTCTCTATTGTGCTTGATGGCGACACCATGCGTGAAGGGATCAATAAAAACCTTGGTTTTACAGATAACGACAGGCTGGAAAACGTTCGCCGTGTAGCCGAAATAGCGCAAATGCTGGCCAATAATAATGTGGTTGCCATATGCTCATTGATAACCCCGCTGCATGAACACCAGCAAATGGTGCGCGACACGATAAAAATGCCTTATTTTGAAGTGTTTGTAGATTGCCCCGTAGCCGTATGCGAGCAGCGCGATGTAAAAGGGCTTTATAAAAAAGCCCGGCGCAACGAAATAAAAGGTTTTACAGGGATCTCTGCGCCATTCCTATCGCCCCTGCACGCAGAGATGGTATTGAATACTGCGGATGAGGAACCTTCAGAAAGTATGTTGCTACTGTACAAGCGAATAATGCCACTGATAAAGCCGGAATAACCTCACAACGCTTTCACCAGGAACGAACCGTTTAGCAGTGATGGTTTATTATACATAAACGGCTCTCCTGCAGGGGTGGTCATAACTGCACCGGCACCTTCAGCAATAGCCTGGCCCGCTGCTGTATCCCATTCCATTGTAGGCCCATGCCTGTAATAAAAATGCGCCTTACCTTCTGCAATTAAACAAAATTTAATGGAACTACCCACAGATACGGTTTCGCCGATAGGATATTGTTTAAGCACCGCCATTTCTTCCTCAACTGCATGCGAACGGCTGCCAACGGCTGTCCATACAGCTGCTTGATTATCAACTTTTAACCGGGTGCTTTGGCCTGCGGATTCTTCTTTAAAACTGCCCGTGCTTCTACCGCCGTAATACAATTCGCCGGTCACAGGCAGGTAAATAACACCAAAAACAGGTTTATTATGCTGCATGAGTGCAATATTCACCGTGAATTCGCCATTGCGTTTTATAAACTCTTTTGTGCCATCTAAAGGATCTACACACCAGTAATGGGTATAGTGCCTGCGTGTTTCAAAAGGTATATCCTTTTCTTCTTCGGATATAACCGGCACCCCTGGCGTTAGTTGTTTTAACCCGGCAACAATTACATCGTTTGAAGCCTGGTCGGCGCGTGTTAGCGGCGACTGATCATTTTTAAGCGTAACGGCTATCTCGCCGCTGTTATATACCTCGAGTATTGCCCTTCCTGCCTGTTTGGCAATTTCCAATAATTCATTGCTACAAAACTCTTTCAACCCTGGGAATACTACTTTATTTAACATTTTACGGATGCTTAAGAAAATGAAGGTGCGAATATTTTTTATTTTATTGGCTTTTGATGTAAAAAACGAAGCTCATTATTTAAATAACTGGCCGATAAAAAAACCTATAATTAGCGCAGCGGCGATCAACCCATACCAGATTAGCTGCCGGTTTTGCAGTTCGTTTATTGTTTTCTTAAGATTACTGATTTCTGTTTCATTTGCCAGCCGCAGATTTTGCAACCGCAAGTTTTGCTGCTGCAACTTGGTGACTGTACTCCCTATCTCAGCCGGTTTTTGCTGTTCTGCAAGGTAGCGCCGGGTAAACCCGCCCTGCTTCAGAAATTTCTCTCCTTTGGGTTTAAGAATAAGTTTCTCCGGTAACTCATAATCACCATGCAGGCCGGATTTCGTGATCAGGCCTTCCCTGGTCAGTATCTGCGTTATGGCAAAGGCTGCGGCTTCATCCTGATCAAAAAGCTCCAGCAATTGCAGCCTCGTCAGGCTGTCCGGGATTCCGAAAGCTTCCAGCACCGCGTCTAACAGTTCGCATTCGTATTCGTTCAGATCGGTCATCCCCGCAAAAATAACAATATACAACTTATAAAGGTGCAGCATTGCAGCTTGTTCTGTACCATTACGAAATGGAACAAACGGAACAAGTGGAACATATTATTAATCAAGCAAATAGCATTTTAAAATCACGCTTCTATTTAAAGTTTTACTTTACTATTTCAATGTAAGGCATTAAATATCAGCCTATTATTTAAATACGGATTTTGTTCCACTTTTTGAAAAATGGAACAAGAAATTAGCCGCAAAAAAACGATAAAAAAGTGATTTAATTCGCCTTTTTTCGCCCTTGATTCGCCCTTTTTAGGTTGCCGGTAAACTAAAATAAACATTAAGCCATTGTTGTTAAACAACTGTTTTATAGATAATTATAAAATTCAACCTTGTTCGATTTTGTTCCATTTTGTTCCGTTTTGAACAGGCGTTTTCCGGGTTGACATAAGCTAACTGGTCGACAAAGGACCCTGCCTGCACAGCAGCTCATCAACTACCCGGAGCTGGGTGGGAAATTTGGATCTGAACCGAAAGCCCTATTTAATTAGGTTGAATGAGGCTACGCTAAAATACATATGAAACATATTTTAACATCTTTCTTAGTCGCTCAAGCGCTATACTCATATGCCTTTCAACAGTTTTTGACGACAGATCAAGCCTTGCGGCTATTTCCCTGTTTTTCAGGTCTTCATAACGGCTCATCATAAATACCTGGCGGCATTGCTCGGGCAGGCTTTCTACAGCAACTTGTATTTGCTTAGCCAACTCTTTATCGTTATAGCACTTTTCTGTATCGTCTGCGTAAGTATCTAACAGATTATTCTTTTGTAAATAGTTTACATAAAGGTTTTCTACTTTTTGGTGCTTTAAATAATTCAGGCACCTGTTTTTAGTCATTTTATAGAGGTACGCGTCTATAGATGAAGTAATATTAAGCTGCTCCCGCTTCTCCCACAGTACAACAAACATCTCTCCGGTTATTTCTTCGGCGGCATCCATATCATTAACAAACCGGTTGGCAAAAAAGGTAAGCTTAGGATAATAGCATTTAAAAAGCCACTCGTAAACTTGTTTGTCGCCGCCAATTAATTTGGATAATATGACTTCGTTTTCTTCTGACATTTGTTGGTTTTTAAAGATACCCTGACTTTTTAAAAAACATTAACAAGTTAAAACAAATCCTTTATCTAAGCAAGTCTTATTAAAATAATTTTATCATACTGTTAATTTACATAGCAACTAATTAACAAATAGCCTAAAAACGGGTGTATTTAATAAAATGAAAATATCATTGGGGGTATTTGAATAATTAGTTGTCTTATGGTTATTAATGAAGGAACACGAAGATATAAAGACATTGCTGGTAAAGTATATTACCAGGCAAGCGAATAACGAGGAAGCTATTATTGTAAAAAACTGGGTAAATGCCCACCCGGAGAACGAACAATACTTTGCAGATGTATATGAGGCATGGCAAAATAGTTTGTTACTAAACAATAAGGTAGTTGACGCTACCAAGGCCTATAAAATATTTTTAAATAAAACAGGATACACGGTACCAGTACTTAAAAGTAATAAAAAATGGTTTGCCATTGCCACCGCCGCAATAGCATTAATAGTGTTATTTACAGCATTGTTTAAAAGCAACACCGTAAATACCCCCCACCTTAACCAACTGGCAGTAATGCAAGGTAAAATAAGCAAGGTTACATTAACGGATGGCACTGTTGTTTGGTTAAATTCGGGGTCGATACTTAAATACGGGACTGATTTCGGTAAAACCACACGTACTGTTTACCTGGAGGGCGAAGGTTTTTTTGACATTGCCCCGGGCAAAAAGGATGTTCCGTTTATAGTGCACACCAAAAATTACACCATCAGGGATATTGGCACCCGCTTTAACCTTAAAGCATACCCCAACGACCCTTTTTTTGAAACGTCGGTTGTAAGCGGCGAAGTATCTATTGAAGATAAAGCCCAAAAGGATAATGCTACCAACCGTATCTACATTAAACAAAAACAAACCCTGCGCATCTGGAAACGCAGTACTAATACAAATAGCCTGGGAGGTTTTAATAATACACCTGCAAACAGTTATAATGATATACAAATAACACAGTTTACACCCGATAAAGAGAATAAATACATTGGCTGGAAAGACAACATGCTGGTATTTGATAGTAATACCCTGCAAGATATATCAAGGGTATTGGAACGGCGGTATGATGTTAAAATAAACGTTAGCGATACGTTAGCACATGATATTAAATACTCGGGGAATTTCAAGAATGTAGAAAGTGTTTATAAGGTGTTAGATATTATAAAACAAAATACGCCTATCTCTTACTACAAATCAGGTAATGTTATAACGATAACCAGGAAAGACGACTAAACTAATAAACTAAAAAAACACTTAAAAAATTAATATGGGATAAAACTCGACAAAACCAAAAAACCCGGATTGCGCTAACAACCCGGGCGTATTTATGAATCAAATTAATAGCTAATACCCTAACGCTTGGGGAAGCATTGTATTAACTAATTAACTAACGCAAATTTATGATTAAATTTTACAGAAAAGCTGTGACTGCTTCTGCTGTCTGGCAAAAAACGCTCAAAATTATGAAGCTTGTAACTGTTTTACTCCTTACCGGGATAATGCAAATACATGCTGCGGTTTATTCTCAAACGGTATTTAATTTCAACGAGAATAATATATCTGTTAAACAAATGTTTAAACAGATCGAAAAAAATAGCACGTACAGCATTTTCTATCGTCTTGATCAGGTAAATCAGGATAAAAAGATCCAGGTTGTTGCAAAAAACGCCACTATTGACGACATCATGAAACTGGTGTTGCAAAACCAATCGCTCACTTACCAGATAATGGATAACGTGGTAATTGTAAAGCCTAACGGCGACAAAACCATAGCCGTGCTAAATGTTAGCGGTATAGTAACCGATACAAAGGGCCAGCCCCTACCGGGTGTAACGGTTAAGCTTAGAGGCAGTACATTAGGCGTAACTACCGATATTAACGGTAAATATAGCCTAACACTGCCAGACGGTACAGGCTCGCTTGAGTTTAGTTTCCTTGGTTTTGCTACACAGGCAATACCAGTAAATGGCCGCCAAACCATCAATGTGCAACTTGCCGAAGAATCAAAGGCATTAACCGAAGTAGTTGTGGTAGGTTATACTACCCAACGCAAAAAAGACCTTACAGGCGCCGTATCTGTAGTTGATGTAAAAAACCTGAACAAAACAGCATCATCATCGGTAAACTCACAGCTACAGGGGCAGGCATCCGGCGTAACCGTTATTGGATCGGGCCAACCGGGCGAGGAACCACAGGTACGTATCAGGGGTTTTAACACTTTTGGCAATAACACTCCTTTGTATGTTATTGATGGTATCCCAACACAGGATGCAAGTACTTTAAACCCAAATGATGTTGAAAACTTTCAGATCCTGAAAGATGCAAGTTCGGCATCTATATATGGTGCAAGGGCTGCAAATGGTGTAATTATCATCACTACTAAAAGGGGAAAAGGCAAAGTAAATATTCAGTACGATGCCTATTACGGTACTCAGGTGCCTAAGGGTGGCAACGTATGGCACACATTAAACCCGCAGGAAATGGCCAACCTGAAGCATTTAGCGCAAACAAACTCGGGCATTACCGATTTTACGGACGAGCAATACAACCCGGATGGCACTAAACCAAGCTATACCCTGCCAGATTATATCGTACCAGCTGGTACCAAAGCAGGCGATCCATCGGTTGATCCATCGCTATACTACGTTAATCCCTTTTATACTAACGGCGACGATTTCAACAGCTTTTATCGTATAACCAAGGCTAATAAAGCCGGCACAGACTGGTATCACGAGATTTTTAAAAGCGCGCCTATAACAAGCCACAACATATCTATAAGCGGTGGTAATGACCAGGGCAACTACCTGATATCTGCCAATTATTTTAACCAGCAGGGTACGCTGATAGAAACCTATCAGAAAAGATATACTTTACGTACAAACACAAATTTCAATATAAACAAACATGTTAGGGTGGGCGAAAACCTGGCATACTCAGTAACCAAAAACCCCAAAGTTGGCGGTAACGACCCGGATGGGGTTATCGCTATGGCTATCAGGCAGCAACCTATCATACCTGTGCATGATATTAAGGGAAACTATGCCGGCAGCTATGGTGACGGTATGGGCGATGCCAATAACCCTGTGGCAATACAGGAACGATCAAAGGTAAACGGTGATATTGGTTACCGCCTTTTTGGTAACGTATATGCCGAAGCTGATTTTTTAAACGATTTTAATTTCCGGAGTACTTTTGGTGGCGATATAAGCACAGGCAACTCGCATTACTTTAACTACCCTACTTACGAGAGTAAAGAGAATACCCAAACCAATGGTTATGGCGAGGACACCTACAACAACTGGAACTACACCTGGACTAACGCCTTAAGCTATCATAAAAAGTTAAACAAGCACGATATTAAGGTGGTTGTAGGTACAGAAGCTTTTGAAAGCTATGTTAGCAGTTTGGGTGCTACAAGGCAAAACTACTTTACGTTTGACCCTAACTACGTTAACTTAAACACAGGTTCGGCAAATGGCTCAAGTAACTATGGCGACCACAGCAGCTATACTATGTTTTCGGCATTTGCCCGGTTAGATTATACGTATAACGATAAATACCTGTTTAACGCTACTATCCGCCGCGATGGTTCATCACAGTTTTCAAAAGAACACCAGTATGGCTACTTCCCTGCATTTAGCGCGGGCTGGCGTTTATCACAAGAAAGCTTTTTAAAAGATGTACGATGGATATCTGACCTTAAAATACGCGGTGGCTGGGGTATTATGGGGAACCAGCTTAACCTTACACCAGATAATGCTTACAATACTTACGGCAGCAGTATTGGCCAGTCTTACTACCCAATTGGTGGTGGTACAGTTATACAACCAGGTTTTTACCAGCAGCATATAGGTAACCCCGATGCCAGATGGGAAAAAGACATTAACAGCAACATTGGTTTTGATGCCACATTTTTTGGCGACAAATTATCAATTACGGCAGATTACTATCGTAAAAACATTAAAGATTTGCTGTTTAACCAGGAACATTTAGGCACCGAAGGTAACGGTGTAGTACCTTATGTAAATGTTGCGCAAATGAAAACTGATGGTTTTGACATAGCGGTAACGGGTAATTTTAAAATAAATAATGATTTAAACTTTAACAGTACCCTGTCTGTTACCACATTCAATAACAAAATCACCAAAGTATCAAACAGCGCAACCTACTTCTACTCTGATATTGCCCGCCGTTTTGATGTAAACATGGTAAGGAATGAAGTAGGGCACTCTGTAGGCCAGTTCTATGGTTACCAAACAGCAGGTTTCTGGAATTCGCAGGATGAAATTGATGCTGCCAACGCAAAAGTGCAGGCCGCAACGGGCAACCCCGATGCCGTGTATCAAACAGATGTAAAACCGGGCCGTTTCCGTTATAAGGATGTTAACGGCGATGGTGTTATTAACGATGCCGACCGCACCTTTATAGGCAACCCTAACCCCAATTTTACTGCAGGGTTAAACTTAGGGTTTACCTACAAACAGTTTGATTTTAACATGCTTTTATACGGATCATTTGGCGGTAAAATATGGAACAACGTTAAATACTGGAGAGATTTTTATTCATCATTTGAAACTGCAAAAAGCTACACCGCTTTATATGATTCATGGACACCCGAAAATCATAATGCTAAAGCACCTATACAGGAGTTAGATGCATCGGTAAGCAGCGGCTCTACACCTAACTCGTACTTTGTTGAAAACGGCACTTACGTACGTGCCCGCAACGCCCAGATAGGCTACACGTTTAACACGTCGAAAAAATCGGGGATTCAAAAATTAAGGGTATATGTATCAGCAACCAACCTGTTTACACTTACAGGCTACAGCGGAACCGACCCCGAGCTTAACGGAGGTGTGTTAAACTTTGGTATTGATGAAGGTACCTATGCAAGCCCGCGTACATTTTTGATAGGCGTAAATTTTTCATTGTAACAGTTGATAATTGTAAAAGATTAAAAGATGAAAACAAAAATATTGATCATAATAACATTGATAAGTGCAATAGCGCTTAGTTCATGTAAAAAATATTTAGAGAAGCCATTAACCGGGGGGCTGCAAAGCCCGGATCTGGCAACCAGAGAAGGAGTTAACCAACTGCTAATAGGCGCATATGCCGCACTTGATGGCCAGCAAGGCGGCGACGCTGCTATTGGCGGCGGCGGCGCGTGGGAAGCATCGCCCGATAATTGGATCTATGGCGGTGTTGCAGGTGGCGATGCAAATAAAGGCAGCGATCCCGGCGATCAAACACCTATAGAGTTGATACAAAAATTTACTACAGACGCTACCAATGGTTTTTTTAACAGTAAATGGAAAGCGGATTACGAAGGTATCTCGCGTACCAACATGTTAATAAGAACCATACCCAAAGTAGCCAAACTCACTGATGACGAAAGAAACAACCTTTTAGGCCAGGCCAGATTTTTACGCGCACATTATTATTTCGACTTAAAAAAGATGTTTAATAACGTGCCTTATATTGATGAGAACACAACCGACTTTAACCAGCCAAATAACACGGATATATGGCCTAAAATTGAAGCCGATTTTAAGTTTGCTTATGAAAACATGGAAGGCGAGCAAGAAGATGCTGGCCGCGCCAACAAATGGGCTGCAGGTACCTACCTGGCAAAGACCTATCTTTATGAGCATAAGTTTCCGGAAGCGCGCGATCTTTTCGAAACCGTAATAAGCGAAGGTACAACTGCAAGCGGTGCTAAATACGCCTTAAACGACAAGTTTGAAGATAATTTCAGGGCTGCAACCAACAACAGCGCCGAATCTGTTTTTGCCGTACAGGCTGCTGCCAACGCCGACCCGAATGGCCCATCGAACGCCAATAACGGCGATATGCTGAACTTCCCTTATGGCACGGGCAGTCCATTTGGCTGCTGCGGTTTTTACCAACCGTCAATCGACCTGGTAAACCATTTCCGTACCGACCCTACCGGCCTGCCTTATCTGGATACCTATAATGATCATCCTATCAAAAACGATATGGACATTACGTCTGTACAACCTTTTACACCAGATGCAGGTACAATTGACCCGCGTTTAGACTGGACCGCCGGTCGCCGTGGTATCCCATACCTTGATTGGGGTAACCATCCGGGTAACGATTGGGTTAGAAACCAGGATTACGCGGGCCCCTACTCGCCCATTAAAATGGTATTCGGTAACGCGGTGCAAGATAGTGAGGGCGATATGCTTTCATGGGCACCGGGTTCGGGTATAAACAATAATATTATCCGATTTTCTGATGTTCTATTGATGGCGGCAGAGGCACAAGCACAAACCGGCGGTTTATCCAGGGCTTTAGAACTGGTTAATATGGTGAGAGACCGGGCATCACACCCAGAAGGTTTTGTGTACCAATACAAAAATCCGGCTAAACCAACCGCAGGCTTTTCAACAACCCCTGCAGCCAATTACAAGATCAGCACATATCCAAATGGCTATTTTAGCAGTAAAGAACTGGCCTTAAAAGCTATTTACTATGAACGCAAAATAGAACTGGCTTTAGAAGGGCACCGGTTTTTTGACCTAGTTAGATGGGGTATAGCTGCACAGGAATTAAATGCTTACTTCACTTACCAGGGCCAGTTTACCCAGGATGTAAGAGGCGGGCATTTTACCACCGGCAAAAATGAATATTACCCTATACCGCAAAGGCAAATTGATTTGAGCGGCGCATCAGGTAAATCTGCTTTAAAACAAAATACCGGTTATTAATAACCACATTATTCTTTATTTAAATAAACAGGCAGTTTTAGAAGGACTGCCTGTTTATTTATTGATTAAATCGCTATAGCAACGCTAAATGTGCATTTGCACTCCTACCCTAATGCAGCAAACCAAGCAGGTCTGCTTTTGAAAGCGATTGCAGGAAAGAAGTATCTGTTTTAATAAGGTCTTTAACAAGTTGCTGTTTAGACTCCTGCATCTCCATTATTTTCTCCTCAACCGTGTTTGGACATATCAGCCTAACGGCTACCACGTTATTATGTTGGCCAATACGGTGCGACCGGTCTATCGCCTGGTTTTCTACGGCGGGGTTCCACCATGGGTCTACCAGGTAAACATAATCTGCTTCGGTTAAGTTAAGGCCAACACCCCCGGCTTTTAGGCTGATGAGGAATACGCGTATTTCGGGGTTGTTTTGAAAATTGTTTACCGTAGCCTCCCGGTTTCGGCTGCTGCCGGTTAACCAACTGAACTGGATACCACGCGCAACCAGTTCCTTCCTGATGAGTTCCAGCATCGTTACAAATTGCGAAAACACCAGTATCTTATGCCCCGGCGATTTACTTTCTATCTGTTCCATCAGCATCGCAATCTTAGCCGATTCATCGCCCGGTGGTTTTTCACCGGTAAGTAACATGGGCGAATCGCAGATCTGACGCAGGCGGGTAAGGCCTTTTAATACGTTCATGGGGCTGCGTTTCAGCACATCGTCGGTAGTGGCAGAGATATATTCTCTAAACTCCTTTTCGTAAGCATCATAAATGCCACGCTGCTGTGGCTGCAGTTCGCAATACAACACCATTTCGGTTTTTTCGGGTAGTTCTTCGGCTACCTGTTGCTTGGTACGCCTTAAAACAAAAGGCTTAATTTTAGCCTGGAGTTCGGCAGCGCGTTTGTTGCTTTTAAACTTATCAATCGGCACTGCATAAATGTCCTTGAAGTATTGTTTGGTGCCTAACAAGCCCGGGCAAGCAAATGAAAGCTGACCATAGAGATCAAATGTATTATTTTCAATCGGCGTGCCCGTAATGGCAATACGGTTACGCGCTTTCAACAAGCGTACGGCTTTGTACCGCTGCGAATCGGGGTTTTTAATAGCCTGCGATTCATCCAAAAAGATATAATTAAAACGATAGCCCTTTAAAAAGTTCACATCGGTTAACATGGTACCGTAGGAAGTTAGTATCACTTCGAACGTATCAAACTCATCCGTGTTCCTGATCCGGTCGGCACCGTAAATGGTGTGGATGCGGATAGATGGTGCAAATTTCTTCAACTCCATTTGCCAGTTGAATATTAAGGAAGTAGGCACAACCAGCAAGTTGGTGTTATGCTTTACCTTTTCTCTTTGCGATAATATAAAGGCAATGATCTGCAACGTTTTACCAAGCCCCATATCGTCTGCCAAACAACCGCCAAAATTCAGGTCATCTAAAAAGTTGAGCCAGTTTAGGCCTTGGTGCTGGTAAGGACGCAATGCCCCTTTAAAATCCGGCGATATGGTTACTTCCTTCAACGATTCAAAGTCCATCACTTTTAGCTGCAGGTTCTGGATGTCGGTTTTTACTTCTTCATCCAGCATGGCATCGTCAAAAAGCTCAGTTACGGTCTGGAAGTTTGTTTTGGGGATTAGCAGAATATCATCCACTATCTCGCCCGAGTTAAAGTATTCGGCAAATTTCTCTATCCACTCGGCGGGTAAAATGCCCATGGTGCCGTCGTCAAGCTGCACATATTTGCTTTTGTTGCGTACGGCTTTATTTACCTGTTTTAAAGCGGCACGCTTACGGCCAAAGCGCACGTTAACCTCGGTGTTAAACCAGTTGATGCCGCTTAACACCCTGATGGTGATATTCACCTTGTTTGGGTTAAGCTTATTGCCCTCTAATTCGTTAAAGCCTAAAACGGTGATATCATTCGCTTTCCAATCCTCAAAAACATTCAGGAACCAGTTTTCCTGTAAAAAGTATCTTTTGTGCAGGTAAAAGTAAGGCAGGTCGTCGCCTTCCAACTGCTCCGGGAACCAGGGGTGTTGTTTAATGAGCAAGGCGATAAACGCCAGTTCGGCTCCATCGTTTCGTTCAACCAAAAACTCTTTTCCCCTGGCATCTTTTCCGTAGATCATGCGCTTGCTACGTACCGGGATTTCCGCTTCGCCATAACGCATTACAGGCAACAGCATTACATGACTGCCAAAATCCGACAGGTAGATGATCTGCTCGGTTTGTTTTACAAAACCCTGCTGCTGTAACTGAACAGGCGTAGCGGGTTTTACATGTTTATAAGCGACAAGTATATTATCCTCAAGTTTCGATAAAAACTCAGCCTTGAACTCCGCGAATTTAGATTGATGAACTAACAAGTTATCGGGCCGTTTCTTTAATAAATCTATCAACGCCAACACCTGCAGGTTATCTACCAGGTAAAGCGTATCATGCAGTAATATAAAGTAATTGAACCGCAGGTCGAGGTCTTTAAGCGAATAATCTGTTTTACCAACTCTTACCGAACCTGCTACCTCAAAAAACTGGCCTTTAGTATCTACTGTTAACTTCACATCGTGCGGTAACAGGGCCACCATAACAGGTACTACCGATATAGCCGTGATATTTTCTGATAACGCACCATCGTGATAATAAAAAGGATAGCCGGGCGTGTTTTTAACAATGGCCCGCAAGGCTTTGATATCTGCTTCGGTCCGTTTGGAGTTGAGATGATTTTGAAATTTATTGATGCCCGTATAAAACTTCAACCGGTTATTATCTTCGGTTTCCCAGATCAGGTCTAAAGGGTTTACCGGCGCCATCGGGTTCTTGATCTTGCCCTCTTTAGTGGTTTGTGCTGAGTACAATTCAATAAACAGGTACTGGTAATACTTATGCTGTTTAATAACCACGCAAACCGTTTGCTCATCATCCTTAACACAATGATTATCAGCAGGTATAATTAAGTCACTTAAACCAGATAAACTTTCTTTGGTTACAGCCATTAATGAGGCGCTAACCGGACTAACGCTTATGAGTTTGTGCTGATAACCCAGCTTGAAATAGTGATCAAGGTCGGGTTCGTTTTCCAGCCCGTAATCATAAGCGGAGCGTTTCAGTTTTTCGTGCCGAAGCTTGTTGTTAAAGAAAATGCCCAGCTCATCCCGGCGGGTAATGGCGCCCAGTACCAAAGCCTGGTGCTCGCAAAGCTTACCTTGCGCTGCATCGCAGTTGCAGGTGAGCAATAAACCATCCGCATGCTGCACAACACCCACCGGCGGGAAAGTTCCGTTGGCTTGGTTGATGAATACACCTTCATTAACCTCAATATGTTTTGGGGTGATATCCTTGTACTGGCCGGCATCAGGGTAAGCACCCGAAGCAGCTTTTTTAGCAATAACCACCTCGGTGATATTTTGGAAAGGGATGTCCCTCAAAATAAAAACATGGTCGGTTATATGATTATCCTGTACGTCGCTCACTTGAATTTGCTATTGCCGAAGGCGCTAAATATCCAAAGAATAAAGGATAAAGTTTAATTAACTTATAAACACATCATGGGCTAATTGATATACTCCCAGGCGCTTTGGTAACCACCAATCTGTTCGGCATAACTCATCATATCCGTATAAAACGGCAAGCGGGTTATAGTTGCGCTATCGCCAATGATCACCAGTTTTTTACGCGCCCGGGTCATGGCCACATTCATCCTGCGGATATCTGCCAGGAAACCGATCACCCCATCGGGGTTGCTGCGCGTCATGCTAATGTACACCACGTCCCGCTCCTGCCCCTGGAAACTATCGATGGTATTGATAGAGATTTGAGCAGCATGAGGCAATAAGGCGGATGCCTCAAACAACTCCTTCAAAACCCTTATCTGGCTTTTGTAAGGCGATATCATAGCAACAGAGGGGAAAGGCAAATCTTTGGCCTCAATAGTATCTGCCAGTTGCTGCAAATGCTTTAACAGGAATACCGCTTCTTCGGGGTTTACAGAACTTGTACCATCCGGCTTTTCGTCAAAGCCACAGCCTGCGGTATCTACAAAGCTCATTGGCACATCACCCTCAAAAAGCAAGTGTTTTGCAACCGAGCTGTTTGCCATTAAACGGTTACCATAAAACTCTTTTGAAGAGAAGCCCATAATTGCTTCGTTCATGCGGTATTGCTCTTCCAGCAGTGTAACAGCATTGGGGTGCAGCACGGCGCATTTTTCTAAAAGCGTAGTGCTTAAACCTTCATTAGCTACCTTAACCGATTTGATAGTTGGCGGCAATTGGAAATGATCGCCCGCCATAACAAGCTTCTGCGCCTTTAATATCGGGATCCAGCAGGCCGGTTCAAGCGCCTGGCCGGCTTCGTCAATCACAACGGTATTAAACTTTACATCGCGTACGGTGTAATGGTTGCTGCCCACCAACGTGGCGGTGATCACCTGCGCTTTAGATATCAGGTCATCAATAATAAACTGCTCTATCTTACCCACATCTTTTATCATGCGGTGTGCTTCATCAAACAGGGCCTTGCGCTGGTCGCGTTCGGCTTTGCCAAAGCTGCGCTTGTATTTGTGCGCCATATCCTTATACCCTGCCGCCTGTTTTTTAAGCTGTTTAATATCTTTAGTATAAGCATGCGCTGCCATTTTGCTATCCAGCGTAAGCGCCATCAGTTTTTCTGATACCTTTGATGGGTTACCAACCCGAAGCACATTTAAGCCTTCGTTTGCCAGCTTTTCGCTCAGCAGGTCAACCGCGGTATTACTTGGCGCTACAACCAGTATCTGTTTGCCATCCTGCTTTATCAGGCGTTTAATAGCCTGCACAATGGTGGTGGTTTTACCAGTACCCGGCGGGCCATGTATAATAGCCACATCCTGCGCAGCCAATACTTTTTGAGCTGCTGAATATTGGGATGAGTTTAACCCATCTATGGGGGCCTCATATATTTCGTTAAAAGATGGTTCGCTATGCCCGGTTAAAACCCTGATCAGTTTGCCCTCGGGTTTATCTATCAATACCGACGCCTGTTTAAGCGCGTTCTGCATCTCATCGTAGCTGTTATTATCAAAAAGCAATTCAATACCCAGTTTGCCGTTGCGTGTCCAGTCTGGCAGTTCATCGGTAAACAGGGTAATTTTAAGCCTGTCGCCACCGGCATAGGCAATGGTTCCTTCCACACGGTCGGTACCGGCATCGTGGTTAGAGAACAGCACCGCCGGTGCGCCAAACTTAAACTGGTGTGCTATATCTTTATTGGTGGTACGCTCCACCTCTACCGTCAGGTAATCGCCGCGGCTGGGTTCCGACCCACGGATAGCGATGGGGTACCAGGTGATACCTGCCGAGCGCCTGTCAGTAACTGATGTTGTTTGTGTGAGTTTTAAGTACGATTCCCGGTCTTCGTCGCGTTCTGTTTTAAGCAGCGAGAGTAGGTTTTTAAAATAGTCCATTGCTGCAAAGGTAAAGCAAATAGGCCGTTATGGCGATATGTTCATACGTTATAACCAATAATGGCTATATTCATGATGACGACGTCGCCCTTAGAAATTTTGTCATTCAATTCTCATTAATGTAATCGTTTAAAATGTTTAGAAAGGCAAATCGTCCTTATCTATAAACAACACGAATATTATCTCATGGCAAAACGACTTCCATTTATACTGATCCTTTGGTTACTCACTGATATTTACTTTTTCCAGGCTGTTGAAACCCTCACAACGAATGCTTTTATTCACGGGGCTTATCGCTTCATTGACATTATTCTCATTGGCGGAATGATTGCTATTTTATTTGTACGACGCAACGGAAAAACCGCTCAAAACCTGATCACAGCATTAATGGCATTTATGCTGCTAACCTTTGTGCCCAGGCTATTCTCCTTACCTGTATTAATTATTGAAGATATTACCCGCCTTTTCAGGGGCTTTCCGCAACGTTCAATTTGGGTAAGTAAACTGACTATTGCCCTTGCTGCCGTTATATTTTCGGTGGTTTTATTCGGCATTACCCGTGGCCGGCACTTTTACCGTGTACGGCGCGAGACCTTGAATTTTCCTGACCTGCCGGAAGCTTTCGACGGGTTTACCATTACCCAGCTCTCGGATATCCATTCAGGCAGTTTTAGCAGTGATAGCGGTGTGCAAAAGGGCCTCGACCTGGTAAATGCACAGGCCAGTGATCTTGTGTTGTTTACGGGAGACCTGGTGAATAACAAAGCATCAGAAATGGACCGCTGGATCCCGGCGTTCGCCAAACTAAAGGCCGCTTATGGCAAATTCTCTGTATTGGGCAACCATGATTATGGCGACTACGTACGCTGGGAAACCGATACCGAAAAACAGGATAACCTTGTCCGTTTAAAGCAGGTACATGGCGATATAGGTTTCAAACTACTGCTTAACCAATCCATCAGCATAAAAAAAGGCGAACAGGCCATCAGCCTGATCGGTGTTGAGAACTGGGGCAAAGGCGGTTTTCACAAATACGGCGATCTTGAAAAGGCTGCAGCCGGGCTGCCTGCAAGCAGCTTTAACATCCTCATGTCGCACGATCCCTCCCACTGGGATGCGGTAACCCTGGGCCATCACCAGCATATCCACTTAACACTTGCAGGCCACACCCATGGTATGCAGTTCGGTATCGAATTATTTGGCTTTAAATGGAGCCCTATCAAATATGTATACAAGCAATGGGCGGGGCTTTATGAGCAAGCCGGGAAATACCTTTATGTGAACCGCGGATTTGGGTTCCTGGGGCTAAAGGGCCGTATAGGCATGTGGCCAGAAATAGCGGTGATAACCCTTAAACGCATGCCTGGATAAATATTGTGCATATACCTGTGCAACCTAAAGCAAAAAAGCCTGTAAATTGCATCATTTACAGGCTTTTGTTGTTATTTATCATTACGCCTGGCGGAGTAAGTTATATCTGCTTAACAGCATCTTTAATTGCGGCCATTTCTTTAAGCAAACAAGGGCTTTAATTATTAAACAGCCACGCAGCCAATTTAAAATTGTAATTAAAATAACCCTCTGACGGGGCATTTTTTGCATTATATACAAATAACGGTACATGAGCTTCATATGCCGAACCATGGCTGCGGTAATTATCCGGTAGTTTTTCATATGCCCCACTTGCTAAATAACCAAATACAGTCTCTTTATCGCCAAGCACCATCAGGTCGCCAATTCTGTTAGGCATTAAATGGTATTTTTGTGCCGCTTCCGTTCTTGTTAAAACGCCATCCACCCCTTTTAGCTTTAATAGCTGTTGACGGACTTTATCAATGTCGGCACTACTTTTCAGGTAAACATAGGCAGCCCCGCCAAGCCCCCTGTGGTGAGCCATATACCTGTCCTTTTCAGGGCTGATCACAACCTTTACCGGCACCTGTTTTTCTGCAAGCGCCTTTTCCAAATCCCAGGCCTGCGATTTGTGATTAAGGTCGTGATCTGCAGTGATCAGTATCGCAGCATCAGGGGCTGTTTGATGCAGTGTTTGGATGTAATGGTCAATATTTGACAAAAACACCTTTACGCTATCACTTTCCGGCGGCCACATATGCATGGGGTAATCTGTGGTATGTATGTACATCAGCTTCACGCTTGTATCCTGTTTTAACAGGGTATTGGCGGCTTCCATTATTTGATAACTCACCTCCCGGGTGTAAACCCCTGAGAATTTTATACTCGGATCGTTCCATTTAACATCATGGGTAACCAGGCACTCGGGGCATAAGGTATAGTCAGCATATTTTCCTAAAACGTCTATTGTTTTCTTTTTTACGGAAAGGAGTGCTGTTTTTATGCCTTGTGCATGTGCTTTTTGAAACAAAGATGGTTTTAATAAAATGGATGGATCTTCAATGTAAACTTCTTTTTGCTGCTTTTCATCAAAATAAACATTCCCTGTTATACCGTTTTCATCGGGCGTTGTACCCGTGGCTATCGACATATTATTTACATTGGTAACCGCAGGCATAATAGAGGGTACAACTTTATATATGCCCTCCTTTTCCATCTTGTTAAGAAAGGGCATCGATGCCTGGCGATAATATTTTTCACCAAAACCATCTATCATAATTACAATAACCCGCGGCCTGGTTAAATTAACCTGGGCATGCACTTTACCTGTAAAAGCAAGCGTAAAAAGGGCGCAACTAACTGTACAGAAAAAAAATCTTTTTTTCATAAAAATCCCCGGTTTGATGTTAGCTTATCAATGGCAATACTTCCATCAGGTCATTAATTATTTTATCCGGCCCGGCGGTTTGCAACTGATCTGCAGTGTGGGCACCGGTGGTTATACCTATGCTTAACCCACACCCTGCATTACGGCCTTCTTCAATATCAATTGCCGAATCGCCAACTTTAACAACCTGGCTTGCATCTGTCAGGCTAAAACGCTCCATTGCAAAAAATATCATATCGGGCTCGGGGCGGTTACGGCCTACATCTGTAGCTGTTACCAGGCCGTCAAAATCTTCCCCTTCTTTCCAGCCAAGTTTATCAACTATGGATTGAGCGGTTGTACGGTCGTACCCGGTATTTAAAACGCTGAGGATATTGCGCTTTTTTAGTTCGGCAAAAAGTTCAGCGGCATTTTTTTGAGGTAATATTTCTTCACGATTATACGCTTCTGTTAACTGCTCAAAAAAGTTCTTATAAATTTTATCAGTAAGTTCTTCATCCTGTATAGCTGCATAAACCGATAGAATTGACCTGATAGCCTGCTTCTTTTCTTTACCGGCGCCTTGTTCCAGCACCTGGTCAAGCGTAAAATCAAATCCTGCTTCGTTAATGGCTATACGCAGCGTTTTGTAAACCACATTGTTTTCATTCACTGTTGTTCCGGCCATATCAAAAACGACCATTTTAATGTTATTCTTCATTTCTTATACTTTGTTTATTTATGATATCGTAATTCCCACACGTACCGGCTTTTTATCGCTGGCGTAAGTAAATGCTCTTTCCACCTCACTAAGGCTGTATTCCCTTTCAACAAGTGTTTCAAAAGGATATTTTTCATAATTGTTCTCGATGAATGAAACCGCGTTCACAAAATCTTCATAATTATAATTATGCAACCCCTTGATCTGCAACACCCGGCGGACTAATTTTTCGGCATTTACTTTTACCGGCTGGGCAGGGAATACCGCCCCTATCCAGATAGCGCTACCGCCGATAGCCAACGAGTCTAATCCCGTTTGCATAGCGTCCGGGTACCCGGTCATATCAAATACAATATCTGCCTCGGGCCATGGCCATTGTTCACCATCAGCAACCGACTGATACGTTTCGTCTGCCCCAAAATCCTTCCCCCAAACCAATCGCGAAATATCTTTATCAATCAACCCAATAAAAGCGGCGCCAGCCTCCCGGCACATAGATACGCACGAAATTCCAAGCAAGCCGGCACCAAATACCAGAACGCGCTTTCCCGCTACGCTCCCGGCAACCCTAAGCGCACCAACAACAGTGGCATGGGCGCAGCTTATGGTGGCTGCAACTTTCAATGGCATTTGATGCGATATTTTGATAAAGGCGGTATTTTCGCGTATTACGCAATAGTCGGCAAGGCCTCCGTTAAAAGTATCATCAGCAGTTGCCAAAGCGTGGCCGTATTTAAACAGCCCCTCACTTTTTTGTGGGATATCTTTACGGGGGGCCTCTACCCCTTCCGGTACTGAAAAGATTGACCATACAATACGGTCGCCAATGGTAACCGGGTTACCCTTGTAATCCTTTATCTCCCGATCAGGGTTAAACCATAATACTTCACCAACAATTTCGTGGCCTAAAACTACTTGCTCGGGCTCGCTGCGGTGGCCGCAATATGTATGAATATCGCTGCCACAAAGTGTAGTGTAAAGGTTTTTTACGATCAGTTGGTTGTTACCAATAGTGGGCAATTCCTGCCGTACTGATACAAATGGCTTGCCGGGGCCTTTAAACAATATAGCCCTGCCTGCCGGCAATGTGGGTTGTAGTTTGCTCATTATTTTTTAGTTTATATTTAAAATACCAATAGGTGAAAATGATAAGCACGATGCCCAATATGCCAAGGAACAGGCACATTTTTAAAAAGATAGTAAGCAGAGGCGCTGTTGGTGGTGCTAAATATCTTAATAACATCAAGGCAATGTAACCGGTGTAACCAACCGAATCTGCAATGTACATCAGGAAACTAACCGTTGCTTTACCACGGGTAATGGCTATGAGCCGCTCAAAGATGATAGCATGTACTGCTACATAGGGCAGATAAACACCCAAGCCTATTAAAATCATGAGCGTAAACTTTTCCATACCCAGGTTAAAACCCGTAAATGCTAAAAGCAAAATAGCAAGGCCAACAAAGCTGATGTATAATGAAAAATCAAAAGCTGCCTGATGATTTTTAACAAAGGCTGCAAAACCTACAATGGCCAATACGCTTAACGATACCAGTAATTCGGACTGTGTGAAAAGTTGCGGCGTTTGTTTATAACCCAGCCCGGCCCATATTTCTACGGCAAAATCGGCCCTGACGCTGCGAAGCAGTGTGGCCAAAAGATAAACAAACACAATACCCAGGATACCCGGAGCGTATTTTTTAAAAAAGATGACCCGGTCTTTCCCGGTCATGGGCTCCCGCGCAGAGCGGCTGGCTACATCATTTACAGAAGGTGCAGGCACACAGGCCAGCATGGTTATAAACAGCAACGTTGGGCCCGCAAAAATAAGTCCGGCCAAAACAGGCATCCATTGTTCGGTAACGCCCCAGCCTAATAACATTACCCCTACCGATTTGGAAACCCCGTCTGACACGATGAAGCTGGCGCATAAACCCGCTATTAAAAACTCCGTGTTCTTTCGCCCTTCTACAAAGCTAAGCACCAAACCAAATATGATACCTAATGGCAGGCCGTTAAGCAACAGGCAAATGGCATTCCATGGTTTGGGTATCAGGCCGAATAAGAACAACATTACTTCGGCAAACATAATGAGGCCTAAAATTGCGCCTATGCGTTTAACCGGTTTTATCTCCGAAACTATTTTAATGCCTATCCATTTAGCCAGTACATAACCTATAGTTTGCGAAATAATCAGCATCGTTTTATAATCTAAACCCAAAAACGACACCCCGCTATAAGTTGCTGCCGTATATGGTTTCCGAAAGCCGTACATGCAGAAATAAGTACCAAAAGCGGCCACAAGCGCCCACGCAGGGTTTGAAAAGAGGCGTTGCAAGCGTGTTGATCTGCTGGTAAAATGCATGTTGTTATGATGTGTTAAATACAATTCTATTGTTTAGTAAAACTAAACAATGTTTACAAATACTATCGCTCATTTATATTAAGGTTTTGTTAATTTTTACTCCGTGCAAATACAAAATATTAAGATAGTATAATGCGTATCAATCCTTTATGAATATGGCATTGGGTATGTTTGCCAGTATGACCTATGATAACAATGATCTGCTATCTCGTGTAAACGGCATCTTTCATATAAGTGAACATCCGCGTATTCAGGAATTTAGGCCACGGCCGTCGCCTTCTTATTATCCGCAAATTAACGGTGATGTTGTTTTTGGGATAAAGGGTGATTTGCTGCATAATTATTTGTTACCACGTAACTGCCCGCGTGTAAGCTGGTATGAGGGCCCGGATACAACGGACGAGGATAAATCGCGCTTCGTAAACTCATCTCTTGCCAAATACGTTATTGCGGTAGAAAATGAGTGGTATTGGCAAATAAAAAATACCACTTTGTATTGTTATGAATTTACCCCTGATAATTTTGAACTGCTGGATGCCTGTGCCGGTTATTATGTAAGCTATCAAAATGAAAAACCAATAAGTACGGCCACGATAGATGATATTTTAAGCGAACTGCTTTCCCGCAATATCGAATTTCGTTTTCTGCCATCTTTAACTAAGATGGCAGAAAATATTAGCCGGTCATCGCTTAATTTTTCACTCATCCGGATGCGTAACGCCAGGTAATAGCTTTAGCTTTTAGCCTAACGAGAAACCTAATTGATGCATATAACACAAGGCTAACCTTAACTAAACATGCTGCTAATGCCGGGCATATATATTAGTTAAAAATTTAAAATGAAAATTGTAAAAGCCTTATTACCATTACTATTGCTAAATGCTGGCCTTACCCATGGGCAGGATCTTAAACTTCCTTCAAAAGAACCCGAAGTGCTTAAAACCAAATATCAGTTAGATTATTGGGGTAAACTGGAACTTTCCGGGATTGTTAGAAGCCGGTCGGACAAGAATGTTTTTTGGATACATAACGATTCGGGCGACCAGCCGCGGGTTTTTGCTATTGACAGCTTAGGTAAGTTCTACCAATCAGCCCGCTATCGCAACTATGAGGGTATTACTATAGCCGGCGCAACCAATGTAGACTGGGAAGATATTACCATGGATAACAAGGGTAACCTGGTTATAGCTGATGCGGGCAATAACTATAACGACCGCAAAGATCTTGTGCTTTATGTGGTGCCCGAGCCTTCGCCGATAGCCAGCAACACAACGTTTTTAAAGAAACTATTTTTCAGGTACCCCGATCAGAAAAGCTTTACCGCCAAAGCCGATTTTAACTACGACTGCGAGGCTGTATTTTTTGCCGATGGCCGCTTTCATATGTTATCAAAAGACCGGATGGATACCTTTACGCGGCTTTACCGCATGGATACTGAAAAAACCGATGAGGTTAATACACTAACCTTACTTGATAAGTTTAACATTGGTGGCAAAGTTACTGCAGCCGATGCCTCTGAAGATGGCAACAAATTAGTTGTAATTACTTATAAATCTATCTGGTTATTTGAGCGTACCGGCCCGTCATCCAGCTATTTTAGCGGTAACATTTGGTGGCTGCCTGTAAAAGCACCGCAAATAGAGTCGGTTTGTTTTAAGGATGATAAAACACTTTGGCTATTGGATGAGGATACAGCGGCTTTGTATGAATTGCCAATAAACAAGCTGATTAAAGTAAAGTAGATACTTTTTAACAAGAAAGCCGCTAAATTTTTCAGCGGCTTTCTTGTTAAACTTTCCTAAATGATTAAATGTTTACCTGGTAAGCTTGGTTTCGTAAATCACAGATCCGGATTGATTGATTGCCTTAACGCTAATGTTTTGTGAATTAACGGAAAAATACATAAACCCGTGTTCTGACGCCTGGAAACGGGCGTATGGTATACCGGCTGTTACCGGTGTAAGTTCTGAACCCGCGCCCGATATAAACTGATGCGTAAAGCCCTCGGGTTTTAAATGCTGTAAAGAGTGGTCATGGCCGGATAAATATAGATCTACCTTGTACTTATTAAATACATCAGTAAGCATTTTCCTGGCCGTTAAGGTATCATAATTTTTTATGCGCGGGCCTACCGTGTAACACGGGTGATGCCCAACAACTATCTTCCATTTAACATTCGCAGAAGCATTGGCCAGCGTTTTATCCAGCCATTCCATCTGTGTGGTTACATAATCCTTTTTATCCTCAAAAAGCATTGGGTCTGTATCAATCATCACAAAAAGCACCTTGTTGCCACCCCTGCCTAAGTTTATCTCTTTAGCATAATAACGGGCGGGCATATTCCAGCGGCGGCTTATTTTGCTGTAACGTATCTGCGCATCCGGGTCAGTTAAATAATCGTGGTTTCCCAAAACAGGGTACCAATCGCATTGGAGTGAATGTGCGGTGTAAATATTTTCAAACGAAAAGTTCCATAAAGGGTCATGCTCGCTTACCACACCTTTAGGGTAAAAATTATCACCAACAGAAATAACAAAGTTATTGGGGTTTTCAGAAGCCCATTTCCCCATTTGTTTACCCACCTCCAGTTGGTCGTACTCACCATTTCGGCCCCAATCGCCAAGGGCCATAAAATGTAGGGAGTAATTGTCGGCCAGGATGGCACCGGGCGATAAATCGTCACTTTCCAGATGGGTAACCCCTGTTTCGGCCAAACTATCCAATGAGCCTAATAATGACACCCCTAAGGCCGAAAGGCCGGCATTCTTTACAAAATCTCTTCGTTTCATAATACTGTTATGTTACTTATTCCAGGTATTTACTTTTAAGCACTTCAAGTTGTTTATTATTTAACCCTAACTGCTTTTTTATAAAATTATCTACCGAGCCATATTGCTTAGTAATAGCAGCAAACGTAGCATCAAGATACTCCTTTTTGGCGCTTAACATTGACCGTGCCGTACCTTCATCTATATGCATCATACCCACCATGCCTTTAACCGAGCGTTCGGTATCTGCGTTGCGATAATAGTTCGTGGCCGTATAATCATTAACAATGGTATCATAAGAAACGCCAAGGCTATATAAGAAAATCGCGGCAGCAATACCTGTACGGTCTTTACCTGCGGTGCAATGAAACACCAGGCTCTGCCCATCCGGGATAGCAAGTAACTGCCCAAAAAAGGGTTTGTACCTATCTGCCAGGTATTTGGTATTACTGTAATAAGCTATCATAATAGAATCGCCGCTGTTTTTTGGTGCGGCGGCTATTTCCTTCATCCAGTTGCTTAGGCTATCGCTACCGGCAGGGCATAAAATATAATTGGTGCCCGGGTTAAGTTTATCAGGTGCCTGCTGCGACTCTTGCGTACCACGAAGGTCAACATCATAAGTGATATGCCTGTCTTTTAGCAGAGCAAGGTCGGTATCTGTTAATTTGCTGATATCGGCACTACGATAAACTTTTCCCCACCTAACCGTTTTACCGCTTTTCGTTTTGTAACCTCCAAGATCCCTGAAGTTAGCCGCTCCCTGTAAAACCAGGTGCCGTTTGGCGCTATCTGCTACCTGTGCGAAACCTTTTGTAGCAAATGCTGCTACAATTAATAATAAAAATGCTTTTTTCATACCGTATTAATTAAAAAACAGGGCTTGATCAAGCAAGCCCTGTTTACTATTGTTTAACTGATTTTACTTAACTAACCAGGTGTCTTTAAACACATCTTCGGCACCGCCAAACTGGCTTTGAACAGATGATTGGTAGTTTGCATTATTAGCGTTGATCTCATCTAAAGGATATAACCAACGGTGAGGAAGTTTACCGCCCGCTGTACCGATACCTACACCACCTTCGCTAAAAGCAGGCAAGCCTGTTCTGCGATGGTTCATGTATGCTTCCCAGCCGGAATTCATAAAGAAGGCAATATATTTTTGCTGCAATATTTGTGAAAGCGCTGTAGTGGGGTTACCCACATTATAAGCGATATTGGCTAAAAATGCGGCATTATCGGTAGTAACGGTACCTAAGGTTTTGCCACCAGCATCAGAAATTGTTACAGTAGAGTTTGAGGCTACATTTAAACCGAAGTTTGAAAACGATGCTGCAACACCTTTGTCATACCATGATTTTGCATCGGTGGCTGAGAGTGATGGAACCCAACCCCTGTTGATGGCTTCTGCAATGTTAAAGCACAGTTCGGGGTAACCTATAAAAATAAACGGCTCGGCAGTTGCACCTAAATTACTTTTAAAATAGCGTGCCCCGTTAAATGCAGAGTAACTACCGGCAGTATTTTGTAGCGTAGCTAAAGGTGTACCGGGATCAGCTCCAATATAGCTACTGAATGCAGTAACATCTGATGCTGATGATACAGGGCTGGCCATTAAATAAGTACGCGGGTCTTTTGTATTAGTGGTAATATCAAGCACCGCCTTACCAACATTCTGGAAGTTGTTATAAGAGTCGTTACCGGTTGCGAACGGAGGATATTGGTTAGAGGCTACAAATTTATAAACCATATTATCACCATTAGCGGTCATAATGGGATAAGTTGTTGCATTACCAATAATTGTTGCTACCTGAGTTTTGATATTTAAGTCGGCATTATCATCAGCTCTTTTGCTGAGGCTAATTAAGACCCTTAACCGGTAAGTGTTTATTAATTTTTGCCACTGCAGGTTTGTCAGCCCAAATATATCGCCGCTATCAAATATGGTGCCCGGTATACCGGCAACTGTTGCGTTCATAATGGTGTTGGCGTCATCCAATAACTGAAGCGAGTTCTTATAAACGTCTTTTTGTTTATCAAACACAGGAGTTGGATATTTTTGAGGATCACCGGCCTGCGACATTGGGATATCGCCTACGCGTTGCGAAAGCCATATAGCCGAATAAGCGCGGAAAAATTTAGCAACAGCAGCATATTTGCTATTAGCGCCAATCTGGGTTGTTGCCTGTATCTCTAACTGTACGGCGTATTTTAACATATCATAGCTGTTAGCGCTGTATGACCAGGTATCCTCATTTGTAGACCAGTATTTGGCATAATTAGATACCTGGAACTGGCTTGATTTATACGGAATATAATCAGTGTTGGCAAAAGGCATTTCCTCGCTTCTGATAAAAGTAGCCGTAAGGTGATTTAAGATCAACGAAACCGGAACGATAGAATTGGCGTTGCCCGCATTCGGGTTTTTATCAAGTTCCCCTTTCTGGCAGCTCGATACCGAGAATACCAGCAGGAAACACGCGGCGAATATTTTGAATGTTGTATTTTTCATGTGAATACTTTTTATTAGAAGCTTAAATTAATGTTAAAACCAAACCTGCGGAAGGTTGAGCTTTGCAAGGCGCTGCTTGACGCAGTTCCATTCGCTGTCCTGTCGGCCGAGTTATAACCTGAGGCATATTGGTCAATATCAAAGTCCTTACGTTTAGCAAAATACAGCAGGTTTCGGCCTACTAATGAGAATGTAGCTGCTTTGATACCGGCTCTTTGAAGGAATGTTTTGTTGAACGTGTAGCCAAGGGTAACCTCGCGTAGTTTAGCATATGACCTGCTCATCATAAACGACTCATCAATGGTTTTGACGGTACCGTTTAAGTAACCCTGAACAGTAATTGGGGTAACGTTAGGCGCAAACGTCAACTCATCAAGATTGGCTATTTCACCGTTTACATAACGAGGTGTACCGCTTACTATTTTAACACCCTGGCCATACTCGTTACCAATTAATGCCGGTGTTGGAGCCTGTGTGCCCGTTTTGGTTGAATTCCATTCTGCTAAACGTGCAGCGCCAATTACACCCTGTACGGTAGATATATCCGTACCGCCCTGGCGTGCAGAATAGTAGTTGTTATCATAAATTACACCACCTATGCGGCCATCAAACTGAAAACTAAAATTCCAGTTCTTGTATGAGAATTTGTTGTTGATGCCAAAAGAAAAATCGGGGTTTAAATGGCCCAGTAAGCCTAAGGTTTGGCTGTTGCTGCCTGTTGCTTTTAACAAATTACCTGTAGCATCATACACAATGTTACCGCTTTTGTCTCGCAGAAATTTCGTTCCATACACCTCATCAATACGATCGCCTACCTTAAAGTTATGGTTACCCAGTGGAAGTTCGCTTAAGCCTGGTACACCGATATCGGTAATGGTTTCCTTAAATGTAGAGTAGTTAACGTTTATATCCCATGAAAAACCATTAGGGTTCCTGATAGGCGCACCGTTTAAAGCTATCTCAAAACCCGCGCGTTTAGTTGTAATTGCGTTTAGGTTACGTGCTGTATAAGTGGTTGAAGGTGGTGTAACTACCGGGTATATTTGCGGCCCGTTATCTGTATCAAAATAAGTCGCATCCAGCCCAAGGCGATTATTCAGGAATTTAATATCTAAACCTGCTTCGTATGATATCCTCCTGTATGCTTTCAGGTTGGCATCGGCAAGCGTGTTTGAATAAACTACTGAAGGTGTATTATTGTAATAGCTAATTGAGCTAACTGTATTTTGGTTTGCATAGCTCGGGCCATCATATGAAGTGTATAATTCAGAACCATAACCTAACAGTGAGGAAGAGCCAATAGTATTACCTGTATTTTGCAGGTAAGCCGAACCAATACTGGCCTGTGTTAAACCACTTTTCACCATAGC
>Ga0247741_1000038_pt1 | contig 116290 bp, 117 predicted proteins | sample UWRJL213509R2_FD_180945 | JGI IMG/M metagenome (GOLD analysis project Ga0247741, IMG submission 180945) | Plant litter microbial communities from Arlington Agricultural Research Station in Wisconsin, United States - UWRJ-L213-509R-2 | ecosystem: Environmental > Terrestrial > Plant litter >...
ATTCGGAAACCATCCCGATGAATACGGTTATCAATAACGTTATTGTAAAGTCGGGCTCTGGTACGGCTATCCACAGGATAAGCAGCAATGTTAGGCTTACGGCATCAAACAACTATACGGGCAACGATATCAACGCCTTAAAACTCGCCAATTATACGGCAAGCGATTTTCACCTGCTGCCGTCGTCGCCGCTTATTAATGCGGGGGCAAATGTGCTGTTGTATGGTATAACGTTTGATTATTACGGCAAAACGCGCCCCTCGGGAATTACTTTTGACATTGGGGCGACCGAATATTAAGGCAATAGTTAATTATCTTGCACAAGAAATACTTTCCGATATCCTGATATGAAAACATGTTTACTTATTGTTGCCTTTGTATTTGTAAACGCTTTTGCATACAGCCAAAAAACCAGGCTGGATAAGGTGATCGATTCGTGCATTACCACCCGGAATTTTAATGGGGTTGTGCTGATAGCCAAAAACGGCAAGGTTGATTATCTGAAATATACCGGCCTGGCCAACAGGCATTACGATATCAAATTTTCGCCAAAAACCAGGTTCCAGATTTTTTCTATAACCAAAGCTTTTACCGCTGTTTTAATTATGCAACTATATGAAGCGGGTAAACTTAACCTTGATTCGACCATATCTACGTATTACCCCGAGTATAGAGGCGAAGCCGCCCATAAGGCTACCATCAGGAACCTGCTTACCTACAGCAGCGGCCGGGACCTGAAAGAAATGGACCTGAATTTTATTCATGAGGCTTATGATCAAAACCTGTGGCCGGTTGATTCTTTTATAAATCGCTATTGCTCCGAAAAATTGATCGACACCCCCGGTACAAAGTTTAATTACAGTAACGGCGACTATATTTTGCTGGGCAGGATAATTGAAAAGATATATAAGAAGCCGTTTGAGGATGTGCTTCGTGAAAAGATCATCAATCCGCTTAAACTGGCCAATACCAATTATTTACATCATCAGGATATTGTAGCTAATTTAAATGAAGGCTATCAGAATAAAGGGGAATATGTAGACTCATTAATTATGCCTACCCTGCATTATATGGATAATCATTTCTCGGCAGGGGCAATGTATTCTGACGCGCACGACCTGTTGACCTTTGACCAGGCAATTTTTAACCACACACTGCTTAAAAAGAGCACGGTAGACCTGATGCTGACAGCTTACCCAAAACTTGGCGATGTGGCATTTGGCTTTTGGGTATACCCGCTTAAAATTGGTAAAACAAATACCCTGTTTGCCGAGCGGCAGGGTGGAGGGTATGGCAATGAATCTAACTGGGTGCACCTGATAGACAAGGGGGTTACGCTTATTATTTTATCAAATACCGAAACGGTTAACCTTAATAAAATGCGTTTAGATGTTTTGGCTGCCTATTTGGATAATAAATAACAGGGTTGTTTTATGTTGCTGTAACGCAAATAAAACCTCTCAACACCGTGTTAAAAACTTTTTATCTACCCATTTCTACTTTTAAAAAGTATTTGTATATTTGCACCTCTTTTATAAGGAAGAAAAGTATACAATAGCAATGAAAAAAGATCTGCATCCATCAAATTATAGGTTAGTTGTTTTCAAAGACATGTCAAACGACTACTCTTTCATAACTAAATCATGTATCGAAAGCCGCGAAACCGTAAAATGGGAAGATGGCAACGAATATCCATTGATCAAATTAGAAATTTCACACACTTCACACCCGTTCTACACAGGTAAAATGAAGTTAGTTGATACAGCCGGACGTATAGACAAGTTCCGTACCCGTTACAACAGAAGCTAAGTGTTTTTTCAATAAAATATTTACAAGTTCCCCGCAAACCGGGGGACTTTTTTTATTTTTGGCCCATGGCAATCATCCTTTTTGACGATAACGCTCGTAATACCCTTCTGCCTTTAACATATACCCGCCCCGTTGCCGATCTGCGAATAGGTATCCTTACCATCGCCGAAAAATGGGCTAAATATTTAAACAGCGATTTTTCTTTTTTGACAGAAGCTTACCTGCAGGCTAAGTTCCCGCTAAGCATCCAGGATGATAATATTTTCATCAATGGCTGTGTTTGCCCGGATGAAGCTGTGGTTGAAGCGGTTAATAACCTGAAAAGTGGCGAAGCATTACGCTATAACGAGCTATTAATAGCTGTAAAGTTAAATGGTATTTACGCTGCAAACTTTGATCCGTTTGCAAAATACTCCGACGAAACAGCTTATACCAACGACCTTGTTGTTTTAGCGCACCCCGAGGATGTTTTTAGAAAGAACGATATCGAACTTCGGAAAGATTTTAAACTGCTTACCAACGGCCGCAAAAGCGCCAAACTAAGCAGCACCAATACCATTATAGGTACTGAGTTTTTCGCGGAAGAGGGCGCACAGGCCGAGTGCTGTAGCTTTAGCACCATCAATGGCCCCATATACTTAGCCGCCAATACCGAAGTTTGGGAAGGAACCAACATACGTGGCCCCTTTGCATTATGCGAGTACTCGCAGATAAAAATGGGAACCAAGATCTATGGCGCTACTACCATTGGCCCTTACTGCCGCATAGGCGGCGAGGTTAATAATGCCGTAGTTTGGGGCTACTCATCAAAAGGGCATGAAGGTTACCTGGGTAATGCCGTGGTTGGCGAGTGGTGCAACCTGGGTGCCGATACCAATAACTCAAACCTTAAGAACAACTACGGCGAGGTAAAGCTGTGGGATTACCCAAGCCAAAGCATGCGCAATACCGGCCTGCTGTTTTGCGGCCTTGTTATGGCCGATCATGCAAAATGTGGTATCAACACCATGTTTAATACCGGCACTGTGGTAGGAGTAAGCGCAAACGTTTTTGGTGGTGGATATCCGCCAAACTACATCCCCGATTTTTCGTGGGGCGGAGCAGATGGCTTTGTGGAGTACGGCTTTGATAAAATGATGGAAACCGCTGATAAAGCGATTGCCCGCCGCCCGCACCGTAAGTTTGATGATGCAGAGAAGGCCATCCTTACTGAGGTATATAAACTGACTAAACCTTTTAGGAAATAAGTCCATAGTGGATGGTTGATAGACCATAGCTATGCAAAAGATAAATAAACTTTAAACAATACTATGGACTATCGACTATCGTCCATGGACAAACTAAAACAGAAATGAGAAAAAAAATTGTAGCCGGAAACTGGAAAATGAACCTTGATTATAACGAGGGACTTGGTTTATTCTCGGAAGTGATAAACATGGTAAAAGACGAAGCAACCGGTAACCAGCAGGTAGTGGTTTGCAGCCCGTTTATTCATTTACACAGCCTGGCAGCTTTGGCTAAAGGTTACAGTAACGTATCGGTAGGCGCGCAAAATGCACACCAGGCCGAAAGCGGTGCTTACACAGGCGAGGTTTCTGCAAAGCAGGTAAAATCTACCGGTGCCGAATACGTTATTTTAGGCCACTCGGAACGCCGCCAGTACTTTGGCGAAAGCAACGAGCTTTTAGCTAAAAAAACCGATACAGCTTTAGCCAACGGTTTAAAACCTATCTTCTGTATTGGCGAAACTTTGCAGCAGCGCGAAGCTAACGAGCATTTTGATGTCATCAAAAGCCAACTGGTTGAGGGTGTATTTCATTTAGATGCTGACAAATTTAGCCAGATAGTATTGGCTTACGAGCCGGTTTGGGCTATTGGTACAGGTGTTACTGCAACATCAGACCAGGCACAGGAAATTCACGCTTTTATCCGCAAGGAACTGGCTGCAAAATACAGCCAGCAGGTTGCTGATGATACTACTATACTTTACGGCGGTAGCTGTAACCCTAAAAATGCCGGCGAGCTTTTCGCTTGTGCTGATATTGATGGCGGCCTTATCGGCGGTGCATCCCTAAAATCACGCGACTTTACCGATATTGTTAAAGCGTTCAATTAATTTTTAGAGGTTAGAGAATAGTAATTGGAGATTAGTTAACGCTGATCTCCAATTTCCATTTTATCTAACCTCTAATCTTCAACCTATAGTCCCTATCTCAAGATGAATTACTACGAATTACTCTTCACCACCATTACTACCGAAGATTACCAGCAGGACCTGCTGATAGGCGCTTTGGGCGAAATAGGTTTTGATACTTTTGAAGAGGTTGACCTGGGTTTTAAGGCCTATATCCCGGTGGATGATTTTAAGCAGGAATTACTGGATGGAACATTAGCCGCTTACCGCAAAATGTTCAGCTTTACCTATGACGTTACCCTTATCCCACAAAAAAACTGGAACGAGGTATGGGAAAGCAACTTTGAGCCGATACAAATAAGCGACCAGGTTTTTGTACGTGCCACATTCCACGCGCCAAAGCCGGAGTTTCCGTACGAGATCGTTATTGACCCTAAAATGGCTTTTGGTACCGGCCATCACCAAACCACCGCCATGATGATGGGCCTGATGCTGGAGAATGATTTTGACGGTAAAAATGTACTGGATATGGGCTGCGGTACCGGCATCCTGGCCATACTGGCTGCCAAACTGGGTGCTACGGATATTACCGCGATAGATTACGATGTGGTATGCTACGAAAGCACTATCGAAAACTCGGCGTTGAATAATATTGATAACATTAAAGCCCTTTGCGGATCAAAAGAAGTTATCCCTGATGAACAGTACGATATTATCCTGGCTAACATTAACCGCAACATCCTGCTCGATCAGATGGCTCGTTACGCCGAAGCATTAAAACCCGGCGGCGAGATCTATTTCAGTGGTTTCTATGAATCGCCAGATCTGGATATTATTAAAGAAGCAGCAGCAAAACACAACCTCAGATACATCACCCACAAAAAAGATAAAGAGTGGGTGGCCGCTAAATTTATTTTATAGATTACACCGATTTGATTTTAAATCGGTGTAATCATTTTAAAATTGGTGAAATCCCGGTTAGTATCCGGCAGTAAACCTTGCTTTCACAAACTGGTTGTTCTCCAATTCGTTAAATATGGCTACGGCAAGGTCGGCTGTGCTGATATCGCTTTTACCTTCGGCAGTAAACACAGGGCTTTCGGTACCTAAACGGAACTTATTCGTACGTTCGCCGGGGTGCAGGTTAATAGCCGGGCTCACAAAGGTCCAATCTAATTCATCCTCTTTCCTAAGCTCAGTTAAATAATCACGTGCTGCTGATGCACCCGGATAGTATTCTTTAGGGAACTGTGGCGAATCTACCAGTTGTTTGCCGTCAATAAATAAACTCCCTGCACCACCAATGGTGATGTAACGCTTTACACCGGCCTTTTTGGTAGCTTGCTGTATGTTCTTTGATCCGTTAAGGAAATCATCGTACAGGTTGGGGTTAGTCCACCCTGCGTTAAAGGAACTGATCACAGCATCGTGCCCTGATAATGCCGAGGCGAGAGCATCCACATCATTTACATCAGCCGATACGGCGGTTACACCCGCGGCTTTCTCTACCTTATCGGTGTTGCGGGCAATGGCGGTAACCTCGTACCCGCGTAATACGGCTTCTTTTACTAATTCGGGGCCTACAAAACCTGTTGCACCAATTATTGCTATTTTCATCATGTTGTTTGTTTTATATGTAATTAAATTTGTTACAGTTTTATATAAAATTTTTTAATCGAATTTTTGACAGAACCCGGCCAAGGTTGTTGTACCAAGCTTATTCAGCATAGCCTGTTCAATCTCGTTATCCAGGTTTTTTAAATGATCGTTGATCTGCTTACCTACAGGGCATGCAGGGTTGGGCTGATTTTTGGCCTGCCCTAAAACATTACCCTTTTTAACAGCCTGGTAAATGCTTGCAAGGCTAATATCAGTAGCGGGTTTGCTTAAGGTATAACCACCGTTTTTACCCTCGCGGCTTATTATCAACTGGTGTTTAATAAGGTTGCTCAGTTCCTTGCGTACTAAAACAGGGTTCACGTTAATGCTGCCGGCCATATAGTCGGACGACAATAGCTCATCGGCCGTACAAAGCAGTGTCATAATATGCATGGCTATAGGAAACCTTCCGTTCATTTTTAATTGTAATATTTTTTATTACAGTACAAATGTAACCATGTTTTCCGTTAAATAAAAAAACGCCGCCATGTGTTTATAAATATGAGCGCGGGTTGACAAATCAACCCCGTATCATTTTTAAATTTGCATGCATTAACTTTTAGACCATTTTGGTCAAAAGATATCTAATCTCGTCAATATGAAAACCTATCTCGTACCTGTCGATTTTTCTGACGCCGCATTTAACGCCGCCGATTTCGCCGCTCAATTAAGCCATCAAAGTGATGTAAAAACCATCATTCTGATGAATGCTTATTACATATCTGCTTACGAAACCATGTTACCCAACCCGGACATGGTAATGCTGCGACCGCAGGATATTGAAGAGAATTCGGCCGATCGTATCACCCAACTGGAAAAACTAAAGAAAAAGTTAGCTAAGAAAGTAAGAGCAGGGGTAGAGATAAAGGTACGCTTAAACTTATCACACCTGTTGCGTGCGGTGGTTGATGTGGTGGCCGATGAAAGAGTTGATATGGTATTTTTAGGCAGTATTGGTAATAGTACCGTGCGCGAAGGTACCGTTGGTATAGGCGACCACGTGATTAAGGTATCAAAAGCAAGTTCAGCACCCGTTATGGTTGTTCCGCCTGATTACCGGTATAGCTTAATTGATAACGCCGTTTTAGCCTGCGATTTTAAAAAGGTAAAGGAAAGCGTGCCCTTGGGCATACTACATAAGTTATTGGGTAAACAAACTATTAAATTGGAGGTGGTAAATGTTGATGCAACCGGCAAACACGCTATTGCCGACCCCGAACAATTAGCAGAAGATGGCGCCTTGCATGATATGTTAAAAGCCTTCCACCCCGAATACTATTATATAAACAACCCGGATGTTATTACAGGGATACTTGATTTTGCAACAGCGCATAAGGCACAAATGGTAATTGCTTTACCGCATACTTACAGTTTCCTGCAAGCATTATTGCATAACAGTATATCGCAGCAACTGGCTAAAAATTCAACTATACCTGTATTATTACTAAAATAATGCGTTAAACGACAAATAATTGTACTAATAGTTGTTGTAGCAGCTGTTTTTACGTTAATTTGCCCGCATAATACCCGAACTAATAATAATTGATGAAAGTACATTTTATAGCGATAGGTGGTAGCGCCATGCATAACCTGGCCATCGCTCTTCATAAAAAAGGATTTAAGGTTACCGGTTCAGATGATGTACTGTTTGAACCCTCGGCTTCGCGGCTGGCTAAGTACGGTATTTTACCCGCACAGGAAGGATGGTACCCCGAGAAAATAACACCCGGATTGGATGCGGTGATATTGGGTATGCACGCCCGTATTGATAACCCTGAATTGCTTAAAGCGCAGGAACTGGGTATTAAAATTTATTCGTATCCGGATTATATCTACGAGCAATCAAAAGATAAGCTACGGGTAGTTATTGGCGGTAGCCACGGTAAAACAACCATTACCAGTATGATACTGCATGTATTGCAGGAGGCCGGTAAAAAGTTTGATTACCTGGTAGGCGCGCAGCTGGAAGGTTTTGAAACCATGGTTGGCCTTACGCATGATGCACCGGTTATTATTATTGAAGGGGATGAATACCTGGCCTCGCCGATTGACAGGCGGCCGAAATTTCATATCTACAAAGCAGATATTGGTGTAATAAGTGGTATTGCGTGGGATCATATCAACGTGTTCCCAACTTTTGATAATTATATAGATCAGTTTAAGATATTTGCCGAAACCATACAGCCCGGCGGCAAGCTTATTTACAGCCAAACAGATGAGGTGCTGAATAAGATGGTTAATGGGCTTAATATAGGTATTGAGAAATTACCCTATACCTTGCCCGGTTATACCATTGAAAACGGTGTAACCAGTATACTTGCCGATGGTAATAAATATGAACTGGAAGTATTTGGACAGCATAATTTGCTGAACATGCAGGCCGCCCGTTTAGTATGCGAAGGCCTGGGCATTAACAGTGCCGATTTTTATCAATACATCACTACGTTTAAGGGCGCGGCGCGCAGGCTGGAAGTGGTTGGTAAAAACGATAATGCCACTATCTTTAAAGATTTTGCGCACTCGCCATCAAAACTAACGGCTACTATTGATGCGGTTAAGGCACAATTCCCTGACCGGAAGCTGATTGCCTGTATAGAGCTGCACACTTTTAGCAGCCTGAACAAGGATTTTTTAAACGAATATGCAGGCACAATGGACAAGGCCGACGAAGCTATTGTGTTTATTGACCGCAAAACATTTGAACAGAAAAAGATTGAACCATACCCAGCCGAGGCCGTAAAAAATGCCTTTGCGAATAAGAATTTGCTGTTTTTTAACGAACCGGCAGAACTGCTGAAATACCTGGAAGCCCTTAACATTAGTAATACTAATTTACTGATGATGAGTTCGGGCAATTTTGGCGGTATTAATTTAATAGGACTTAAAAATAATTTACTATAAAAAATATTGATTATTAGTTTGTTAATAAAAAAAGTTGTAACTTTATTAACTATTGAGAAACCTTACCTAATTAACTTTATATATGAAGACACTTGGAAAAAAGATCAGGTTACTACGTCATCAAAAAGGATGGAGCCAGGAAGAAGTTGCTAAACGTTTAGATATATCTATACCTGCATTTTCTAAAATTGAAACCGGTATTACGGATATAAACCTTTCGCGCCTTGAGCAGATCGCTGTTTTATTCGAAATGTCTGTAGTTCAACTACTTACTTACAATGAGGTAGAGCAGGATCAGAAGATTGCCAGCGAATTGGAGAATGTTAACAAAAAGTTGATGGACCGCGAAACTGAGGTTATTGACCTGCAGAAAAAGGTTATTGAGCTTTTTGAGGAATTACGCCATAAAAAATCTGCTACAGCATAATATTTAACAAGCCCGGATAACTTATTCGGGCTTGTTAAATATATAACGCATTGTTAAATGTTTTTTGCCAAATGTTGCACCCACAGCGGCATGTATAGCAAGCATTTGCGCGTTAAAATCGCCCACCCACGATAGCTCAAGTTCATCATATTGCTTTAAGGGCAATACGTATTCTTTCAGTTTAATGAACAGGCACGATTCCAGCCCATGTTTTTGGAATTTTTGTTTGGTACCCATTACTATGGCCCGCATTCGCGTTACGCCTTTCCACCTGCGGTAAAGGAATATCAGTTTACCCCACAGGTTTAACTTACCGTTAAGGGGTTTTATCATCTGGTTGGCGTCTGGCAGCACCACAATGAATGATGCCGGTTCGTTATCTATATAGGCAAACCATATCAGCTTTTCATCCATAATGGCTTTCATCTTGTCAAAGCTTTCCATTATGGTAGCGTGGTTTATCGGCACAAAATTTTCAAAGTCCTGCCAGGCATCGTTATATATCGCTATGAAATCGGCTGCAAATTGCGCTATCTGTGATGATTTAAAATGCTTAAAGGTATACCCTGGTTTTTGTATCACCCAGTTAGCAATTTTGGTAAACCTTTCTGAAAAAGGCTTATGAACATCCAGGTGATTGGTGATCTGCTCGTATTGGGTTTTAAAGCCATATTCCTCAAAAAAAGCTTTATAATAGGGCAGGTTATAGTTCATGCCATATGAGGGCGGCGTAAACCCCTCTACTAATAATCCCCAAAAGTTATCATTCTCGCCAAAGTTGATAGGACCATCCATAGCCTGCATACCGTTTTGCTGCAACCAGTTTTTTGCCGTATCAAATAGCAGGAAAGCGGCATCCTTATCATCAATGCACTCAAAAAAGCCGCAGCCACCGGTGGGCTGTTCATAGTTGTATACCTTTTTATCATTAATGAAAGCGGCTATACGGCCAATCAATCGCCCTGTATCGTCTTTTAAGATCCATCGGGTAGCCTTGCCGTGTGTATGAAAGTTGTTCTTAGCGGGATTAAAAACGGCTTCGATATCATTATCCAAAGGGCACACCCAATTCGTATCATCTTTGTAAATAATGCGGGCAATATCTACAAAAGCTTTTTTATCAGCGTTACTTGTTACTTCGGTAATGTTCATCACAGGTAGGGGGCTTACATAAAAAAAGCACCCTGCGTTTGCCGGATGCTTTATAAATTATACTGTACAATTAAATAAATTAATCGTCGTCTTCGTCGTCGTAAGGGTCGTACGAGTCAAACCCGCCCAAGTCATCATCCAGGGGAATGTCCTCGTCAAAATCGTCGTCGTCATCTTCAACCTTTTTACCTGGTTTTGGATCATCATCAAAGTCGTCATCCTCTTCATCGCTGATCTTTTTTGTAGAGGTGTTCAAAGGTTTTTTTGGAGTTGCCATTTTAATAAATGTTTATTCGTTAAAACTGATATCGGTTAACCTAATATTTTTGCCGTTAGTTTCGCTGCGCTATAATCAGCATTATTTACCAGTAAAAATAATTAAAATCATTTTTAATTAAAATCATTTTTCAATTTATTCAGATTGTTCGCCAATTGCCGAACTGTTATCCGTAATTTCTTTAAGCTGTGGCAGTTCTGCAATGTCGTTTATGCCAAAGTAATCCATAAAAAGGCTGCTTGTACCGTATAAAATAGGTTTACCCACACTTTCCGACTTCCCGGTAATGGCTATCAGTTCTTTTTCCAGCAGTTTTTGTATCGAGTAATCGCAGTTTACACCACGTATCTGCTCCACATCAGTTTTAGTAACGGGTTGTTTATAGGCAATAATAGCAAGGGTTTCCAGCGCGGCCTGGCTAAGTTTCTTCTTAGAGCGTTGCAGTTGCAGCAAACTTATAGCGGCGTGGTATTTCTTTTTGGTGAGGAACTGGTACCCGTTGTTGATCTTCACCACCTCAATAGCAAAGGCCTCATCCTGGTATTTCTGGGTAATGTTATCAATCTGTTTGGTAACATCATCGGCAGTGTAATCGTGCTCAAAAGAAGCTTGCAGGCAGTAGATGATCTCCTCGGTACGGATTCCTTGCTCTGATGCAAAAATAAGCGCCTCTATGTATTGCTCAATGTTTTCCATGAGGTGCAAATATATCAGAAAGTAGGAAAGTTAAAAGTATAAAACCCGTCATTGCTGCGAGGTACAAGCAATGACGCGTGGAATAATAAGGGCTTAATAATCTATCACCTGCTCTTCAATCTCGGCAGGGATATCGCGCCAATCGTATTTCTGGGTACGTAACTGAGGTTCAAAACCGGCTTCTTTGATAGAATCCTGTATGCCTTTTGCAGTGAAGCGGTGTGGTGCCCCAGCGGCAGATACCACGTTCTCTTCGATCATGATAGACCCAAAATCGTTTGCACCGGCATGCAGGCAAAGCTGAGCTACCTGTTTGCCAACCGTTAACCACGATGCCTGGATATTTTTAATATTAGGCAGCATGATACGGCTCAGGGCTATCATGCGGATATATTCGTCGCCGGTAACATTGTTGGTGATACCGCGTACCTTTCTTAGTAAAGTGCCATCATCCTGGAACGGCCATGGAATAAACGCAACAAAACCATGATGGCCTTCGGGTTTTTCTGCTTGTACCTCGCGGATCCAAACCAGGTGTTCAAAGCGTTCCTCGATGGTTTCGATATGGCCAAACATCATGGTGGCAGATGTAGGTAGGTTTAGCTGATGCGCGGCGCGCATTACATCCAGCCATTCTTTACCACCACATTTACCTTTTGATATCAGGCGGCGTACCCTGTCGTTCAGGATCTCGGCACCTGCGCCGGGTAATGAATCAAGGCCTGCTTCTTTCATGGCCTTTAATACATCGTAATGGCTCATGCTTTCCAATTTGGAAACGTGCGCAATCTCCGGTGGGCCTAATGAGTGCAGTTTTAATTTAGGATACAGCTGTTTAAGCTCGCGGAACAGGTCGGTATAAAACTGAAGGCCTAAGTCGGGGTGGTGGCCGCCCTGTAATAAAAGCTGATCGCCGCCGTACTTAAAGGTTTCTTCTATCTTCTTTTTGTAGGTTTCAATGTCGGTGATGTATGCATCATCATGCCCCGGGCGACGGAAGAAGTTACAGAACTTACAGTTGGCTATACAAACGTTGGTGGTGTTAACGTTCCTGTCAATCTGCCAGGTAACTTTGCCATGCGGCACCTGAATTTTACGCAGTTCGTTGGCTACGTACATCAAGTCGGCCGTAGAAGCATTGTTATAAAGGTAAACCCCTTCATCAATGCTCAAAAAATCAAAAGCTAAAGCACGCTGTAACAGTTCGGCTGTATTCATGTACAAATATACGTAGTTGAGGCTTAAAGGTGAAAGGTAAAAGGCGAAAGGTGTTGCTGGGTTGACAATACTTTTGTGAACCGCACACTCTTAACTGCTCACCATTTCTCCCTTGTCCAACCTCAAAACCTTATCAACGCTATCCGGTATCTCATGCTGGTAGTGCGTTACATATATCAGCGTAACATTGCTAATACTGCAAATGGCATCTACCACAGCTTTAAAATGCTGCTGCTGGTGGTCGTCAAGCCCCTGGCAGGGCTCGTCAAATATAAGCAGAGCAGGGTTTTTTATTAAAGCACGGGCCAGCAGGCAAAGGCGCTGTGCGCTGGCGGGGATGTTTTTTAATAGCTGGCGGGCATACTGGTCAATCTCCAGGGCCTTCATCCAGTTGAGGGCCAGTTCGGCTTTGGCTTTGTTGCTGGGGCGAAACAAGCCCAGGGTATCATAAAACCCACTCTCAATAACCTGCAGGCAGGAGTTATCAGTAGGGAAATACTGGTAAAGCTCGGGCGATACAAAGCCTATTTTGCCTTTTATGTCCCAGATGCTTTCGCCGGTACCGCGCTTTTTATCAAACAGTATAATATCATTGGCGTAGGCCTGCGGGTTATCGCCGTTTATTAAACTTAACAGGGTTGATTTACCGGCACCATTATGCCCTAGTAAGGCCCAGCGCTCGCCGGGGTTTATTTGCCAGTTTACTTTATTGAGGATGATCTTTTCGCCGTATTTAATCAGCACATCGGCCATGCTTACAATTTGGCTGTAATGATGGTGTGTGGTTGTGGCGTTTAATAAAGCCTTTAAGGCTTCGGTATCCACCGATGCTTTATCAATGGCATGATGCCCGCTTTGCTCAAACTCCTGCCTGGTTAGGCTTTGGCTGATGCTGCCATTATCTAAAACGGCTACATTAGTCACTACATCGGGCAGTTCATGTGCCGATGTAGCCATAATGATATTGATGCCCGATGCCGCTATCTCGTTTAAAAGTACATTGAAGCTTTTGCGGGTTTCTACATCAAGCCCGGTCATGGGGTTATCTAATAACAGGATAACAGGGTTTTTTAACAGCGCGGCGGCTATCATCAGGCGTTTGGTTTCGCCGTTTGATAGTTTAATGGTTTGTTTATCGCAAAGCGCAGTTAGGTTTAGGGCTGTTACGGTTTTATCAAACGTCCAGTAGGCGGGTTTGTGGTTATTAACCTTTACCGACTGTAAATATTCGCGCACGGTAAGGGTATCTTCCGAATCGGACGAATTGTAGCGCTGCTGGTAGTAAAAATCGGCCGTGTTAGAGCGTGTTTTAAAATGATGTTTAGCACCGGCAAATGCTATAAACCGATGGAAGGTTAGTAAAGCATCGGCATCGGGGTGCATTTGATGAACAGTATCCATAAAATAATAAACGATACTGCCACCATTGATGCCAATATTACCTGCGATGGTTTGTAACAGCACACTTTTACCAGAACCGCTTTTACCGGTAATGGCCCAGTTTTGCCCCTGGTGTATCTCAAAATCAAGCTGGTTGAATAATAAGTTGTTTGTAAACTTTACGGAGATTTTGTTAAGGGTTATTAAAGGCATATCCATAGTGGGTATTTATATTGAACACCGGCCTGTTTTTAATTTAGGCGGTGTTTTCAGGGCGGGAATGTCGGTATTTATCCACTAAGTAACAATTTTTATTAACTTATCAACATTTCTTGGAATTATTAAAAAACTATTTTTAGATTAGGGAACCTCTATGAAAAATGGCGAATTTGAGCTGGTGACGAATTAAATTTTTAGTATTAATTATTACCCCCCAAATAATTTGCTATGGAACTATTATTAGTAGCTATTGAAGCCCTTGTACCGATGAGCCTGTTGGCTATTTTTGTTGTATTGATTGCAGTACAATTTTTACCAAATGACAACACAGAAACGGAAGAATCCGACTCGAATCTGTTGATGTGAGGTAAAGGTCTGATTGTTGTAGTAAGATTTACATCATAAATCTTACAATGATCTACCATGAAAAAAATTAACTTATTATTGTTCGCTTTGGCCATTGTTGCCCTTAGCGGTTGCTCAGTTATCGGCGGGATTTTTAAAGCCGGTGCAGCTGTAGGCATTATTTCTGTTATTGTAGTAATACTTATCATCATCTGGATCATTTCTGCCTTCAGGGGCAGATCATAACCGCTTTTGGCGATATTGTAACAATAAAAAAGCGCCTTTTAGGCGCTTTTTTATTTGGTGAGCATTATATCTATCAATTTCCAGCTTTTCCTGTCGGCCCAGTCGCCGCCGGTATAGGAGAGTTTTACCTGCCAGGCTGTTTTTATCATTTTGCCACTGCTATCCTGCGCATCAACATATGATGATATACGATAACTGTTATGCGCCGTATCAATGTCTGATTCAAATTTGCTTCTTGGATAGTTTGCTGTACCCGGTTGTTTTAGCTTATCGTTAACAAAAACCTTAGCTATGGCAAAGGCTTCTTTTGCGTTTGGTTTACGGTTAACATGCACCCGGCGGTTTTGCAGCACACGCAGCATTACCACCAAAAAGAAAACAGCAAACAAAATACTGAATATTGTAGCTATACGGATACGCGGGTGCTGTTTCCAATGTGTATTTTTTTTATCCTCGTCGCTTAGGCTGTTCCATTCGGAGTACTTCATATATATTACTGCTTTCAGCAATAAACAAAATTAAGGGCTAATGTTTTTAAACCAGTATAAAAGGCATAAAAAAACGCCCCTGGCATAGCCGGGAGCGTTTTTTTTAATAAAAAAGAGATTACATTTTTTTAGTAGTATCTTTTTTAGTGGTGTCCATTTTAGTGGTATCCATTTTAGTAGCAGCTGAATCAGGAGTAGCAGCTGAATCCATTTTAGCTGAATCCATTTTGGCTGAATCAGCAGCAGCTGATGAACCTTTACCTTTACAAGCAGCAGCAGAAACAGCGATAGCTAAAGCTAAAAATGCGATTTTGAAAGAATTTTTCATTGTTTTTTGTTTTTAAGTGATTTAATAGTTTTTCAAGTGTTAATACCCAAAACAAAAAAAGGTAACCCACTAAAAGCAGGTTACCCTTTAAAAAAATTAAAAAACTTAAAAAATTAACAGTGTAATTCTTTAATATTTAACCGGTTAGGTTAAATTATTTTTTAGTTGTGTCTTTTTTAGTTGTGTCTTTAGCAGTAGAGTCAACTTTAACAGTAGAATCAACTTTAACAGTTGAGTCAACTTTAACAGTAGTATCTTTAGCAGCTGAATCAGCAGCAGAAGATGAACCAGAACCTTTACAAGCAGCAGCAGAAACAGCGATAGCTAGAGCTAAAAATGCAATTTTGAATGAATTTTTCATTTTGTGTTGTTTAATTATTTGTAAGTTAAAATATTCTTATTTGGTTGTTAATACCGCAGAGTTAAAAAGGTAACCCAACTAATTTTAATTTTTTTTAATTATTTTTTTACTGTGTCTTTTTTAATACTGTCAGCAGGTGCCGTAACGGTCGTATCCTTTTTGGTATAATCCGCAGCCACAGCAGTAGAATCTACCTTAGTGCTATCAGTGGGCTCTGTTGTTGTTTTTCTGGCAGGGTCGCAGGCTGCTGCGGTAATTGCGATAGCAAGTGCTACGAATGTGATTTTGATTGAATTTTTCATGTTTTAATTGTTGTTGTTTGTGGTAATTAATTATCGCAAACAATAAAAGGTAACCCCGTAAAAATAAAAAACATATCGCAGGCTGATAGTAAAGCGTTTAGGTTAAACAATAGCAGTAGCAGCGATATTGGCCGCGGCATCCTAACAATTATTCCCGATATTGCGGCTTTGGCCATGGGTTATTTGGCTTGCAAAAAAATAAATCAAATTGTTGGGTTACAATTCCATATAAAAAGTATTAAGTAGTGAATAATCAGTTAAATGTGGAAATACCATCAGATAGTGAAGTCATCATTGGCATACTTAATAATTCTGATAGTGTTTTAAAAAAGCTATACCTGGGTTACTTCCCGATGATCCTGCAACTTGTTGTTAATAATAACGGCGACGAGGATGAGGCGAAGGATATTTACCAGGAAGCTATAATTGTTCTTTATAATAAGGTTAAGCGGGGCGATTTTGAGCTGAGCAGCAAATTAAAAACCTACATATACTCTATATGCAGGCGTTTATGGCTAAAAAGGCTTAAGCAACTAAACAGGTACGGTGGCGATATTAAAGATTTCCAGGAGTACCTGCCGGTTGAGGACGAGGTGGAGAAACACGAAGAACGTGATATGCAGCTTAATAAAATGGGCGATGCATTGAAACTTTTGGGCGAACCCTGCAAAACTATTATGGAAGATTTTTATATGCACAATCGCAGTATGCAGGATATATGCGAGCGGTTTGGCTACACAAATTCTGATAACGCAAAAACGCAGAAGTACAAATGTCTGCAAAGGCTGAAGAAATTATTTTTTCAGCAGTAATTAAGGAGGGGTGACGAAATGAAAGATAACCAACTTTTAGAAATGATTGAGAGGTACCTGAACGGCGAAATGACCGTTGAGGAAAGCGCTCAATTTGATGCATTACGTAAAAAGGATGCAACTATTGACGCTAAAATTGCCGAGCACAAAGAGTTTACAACTTTATTAAAGCAATATAACGAGCGTTTAAGCCTGCAAAGCCGTTTAGATGAGATACACGACGAGATTGATGTACATACGCTGAAAGACGACCTGATGGCGCATCCGTCATGGATAGTGCAACTATGGCGCCATCACCACTCTAAAATATCGGTGGCGGCTTCGGTAGCTATTTTTGCCGTTTTGCTTACGCTTTACTCTACAGGATCATTGACCAATAAAGATCCAAGGGTGGTTCCTTTAAGAGAAGAAATTCATCGTATTGATGTAGCACAAAGAAATCTGGAAAATAAGACCAATAGCATCATCAAATCTGACAAAACCGGCCCCACCATTTCGGCTAAATTCCGTGGTACAGGTTTCGCGCTTACAGGTAACGGTTATATTGTAACCAATTATCATGTAATAAACGGTGCCGATTCTGTTTATGTACAAAATGCCGCAGGCGAATCATTCCATACAAAAGTGGTTTACACCGAGCCGCAGTATGATGTGGCTATCCTTCAAATAAACGACCCTGCCTTTAAAAACCTTGGTGCTGTACCATATAGGTTTAAAAAAGCAAAAAGCGACCTTGGTGAAACCGTTTATACATTAGGTTACCCCGGCGATGAAATTAAGTTTGGCCCCGGTTCTTTAACCGCAGCAACAGGCTTTAAAGGTGATACCACCGAGTATGAATTGTTTATCCCGGTTAATCCCGGCAACAGCGGTGGCCCGCTATTAGACGACAAAGGCAACGTTATTGGTGTTATAACCGGTAAACAAACGCAAACATCGGGTGCGGCATTTGCGGTAAAATCAAATTACCTATTAAAGGCCATTCAAAGCATCCCTGCCGATTCATTGAACAAATCGCTTATCCTTAATACTAAAAATAGTTTAGCCAAACTAAGTCGTACGCAACAGGTTGAAAAACTACGTACCTATGTATTTATGGTAAAGGTTTATAATCAGTAAAAAATCAACAATTAATATATTAAGAGGGATGCAAGAAATTGCCTCCCTTTTTTTATGGGTTTTCAGATTTGGTAAGTAACTAATTACCTGTTGTTGCGTCTTAACTAAACACGATTAGGTCTTAATCACTCCATACATGAAACTTAAACTACTTGCCTGCCTTTTAGTTCTTCCATTTTTAAGCTTTGCACAACAGCCGTTAACCGGTGCCGACAGTGCCCGTAAGCTTATAGATACGGCGTTATCTTACGCTAAAAAGAATTCGATATACCGGGAAAATATAGACTGGAACAAGTTAACCGATTCTGTACGTACACGAAGCAAGGATGCAAAAAGTGTTACCGAAGCCATGCCGGCAGTATCGTTGATGTATCAAATGTTAGGCGATTTTCATGGGATGGCTTTATACAATGGTAAAACATATAAATGGAACACCACCCACGTAAAGGTAGATAGGGAATTATATAAGGAGTTGTTAGCCAAATTCAAAAAGAATAAGCAAACCATAGAAACGCGTATGCTGGAGAATGGCTATGGTTATATATTAATACCGGGGAACAATCCGACTAAGCCGGGCGAAATGCAACTCATTGCTGCCCAGATCCAAGATTCGTTAGCTAAGCTTAACCCCGCTAAACTTAAAGGTGTTATTATCGATTTAAGGCTAAACTTAGGCGGTAACATGTGGCCAATGATAATAGGAGTGGGCAACCTGGTAAGCAAAGGTAAGTTGGGTTATTTTATTTATCCTGATGCATCTAAGAATGAGTCGTGGTTAGTGAAGGATACCAGCATCTATTCTGATACCACTAAAGTTTGCTCGGTTAAGGCCTTGGGCAAGGTAAATCCAAAGATTAAAATAGTAGTATTAACCTCGCCCTACACTGCAAGCTCTGGTGAGGCAACGGCCATTACTTTTAAGGGGCAAAAAAACGCCTGCATTATAGGCGATACCACGGCGGGTTATACAACAGCCAACGAGTCATTTAGTATTTATGGTGTTGAGTTTATTATGGCGCAGGCTGCCGAGGCGGATAGGAATGGAAAGATCTATTACAAAAATGTGCCGCCCGATAAGGAAGTGATTGCCGGGGATAATTTTGACGATTTTAGCAAAGACCAAAAGATTATTGCAGCCCTTGCATGGATGAAAGGGAAGTAGTGGTATGTCAGCCTGAGCTTGTCAAAGACTTGTATGCTTTGCCAATGGTTCGACAGGTTTGCCATGACAAATAGGTTGAAGCCGTCTCGTCTCTTGATTCTAAATGCTCCGTCTCTCTAAAAACTACCTGTCCACCTCGCCCAGTACAAAATCAAGCGAGCCGATGATGGCTATCAGGTCGGCTATCATAACACCTTTGCCAAGTTCTGGCAGTACCGAGAGGTTATTGAAACTCGGGCCGCGTACTTTTGAGCGGAACGGGATCTCGGAGCGTTCGTTATTATGGATAAAATAAAAGCCCAGTTCGCCTTTGGCGCCTTCGCAACGGGCATAATAGTCTTGCACCTTTGGGGTTAATTTACGCGGTAGTTTTGCGCGCGGGTCAAACTCAGGGGTGCGTTTTAACTCTTTCTGTAACCTATCAAGGCATTGCTCTACAATCTTTACCGATTCCTGGATCTCGTCAACACGTACTTTGTACCTGTCCCAGCAATCGCCAATAGTGCCCATCAGTCCTTTACCTACCGGGATATCAAACTCCAACTCAGGGTAAGCAGAGTAATTGTCTATCCGTCGCAAATCATATTTTAAGCCTGAGCCACGTAATACCGGGCCGCTGCAGCCGCAGTTAATGGCCACATCCATAGGTAACACACCTACGTTGGCGGTACGGCTGATAAAGATCTGATTATCGGTTAAAAGCTGGTTAAGCTCAACCATTTTTGGTTTAAAGTAATCAACAAACTCGCGGCAGCGTTCTTCAAATCCAACGGGCAGGTCGTAAAACAAACCACCCACCCAAATATAGTTATACAGCATGCGCGAGCCCGAAGCCCACTCCAGCATGCCCATGATATGCTCACGATCGCGGAAGCACCATAGGAAGGGGGTAAAGGCACCTATATCAATACCATAGGTACCAATGGCTATCAGGTGCGATGCAATGCGGTTAAGTTCGCAAACCAGCACGCGGATATATTCTATCCGTTTGGGGATATCTTTATCAATGCCAAGCATTTTCTCCACACCCATAACCCAGGCATGGCTGTTGTTCATAGAAGCCAGGTAATCCAGCCTGTCGGTAAACGGGATGGTTTGCTGGTAGGTAAGCGATTCGGCATGTTTTTCAAAACAGCGGTGCAGGTAACCAATATGCGGGATAACCTCTTTTACTATCTCGCCATCGGTTATCAGCTCCAGCCGCAAAACCCCGTGTGTTGAAGGATGCTGAGGCCCCATATTGAGCACCATATCCTCCACAGCGGCATCGGCTATCTTTTTGTTATAGCGGTCAAGTGCTTCGTTATATTTTGAAAGTGTTTCCAAATCCTTTTTGTCCTTGTCTAACCCACCATGTCATTTCAAACGATAGTGAGAAATCTTGTTCATTATGCAATTTCACCGCCTGTAATTTGAACAAGATTTCTCCTTGTACCTCGTTCGAAATGACAGGTTATTTTATATGATTTTAATCAACTTTTATCCCTTTATAGTACTCTGCCGCCTTATAATCCTTACGTAAAGGATAACCTTCCCAGTCATCCGGCAATAAAATCCTGCGCAGATCAGGGTGGCCTTCAAAAAATATCCCAACCAGGTCATAAGCCTCGCGTTCATGCCAGTCGGCAGTACGGTAAACTGATACAATGCTGGGGAATGATGGTAAATTATCTTCGCTACGGTCATTTTCCCTGCTTATCTTTAGCGTAAGTTGCAAATGGTAGGGGATGGACGCCAAATGATAAACTACACCAAAACGACCGGCCTCTTCGCCGTAATCCACGCCTGTAAGGCAGGATAAAAAATCGAAATAGGTTTTGGGGTTATTGCGCAATTCCATACAAACCTCAACAATATGGTCGGGGTTTATGAGCAGGGCGGGTTGCATGCCGGTACGTTCTTCACCGGTAATTACATCGTCGCCAAACTTTTGGGTAAGCAATAATTTAATATCATCAAAACTCATGGCGCAAGGCGAACAATTTTCCAGTTTTTATTATCGGTTTTTTTGTAAACTATCCTATCGTGCAGGCGGCTGCGGCGGCCCTGCCAAAACTCAATGTAGCGTGGTCTTAAAACATACCCGCCCCAGTACGATGGTTTTGGCACTTCGCTGTCGGCATATTCAGCTTCTAAAGCTGCCATTTTTTGCTCAAGTATTTCGCGGCCATCAATTTCCTGGCTTTGCGGCGATGCAGCAGCGCCTATCTGGCTCGCCTTAGGGCGCGAGTGGAAGTATTTTTCAGAATAATTTTTGTCAAGTTTTTCTATGGTGCCTTCAATACGGATCTGGCGTTCCATGCTGCCCCAAAAGAAAACAAGCGACCCCAGCGGGTTTTTGCTGATTTCTTTACCCTTGCGGCTTAGGTAATTGGTGTAAAACTTAAAGCCGTCATCGCTGAAACCCTTAAGTAAAACTATCCTTGCCGATGGGCGGCCATCGTGCGTAGCGGTGGCCAAAGTCATGGCGTTTGGCTCATGTACCTTAAAATTAATGGCTTCGTTAAACCATTTATCAAACTGGCGTATTGGGTTGGCATCAACATCGGTTTCGTTCAACGAAGCCGCTTCATAGTCCTGCCTTAAATTTTCTATATCTTTTTGATCCATTATCGCAAACTTACAAATTAATTATACCGTACATATCTATACGTTGTTCATTTTGGTCATTAATGAACATAATTTTACATTTAATGTTAATACTATATAAATTTACATCTATGCTAAGTCCCATTTCCGCTGCCGCAGGCCGTTTATTAATATCAGAACCATTTATGCCCGACCCTAATTTTAAACGGTCGGTTATACTACTTACCGAATATTCTGAGGCTGGCGCTATGGGGTTTATCCTTAATCACCAAACCGAATATTTACTGGGGGATATCCTCCCTGATGCTTCTTATTCAGAAATACCTGTGCATATGGGTGGGCCAGTGGCCGAAAATACCCTGCATTATATACATCGCTGCCCCGATAAAATTGAGGGTGGGATTGAAATATGGGATGGTATTTACTGGGGGGGCGACTTTGACCAGATCAAAGAACTGATAAACAACTACCAGTTAACCGAAGGTGAGATAAAATTCTTTACAGGTTATTCTGGCTGGACACCCGGCCAGCTTGATGAGGAACTGCGCGAGGATGCCTGGATAGTAGCCAATAAATTTGAAGCCGACAGCATTTTTGGCAATAATGAAAGCAACCTTTGGAAAGAAGTGGTGATAAGCCTTGGTAACCGTTATGCGCATATTGCCAATTTTCCGGAAAATCCGTTGCTGAATTAACGTAGTGAATGTTACTAATAAGAGACTGGTGTAGCAACATAATAATACGTAAGTAATGGTGTAAAGATTTTTTTATCTTTGATAAAACTTAAATCTGATATCAGCGCATGCAAAAATTTCTATTATTCCTTTTATTATTAGTTACAGTTGCTACCTCTTGCACTAAAACTGAAACTCCGGAAGTTCGCAAAAAATTTATAGGTAAATGGCAAATGAAAGCACTTACCACCACGCGGCTTTTAGAAAAGGTAGAGCAAAGTAAAGTTATTAAGAGCGATTTTTCGAATAATGATTACATGCAATTTAATAATGATGGTACCGGCTACGTAAGTTTTGCCCAAGAAGAAGGTGAGGATGTAATTGGCAATATGACATTTTTTGCACAAACCAGTGATGAAAGGAATATTTATGTGCAAAGTGCAGGGAAAGACCATTTTTTTCAGATTATGACCATTAACAGCGCTACCATGACTATACAATGGGGGTACGGTTCTAACTACGGTGGCCCTAATGGCAACCAGGAGTTTTCTGTAGAACATTCTCTCGTACTTACCAAGGCAAAAAATTAATGTCCTTCCATCTCCGCGGCCGAAGCTTCAACAACCTGTTTTAGTTTCTCTTTAAAAGCAATGAGGTTTTGGACCAGATATTCATCAGCGGTTGAAAGGATTTGCGCGGCCAGTATCCCTGCGTTTTTAGCCGCATTAAGGGCTACGGTTGCCACGGGGATACCGTTTGGCATTTGCAGGATAGACAGGATTGAATCCCAGCCATCGATAGAGTTACTCGACTTTACAGGAACACCAATAACCGGTAAGTGTGTTAACGATGCTACCATACCCGGCAAATGCGCGGCGCCACCTGCACCGGCTATGATCACCTTGATGCCACGATCGGCAGCGGCGCGGGCGTAACTGAACATTCTATCGGGCGTGCGGTGGGCCGATACAACGGTAATTTCGTATGCAACACCCAGTTCTTTTAAAACGTCAGCAGCATCCTGCATAATGTTTAAATCGGACTTGCTGCCCATTATAATGGCTATTTTTGGTTGGCTCATGGTTTAAGTATTTAGTCCGTCATTGCGAGGTACGAAGCAATCTCTTTATGCACGTCGCCGACCTTTCTATCGAAGATTGCTTCGTACCTCGCAATGACGCGTATTTATTATAATTATGCAATCACTTTCAAAGTCTGCTGTACATATCTCGCCTTTTCTATCGCTTTTTCTCTATCGTCATCTACAATAGTAACATGCCCCATTTTGCGGAAAGGTTTTGTTAAGGCCTTGCCGTAAAGGTGCACATATACACCGGCGCATTTCAAAATCTTCTCTATCCCCTGGTAAACTGCAGGGCCTTCATAACCGGCTTCGCCTAAAATGTTTACCATAATGGCGTTGCTCAGGCAGGCGGTATTGCCCAGCGGCTGGTCGAAAATTGCCCTCAAATGCTGTTCAAACTGCGATACTACGTTACCTTCAATGCTTTGATGGCCGCTATTATGGGGGCGCGGGGCAAGTTCATTCACCAGTATTTTGCTATCTTTGGTCAGGAACATTTCTACCGCCAGTATGCCTACGATGTTCAGCGTTTCGGCTATGCGTTTGGCTATGTTCTCGGCCTCCATTTGCACCTCGAATGGCAGGGTAGAGGGCGAGATCAAAAATTCAACCAGGTTAGCTTCGGGGTTAAACTCCATCTCCACCAGCGGGAAGGTTTTTACCTCGCCGCTTTCGTTACGGGCCACTATCACACCAATCTCTTTTTCAAAATCAACCAGGCGCTCAATAAGGCTTGGTTCGGTAAAGGCACTTTTTAGGTAACTTTCGTCAACCACTTTGTAAACGCCTTTGCCATCATAACCATCACGGCGTAGTTTTTGAATATATGGGAATGGGATATGGCTTGCCTTTAACTGCTCGGGCGATGAGATCACCTGGAACTCGGCCGTAGGGATATCGTTCTCTTTAAAAAACTGCTTTTGCAGGCCTTTATCCTGTATGAGGCGGATAATGCGCGACTGCGGATAAACCACAACGCCTTCTTTTTCCAATTGCTCCAGCGCGTCAACATTCACCTTCTCTATTTCGATGGTAAGCAGGTCAACCTTTTTCCCAAAGTTATAAACGGTTTCGTAATCGCTTAACGAACCTACAACAAACTCGTTGCAAAGCCGGCGGCAGGGTGCCTCGCGGTCTGGGTCAAGCACCTTTACGGTGACGTTGTAGTTTATTGCCTGCTGTATCAGCATGCGCCCAAGCTGGCCGCCGCCTAATATTCCTAATCGTAAATCCCCGTAAAATGCTTTCATGTATAGTGTTGCAAATTTACCTAAATCTTTTAAACTGGCATAAAGCAATTTTAACAGCTATTTATTACAATGTTAAGCCGACCAGCCATGCCAAATATGGATGATTATTAGAAACTGATTAGAGGAGACAATAATTAGGTGTCATAAGTACATACAAACGTCACAATTCGACCACAATAAGCCCCGAAACCTTCCAAAATAGCCTCAAAAAGCCTACCTTTGCAGCGTTTTTACTCCACCAATACATTATACATGAAAACCAAAATAGCAGTAGCAAAAGGTGACGGTATAGGCCCGGAAATTATGGCCGCCGTACTCCGCATATTTGAAGCCGCCAACGTACAGCTCGATTACGAGTACGTAGAAATGGGCAAGTCGTATTTTGATGCAGGCCACTCCACCGGGATGACCGCCGCAGCAAAAGAAACCATTGAACGTTTAGGCCTGCTGTTTAAAGGCCCAATGGAAACCCCAAAAGGCAAAGGTGTAAAAAGCATTAACGTTACCGCCCGCAAAGTATGGAACACCTACGCCAATCAACGCGATTTCCGTTCGCTGAATGGTGTTGATACCGTTTTCTCTAAGGCTGGTATCCCTATCAACCTGACTATCGTTCGCGAGAATATTGAAGATACTTACGGAGGCATCGAACACTTATTAACCAATGATGTTGCAGTAGGCCGCCGTATTATTACCCGCCCGGGCTCGGCCCAGGTGATACGTTATGCGTTTGAAATGGCCCGCCGTAAGGGTTATACCAAACTGGCTTGTGGCCATAAGGCAAATATAATGAAACTAACTGATGGCATGTTCCTGGAAACGTTTTATGAGATTGCACGCGAGTACCCGGATATCGAATCGTCAGACATTATTGTGGATGACCTTTGCATGAAGCTGGTATCGCGCCCTGAAATATTCCAGGCTATAGTACTAACCAATCTGCAAGGCGATATCGTATCTGACCTTTGCGCCGGTTTAGTGGGCGGGCTGGGCTTCGCTCCATCTGCAAACATTGGCGATAACATCTCTATCTTCGAGGCTGTGCATGGTACCGCACCGGATATTGCCGGCCGAGGTATTGCTAACCCAACTGCTTTGCTGTTATCGGGTATTTTAATGCTGCGTTATTTGGGCTTTACTACTGCCGCGGCTAATATTGAAAACTCATTACTATACACACTTGAACAAGGCGTACACACCGGCGACTTTGGTGATAAAGCTGTAGCATCGGTTAATACAGATGCTTTTGCTGATGCCGTAATTGCGAACCTTGGGCAGTTACCAGCAAAAGGGGCCGTTGTTGCCCAACCGGATATGGAAGTGAAAGCCAATCACGATCATCCGCTTAAAAATAAACTAACCGTTACCAGCACTACCACTACAGAAGAAATGGTTGGGGTGGATGTTTTCGTAGAGTCGAACAAGCAGCCGAATGAGCTTGCCGCTTTGGCGCAACGCAAACAAACCGATAACTTTCAACTGGTGATGATATCAAACCGTGGTACACAAGTTTGGCCAACCGGATCGATATTTACCGAGCTGGTGAACGAATACCGGATACGTTTTGAAAAGAAAGACGGTACCAGCATCACCCAAAAAGAGATACTGCACATTGCTGCCGATCTTTCGGAAGATTTTAAAGTGTGCTCGGTTGAGTTCCTGATGAAATTTGATGGCAAAATAGGGTATACCCTGGCGCAAGGTCAATAAGTCAAAATTAAAAGGTATAAATTCGAAAGGCCTAAACGTATACAACGTTTAGGCCTTTCGAATTTTAGGATATTTGCCAACTGCCAACTGCCAACTGTTTTTTAATCGCTGTCAACCGTTCGGTGGCCTACCTCGTCATCAATTTCGCCGTTTATTTTTTTAACATAGATCTCATCAACCAAAATAATAAGGATAGATAGCAGTGGCACCGCCAGTATAATACCCAACACGCCCGACAATACCCCCATCAGCACCTGGCTTATGATGGTTAAGGCAGGTGGGATGTTGATCATTTTCTTTTGAATAAGCGGCGTAACAATATTACTTACAATGGTTTGCGATACGATGTAAAGCAATGCAACAATAATGGCGGTATTAAGGTCTTTAGTTAAGGCAAGCAATACGCCGGGTATCATGGCCGCCAACGAGCCAAAGTTGGGTATAAGCTTTAATAAGCCCGTTAAAAGGGCAAGCACCAATGCTACCGGTATGCCAATGATAGACAGGCCCGTACCTATCATAATAAATATTAGCACCATAGAAAGCATCATGCCTTTTAGCCATCCTTTTAATGCCTGGCTGGTACGGTCTATAACCTTTCTGGCCATAGGTTTATTTTGCTCGGGGAATAGCTTGATGATGCCATCCGTATAAAGCGAGGGGCTTGTAGTGAAAAATATCCCCAAAAACATAATGATATAGATATTACCCAACACGCCAAAGCTGGTGCTGAAGAAGCTTTGGGCTGTTGCGAAAAGTTTATCGGTATTATCGCTGCCAAAATATTCCAATATTTTTGAGCCGATAGGGCCTTCGCCAAGCTTGGCTTTAAAGTTATTAATGGTTTGGGGCAGGCTTTCGCTCAAAATGGCTATCTGGCCTTGTATAGTTGTACCCATAACCCAAAGCAGGGTGAACAGGATGAGGAAGGAACCCACAACAGATACCGCCATACAGATCTTACGGTTCCATTTGGTTTTGCGTTCTATCATATCGCCCAGCCCGTGGAAATATACCGATATCAACGCTCCGGCCAATATCATTAACAATACATTAAAAGCCACACGGGCAATTAATATGGCAACTACCAGCAGGGCAACAATGGCCACTGTATGCCACACCTTTTCTATATAGGTGAGTTCTTTTTTAGAGGGTCTTTCAGGAGTAGGAGTTCTATTGGGCATTGTGTGCTGTTTAGTTATGCACTTAATTACGTATAGTACTCGTAAAAGTTTTAAGAAATTACAAAGTAGGTGTTAACTTACTGATGCGAGTCTCTCACCTTATTAAAATAGGCTACCAGCTTTTCTATATTACCTATTCCAAAATGGTTGGCGCGGATCTGCTCAACAACCTCGGGTTCATCGGCCATCACCTCGCTCATAACATCAATAAAGTTCTCGCGGGTAAGGTGCTGCATAGTGGCGGTGCTGCTGCCATAGTAATAGCTTAACTTATTGTTGTTACCGCCACCACCACCACCGCCAATACTTATACCTACGCCACCACCATATGACGTGCCGTAGCTGCCTGCGCCTATACCAAGTTCTGGCGATACCTGTACCTTTTTACCGCCACCGCTTCCGCCACTGCCTGCGCCACGGGTGGCATAAATTTTAGTGGGCTCGTCAATAACCACGCGTACAAAATCAAATTCTTTTTTTGCCCAGGTTTCGTTGCCGGGGGCATGTGCCACCACAAAACTATCACGGCCGGCTACAAACGATTGCAGGTCGCTGGTGCTCAGGTAATACGGAGTAGAGTGTTCTTCGTCCTTAAACTCAATAAAGCCCTCGTCTCTGAATGGCCCGCGGCCACCCGGGTTAGGGTGGATATACCCTGTGGTTCTAACGCCTTTTACATCAACAAAATAGCCGGGAAGCCATTTCTGCGCTTTAACGGTATTGCTTGCCAGCGTTAGTAATAAAACAAGCGCAGCAGTATTAAAAAAGTGTTTTACGTATGGGGTGTTCTTAGTAGTCATATGTTTTTTTTGGCATCTGGCCTGTCCTGTAATAGGTGAGCAGGTCCTCCATGTCACCATAACGAAAAGTTTTGTCTTTAATTTTAGCAACAACATCGGGTTTATCGGCCATAATATTGCTCATTACTTCAATAAACTGTTTCTTCTCCAGCTTGGTAACTTTATCCTGCGTAGGGCCATAGTAATAAGTGGTTCTTGTACCACCGCCAACGGTTGTGCCAACACCCACACCCATGCCTACGTTGCCCGTAAAACCGCCGGTATTGATAATTAACGGAAAACCGTTTTTAGCTGTTTTAACGGTAAATAATTTTGTGGCGTTATCAACAGATACGATCATGAACGGGCTGTTTTTTAACAGTACATTGCGCGATACCACGAAGCTATCGGCACCCATTACAAATGATTTGATCTTGTAATACGGGATAGGGAACACCTCCGATTTTTCATCGGCGCAGTAAAGTATGCGGTCGCCGTCTTCGTACTCGCCTTTGTGGGGCGGTGCCCATGATATCAGCCCGTCGAATATTTCGCCGCTGGTATGGTAAAGCGTGCCTTCAAACCATTTGCGTTGAGGGCCTTGTGCATTGGCTGTAAACGAGGCGGCAAGAATAAAAAGTATAAATATTATTTTACGCATTGGGTTAATTTTACTAATTGTTTGATCCGCTAAAAGGGTCTGGTGCCTGTGCAGGTGGCATCATATCATACCTGTAAAAATACAACAGATCATCCATGTCACCATAACGCAGTTTCTTGTTTTTTATTCTAGCAACTGCCTCCGGTTTGTTAGCCATTATCTGGCTCATGGTTTCTACAAAATTTTTCCTGTTCAGTTCGGTAACGTTTTCAGGGTCGTTACCAAAAAAATAAGTTGTTTTGCCACCAAATAAGTTGGCTCCTGTCGTCGTCCGGTCTACACTCAGCAAGGGTATTCCGTCAGGCGTTGTTATTCCGCCCGGACCTCCCATTGTCATTCTGGACGAATGTTGCTCGGTAATCCAGCTATAAAGTTTTAAACCATTAGCAATTTCTACCTTTAAAAATGGAGCCTTTTCAAATTTCTCGTTTTTAGAAACAATAAAACTATCGATAGTTTCATCATTGATCTTCATGGTAAACGAAGCTAAATCAGCAGATTTGATCTCGGCATCATTACTTTTTTTATCTTTTTTGAAGTAGATCTTATCACCTTTTCCTTTTGTGAGCGATAATTGCGGAGGAGTCCAGGAAACAAGGCCAAGATGTTTTACGCCTGTAAAATCGTAATAGGCACCTTCTTTCCAGCTTTTACCAAAGAGCTGTGCTTTTGCACAAATTGTAATGCTTAAAATACAAAGCAGGAGTAAAATTTTACGCATAAAGGTTTAGATTTGAAACCAAATATAATAGATTTTTTGACATGATAACAGTTGATCTGCGCAGCGATACCGTAACAAAACCAACACCTGGGATGCTCGAAGCCATGTGGGGCGCCAAAGTGGGCGACGATGTGTTTGGCGAAGACGAAACCGTGAACGCGCTTGAGCAAAAAGCTGCGCGAATATTTGGGATGGAAGAGGCCATTTTCTGCCCCTCGGGCACCATGACCAACCAGATAGCTATTAAATGTTTTACCCAGCCGCTTGATGAACTTATAGCCGACCAAACCGCGCATGTTTACCGTTACGAGGGTGGGGGAATTGCGTTTAACTCCGGCGTATCTACCCGGTTATTGAACGGCTACCGGGGTATTTTAACCGCCGAAATGATAGCGCCGGAGATAAATGCCGAAAATATTCATTACCCGAATACCAGTTTGGTAGTGTTGGAAAATACGGTTAACAAAGGCGGTGGCAGCTGCTACACGCTCGATCATATTAAACCCATTGCCGAACTGTGTAAACAGCGCGGCCTAACCTTGCATTTAGATGGCGCGCGCATTTTCAACGCACTTGCCCATACAGGAGATAGCGCCGTAGAGTATGGCAAATATTTTAATGGTATTTCGGTATGCCTGTCAAAAGGCCTTGGTGCGCCCGTTGGCTCCGTTTTACTGGCAGATAAAGCAACTATCAAATATGCCCGCCGCATCCGTAAGGTATTGGGCGGTGGCATGAGGCAGGCAGGTTTCCTGGCTGCAGCTGGTATTTACGCGCTGGATCATCATGTAGAGCGTTTAAAGATTGATCATACCCACGCCCGTATTTTAGGCGAGGAACTGGTTAAATGCGCATGGGTAACCAATGTAGTGCCTGTAGAAACAAATATTATTTTATTTGATACCACCCAACCTGCCGATGCCATATTGGCCAAACTGGAAGAAAAAGGCATTAAAGCCAGTAGTACCGATACCCACCGCATCCGCTTTGTTACACATTTGGATGTACACCCCGGGCAGGTGGAGTATGTAGTGGATGCGTTGAAGAGTTTATAAATAACCTGTCATCCTGAGGAACGAAGGATCTACCCGCTGATATGCATCTTCGCGAATGGATCCTTCACTCCGTTCAGGATGACAAATGGTTTATTGTGTTAGTACTTAATAACTTTAATTACTACTTAAAACTTATCACCCGCTTGCATGTTGTATCCTACACATGAATCGCCTCGTAAAAAAGCTCGAAAAAATTGGCCGCGACCCCAAAATAACTGCAAAAGCGGTTGGTTTAAGGTATGTATCAGACGCTACCCCAGGTTACACCCGTAAAAAAGCCGGTAAGGGCTGGAGCTATTACGATGCTGACGGCAAATTGGTGAAGGATAAAGAACTTGTTGAACGCTTTAATAAACTGGTGATCCCACCGGCCTACACCAACGTATGGATTTCGCCTTATGATAACGGCCACCTGCAGTTTACCGGTACCGACGCTGCCGGGCGCAAGCAATACCGGTATCATGTTTACTGGAACAAAATCCGCAACCAATCAAAATACCATCGCCTGCAAACATTTGCCGCCCACTTACCCGCCATACGTAAGCAGGTTGACCATGACCTGGCACGCCACAAACTCGATCACGAAAAGGTGGTGGCCCTGGTGGTGCGGTTAATGGAACTAACCAGCATCCGCGTGGGTAACGAATCATACAAAAAGTTATACGGTTCGTTCGGGTTAACCACGCTGATGGACAGGCATGTAAAAATTGAGGGCAGTAAACTCAATTTTGAATTTAAGGGCAAAAAAGGGGTGATGCATAAAGTTGCTCTGCAAAGTAAAAAACTGGCCCGGCTGGTTAAGCAATGCCGCGATATCCCCGGTAAGGAACTGTTTCAATATTATAATGAAGATGGCGGGCATTGTACCATTGGCTCGGGCGATATAAACACCTACCTGAAAAATATAACCGGCGAGGATTTTACCGCTAAGGACTTTCGCACCTGGGCAGGTAGTGTAAGCGCCCTATACGCATTTAAAGAGGCTGGTGAATTTGATACCGTATCTGAATGTAAAAAGAAGATAGTAAGTGTGCTGGATGAAGTAGCCATAAACCTTGGCAATACCCGTACGGTTTGTAAAAAGTACTATGTGCACCCAACGGTTATAAAAAGTTATGAAGAGGGTACCATTTTTAAATACATAGATAAGCTGGATGAGGATAAGGATGTAAAATCGGCCGAGTTGAATATCGCTGAGAAGGCTTTGCTGCAGATTTTGGATAAAGAGAAGTTGGCGGAGGCGAGTTAGATACTAAACTCCGCGCGTCATTGCTGAGGTACTAAGCAATCTTCGACATGCTTGTCGCCGACTTTTCTATCGAAGATTGCTTCGCTTCTCGCAAATGACGAGTTGTGAAGGCTAAAACAAAAAAAGGTTAACCAGGCTTGCCCCGGTCAACCTTTAGAATAGGGTTAACAGCTAACTGATCTTATTATTGTTTCCCTTTTTTGGTGTAGATATAAACCACACCATATTTTGCTTTATCGCCGTACTTTTTTACGGTATCGGCGCTGTTGCTTGTACTCATTCTATCAATATCAAAGGCGGCCAGTTTCTTTAGTTCTTTCTCGCTGGCTACTTTACCATCAATAACTATCAGTTTATCGGATATACGGTCAACACCTGCCGTGCTGGTAGTGTACACATAGTTTGCATTGGTACGGAAACCTTTAACAGTTACATCTTTAACCGGTGTATTCTCAGTGTAGGTGGCTGTAGCCGTTACGTATCCTGGGCTGATGAAGGTTACCGGGTTGGCAGTGCCGTCCGCTTTACGAACATTATACTGAATGCCTGATACGCCTTGTTTTTTCACACCTCTTACACGTACAACGCCAGAGTCAAGTACAATTTCCTGTATATCATCTGCAGGTATGGTTGTTGCCCTGCCGTGAGTTACAATGGTTATATTTTTAACATCCCCTTTTGTGGCAGGTACTGTGTTAAGTAATCCAAAACTTGATGTAACAGTTTTGGCAGGGGTTTTTTGTAGTCCGTTTATACGGATATTGGTTATCTGGCGCTTTTTACCCAATTTTTCGGCGAGTGCTTTGCCTTCCGGCGAATCTTTAGTAGCCACGAATAGGATATCTTTATCGTTATTAAACGTGTAACCCTCTACGGGGTTAAGTTTCAATGCTTCCTGATTGTAAATGTTAATACTTTCTATTGATGAGGGGTCAACCTTTGAAAATATCACATTATCTACTTTTTTGCCGTTCAATACAAGGTTCATTGAATCGATAACGTGTTTATTTGCTTCTCTGATAACCAGTTTTGAGTATTTGCCGGTATCAGCCTGGCTGCTGAAAGTGCTAAATGTGAGTGGTTTCTTAAACCTTACAGTATCAAATTGTATGGTATCGGTATTAGCTGCTTTACCTGTAAAAGTTTTTGATTTTTTAGCAGGTACGGTATCGGTAAGGGCCAGAACCGTTTGCGCGGCGTGCGTTATAGCAGCGGTAACAGGCTTAATAGTTACACTAATTTTGCGGGTAATAGGTTTGGCAACATCTGCTTTGGATAGGGTAAATACCAGCAGCAATACCACAACAGCAGGCACCACAAACGCATAACGCGTAAGTTTAAACCTCGAAGATCTTTTAGCGTTCATCATAATTATGCGTTTTTTAATGGTTGATATATTAAAATGATTTACAATGCCTGGTGTATTGGTATTAAAGCTCACATTTACCAGGCTGTATTGGTAGGCTTTACTATCAAAGCCTCTATTAAGAATTTTACGGTCGGTTATAAACTCGATGTTTTCGCGCACAGCTTTTTTCATGAGCCATATGCCGGGGTTAAACCAGTAAAATATGCTGCTTAGTTCGGCCAGCAAAATATCAATGGTGTGCCATCCGTTTACGTGTACCTGTTCATGCAGTAATATGGCTTGCAGATCGGCAGGGGTGTGGTTTGCAGGGTTAACATAAATGCTTCGCCAGAAAGAGAAAGGTGCGGCTTCGCCCCCAATTAATCTTACATCATGCTCATGGATGCGTGCCGGTTTTGACTGTCGGTATAATTGGAATAACGAAAACAACTGCATCAGCAATCTAAAGCCCAGAAATATGGCCCCTGCCCAAAATACAACCGTTGCCCATTGCCAGTAATTGGGTTGGGTAAGTGGTTTTATCAGGCTTTCGGCAGGTGCCCGCCAGTTTAAAACCACGGTTTGTACCGGTTTGGCAAGTGTTTCGTGCCTTTGGGCAAAATCGTTCAGATCAATTTTAGGGTAAAGGGTTGCAAAAATAATGGCAACCATTAAATACACCCTGTTTAATGTGTAAAAAGTAAGATGGCGTAGCACCAGGTAATAGCCCGCGCAAAACAACAGTAATGCGATATTAACTTTGAATAAAAAGACAAATAAGGCCGGCATGGTATTATTGTTTAGGTTTTTCTATCAGGTTCAGGATCTCTTTTAACTCACTGGCACTGATCTTTTTCTCGTTTGCGAAAAAGGTAACCAGGTCTTTATACGAGTTTTTAAAATAATCGCTTACAAATCCGCTCATGAAACGTTTTTTGTATTCCTCCTCTAAAATAGCAGGGGTGTAGCGGTACGAGTTACCCAGCTTTTCGCCGTTTACAAAACCCTTGCGCTCCAGGTTTTTAATGGTTGATGCCAGTGTGGTATAGGGTGGCTTTGGCTCGGCCATTTGGTCAAGCAGGTCTTTTATAAACCCAGTGCCTGCCTGCCAAACGGCCTGCATTGCTTCTTCCTCTTGTTGTGATAATTTCTCCATGTTATCTACGATTATTTCGTAAATATACGACGAGTTCGTAATAAAGCAAACTGTTTAACAAAATTTAACAGATTTGTTTTCGTGTTATAGTTTAATACGAGGGCCATCATTATGCCATTTTGTTATCTGCCCTAAAAAATGCTAAATTTGATTTGTCCCCCTGGCCTTATTTAAATTGAGAAAAAATGCCTTTTACAACAACTGTTATAACCGGCGCAACATCCGGTATAGGTAAAGAAACCGCAATGGCGCTTGCCAAAAAAGGCCACGCGGTTTATATGCTGGTGCGCGATATGGAAAAGGGCGAAGAGCTTAGGGAGGAAATAATTGCAGATACCAAAAACAAACATGTTTACGTAGTAGAATGCGACCTGGCCGATATGGAAAGCGTACGCAACGCCGCGGGGATATTAAAATCGGGCTTATTGGCTGTTAATGTACTTATCAATAATGCGGGTGGTATTTTTGCCGAACGCCAGGAAAGTAAAGACGGGTATGAGATGACCTTTGCGGTTAACCATCTTAGCCATTTTTTATTGGTGAATAACCTGTTGCCTTTGCTGCAAAAGGGCCAGGCGCGTATTATCAATGTAAGTTCGGAAGCGCACCGTATGGCCAAACCAAATTTTAATGATCTGCAATGGGTAAAACGCCCATATGCTGCATGGAGGGCATACGGAACTGCCAAACTGTTTAATATATATTTTACCCGTTCGCTGGCCGTTAAATATGGGCCAAAGGGTATAAGCGCCTTTGCACTGCACCCGGGCCTGGTTAATACCGGCTTTGGCACAGGCCTTACAGGCATAGGTAGTACGTTAATGTGGCTGGCCAGGCCTTTTATGATATCGGCCGAGAGTGGTGCTAAAACCAGTATTTACCTTGCTACGGCTGCGCGTATTGATGCCAAAAGCGGCAAGTATTTTAAAAACCGCCATCCGGCAAATCCATCTGCAAAAGCCACCGACGAACTTGGCCGCAACAGGCTTTGGGACCTGAGCATGGAAATGATACAGCCATTTACAGATAATTAGCGTAACATTATTATTGCGTATTGCGTTTATAAATTAAATAGCTTAGTTTAGATGTTTAAACGCGCTTACATTATCATGACAATTAATAAAAAACTGCTCGCAACAATAGGCCTGCTTTCGGCCGTAGTATTTATGGCCATGTCGCCAGCTGTTAAACCCGCCGACGAACCATTCAAAAACCTGAAAGTACTGCCCAAAAATATTTCTAAAGAAGAAATGCACAAGACAATGGAAGAGTGGGAGCACGCTTTAGGCGCGCGCTGCAGCTTTTGCCATGTACGTAACGAGGATACCAAAAAGATGGACTTTGCCGCCGATGGCAAACCCGAAAAGGAAATGGCCCGCGAAATGTACAAAATGACGCAGGACATCAATAAAAAATATTTCCACGCCCAAAAGGACAGCACCGACAGGATCATGGAAAGCAGCATCAACTGCTACAGTTGCCACCGTGGTGTATCGCACCCTGAAGTGGTGAGGGCATCAGAGCTGCCACGCCAGGCACCTGCGGGCCAGCCATCATGGGCACCGGGTACAACACCAGCACCAGGCACAGCGCCTGCACAGGGTTCAACGCCACCGGCGCCAGCTCCGGTACCTGAAAAGAAACCATAGTATTCAGATGTGCAAATCTGCAAATTTCAGATGTGCAGATGGAAAAGCATTTTGCTGATTCTTAATCCCCGATAGCTATCAGTACAGATTCAGAAAAAGTAAAATGGGATATGCAGATGTGCAAATTCCTGTCATCTGCATATCTGCACATTTAAAATCTGCACATCAGCATTATATATTCTGCGCTATAACAAACCCACTTGCCCAGGCCCATTGAAAGTTATAGCCGCCAAGCCAGCCGGTAACATCCACACATTCGCCGCCAAAGAACAGGCCGGGCACATTTTTACTTTCAAGCGTTTTAGAGGATAGCTCGTTGGTGTCAACGCCGCCGGTCATCACCTCGGCTTTATCATAGCCTTTGGTGCCGGCAGGTTTTACTTTAAACTCGTGCAGCAGTATGCCAATATCTTCCAGTTCGGTTTTGGTGAGTGATGCCAGGTTTTTATCCGCAGGGACATAATCAACCAAAGCCTCGGCAAATTTGCGGGTAAACAGGTTAGAGAGGTACGCCAGCAGCATTTTCTTGCCGTTTTGCTCACGCTCCTGCAATATCAGTTCGGTAATATCCTGGCCGGGCAGCAGGTCGATGTAGATATGTTCGCCGGGTTTCCAGTAGGATGAGATCTGTAATATGGCCGGGCCACTCAGTCCCCAATGGGTAAAAAGTATGTTTTCTTCAAAGCTTGCCCTGTCGTTCCATACGCGGCAAAATATGCTGTTGCCCGATAGTTGCTCATACCAGGGCTGGTCTTTACCGGTAATAGTAAGTGGCACCAGGGCAGGGGAGGTTTCGGTAACTGCTATGCCAAATTTACGCGCTACACGCAGGCCAAAATCAGTAGCGCCCATTTTTGCGATGGGTAGGCCGCCGCTGGCAATAACAACTTTTGGGGCGGTTAAAATTTGCTGCTTACCATTCCGCATGATGGTAATGCTGAAGCCGTCTTCGGTTTGCTCAATGGCAGTAACTTCGGTATCGCACCAGATCTCCTGGTCCAAGTCATTACAAAGGCCGGTAAAAACATTCACTACATCTTTGGCCTTATCGCTCACTGGGAAAAGCTGGCCAAGGGTTTTCTCTTTACCTTCTATGCCGTAAGTTTCAAAGAAGTTCACGGTGTCATCCACGGTCCACTGAGCCAAAGCTGAGCGACTAAAGTGTTCGTTTTGTGAGATGAATTGTTTGTGAGTGGTGTACAGGTTGGTGTAATTACACCTGCCGCCGCCGCTTATCAATATTTTGGCGCCAACTTTGTCGTTCTTCTCTAATACCAATGTGCGCTTGCCTAAAAAGCCAGCCTGAACCGCGCACATCAGTCCGCAGGCGCCGCCGCCAATAATTATAGCGTCAAAGTTTGATTGTTTTGTTAAATTTGCTGTCATGGATGCTGTGGCGCAAATATCAGAATTTGGAAAGATACTTATCTTTTTAATTACGGGCATTGTTGCAATTGGCGGGTTGTTTTTTGTGAACCGCCTTTTAGCGCCCCGTAACCCCAATGCCGAAAAGCTAAGTACATATGAATGTGGCGAAGAGCCAACCGGCAATGCCTGGTTGCCCTTTAACTCGCGCTTTTATGTAATTGCGCTGGTTTTCCTGCTGTTTGATGTGGAGATGGTGTTCGTATTCCCCTGGGCAACGATATTTGGCAATCGCGAAATTATAGCTGCAGATGCCCGATGGGGGTGGATCTCACTCACAGAAATGTTTATCTTTTTAGGGATATTGATATTAGGCCTGGCCTATGTTTGGCGCAAGGGCGACCTGAACTGGATAAAACCAACCGTAACCCTGCCACAAACAGACACTCGTATCCCGCAGGCATTATATGACGACCTGAACACACAGCAAGGCAATTTTAAGGTGAAAGAATTTAGCTTCGGAATAACTCCGACTGCAACTGCCACAGCTACCTCCGATACCACAGCTACACCTGAAGTAAGGAAGCCTATGTTTAAACCAGCTTTTAAAAAACCAGCCAATGACGCCTGACCTGACCAATGAAGCCGGTGGAATAGTGATCACCAAAATGGACGACCTGCTGAACTGGGCAAGGCTGTCATCGCTTTGGCCGTTAAGTTTTGGCATTGCATGCTGCGCGATAGAAATGATGGGCGCAATGGCCTCAACTTATGACCTGGATAGGTTCGGGGTATTCCCGAGGCCGTCGGCACGCCAATCAGATGTGATCATCATAGCCGGTACGGTTACCTTTAAAATGGCCGAGCGCATCAAGCGCCTGTACGAGCAAATGCCTGACCCGAAATATGTGATCTCCATGGGTTCATGCTCCAACTGCGGCGGCCCTTACTGGCAACACGGTTACCACGTAGTAAAAGGCGTAGACAGGGTTATCCCGGTTGATGTATATGTACAAGGCTGCCCGCCAAGGCCCGAGGCGTTAATAGGTGCTATATTAGAACTTCAAAAGAAGATAGAGAAGGAACATATTGTGGCGGGCGTAACCGCCTGATCCGCCATGTCATTTCGAGGGAAGCGCAGCGACGAGAAATCTTGTTCGAAACGCATGGCGAACCTTACATAATGAACAAGATATCTCCTCATACCTCATTCGATATGACAAATCTCTTTTATACCCCATTTCTACCTTTCAAATTATCCATTAAATTTGCCGCATGGGCATAGATAATTTTGTAACCTTCGCGCTAACCGCATTCCTGTTCATCATGACACCGGGCCTGGATACCATGTTTGTAATAAACAAAGCCGCAGGGCAGGGTAAAAAAGCCGGTATTTATTCGGCTTTGGGTGTTAATGCAGGTGTATTGTTCCATACGGTATTAGCTGCGCTTGGCTTATCCCTTATTGTGGCAAAATCGGTATTGGCTTTTGCCATTGTTAAATACCTTGGTGCGGCTTATCTTATTTATCTGGGCGTTAATAAGCTTATCTCCAAAAATAACGACATCGTATTAACCGCGGTTGATAAAGCCGATAAAAGCAATATGCAAAACTTTCTATCGGGCGTGGTAACCAATGTGCTTAACCCCAAGGTAGCCTTGTTTTTCCTGGCATTTTTCCCGCAGTTTATCAAAAAGGAGGCCTTAAGTCAATCGCTGCCATTTATCATACTCGGGCTTACGTACGTATTTTTAGGTTTAATATGGTATGTATTGCTTAGCCTGTTCGTGTCCTTCTTTTCCGAAAAATTCATCAGCAATCCCAAAGCCGGTAACTGGCTCAACAAATTCTCGGGTGTTGCTTTTGTGCTAATGGGGATAAAAGTGGCATTCTCTAAAAAGTAACGTTTTAACCTTAGCGCAGATTAATTACATTTGTTACCTATGCAAAAAATATTGGTAGCAAACCGCGGCGAGATCGCCTTGCGGGTAATGCGTTCTGCCCGCGAAATGGGTATAAAAACTGTAGCTGTTTATTCAGAGGCCGACCGCAATGCCCTGCATGTGCGTTATGCAGACGAAGCCGTATTTATCGGCGAAGCACCATCCAATCAGTCATACCTTGTTGGCGATAAAATAATTGCCGCCTGTAAACAAACAGGTGCCGAAGGCATCCACCCCGGTTATGGCTTTTTGAGCGAGAATGCCGGCTTTGCAAGGCAGGTACGCGAGGCTGGGCTGATCCTGATCGGCCCATCGCCTGAGGCTATGGAAGTAATGGGTAACAAGCTATCGGCCAAAGCTGCCGCGTTAAAATACAACATCCCCATGGTGCCCGGCACTGAGGAAGCTATTACTGATGTAGCCGAAGCAAAACTGCGCGCTGTTGAGGTAGGTTTTCCTATCCTGATCAAAGCTGCTGCAGGTGGCGGGGGGAAAGGTATGCGCATAGTTGACGGCCCTGATGATTTTGAAGAACAAATGGGGCTTGCCGTATCCGAAGCCATATCAGCTTTTGGCGATGGCGCGGTGTTTATTGAGCGTTACGTTTCTTCGCCAAGGCATATCGAGATCCAGGTGCTGGGCGATACGCATGGCAATATTGTGCATTTGTTCGAACGGGATTGTTCGGTACAGCGCCGCCACCAAAAGGTGATAGAGGAAGCTCCGTCATCGGTGCTTACGCCCGAAATTCGCGAGGCAATGGGTAAATGTGCTGTAGACGTGGCACGAAGCGTGAATTACACAGGTGCGGGTACAGTAGAATTTATTATGGATGAGAAACTTGATTTCTTTTTCCTGGAGATGAACACCCGTTTGCAGGTAGAGCACCCGGTTACCGAATTAATAACGGGTATTGACCTGGTGAAGGAACAGATCCGGATTGCCCGTGGCGAAGCCATTAGCTTTAAACAAAAAGACCTGAAAATACAGGGCCACGCGCTTGAACTGCGCGTTTATGCCGAAGACCCTGCCAATAATTTCCTGCCGGATATCGGCACCCTGCAAACCTATGTAACTCCAAAAGGCCCGGGCGTTAGGGTTGATGATGGTTTTGAGCAGGGGATGGAGATCCCGATATATTATGACCCTATGATAGCCAAGCTCATTACCTATGGTAAAGACCGTACGGAAGCAATAGAACGCATGATAAGGGCTATTGACGAGTATAATATCACCGGCATCACCACAACCCTTAGCTTCGGCAGGTTTGTGATGCAGCATGATGCATTTACCTCGGGTAATTTTGATACACACTTTGTTAAAAAATACTTCACGCCCGAAAGTTTGCAAACCGGTACCGAAACCGAAGCGTTGATAGCAGCCCTGGTAATGGAGAAGCTACTGGCAACAAAAAAGGTTGCTTTTGCTGAAACGGCGGCTGTTGCGGAAAGTAATTGGGTTAAGAACAGGCGATAAAGTCAATTCCGTGTTTTTGAATAGTATGGATTATGTATCTTACGAACAGCATTACTGCTGAAACATTAAACAGATAAATTATAAGTGCATTTCCCGGCTAACATACCCATTGGCAAATCAAGTATTCCTATTCATTTTATATGCGAAACCCTGGCTTATACAATAGGCTACCGCTATTATGTGTATTTAAAAAAACACAGTAAAGACCCCATTAGCGATAATAACCGCATCATCATATTTATTGGCGCGGCACTGGGCGGCTTTTTAGGTTCGCATATTATTGGTGTGCTGGAAAAACCTGATTTACTTACCCGGATGACTGTGTTTTATTTTATGGGGAATACCACCATTGTGGGTGGCTTACTGGGCGGATTGATAGGTGTAGAGCTGGTTAAGAAAAAATTAGGTATCACGGCATCATCCGGCGATCTAATGGTTTATCCTATTTGCTTAAGCATGATCATAGGGCGAACCGGCTGTTTTTTTGCCGGCCTGGAGGATGGTACATTTGGCGTTGCCAGTACATTACCCTGGGCCATTAACTTTGGCGATGGCATCCGCAGGCACCCTACCAATTTGTATGAAATTTTATTCTGGATAATGCTATGGGTAACGCTGCTGTTGATAGAGCGTAAGCATCAGTTTACCAATGGTTCAAAGTTTAAAATATTAATGGCAAGTTACCTTACATTCAGGCTGATGATAGAGTTTATTAAGCCCGATTATTTTTTCAGTTTTGGTTTATCGGTAATACAATTAGCCAGTTTGGCGGGTATTGCTTATTATTATAAAGTTTTCATCTATCCATCTAAAACTATTAAAGCTTATGCCTGAGCGCCCGTATATTTATTATGACTTTACTATCAGTATCTGCTCTACCTGTTTAAGGCGGGTTGATGCAAAGATTGTTTTTGAGGACGATAAGGTTTATATGCTTAAAACCTGCCGTATCCACGGCTTTGAAAAAGTACTTATCGCTACAGATATTGAATATTATAAAAACTGCCGCAATTACGCCAAGCGTAGTGAAATGCCACTCAAATTTAATCGGGAAACCCACTATGGCTGCCCTTATGATTGCGGGCTGTGCCGCGATCATGAACAGCACTCGTGCCTTACAGTTATAGAAGTAACAGACCGTTGCAACCTAGCCTGCCCAACCTGCTATGCCATGTCATCGCCGCATTATGGCCGGCACCGTACGCTGGCAGAGATAGAGCAGATGCTGGATGTGATTGTGGCTAACGAAGGCGAACCTGATGTGGTGCAGATAAGCGGCGGGGAGCCAACCGTGCATCCGCAGTTTTTTGAAATACTGGATATTGCCAAACGTAAGCCTATTAAACACCTGATGCTGAATACCAACGGCATCCGCATTGCTAAAGATGAGCAATTTGTAAAACGGCTGGCTACCTACCAGCCCGATTTTGAGATATACCTGCAGTTTGATTCTTTTAAAAAGGCAGCGCTGGAACAGTTGCGTGGAGAAGATCTGCGCGAGGTAAGGCGCAAAGCGATTGAGAATTTAAATAAGTACAACCTGTCTACCACGCTGGTGGTAACCCTGCAAAAAGGATTGAACACGGATGAAATTGGAGCTATTATAGACTATGCTTTACTGCAACCTTGCGTTAGAGGGGTAACTTTGCAGCCCACCCAGCAAGCAGGACGATTAGAAAACTTTAACCCGGCTACCGATCGTTACACCATGACGGAGGTACGAACGGCCATATTGGAGCAAACCAATGTTTTTACCGCGCAGGACTTGCTCCCTGTGCCCTGTAACCCGGATGCCCTGGTAATGGGGTATGCCTTGAAATTAAGCGGACAGGTATTCCCGTTAACCCGGATGATAGACCCTAACGACTTGTTGGACAATTCCAAAAACACCATTGTTTATGAACAGGATGAAATGCTTAAAAATCATTTGTTGCATATGTTTAGTACAGGTAATTCGGTAGATACAGCTAAAGAACATCTTAAAAGTATAATGTGTTGCCTGCCTGATATTGATGCCCGGGGATTAAGTTATGATAACCTGTTCAGGGTAATTATTATGAATTTTATAGATGCGCAAAACTTTGATGTGCGTGCCATCAAAAAATCATGTGTACATATCGTGAATAAGGACATGAGCATTATACCCTTCGAAACCATGAATATGTTTTACCGCGACGATAAAGCTGAGTACCTGGAAATGCTAAGAAACGAAATATCGCCGGCATGAGTGAAGAAAAAAAGAAACTTGGGGATCTGGCAGTGTTAGGTATTAACCTGGCTGTGTTTGCGGCCTACACGCTTTTAGGGCTGTATAACAATGCCGATGGATGGTTTGTAATATCGTTATGGCATGCCGGTGCATGCGTTGTTATGGCTTTAGTGCAAAGGCGCTGGATATGGGTGCTGGCCGGTATATTAATATTAGTTATTGGTTGCGCAACATGTGCCAACAACTTTCACCTGGATACAAGATAAGCACGTATGATTTATGGATGAAAACAAACCCCGTACAACTGACTTAGCCATATTAGGTATTAATATGGGCATATTTGCAGCCTATACAATTCTGGGCTTAATAAGTGGACAGGACGCAATATTCGGCGCCTTTATTGTGGCTATAATTCATGGTGTTATTGCATTCATTATGGCGCTGGTAAAAAAAAGGTGGATCTGGGCATTAGCCGGTTTGCTTATACCGCTAATTGGTTTTGGTACCTGCCTGAATAATATTAAGCTGGGGCATATGTAACAGGCGGCATTCACTATTTTCCATATCACTCAGATAGCAATTTATCAAATTAGATATTCAAAAGACACTCCATCCCTCAAAACTAAGTACATTTGCGTTTTGTGATATATTACTATGGCTAAAGTTTCCATCAACCTGGCAACAGGTTCAATACAAAAAGAGGATATTATTGTAGGCATCGACCTGGGTACCACCAATTCGCTGGTTGCTTTTATAGACCCTGATAAAAACCCTAAAGTTATTAATGATACAGGCAAAGGTGTTTTAGTGCCTTCTATTGTGCATTTTGGCGCTGCCGGTGATATCAAAGTAGGTAACGAGGCCAAAGAGTTTTTAGTGGCCGACCCGCAAAATACCGTGTTTTCGGTTAAGCGTTTACTGGGCCGCTCATATGCCGATGTAAAGAATTACCAAAGCTTTTTCTCCTACAAAATCATTGATGATGATACCGAAAACCTGGTAAAAATTAAGGTAGGCGATAAGTTTTACAACCCGATAGAACTTTCGGGCCTGATATTAAAAGAATTAAAGGAACGTGCCGAACATGCGCTGAAAACCCCGGTAAACCGAGCGGTGATAACTGTACCTGCTTATTTTAACGATTCGCAGCGCCAGGCCACGCGCGACGCCGGTAAGCTTGCCGGGCTGGATGTTTTGCGTATTGTAAACGAGCCAACAGCCGCGAGTCTGGCTTACGGCATCGGCCTAAACCCCGACGAAACCAAAACCATTGCAGTGTATGATTTGGGGGGCGGTACGTTTGATGTATCCATTCTGCAGATCCAGAATGGCATCTTCGAGGTGCTTTCAACCAATGGGGATACCTTTTTGGGTGGCGATGATTTTGACCGTGCCATTGCCGATTACTGGATAGAAAAAAACAACATAGATAAAACCGAACTGGCCAATAACCGCGAGCTTACGCAGGAACTTCGCCTGAAGGCCGAAGAAGCCAAGAAAGCATTCGCGCATCAAAGTATATTTAATGAGAAAATAGGCGACATCTGGTGTACTATTGATCGTAATACTTTTGAGGAACTGATATTACCTAAGGTACAGCAAACCATTACCGCTTGCCAGAATGCGCTTAAAGATGCCAAACTTACCATAGCCGATATTGATGAGGTTGTAATGGTTGGCGGTAGCACGCGCACTGCGTTGGTTAAAAAAATGGTGTCGGAGTTTTTTGGTCGCCCGGTGCATGATGATCTGAACCCTGATGAGGTGGTTGCCCTTGGCGCTGCTATACAGGCGGATGTTTTGGCGGGTAACCGCAGCGATATTTTGCTGCTTGATGTTACCCCGCTATCGTTAGGGATTGAAACCATGGGCGGCTTGATGGATACGATTATCCCGCGTAACTCTAAGATACCGACTAAAGCAGGCAGGCAGTACACGACGTCAAAAGACGGACAGGTGAATATGAAGATTGCAGTTTACCAGGGTGAGCGCGACCTGATCAGCGAGAACCGCAAATTGGCAGAATTTGAACTGAAAGGCATCCCGGCTATGCCGGCAGGCTTTCCAAAGGTAGATATCAACTTTATACTGAACGCTGATGGTATTTTAAAGATCCAGGCTATTGAGCTGCGCAGCGGTGTTAAACAGGAAGTTGAAGTAAAACCAGCCTATGGTATTACCGACGACCTGGTTGAACAAATGCTGATGGACAGCATTACCAATGCCAAAAATGATGTAAGCGCCCGTATGCTGATCGAAGCAAAAACCGAGGCCGAACAAATGGTATATGTTGTTGAGAATTTCCTTAAAAAGAACGGCCAACTATTGAATGCCGAGGAAGTCAGCGAAACCAATATCCAATTGGAAGCTCTTAAAGCTGCACTGAGCACAGGTGATAAAGACCTTATCCACACCAAAATTGACGACCTGAATAACTTTACCCGCCCCTTTGCCGAGCGTGTAATGGATGTGGCCATTGCTACAGCCATGAAAGGGAAGAGTATAGAGTAAGGTGCCAACCGTCATTACAATGACGCGCGAATTAGATTGCTGCGTTATCGCTTGCAATGAAGGGTTTGTAAAATATGCTGTAATTATTCAAAACACATAACCATAAAATGCGTTATTTGTAGCAATCTAACTAAACAGCACTTGAAATATATTTTACGTATTGCAGCTTCGCTTGCCTTTGTCGCATCATCCATCACAGCATCAGCCCAAATTACTCAACAGGATAGTACACTTAAACCTATTTCGCTTGATAGCGCCCGTTACGATTCATTGATTACCCGTTTGGCCAATGGCGATAAAACAGGGAAATGGCCGGTTAAAAAGGCGCCGTATCCTCAGGCCGGTGCCATATTACCTTTTTACCGTGTGGTAGCCTATTACGGTAATATGTACTCTAAAAACATGGGGGTGCTTGGCGAGTATGAGCCATCGGTTATGCGCGCCAAACTACTGGCCGAAGTAAAAAACTGGGAGGCGGCCGACCCGCAAACGCCCGTTAAACCTGCTTTGCATTACATATGCGTTACTGCACAGGCCGACGCAGGCCGCAACGGGTTACACAACCTGCGCATTCCCTTTAGCCAGATTGATAAGGCTATAGAGATGGCAAAACCCATTAATGCGCTGGTGTTTCTGGATATACAGGTTGGCTTTAGCACCGTGGAAACAGAACTGCCCAAGTTGGAAAAATACCTGAAAATGCCAAACGTTCACTTCGGCATCGACCCGGAATTTTCTATGAAAGAGGGTAGCGTACCAGGCAAGCGTATAGGCACCTTTGATGCTAAAGACATTAATTATGTAACCAATTACCTGAGCAGTCTTTGTAAAAAATACAACCTGCCACCCAAAATATTTGTAGTACACCGTTTCACAAAACGCATGGTTACCAATTACCAGGATATTAAACTGGACAAAAATGTTCAGTTTGTGATGGATATGGATGGCTGGGGCCCTCCCGAACTTAAAAAAGGTACCTATAAGTATTTTGTAGCAGGGGAGCCTGTGCAGTTCACCGGGTTTAAGTTATTTTATAAGAACGATATTAAAAATGCGCCAAAACGCATGATGACGCCTAAGGAAGTGCTGAGTTTAAAGCCAGCCCCAATTTACATTCAGTACCAGTAGGGAAGTAGAGTGTTATAAACAAGAAAAGCCCCCGTTAATTAACGGGGGCTTTTCTGTTTCCAAACAAACTATTATAGTTTGTTTATTTCTTCTTGTTCTTTTAATGCCGAGATGTTGTTTTTGTTACTGTACTCGTCGGTTTGGGTTGCAAAGTCTTCCAATATGCTGGCAATAGTATCCAGGTTATCTGCAATGCGCTGATGCATGTCTGGCAGGTCTTTTTCAATTCTTTTATTACCCAGGTCTATATTATCTACTTCAATTTTGGCAATTTTTTGGATCAACGCCTGGTTACTGTTTTTTAAATCTTCTAATTCATGGACAATTTTTTCCATCAATTCAAATTTCCTTATCTTATCCATAGGTATCTTAATTTTATATGTAGGTATATAGCCATAACAGTGCCAAACTATAATAAATTTGGATTTATCATTTATAACTAATAATTTAGTTATATGAAATCTATCCTGATCTGTATTGCCGTTTGCCTTGCATCCCTTAAAGGGTTTGCCCAGGAAACCAGTAAGGTTGATGACGCTTTATTGCTTGATTATTACCAGGCCCAGCGTTTTGGCGAAGCTGCTGATTATTTAAAGAAAAGCTATACCGAGCCTATTACCAATGCCAAGGCTTTAGGGCAACTGGCCTATACCTGTAACATGGCCGGCCGGTTGGCAGAGGCAGAAGGGTATTACCAACGTATTTATGCTATTGATAGTACCAATACCCCTGTGTTATATAGTTTGGGCAGCCTTAACCTGCGCAGGGGCAACCTTGCCAAAGCCGAGGTTTACTACAAGCGCATCACTGCACGCGATACCACGAACTTTATGGTTTATAAGCAGCTGGCACAAATAAGCCACGATAAAAATGATATACCATCTTTTATTGCCTATTTGCAAAGGGCCAATAAAATTAACCCTGCAGAACCGGATGTGGCTTCTGACCTGAGCGATATGTACGTAGCTATCAAATTTAACGATCAGGCGGAGAAGGTGCTAAGCCTGGCTATTGCTGCCGACCCGGAGAATATTGTACTGCTTAAAAGCCAGATGAAGCTGCAATACTCGCAAAAGAAATGGCCCGAAACCATCAGTACCTGCCTTAAACTAATGGATAATGGCGACGTGTCTGGCTTTGTAATCAGTAAGCTTGGGGTGGCTTATTACAACATCAAGAGTTACGAATGTAGTATATCCGCGTTTTTAAGTATAGATGCCAATGAGCAAAACGAAACCAGTTATTACTATACTGCGCTGGCTTATAAAGCGCTCAAAGACCAGCCCATGGCGATATTCTATTTATCAAAAGCATTGGGTGAGGCTATCTCACCCAATACGGCTTCGTATTATGGTGAAATAGCCGATAGTAACGAAAAGTTATTTAAATATAAAAAGGCTATTACAGCGTATCAGAAAAGCCTGCAGTTTGAGGAAACGCCTTTGATATATTATTCGCTGGCCAATTTGTACGATAGTAATTTAAAGGACAAAAAAACCGCTGTTAAGTATTATAAAAAGTACCTGGCACTAAAGCCACCTGTTAACAAGCAGAAAAATTATATCGATTATTCTAAGAGTAGGGTAGCTGCGTTGGGCCGATAGGTTTTTAATAAATCATGTCATTTCGAACGAGCGTAGCGAGGAGAAATCTTGTTCATCAAGTAAAGTTCGCCGCCTATCATTTGAACAAGATTTCTCTCTTCGTTCGAAATGACAAATCGGGATATGCAGGGGGCATTAACTTACCTGTTCATCAACCTGGCAACGTATTTACCAATAATATCAAACTCCAGGTTCACTACAGAGCCCTCGCGCACGTTGTGCAGGTTGGTATGCTCATAAGTGTAGGGGATAATAGCCACAGAGAAATGATCGGGGCCCGAGTTAACTACAGTAAGGCTGATGCCGTTTACACAGATCGAGCCTTTCTCTACCGTAACGTTACCAGCAGATGCATCGTACTTAAAGGTATATTCCCAACTGCCGTCAAGCTCGGTAAATTTAATGCAGGTGGCGGTTTGGTCAACATGGCCCTGCACGATGTGCCCATCCAGCCGGGCGTTCATTTGCATGCAGCGCTCCAGGTTTACAGGTTCGCCAACTTTTAGGTGGCCAATGCTGGTTTTGTTCAGGGTTTCTTTAATAGCGGTAACTGTGTGTGTGCCATCGCCTAAAGCAATAACCGTTAAACAAACGCCATTATGCGCTACCGACTGATCTATCTTTAACTCCTGTGTAATGGTCGATTCAACAGTAATATGCAGGTTGCCGTTTTCCTTGCGCAGGTCGGCCACCTTTCCCAAGGTTTCTATAATTCCTGTAAACATGCAGCAAAAGTACAGATTTTTAGGTGTGCGTTATGTTGCCTTAACATCATAAAAAAAGCGAATAGCTTTTGGCCATTCGCTTTTTTAGTTTTTATAGCGTATGTCTTATAAAATTTCAATATTAAATACTTTACCATCGAAAGATACTTTGGCTTTATGGTTGCCTAAGTATTCTATAGTACCTGCAAAATTAAAATCTCGGCCTGCATTGTTACCCTTTGATACAAAAGTTGCAGTACCTGCAGTAATATCAAAAGGCTTGCTTGTTGCATCAATAATGATACCTTTTAATGCATAGGTATTGTTCTGAACCATGTACTCGTTATCTTTTTTGGTAGTAAACTTATAAACAGAAGTTTGGTTACCGTTAACTTCCATTTTCGCATACTCAGGCAATAAAGCTTTAAGTGTGTATTGTTCGTCAACGCTGTTGTCATAAGTAGAATACGGGTTAAATCCTGTATTAACGTATTTGCCTGTGTAAGCGTAACCATTAGGTGCGTTTTGTGCATCACAGCTAACAACAAATTTATTTGCACCGGTCATTACATCTCTTACAGAGTCGCCCTTGGTATAAATATTATTAAATGGCTGATTAATGGTTTCACCACAGGTAAGGTCATTAACTTTTATGCCATTACGTACACTGTTAACGGTTGGTACACCTGTAGCTGTATTTTTACTTGCAATAGTGCTGCCAATTGAATTGTAAAAGTTAACGGCAATGCTACGGGCAATTTCAGCATCGTTATTGGTATTTGACGCTGTCGTATCTTTTTTACAAGCCGAATAAATTACTACGGTTAAAGCTACAAGCGATAATATAGTTGCGAACCTAAATTTTGAGATCATAATATATGTAATGCTTTTGTTTGTTTGATGCAAAAGTAGTTCATTCATAATCATTTATGCAAAATATTTTCACTTTACTGAAACAAAATTTCTATTTAAGAAAAGAGAAAACGAGACTTAAAATATTGCCCTATGCTTAAAAAATTTCCTCTTGTTTAAATAATATTGGGCGGCAGCCCAAATCAGTATGGCCTATTACCTTTTAGGATCATCGGTAAAAAACTGTTTTTTCTGGTCGCCGGCAAATTTATCGGCATTAAAGGCAGATGACTCGCCTTTGGCGATGGTTAATGAATCCCAGTTATCGCCAAGAATTAGTTTTGCAACAAACACCATTTGGCCAATATGGTAGGGCAGGTGTGCCAGTTGTCTGTTAATGGCTTCGGTTACGGTGTGCCCTTCGTTACGGATGTAAATGACACGCGGCAGGTCGGCATCAGTAAGCGGGTTTATCGCGTTGAACAGGCATTCCCAGCCTTTATTCCACAGGTCGGTCAGTTCTTGCTTTGCAGGCGATGTATCTTCAAACTCCTCATCGCGGTTTCGCCATTGTTTCTCGCCATCGGCGGTCAAAAAATCCGTCCACCGCGATATGGAGTTACCCGATATATGTTTTATAATAGCAGCAACGCTGTTCGACGCTTCGTTGTATTTCCAGTGTAACTGTTCCTCATCCAAACGCGCTATCACGGCATCACCTAATGACCTGTAGTATGTAAATAGTTTTTTTGTACTTGCCAGGTAGTTGTTGCCGGGGCTTTCCATAGGTATTTAATTATGTTATTTAAAGCAACTGGTTAATTCCACTCTTTTGTTTCGCAGGTCTTTGCCGCCCTCCATAACCGATTTTAAGTTGGCCAGGTAAAATGTCCAGCCTATCTGGCATTGCACCAGCAGGTTTTTTTCGGGGTCGCTTTCCTCCGGGATCTCAGTTTGCTCCAGCTCAATAATAGTAATGCCGTTGCGGGTACTAAATGATACGCTTACAATACTATCGCCGGTGAAGCTAAACTTTAAAAAATCCTGTCCGTTGGCCTCCAGTATCCTGCCGCGCTGTACCACGTCGTTATGGTATCCATGCCAGTACCAGGTGTAGGTATCTTCCTTTGCTATTTGTTCGTTTGCCGCGCGCAGCCGCTGTGGCACGGTAAAAAAATCGGCCTTGCGTAAAAACCACTTCTCTAACCCGGCAGGGGTACTCCATGCCAGGTAAAGGCTGCGCATATCAACCTGGTAATCGCCACATAACTTAAATTTTTTCCAGCGGGTATCTTCCATAGCAATAAGGTTACTATAATGTGTTTGTATAAAACTAACCATAATACTTTGTGTTTTGCTAATTTGCCAACAAAACAATTTTATGCCAAAACAAAGCGCAGGGATAGTACTGTATAAACTAACAGACGGTTTATTACATATCTTTTTAGTGCACCCGGGAGGCCCGTTCTTCCGCAAAAAGGATGAGGGGGCATGGTCTATACCTAAAGGCGAATTTGTGGATGGCGAAGAGCCGCTTGTTGCCGCGCAGCGCGAATTTGAAGAGGAGGTTGGCAAACCCATTAACGGTAACTTTATAAAATTGCAGCCCATAAAACAAAAAAGCGGTAAGGTAGTGCATGCCTGGGCGGTAGAGGGCGATATAGACCATGAGCAGGTAAGAAGCAATTTATTTGAGATGGAATGGCCGCCCAGATCGGGCCGGATGGCGAGTTTCCCCGAGGTAGACCGTGCCGGTTGGTTTACTGTGGATGTTGCCAGGCAAAAAATAATTCAGGGGCAGGCAGCGTTTATTACCGAGCTTGAAAAATTAGTGTAAACCTCAACGCTATATGCCAATTTGTTAAGCTAAAAATTTCCTACATTCATCCCCAGATGTTTAAAAGATTACTGTTACCTGCATTTATACTTACGGCAACATTTGCCAGGGCGCAAACGTTTGGAGGTAACCCTCCATCTATCAAATGGAAACAGGTAAATACCCCGGTGGCGCGCGTTATTTTTTCGCAGGGGATGGATTCTGTGGCCATACGTGTGGCGCAAACCATAGCGCGGATGAACCGCATAATAGAACCCACCATCGGCTTTAAGCAGCGGCAGGTAAACATTGTACTGCAAAACCAAACTACCATATCAAACGCTTATGTGGGGCTGGCACCTTTCCGCAGCGAATTTTATTTAACAGCCTCACAAAATAACTTTGACCTGGGCAGCCTGCCATGGCCCGAGCAGCTGGCAATACATGAGTTCAGGCACGTACAGCAATACAATAATTTCAACGTGGGTTTATCGCGTGGGTTGAGCATCATTTTTGGCGAAGGAGGGCAGGCGCTGGCCAATGCGCTATCCGTACCCAATTGGTTTTTTGAGGGTGATGCCGTGTATAACGAAACGCTGGTGAGCAAACAGGGCAGAGGGCGCCTGCCTTTCTTTTTTAACGGTTACAGAGGGCTTTGGGCGGCAGGTAAAGATTACAGCTTTATGAAACTGCGCAACGGCTCGTACCTGGATTATACGCCCAACCATTACCCTTTGGGCTATATGATGGTGGCTTACGGCCGCGAAAAATATGGTAATGCCTTTTGGCGGGATGTTACACATGATGCCGCTGCTTTTAGTCCGTTTTTTTACCCATTGCAGGGCGCCATTAAAAAGCATGCAGGCGTTGATTACCCCGAATTTAGAAACGCTGCTTTAAATCATTTTAAAACCGCGTTTAAAGCCGATGCGAAAGATGATAGGCCGTATGTAAAGGATCAGCATTTTGTGGCCGACCAGGAATACCCTGCCTACGTAAACGATAGTACAATTATCTATTTAAAAAGCACATACAAGCATATCCCGCAATTTATTATCAAAACCGGCGAAAGGGAACGCGCAATAGCCGTACAGGGCATTACCACCGATAATTATTTTAGCTACCACGATGGCAAGGTGGTTTATGCCGGTTACCGGCCAGACCTGCGCTGGGGCTACCGCAACTATAACGAGCTGATAGTGCTGGATATAAACACCGGCAGGGAACACCGCATCACCCGTAAAACCAAATACTTTTCGCCATCGTTTAGTGCCGATGGCAGGCACATAGCAGTAGTACAGGTTGCTGCAAGCGGCAGAAGCGAACTGCATGTATTAAATGCCGAAGACGGAAAACTACTGTATGTTGTGCCTAATAATGCAGGCCTGTTTTATACCTACCCCAAATTTTACGGCGATGACAAGCTGCTTGCGGCAGTGCGTAATTTTACGGGAGAGATGTCGCTCGCGCTGATCGATATTAAAACCGGGGCCGCCAAATACCTGTTGCCGTTTAGCTTTGAGCCAATTGCTTTCCCGCAGTTGCAGGGCAATGTGGTTTATTTCTCTAAAACATCCGGTTTAAATGATCAGCTTTTCGCCTTCAATATCAGCACCAATAAGCTGTCTGAAGTAAAAGGCATCCCCCCAAATGCTATTGGCTATTACCAGCCGGCCATTAGCCAAAACAAACTGGCGTGGACAAGTTTTACCGCCCTGGGCTACCGGTTAAGCGAGGTTAACCGGGCGGATGTTCAGTTAACAGATATCAATAATTCGCAGGCATTTTCGGCTTTGCCGGATATGAATATCAGCGCCCTGCAAAAAGATAGTGTGGCCAACCTGCTGGCTTCGGTACAGCCCGATTCATTGCCGGTAACCAAATACAGTAAGCTGCATGGGCTGTTTAATTTTCATAGCATCTTCCCATCGTTAGATGATCCTAATTACTCGCTGCAACTGGTGGGTAATAACGTGCTGAATACTTTCGAGTCGCAGCTTACCTTTAACTATAACCGCGATGAAGGTTATAAGCAAATAGGTTATGACGCCGCCTACGGGGCATTTTTCCCATACCTTATTGCCGGTGCCGATTACACGTTAGACCGCCGGGGCTTTTATAAAGGCAACAGTATTTATTATAACGAAACTTCCATACACGGTGGTTTGCAGGTGCCGTTTAATCTTTCTACCAGTAAAAATTCAACAGCTTTATCGGTAAGCAGTAGCTTGTACTACAGCGCCAATGCATTTCAGCAACCGTTCCGCGCCATGTTTAAGGATAGCCATTATACGTACCTGAGCAATACCATCAGCTTTAGTAACCAGGGGCAGCAGGCGCGGCAAAATATTAACCCGCATTTTGCGCAAAGCATTTCTGTTAATTATAAAACCTCCGTTTCAAGTGTTAATGCTACCCAGTTGCTTACTACGGGCACCTTTTATTTCCCGGGCTTATCTGCCAATCATAGTTTTGTTGTAAGTGGCGCATACCAGCATAAAGGCGAAAACAGGGGCATAGGCTTCTCCAACGATTTCCCGTTCTCGCACGGGTACACTGCCGAAAGCCTGGATAACATGAACAAGTTTGCGGTAAGCTATCATTTTCCTATCGCTTACCCTGATGCAGGCTTTGGTAACCTGTTATACATTATGCGCTTGCGTGGCAACTTCTTTTACGACCAAACACATGCCACTGCAGCCAACTTTTTTACTGATGGCTCGGCATTAAAGGCAAACTTCCGGACAGCAGGGGCCGCGCTGTTTTTTGATACCAAATGGTTTAACCAGGCATCCATCTCCTTTGGTGTACGTTACAGCTATTTATTAGACCGTGACATATTTGGCGGCAACGGCCATAATAGGGTAGAGCTGGTATTGCCGGTAGCTATATTTTAGTACCGGTATCTAAAAATATGTTGATGGGCTGATGGTAGTTCTATACAATTGTTTTGGCTTTAGCTTCACATCAACCCAAAAACGCCTGTTCAAAACGGAACAAAATGGAACAAAACTGAATAAGATTAAAATTATCAATTAACTATAAATCAGTTGTTTAATAATAAATAGTTCAATGTTTATTTTCGCCTCCCGGTAACCTAAAAAGGCCGAACCAGGGGCGAAAAAAGGCGAATGAAAGCACTTTTTTATCACTTTTTACCGGCTAATTTTTTGTTCCATTTTTCAAAAAGTGGAACAAAGCTTAAAAAAACATAAATATCTGTAATAAAGTTAATTAAGTTAAAAATGTGAAGTAAAACTTTAAATAGAGAGCGAAATAATAAATGTTAATAGTTTGATTATTAGCATGTTCCATTTGTTCCACTTGTTCCATTTTTAAGTGGAACAAAACAAGTTGCAAATGCTTAATTCAATGGTTAACCATTTGCCCTTTTTAAAATCTCCTTAACCCGGTCAGGGCTGGTTACATCAATACTATATTCGTCGGTAAGGCCGCCTGTAAGCAGTATATGGTCGTTTTTGTATTGCATCCCGCCTTCAATTGTAACGCGGGCAGATGAATGTACTTCGGTAACGCCGGTAAAGTGTACCAGGTCGGCCACATTATTTTCGGTGATACCGCTGCCGGGCATAATGGCAATGCGGCCTGCAGCTTTTTCCATGAGGTGCGCAATAACGGTAGCGCCTTCCATAGCGGTGCTTTTACCACCCGATGTAAGGATACGTTCGCAGCCTATCTCAATAATGTCTTCAAGCGCCTGGAATTGGTCGGCACACATATCAAACGCCCGGTGAAAGGTAACCCCAAGGCCCCATTGGCGGGCAAGGCGCACCAGTTCGGTACAACGTTCCTTATCCACAGAGCCGTCGGCTTTCAGTATGCCGATCACCACGCCATCGCAGCCCGCTTCAATACAGGTACGTATATCGGCCTGCATCACTTCAAACTCCAGGTCGGTGTACAGGAAATCCCCACGACGCGGGCGTATCAGCACATAAAGTTTAATATGTAAGTGTTTACGTGCCAGTATGATTTGCCCGTATGACGGGGTTGTGCCTCCTTCGGCAAGGTTTTCGCAAAGTTCTACCCTTGCAGCGCCGCCTTCCTGCGCGGCAATTGCCGATGTGGCTGAGTTGGAACAAACTTCGAGTATTACGGGTAATGGCTTATGGTTCATAGCGCATAGCAGGGGTTATGGTTTATGAAAACCTTATTTATTTGTAATATGTTTTAAATCAGTACGATAGTTATTTTTTTTCTTTGTAAAAGCTTTTTCCCGGTATCAGCAGGTCTTGCTGTTTTTCATCGCATACCGCAAACGAAAAACCTTCTTGTATGGCATAAGCGCCATATTCGCCTTTTTTGTTGATGGCTAAAAAGCCAACCTGTATCTCTTTAGCGGTTTCGGGTTTCTTTTTGATGATCCGGTTCACCGCCTCTTTGCAGGCATCCTCGGGCGAATAGCCCTGGCGCATCAGTTCAACCACCAAAAAGCTGCCCACGTTGCGGATCACTTCTTCGCCCACACCGGTTGATGTTGCGCCGCCAACTTCGTTATCTACATACAGGCCCGCACCAATAATAGGGCTGTCGCCTACGCGGCCATGCAGTTTAAAGGCCATGCCGCTTGTAGTACAGGCACCACTTATGTTGCCTTTAGCGTCAATGGCCAGCATACCAATAGTATCGTGGTTATATTTACTGCCCGGGCGGTGTTGTTTGTTCTCGATATTTAAAACAGGCGAATATTTTGCTGTTTTAAGCCATTTTTGCCATGCAGTATATGATTCAGGCGTGAGCAGTTTTTCTTTTTTAAAGCCTTGTTCAACGGCAAACTGTGTGGCACCATCGCCAACCAGCATTACGTGAGGCGTTTTTTCCATCACCAAACGCGCTACCGAAATAGGGTGGGCTATATTCTCCATCGCAGCAACCGATCCGCAATTGCCAAACTCATCCATGATACAGGCATCAAGGGTAACCTTGCCATCGCGGTCGGGATAACCGGCACGACCGACGGTATGGTTATTCATATCAGCCTCGGGGATCTTCACTCCGGCTTCCACGGCATCTAACGCACGGCCGCCTTTTTCAAGCGTTTTCCAGGCTTCTTTATTGGCTGCAATACCAAAGTCCCAGGTGGAGATCACAATAGGTAAATTATTAGCTGCTGCCTTAAAAGCGGGCATTGCAGGTGCATATTTTGATATGGCTGTTAAAGAAGCAGTTACAGCAGTTAATTTCAGGAATTTGCGGCGATCGTACATGAGGTTAAATATAATGATAGGCTAATAATATGTTTGATTGTATCATCTTTGATACAATAGGTTGAATAAACAAGTTTACTCAAAATCTCGCTGGCAATTAAAGCAATGCCAGGCCTTACGTGCATAAAGCGGGAATGCCGATAATAAAACAAAAAACAAGGCGACAAACCAGTGCGATTTTCTTTCTGTAGCGGCGCCATAACGCACATTGGTCGATCCGCAGTAAGGGCAAATAACTGCGGTATGGGTTTCTTCATCTATCTCGTGGTGGTCTTGCTCATGCAGGTCGCCCTCCTGGGCAAGTATTTCACGGCAGCGCTCCAGGTCGCGTTCAAATATTTTAAGTTTGATGCCGCCCACAGCATTACTGTATATGGGGTTGGCTGATATGATGTTATCATCGGCAATAAAACAGGGGATGCCGTTATCCTCCAGCCGGGTACGAATAATGTGGGCCAGCATTGGGTCGTAATACTGCTCAAGAGTGATGATCTTATCTTGTGTTTGGTCGGCCATAATTATCTAATAATTATGCTAAGGTACTTAGTTTTTTGCTTATTTTGTGGCTATGAACCGTATCGACCGTATATCAGCCATTTTAATACAGCTGCAAACCCGCAGGGTGGTAAAGGCGAGCGATATTGCTGCCAGGTTTAACATCAGCCTGCGTACGGTTTACCGCGATGTACGATCGTTAGAAGAAGCCGGGGTACCCATTATTGGCGAGGCTGGTGTAGGGTATTCATTGGTTGACGGTTACCGTTTGCCGCCTATTATGTTTACCCGCGAAGAAGCCACTGCTTTTTTAACCGCCGAGAAGTTTGTAGAGCAAATGACGGATACCTCTACGGCTGCGCAACATAAGTCGGCCATGTATAAGATCCGTGCCATCCTTAAAACCTCCGAAAAAGACCTGCTGGAAAGCATGGACGGTAGTATTGAGGTGTTGAAAAGCCAGATACAGCGCCGCGTAAACAATAACGACCATATCCAAACCATATTGAATGGTATAGCCCATAAGAAAGTGCTTTGTATTGATTATATGGCCGGTTACACGCAAACAAAAACCAATAGGCATATTGAGCCCGTTGGTATTTTTTACCTGGATAGCTACTGGCACCTTATTGCGTTTTGCCGGATGCGGAATGATTACCGCGACTTTAGGCTGGACAGGATAATGGAACTTGCCGAAACCGATGTGACGTTTGATGGCAAACACCCTACGCTTAAAGATTATATTGCACAAACCGCATCAGAGCATAAGCTGGAAACCATTGTGATCAGGGTTGATAATAAAATTGCACATTACATAAGCGCGCAGAAGTATTACAACGGCTTTGTATCCGAAAAACAACACGCTAATTATTTAGAAATGATCTTCCTGACCATATCTGCCGAAGGTTTTGCCCGCTGGTTTATGATGTTTGGCGATCAGGCCGAGATTATTAGTCCGCCGGTGGTGAGAGACAGGATAGCTGAATTGACCGAAGCTGTTTTAAGGCGTAATGGGGTGATGGTTTAACAGGTACGCCCATCTTTTCGTATATTTTATTACTTACATGTGAGATGCTGAAATAAATTCAGCATGACGTTTTCTTTTTCCCCTGCTGACATACAGTTGTCAAAACTACCCCTCTCTTTGTGGCTAAGTTTTTGTGTTAATAAAATACTGTTATGGCCATCAAATATTTCATAGTAGTTGTGTCAAAAGATCATTTAGCCCGTGGGGTTGAGGGTGGTTTTATGCAGGCAAACCACGGCAAGGAAGCGCCGCTAAAAAAACTAAACCCAGGCAATTGGGTTATCTTTTATTCGCCTAAACAAGCCTACGGAGGTAAAGAGCCATTACAGGCATTTACAGCCATTGGGCAAGTAAAGAATGACAAGATCTATCAGCATAAAATGAGCGAAGGTTTTACGCCCTACCGCCGCGATGTTGATTTTTATAAATGCAACGAAACACCAATTGAACCATTGATACCTGAACTGCACTTTATTGAGAACAAAAAGGCCTGGGGTTTTAAATTCAGGTTTGGCTTTTTTGAAATAAATGAAACCGATTTTAAAACCATAAGTTCGGCAATGTTAGCAGGCGAACCAACAATTACCAAACAAATCTAAATATAAAAACACCATGGAAAAGCTATCGTTATCAACCAAAATCGACATAAACGCCCCCGCAGCAGAAGTTTGGAAAGGCCTGACCGACCCGGAGATTGTGAAACAATATTTTTTTGGTACCAATGTAAAAACCGACTGGAACGCTGGTAGCCCCATCACCTTTAGTGGCGAGTGGGAGGGGAAAAGCTATCAGGATAAAGGGGAGATAAAGGAAATTACCCCCGGCAAGTATGTAAAATACAGCTATTGGAGCAGCATGGGCGGTACCGAAGATAAGCCCGAAAACTATGCTAACGTAAGCTATACATTAGAAGAAAATGATGGCTTTACTACTTTAACCGTTACCCAGGATAATATTAAAGACATTACCTCCAAAGAACACTCTGAACAAAACTGGCAAACGGTTTTTGGCGGCTTAAAAAAGCTGCTCGAAAAATAACAGATAGCTTTATGTTACCTTTATAAAAACCTAATTACTAAAAACTTATATTACAATATGGAGTACGAAATTGAAAACCTGCCAATGTTTTACGTTGCCGGGTTAGCTGTACGGACAATTAACAGAGATGGGCAGGCAGCCAATGATATCGGCAGCCTTTGGCAACGCTTTACGCAAGAAAACCTGGCCGAAAAACTGGAAGACAGGGAAGGTAATGAACTGTATTGCGTGTACACCGATTACGAAAGCGATCATAACGATTACTACACGGCTATACTGGGCTGCAAGGTTAGCTCAATAGAATACTTGCCCGAAGGTTTTACCGGCAAGGCTATACCGGCCGGCAAGTACCGGGTGTTTACACCGGTGGGTAAATTTCCGGCAAATATTGGCGCTACCTGGCAACACATCTGGCAATCTGATATCCAAAGAACATATACTGCCGATTTTGATGTGTATGATACCGGGGGTAAAGCCTTTGAGGATATTGAATCGAAGGTTTATGTGGCGGTAGATTGAGAAATAGCGTTCACGTTCACTGCCGTGAACACAGTGAATATAGAGTAAACAGCTTATAATCAGCTATTTTACAAAAGTGGTACTGGCAAAATACTGCCACCATTAATTCAGGGAAATATTTTAGCGGGCGAAGGTCATCCTTTGTCCGCTTTGTTCACTTGCCAGGCTGCCGTTCTCATAGACCAGATTACCTGATACAATAGTGCTTATCACCTTAGCCTTAAAGGTGCTTCCCTCAAAAGGCGACCAGCCGCATTTGTAAAGAAGATTACTTTTATTAACCTGCCATGGGTTGTTCAGGTTAACCAGCGCCAAATCGGCCCAGTAACCTTCGCGGATAAAGCCACGTTTTTCTATCTGGAAGATGATAGCCACGTTATGCGCCATTTTTTCGGCAATCTGTTCTAAGGTTATTTTACCGTGATGATAAAGCTCCAGCATGGCAGTTAGGGCATGCTGCACCAATGGGCCGCCGCTTGGCGCCTGCAGGTAAGGCTGCGCTTTTTCTTCAATGGTATGCGGGGCATGGTCGGTAGCTATCACATCTATACGGCCATCTAAAACGGCTTTTAATATCTCGTCGCGGTCGGCCTCGGTTTTAACGGCGGGGTTCCATTTAATGAGGTTGCCTTTTGTTTCATAATCTGCATCGGTAAACCATAAATGATGGATGCAGGCCTCGGCGGTTATCCGCTTGTTAGCCAGCGGAATATCGTTACTGAACAGATGTGTTTCTTTAGCTGTTGAGATATGCAGGATATGTAACCTGGTATTGTGCTTTTTAGCCAGTTCAACCGCCATAGATGACGATAGGTAACAGGCTTCGGCGCTGCGGATTTTGGGGTGCAGCCTCACCGGGATATTATCACCAAGCAGCTGTTTGTAATGTTCCAGGTTGCTTTTAATGGTAGCCTCGTCTTCGCAATGGGTGGCTATCAGCATGGGCGATTGAGCGAAAAGATGCTCAAGCGTAGTGGGGTTATCTACCAGCATATTCCCGGTTGATGAGCCCATGAAAACCTTTATACCGCAAACGTTTTTGGCATCGGTACGTAAAACCTCGTCGAGGTTATCGTTTGATGCACCCATAAAAAACGAGTAGTTGGCCGGCGATGATTTCGCCGCTATATCGTATTTATCCTGTAATAGCTGCTGGGTAAGGGTATTGGGCACAGTGTTGGGCATCTCCATAAAAGAAGTAATGCCACCCGCTACGGCCGCGCGCGACTCTGAAGCGATATTGCCCTTATGGGTAAGCCCCGGCTCGCGGAAATGCACCTGGTCGTCAATACAACCGGGGAATAGGTGCAGGCCTTCGGCGTTGATCTCTTTATCAGCTTTGGCATCAATACTACCTGCTATCTTTTCAATAAAGCCGTTTTTAATAAGCAGGTCGGCCTGGGTTAGCTTGCCTTCGTTTACTATAGTTGCCGATTTGATGAGGATACTTGCCATATGGCAAAGATAGTTTTTTAGGAGAGAAGCAGAAGACAAAGCATGCCGGGTAAACGCATCAATTACAGAATTTTTAAACTTGTCTGTTCCACTGTGAAATGGAACAAGTGGAACATATTGATAATCAGTATATTGATGTTTTAATTTTGCCCTTCTATCTAAAGTTTTACTTCATTGTTTTGAGGTAATTATCTATATGTCAAATGGTTAGCTAAATCGTGTTTTTGTTCCACTTTTTGTAAAATGGAACAAAAATTAGTGAACAAAACAGCGCCCCCAAACGATTTTATTCGCCTTTTTTCGTCCTTGGTTCGATTTTTTTAGGCTGTTAACGGGCGTAAGAAGATGTATTCCGTTTTTTACTTAATGATTTGATTTGTAGAGGATTAAAAATTTAAAGCCTGTTCCACTTTGTTCCATTTTGTCTCGTTTTGAGACAGCGTTTTACTTACCTAAGCCGGAAAAGTAGAAATAAAAAGCCGGGAAATAGGTTACTTCCCGGCCTTCGATTCCAACATCTAAAGTCTACTTCCTTCCGAAATAGTAATTTACACCAAAGTTAAAGTTGTTGTTCAGGCTGGCGTTTACATAGCTACCGTGGCTCAGGTAGTTGTACTGGTAGCTTATATTGCCAAAGCCCATATTTAAACCAATTTTAGGTGTAGGGAAAAATACCACATTTGGCCCGGCGAAAGCGGCGAAGTGCCCGTCTGAAAAATTGTTGGCGTTGTGTGCGGTGCTTACGCCCATTTGCGGGTAAATGCCAAACTTATCTGTAAACATATAATAGTATCGCAGGTTAATGGCAAGGCCAACAATATCTGTGTGGTATTTATGGGTGTAGCTGTAATTGTTTGCTGCGTTAACGCTCGAGTAAAAGTTTGATGTTTCGGTGCCCGATACCCTTGAGTAGCCCGGCTGGATACCAATAGCCCATTTATCACTCAAAAAAAAGCCAAACTCGGGGCTAATATTAAAGCTTACAATATCCTTATTAAAATATTGGGTGGTGCCGGTATCATAATTAAAATTTTGTGAGGTGCCGTCCTGGTCGTAACTAAAGGTGAAGCTGCCGCCAAGGTATTTGTGGCCGTTGCCGGTTTGCGCTGATGCTGTGCCGAAAATAAGAAGTGCTGTGAAGGTGATAAGTAAAAGTTTTTTCATGTAGTGAATTTAATTAGGGGCGAAGATATGATTTGAGGCTAATACGGGGAAAGGGAAGCAGATGATACAGATTTTTAGATATAAGATGAAATGAAAGGAGGGGAGCATGGTGAGCCTGTAGAACCATTAGCTTATTATGCATCGCGTACAGGTCTTCGACAGGCTCAGACTGGCAAGTGTCTTTTAAGGGGTGAGTTAAACAAAAACCTTATCTTTGCGGCTATGGCTGTAACTTTTGAAGATTTTAAATTTAACCGGCAGATACTAAATGCTATTGCCGATGCCGGTTATACCGAAGCTACGCCTATCCAGCAAAAAGCTATCCCGCCGATAATGAACGGGCAGGATGTAATGGGCATTGCGCAAACCGGTACAGGTAAAACTGCTGCCTATGTATTGCCTATTTTAATGAAGCTTAAATACGCGCAGGGCGAAAACCCGCGTGCGCTTATTGTATCGCCAACGCGCGAGCTGGCCATGCAGATAGAAGAGAACATCAAAGCATTCGCCGTAAATACCGATCTGCGTGTAGTAGTGTTATATGGTGGTATAGGCCCAAAAACCCAAATAGAGAATATAAAAAAGGGCGTTGATATTATTGTAGCTACTCCGGGCCGTTTCCTGGATACTTATATAGCCGGGCATATTGTTACCAAAACCATTAACACCCTGGTGCTTGATGAGGCCGATAAAATGATGGATATGGGCTTTATGCCGCAGATAAACCGCATTTTAGAGGTGGTACCCGTAAAACGCCAGAATTTGCTTTTCTCGGCTACCATGTCTGAGAAGATCCAGGAGCTTTCGCATAATTTCCTGGAGTTCCCTACGGTGATTGAGGTTACCCCGCAGGCTACCACTGCCGAAACGGTTGACCAGCAGCTATACCACGTACCAAACGTTAAAACCAAAATAAACCTGCTTAAAACCCTGTTGGATAAAGAGGGCGATATTAAAAAGCTGATGATATTTTGCAAAACCCGCGTAGCTGCCGAGGATGTTTTTAAATTCCTGCTGCGCAAGTTTGGCGAAAAGGAAGTTAAGGTGCTGCATGCCAATAAAGGGCAAAACACGCGTATCAATTCCATCAACTCGTTTAAAAACGATGAGGTGAAGATACTGGTAGCTACTGATGTGGCATCGCGCGGGATTGATGTGAGCGATGTAAGCCACGTAATAAACTTTGATGTGCCGGTGGTGATTGAGGATTATGTGCACCGTATTGGCCGTACCGGCAGGGCGTATAACTCGGGCGTGGCCATTACGTTTGCCGTTCCTTCAGAAGAATATTATATCAATAAGATACAAAAGCTAATACGGCAAACCATCCCGGTGCATGCTATACCCGATGGTGTTTTTATTGAGGAAACCCCTTACGAAGAACGACAAGACCAGGCCCGCGAGATAGATATGCAAAAACGCAAGGAAGACCCCGACTTTAAAGGGGCGTTCCACGAAAAAAAATCGCTTGCGCAGATCAAAAAATTTGAGGCCGAAAAAGCTAAAAAACAACCCAACAGTGCTAACAAAAAACCAGCTAAACAATATGGCGGAGCAAAACGATCTGCAAAGAAAAAACGATACTAACCCGGTAAAATTCAGGATCAGTCCGCTTAATTTTGCTACGGCATTTTTCTTTATCCTGGCAGGTTATATATTTATTTACGGTGCAAAGTTTACCGGCATCGCGTACGATCGTTTGAGCGGTACCATCGGCTGGATATTTTTACTGTTTGGGGTAGTTGTGTCATTTCTGGATATAATTTTCCGTAATTTCTTCGCCGAAACCAAAAAACTATGGATTGTAGAGTTAAGCTTTATAACTTTGGTGCTCATAATATTTTTTCTTGTTAAATAATTTTATTGAATGAAAACTGCTGAAATAAAGCTAACCATACAACTCGACGACAATAACATCCCTGAAAACATCCTGTGGGAATCAACCGATTCAAAAAACAAAGAGGCACTGCCTGTGCAGGCCATGATGTTATCCCTGTGGGACAAAAGCTACCAAAACACGCTGAAGATTGACCTTTGGACAAAAGATATGCCGGTTGACGAGATGAAACGTTATTTCTATGAAACCCTGCAAACCATGGGCGATACCTTTTTACGCGCCACAGGCGAAAAGAACATTGTGGAAGACCTGCGCGATTACTGCGCCCATTTTGCCGATAAAATGGAGATCACCAAACAATAACCAGATATGCGCCCCGCATCACTCTTATCGCTACTGGGCTTTATCATATTAATAGCGGCAACTTTTTGCCCTATGCTGCGCCCGTTCCATTTATTTAATATGAACGTTTATAAGCTAAACCAGCCTTATGGTATGGTAATTATGCTGGTAGGCGTTATAGGCATACTGTGCACCATACTTAACCAAGCCAAAGTAAGCCGTATTGCTGCATGGGCATCGCTCATATTGGTCATATTATTATACATTGCTGCGTTTTTAAAAGTAAAGGCAAGTTTTAGCTTTATACCGTTTAAAGGCATAAACGGGTTTTTAACCCGGCAAATAGCATTTAAATGGGGCTGGTATGTATTATTTACAGGGGCCGTACTTGCCGTTACAGGTGTATCATTATCAAAAAAACGTGTTTATACAGCCGGTAACTAAATGTTTTACCAATTGTATGTTTATTAGTTAACAGTATTTTCGGTGCAAATATTTTTAAACATATTTGTAATATATTAAACTCCTTTTATTCTATGTTTAAGCTTAATTTTCGCAACCAGGTATTAGCGGGCTTTGCGGTATCTATTGTGCTTGTGTTGGTTGTGGGCGTATTGTCTTTCAAAAGCATCAAGCAGCTGGAAGGCGACACCGTTTGGGTAGACCACACCCAAAAAGTTATTAAAACTACCAATAACTTACTGCAATATTTAATTGATGGCGAAACCGGGATGCGCGGTTATGGTGCAACTGCCAACAAGCAGTTTCTTGATCCATACAACGATGCTGTACCTAAGATAACCGAAACATTAGAGCAGCTTTCTAACCTTGTTGTAGATAACCCTACCCAGGTTAAAAGGATAGATTCGCTTAAACTGATCGTTAACCGCCAATTGGTTATACTCAGAACAAATATTGAGACCCGCGAAGCTAAGGGCCTTGATTATATGGTTGACAATAAAATGTTCCTGAATGGTAAAGGTAACATGGATAGCATCAGAGATATCAATAATCGTGTTATCCAAACAGAAAATAACCTTTTAGCCGAGCGTAAGGCCGCATCAGATAAAGCATCAGACCGGGCAATTATTGTAATTGTAATTGGCTGTATGATATTCTTGATTATAGTGGTATTAATGTTCTACTATATACAATCTGCTTTTGACCGCCAGAAACGTGTTGAGGAAGAAGTACGTGTAGCTAATCTGGAGCTTGAAAAAGTACTTATAGAAAACGAAGGCAAAAACTGGCTGCTTACCGGTAGTGGTAACCTTAACGAACGCATGCAGGGCCAGCAAACCGAAAAAGAACTTTCAGGCAATATTTTATCAGAAATAAGCAAGTATGCCAACGCACTTACCGGTACGCTGTACTTGTTTGACGAGAACGAAGAAAAGCTGAACCTGTATGCCTCATACGCGTTTAATGACCCATCGGCGCTGAAACAGTCTATCCATATCTCCGAAGGGTGGATTGGGCAGGCTGCTAAAGATGAAAGGGCTGCCGTTGTAAAAGGTAAGCTGAATGATAAACTGCAGTTAGGCTCATCAATTTTAGAGGACGAACTGATAGAAACCTTCATCGTTCCGTTCTTTTTTGATAAAAAATTAAAAGGGGTGCTTGAAGTTGGTTTCCGTAACGAAGTGCCTGAGCAGGTAAAAGAATACATTTTACTTGTTGCCAACGATATTGGTATAGCGGTAAACACCTCGCAGGCGCGTACCATTATGCACGACTTGTTCGAGGAAACCCAGCAACAGGCCGAAGAACTGGAAGCACAACAGGAAGAAATGCGCGTTACCAACGAAGAGCTGATGAACAAAACAGAAATGTTGCAGGCATCAGAAGAAGAGTTGCGCGTACAGCAGGAAGAGTTGCGTACCATTAATGCCGAACTGGAAGAAAAAGCCAGCCTGCTTGAAGAGAAAAACCAAGCCATTGAAGAAGCCCGCCAATCCATCAGCATAAAAGCTAATGAGCTGGAAACAACAGGCAGGTATAAATCGGAGTTTTTGGCCAACATGAGCCACGAACTGCGCACCCCGCTAAACAGTATTTTGGTGCTGGCGCGGATCTTGAAAGATAATAAACCGCTTAACCTGTCAGAAGATCAGATAAAATATGCCAGCGTTATTTTCAACGCCGGTAATGACCTGCTTACGCTGATCAACGATATCCTCGACCTTTCAAAAATTGAATCGGGTAAACTGGATATGCAGAACGAGGATATTAAGATATCAGATATCCTGAGCGATATGCAATCGTTATTTGCAGAGGTAGCCAGCAATAAAAAGATCAACTACACCACAAACTTCTCCGGTGTGCCGCCAACTATCTATACCGATAAGGTTAGAGTAGAGCAGGTGATCAAAAACCTGTTATCAAACGCGTTTAAGTTTACGCCCGAGAGTGGTACCATCAGTATAAACGCTGTGGCCGGCCCCGTTGCCGAAACCATCAGCTTTAAAATAAAAGATTCGGGTATTGGTATCCCTGCAGATAAGCAACGTATTATATTTGAAGCGTTCCAGCAGGCCGATGGGTCAACCAGTCGCAAATACGGTGGTACGGGTTTAGGCCTGTCAATCAGCCGCGAACTTGCCTCGTTACTGGGTGGTAATATTACCTTGAGCAGCCAACCCGGCCAGGGCAGCGAATTTGTACTGACGCTTCCGTTTAAGGCGAAATTTGTAGAGCAGCAGGAAGATACCGTACCTACTGTAGAGAATTATAAACCTACCACCTTCCTGGATACGGTTGTTGTTAAGCGCTCTGCCAATCCGGATCATGAGCCGTTTGTGGTAATTGTGGAAGACGATAAGAACTTTGCAAACATATTGCAGGATTACGCCCGCGACCACGGCTTTAAATCGGTAATGGTGAGTGAGGGAACCAATGCGGTCGAGATTATTAAAGAACAACAGCCGGATGCGGTTATCCTGGATATTATGCTGCCGGGTAAGGATGGCTGGCAGATACTGAAAGAACTGAAGCAGGACGAAACCACCCTGCATATACCGGTACACCTGATGTCGGCAGGCGAAGCCGCGGCAAACCGTGTACGTAAAGAGGGTGCTATCAGTTTCCTTAAAAAACCGGTAAATACCGAAACACTTGATAAGCTGTTTGGCGATATCATGAGCAAGAGCGGTACTAAATTTACCCAGATACTATTGGTAGAAGACCACAAGGCACAAAGCCAGGCGCTTAAGGACCTGATGCAAAGCCAGGGCATTACTGTAGACCAGGCGTTTGATGGCGAATCGGCCTTCAGGATGCTGTATGAGAACGAATACCAGTGTGTGATACTGGATCTGAACCTGCCGGATATTTCCGGGCTCGACCTGCTTGATAAGATAAAAGAGGTTGATAAGTTTGCCGCCCTGCCGGTTATCATCAACACCGCAATGGAGCTTGATAAAACATCGGTAAACAGGCTAATGCAGTATGCCAACGCCATGGTGGTTAAAACAAACAAATCGTCAGACAGGTTGATGGACGAGGTAAATCTGTTCCTGAACAAAATAAGCGAAAGCGGCCCGCAAACAGGTACCACAGGTAATGGTTTAAAAGCAAAGATCACGGCCAAGGGTAAAGACAGCATCAAAGGCAAAAAAGTATTGGTGGTTGATGACGATATGCGTAATATTTTTGCATTAAGCAGTGCGTTGGAAAGCTACGACCTTGAAGTGGTGATTGCCAATGACGGTGAAGAGGCTATTGCTAAACTGGAAGAAGTACCAGGTATTGATATTGTGCTGATGGATATTATGATGCCTAAAATGGACGGTTATGAAGCCACAAGGCATATCCGCAAGCAAAACAAATGGGCTAAACTACCTGTTATAGCGTTAACTGCAAAAGCCATGAAGGATGATCGTGAAAAGTGCATAGCAGCCGGTGCTAATGATTATATTACCAAACCGGTTGATATGGACAGGCTGATAGCACTGATGCAGTTGTGGTTGGATAGCTAATATATGAAGGGAACCGTAAGTAAAGACACGATAAGCAGCGAACAGCTAAACGAACTGATTGATATTGTAAAAAAAATTCACGGGTTTGATTTTAGCGATTATACCGAAGCGTCTTTTAAAAGGCGGCTTGCGCGTATAATGATGCTTAAAAAGCTGGAGTTTTACGATCTGAAACACGTATTGGTAAATGATGCCGGGTTTTTCCAGGAGTTTTTGGAAGAAATTACGGTTAACGTTACCGAGATGTTTCGCGACCCCACCTTTTACAAGGCACTAAAAAACCAGGTGGTGCCTTACCTGTCTACCTATCAGCATGTAAAAATATGGTGTGCCGGCTGTTCGTCGGGCGAGGAGGTTTACTCGCTGGCCATTTTGTTGAACGAAGAGAAGCTCGGTAAAAAATCGTTCATTTACGGTACAGATATAAACACCGAGGTGTTGAACGAGGCCCGCAAAGGCATATACAGCCTGCGTAAAATAAAAAGCTATACCGAAAACTACCTGTTTACGGGTTTGCCCGGCTCCCTTACCGATCATTTCACCATGATGTATGATGCCGCCGCCATACACAGCGAGCTAAAACAAAATACGCTGTTCTCGGTACATAACCTGATCTCTGATACCGGTTTTAACGAGTTTCAGATGATTAGCTGCCGCAACGTATTTATCTATTTTGAAACCGAGCTGCAGTACAAAATACTCGATCTTTTTTATAAAAGCCTGTGCCCGTTGGGGTACCTTTGTTTAGGTAATAAAGAAACCATCCGCTCTGATGCTTTTAGGAAAAAGTTTAAGGTGATCAATCAAAAAGAAAACATATACCAAAAAATTGGCTCTTGATGATAAAATAAGGCAACAATGGGCTAACTCCCGTATACTGCTGTTGGGCGGTTCGGCAGGGTCATTTAAATTGTTGTTCCGTTTGGTCAAAATACTACCCCAAAACCTCAATAAAACGGTTATCATTATTATACATCGCAAAAAGAATTTTTTTAGTGAGATAGAAAAACTTTTTGCAGAAAATAGCCGTATGTTGTTGAGGGAAATTAGTGATAAAGAGCCAATAATGGATAATACGATCTATATTGCCCCGGCAAACTATCATTCCCTTGTTGAAAACGAGGGGTTTTTTAGCCTGGATGTATCAGATGCGGTTTGGTACTCAAAGCCATCAATAGATGTAACTTTTGAGAGCGTTGCCGAGGTTTACAAAGAGCGTGTTACGGCCGTTTTATTTTCGGGGGCTAACCAGGATGGGGCAGAAGGTTTGTTAAAGTTACGCCGTAAAGGGGCGCTTACTATAGCGCAACATCCGGAAGATGCCGAAATGACCGAAATGCCGCAGGCTGCAATTGATATACACGCGGCCGAATATATATTGAGAACGACAGAGATTTTTGAATTACTTGAAGATACTAATTGATCCTATACCTTACATTATTTAAATGACCCCAATCAATATCCTTATTGTTGACGACAGAGAGGAAAACATCATAGCCCTTGAAGCACTATTGAACCGTAATGATATCCGGTTGTTTAGTACCACGTCGCCAAACGATGCGCTAAAAATAGCATGGGATAACCCCATATCAATAGCACTTGTTGATGTTCAGATGCCCGAAATGGATGGCTTTGAACTGGTAGAGATGCTAAAATCAAACCCGCGTACTAAGGATATCATGGTTATATTTGTTACTGCGATATCTAAAGAATCTAAATATGCTGTTAAAGGTTTTGGCGCCGGTGCGGTCGATTACCTTTATAAACCACTTGACCCATATATAACATCGGCCAAGGTTGATGCCTTTATACAGCTGGCCCGCACGCAGGATGAGGTTAAACAAAAGAACGATGAACTGCAAAATTTTGCCATCGTTGTAAAAAACAGTGCGGATATTATTTGCTCGGTTGATGCCGATACTTTCCGGATAAAAACGGTTAACCCGGCGGTTGAAACCATTTTAGGTTACAAACAAACCGAGGTTTTTGGCAAAAGCATTGTAGACCTTGCCGTTGATGCCGACCGCTCAAATTTTAGAAAAAGGCTGGGCGAGATCATCAAAGACAACCGCAGTTTCTCTGTGTTCGAGTTTCAGTTCAACACTTTCGAGAAAAATATCATCTGGGTGGAGTGCCGTGCATCATACCGTAACAAAATCATTTTTATAAACATCAGCGATATTTCGCCGCAAAAAAGTTACCAGCTACAGCTTATTAAATCAAAAGAAGCTGCTGAGTATGGTAAAAAAGTTAAGGAAACATTTTTGGCTAATATGAGCCACGAATTGCGCACACCTGTTAACGGTATTATTGGCCTGAGTAATTTGTTGCGGAAAACGCCATTGAACGATCAGCAAAGCAACCTGCTGAATATGCTGGAAACATCATCACGTTCCTTATTAGGCGTAATAAACGATGTGCTGGATATCTCAAAGATAGAAGCAGGCAAATTCAGTATTTTGCGGTCGCCCAATAACCTTAAAGCCATTGTCAATTCTGTTTTTGGGCTGTTAAAGTTTAATGCTGATGAAAAAAACATAGAGTTTTTATTAGAGGTTGATAACGATGTGCCCGATACCTTAGAGGTTGATTCGCTGCGTTTGAACCAGATACTGATGAACCTGCTGAGTAACGCCATTAAATTTACCGATAGGGGGCATGTAAAGCTAACCGTATCGGTACTGCAAAAACTAAACGATAAGGTTAAACTAAAATTTAGTGTAGAGGATACCGGCATAGGTATCGCATCAGACAGGTTAACAAAGATCTTTGAATCATTTGAGCAGGCCGAGGAAGACACCGCAAGTAAATACGGCGGTACCGGGCTTGGGCTTACTATTGTAAAAAAACTAATTGAACTTAAAGGCGGCGACCTTACCGTAAGCAGCAAGCCGGGCCAGGGAAGTACGTTTAACTTTATTAACTGGTTTAGCGTGGTAACCCAGCCCCAGGGCGAAAAGGTTGTTAAACCCAATAAAAAACTTGCCCCGTTTATAAATACACGTGTTTTAGTTGCCGAGGATAATATGATAAACCAGTTTATGGTTTCTAAAATGCTGAAAGACTGGGGCGTTGAGGTAGGGCTTGCAGAAAATGGGGATAAGGCTGTTGCACTGTTAAAAGAAGACCGGTTTGACCTTGTGCTGATGGATACCCATATGCCCGGTATAAACGGTTACCAGGCTGCCCGTATCATCCGTATGGAGTTGGAAGAGCCTATGCGCAGCGTACCTATTATATCGCTTTCGGCATCGGCATTTGAGCACGAGCAGATGGAAGCTTTATCGGCAGGGATGAACGATGTTTTACCAAAACCCTTTGAAGCGCACGAGCTTCATGCTAAAATGGTGAAATTACTGCGAAGTAAGACTGAAGCTAAAAAGCCAGCTTAGTTTGGCCGGTGCCCATAACCCGGGCTTCATGCTCCAGCAGCCATTGCTTGCGCCACAAGCCACCTGCATAGCCTGTTAAGCTACCATTGCTGCCAATAACACGGTGGCAGGGCACAATTATCCATAGGTCGTTTTTTCCGTTGGCTGCTGCAATAGCGCGTATAGCCAGCGGGTTTTTCATTTTATCTGACTGTTGGCCGTAGGTGATGGTTTTGCCGTACGGTATCTTTAATAATTCCTGCCACACGCCCTGCTGAAAATCTGTGCCCGGTTGGTTAAGGGGCAGGTCAAAATCTTTCCGGTCGCCGGCAAAGTATTCGTCGAGTTGTTTAATGGCCTCTGTCAACAACGGGTGGTCTGTAGTGGTTTCTTCCACCTCCTCATCGCGGATAGATACCTTGTTGATGTGTGTATCATCAGCAGTAATCAAGGCAACGCCTACCGGGGTGCGGTGGTAAACTTCGTACATCAATTATTCTCCCTGCTGCGATTTATTTAGCGATTTTAAATACACCTTACTCATTTTACTACCAATGAATTTTTTTGGCAAAAAGTTCATAAATACATTCCCCACACGGTTAAGCAGGCCCGGTACATAATTGTACTTACGGGTTATAAAAGCGTGGATGCCTTCTTTAGCGGCTTCGCTAACCGGCATAAGCCAGCCTTTAAGCTCGTTAAACTTGCTGTTTTCGGTCATTTCGGTAGCTATGCCGCCGGGCGCAAAAACAGTTATGGCAAATTCGGGGTTGGTCAGTTCGTTATGCAGGGCGCTGCCAAAGGCGGTAATAAAAGCCTTGGTTGCCGAATATGCCGCCTGGTAAGGCACCGGGAAAAAGCCCGCCATGCTGGATACCAGCATCACACTACCCTCCTTGCCGGGTGTATCAAAATATTTTACCAGGCTGTTGGTCATGCGTACCACGCCAATAACGTTAGTTTTAAGTATACTCTCAAAATTATCCCAGGGTAATTCTGTATGGCGGCCAAAGTAGGTTACACCGGCGTTTAATATAGCACCGTACAGGTTTCCATCGGCAATGCTCCCGGCAATTACGCGGTCGGCTTCCTCGGTTACAGACAAATCGGCTACAATGACCTTTACCTGTATGCCCGCAGCTTTTTCCAGTTCGGCTTTTAGCCCGTTCAGTTTATCGGCCCGGCGGGCGGCAATAATCAAATTAGCTTTATGAATATGCGCCAGTTGCCTTGCCATTTCCTGCCCAAGCCCGCTTGATGCACCCGTTACCAATATCCATTTGCCATTTAACCGCAGGTTTTTCATCCCGCTAAGTTATATTTTTAGTCGGAAAGTCCGAAAGCCCGGGAAGATAGAAGTGGGATGTCAGTCTGAGCTTGTCGAAGGCTTATACGTCTTGCTTATGGTTCGATAGGCTCACCATGACATGTTCATATCCTCATGAGCGCTTTGTTTTTTCTTCTGCCTTTCCGACTTCCGCTCTTCCCAACTTCCCAACTTTTTAGCTTTCTTTGCATTATGAAACTCGCGGGGCAAACTATTGAACTTTTAAAGAAGGAGATCATCCTGGAATGGCGCTCAAAATACGCCTTCAATGGTATCCTGCTTTATATTGTTTCAACCGTGTTTGTATGTTATATATCGTTTAACCTTAACCCCGGTTTTAAAGAGAGCCAGGGCTACCCCATTGTATGGAACATCCTGTTCTGGATCATTATGCTGTTTGCATCCGTAAACGCCATTGCCAAAAGCTTTTTGCAGGAAAGCAAAAGCCGCCTGCTGTACTATTACACCATTGCCCATCCGCAGGCCATTATCTTATCAAAAACTATTTATAACACGTTGCTGATGGCGCTGTTAAGCGTTTTAGCCTTGCTGGTTTATAAGCTGTTTTTCCCAAACCCGGTGGGCGATGCGCTTTTTTACTTTATAACGGTATTGTTAGGCGCTATGAGCTTCTCTACTGTGTTTACCATGCTATCGGCTATTGCTTCAAAAGCAGGCAACAACGGCACGCTAATGGCAATTTTAAGCTTCCCGGTTATTATCCCGGTGATACTGCTGCTGGTAAAAGTAAGCAAAGCCGCCATGGATGGTATTGAGCGCAGCCTTAGCTTTGGTAACATTGGTGTGTTGTTAGCAATAAATGTGATAGTAATTGCGTCATCATTAATACTTTTTCCATACCTGTGGCGCGACTAATGTTTTCCATACCCCAACACAAATTATTACAACGCTGTTTTTATACGGCTATCATATTATTGGCGCTGCCATTTACCATTTATGCACAAACCATAACCGGTAAGGTGGTTAGCTCGCCATCAAACAGCGGTGTACCCAAAGCCAGCGTGTTTTTAAATAATGCAACTTTTGGTACTGCAACGCAGGATGACGGTACCTTTAGCCTGCGCGGGGTAAAACCCGGGCAGTACGATCTTATCGTATCTGCACTTGGCTTTGAAGAGTATACGGAAAAGGTACAGGTAGGCTCAACGCCTATAAACCTCAACATTTCGCTTACCCCAAAAGTGATGATGATGCGCGAGGTAATTATCAGTAGCAACGCCGACTGGAAGAAAAACTTTGAGCAGTTTAAAAAGGAGTTTATAGGTACTACCGAAAATGCTAAATATTGTAAGATAGATAACCCGCGCATATTAAACCTGATGTACACTCGCAAAACCCAAATGTTAGAAGCTTCGACAGATGAGTTTTTGGTGATGGAAAACGCGGCCCTGGGTTACCGCGTAAAGTTTTTATTAAAAGAGTTTACCAGCAGCGGCCTTACCAATACCATAACCTATGCAGGCCGTGCGCTTTTTGAAGACCTGCCCGGTACGGCCGCCCAAAAACAAAAATGGAAAGAAAAACGCGATGAAGCGTATTATGGTTCGGCCCGGCATTTTTATCGCTCGCTTTATAAAAACCAGTTAGGGCAGGAGGGTTTTATGATATACGATTTTAACCGCGCTATTGACCCTAACCGACCGCCCGAAGCTTTGATCAGGAAAAAGCTAAAGCAGTTTCAAATGGTGAACCGCGATTCGATACGATACTGGATGCAGAAGGATGCCATGCCTAAATGGTATAAAGAACGCCTAACCAAACCGGCTTTAACCGCTTATGATGTTTTGCGCAAACCCAAACAGGAGGGGTTATTTGTATTAACTTTCCCTAATTACCTGTACGTGGTTTACACCAAAAAACACGAAACTGAAGATTTTAAAGACCTGTACCGCCCGCTGGATATGGAGAATTTTGAAACCAGCGTAATAACCCTTTTTACCCCGGCTGTGTTTTTTGATATGAACGGAACTGTGGTAGCTGATAGCCCGCTGTATGAGGGTACCTGGTCGAAATCAAAACTGGCCAACCTGCTGCCGGTTGATTATGAGCCATCGGACCCGATAAAGAATTAGGTTAATACGCCGTCATACTCACCCGCGCGCCATTGCGAGCGTAGCGTGGCAATCTTCGATATGCTTGGTACTAACTATTCTATCGAAGGTTGCTTCGTACCTCGCAATGACGCTTTGACGAACCCATCACACAAACGTCATACGCTATCAAACTCTCAAAGCAACATAGTTATGTAAATAAGTATCATAATTGATATGCATGCATAATGAAACATTGCTAATAATGCTGCTGGGTGCATAAATCAAATCATCTAATTATTACCTTTGCTGCATAATTTTAATATGAGATTCATTTATCAAACCTGGTGGAAGGTATTAGCCGTTGTAATTATATTTTACACGCTTGTTGCCGGGTTTCTGCTGGGTGTGCCGCGCTTACCCATATTGCACGAAACCATACGGAATACATACTTCCACGTACCTATGTGGATAGCCATGTTCACGGTGTTCACCATTTCGGTTATCTATAGTATAAAATACCTGCAAACCGGTAAAGAGGAGTACGACCTGATAGCTGTTGAAGCTGCCAATACGGGGCTCTTCTTTTTTGTGCTGGGCCTTATAACCGGTATGCTGTGGGCCAAATACGCCTGGGGCGAATACTGGAGCAACGACCCAAAGCAAAACAGCGCCGCTATTGCCTTTTTGCTTTATTGCGCCTACATGGTGCTGCGAAACTCGATAGATGAGGAACAGAAACGCGCCAAGATCTCGGCCGTGTACAACATTTTTGCTTTTCCGGTAATGGTAGTGCTGATTATGGTGCTGCCCCGGATGACAGACTCGTTACATCCCGGTAATGGTGGTAACCCTGCATTTGGTAAATTGGATATGGATAACCGCATGCGTGTGGTATTGTACCCGGCCTTTATTGCGTGGTCGCTTATGGCGGTTTGGATTGCTACCATACGCTACCGCATCCGTTTAATTGAATATAAAAAGAACGCTATCAACTAAGATGAAACCATCATGTGCCTCCGCTCAAACTGAAATGAACAAAACGGCACATGATAGCTTCATCACCATAAAAAAATAAATTGCTCTGATGAAAAAACTTGTTTCCCTGGTAATAATGGTGCTTTGTTTTGTTGCTGTAAAGGCGCAGAGCGGGCAGGATGTTGAAATGGCCGATACCATGCGCAGCTCTGGTAAAATTTACGTGGTGATAGGCACCATTGTAATTGTGTTTACCGGCCTGGCTATTTACCTGTTTAGTATTGACAGGAGATTAAAAAAAATCGAGAAGGAAAAATAAATCAAAAGCCCTGCCTGTGTTGTTTAAACATTGATTTGGGGTTGTTATAATAACATGTGTAACCGATACACTAACATTAAAAATTTGCATTATTGATAAAAAATATACCAAATTTGTGCACTTTTTTAAGGAATTAATTATTTATCCAATTCTAAATTATGAATATCAATAATCCGACTGCTGATCAGGATACACACTTTTTTGGTGATGTATGCAAAAACTTTGATCATGCAGCGCAGTTTACCCAACACGATGCAGGCCTGTTAGACCAGATCAAATCATGTAACAGCGTTTACCGTTTCCGTTTCCCTATACGCAAAGGCAATGGCTTTGAAGTTATTGACGCATGGCGTGTAGAGCACTCGCATCACCAATCGCCAACCAAAGGCGGTATCCGCTACAGCGAAATGGTGAATGAGGACGAAGTTATGGCGCTTGCAGCCCTGATGACCTACAAATGCGCTATAGTGAACGTGCCATTTGGCGGTGCAAAGGGTGGTATTAAAATAAACCCTAAAAACTATACCGTTGGTGAGTTAGAGAACATTACCCGTCGTTACACGGTAGAACTGATCAAAAAGAATTTTATAGGCCCCAGCATTGACGTACCTGCACCAGATTATGGATCGGGCGAGCGAGAAATGAGCTGGATTGCCGATACATATGCAACCATGAACCCGGGCCAGCTTGATGCCTTAGGCGCGGTAACCGGTAAGCCAATTTCATTACATGGTATTGCCGGCCGCCGCGAAGCTACCGGCCGTGGGGTAGCTATTGCCATCCGCGAGTGTGTGAGTGTTGCCGAGGATATGCAGAAGATAGGTTTAACAACAGGCTTATCGGGCAAAAAAGTAATTGTACAGGGTTTAGGTAACGTAGGTTATTACTCGGCTAAATTCCTTGCGGAGTTTGGTGCGCTTATAGTAGGCCTTTGCGAGTTTGAAGGTGCTATTTATAACGAGGATGGTTTAGATGTGGAAGCTGTATTCCAGCACCGCAAGGCAACAGGCTCAATATTAGGTTATGCCGGCGCTAAAAAAGAGTTTAAAAACACCATGGATGGCCTGGAGCAGCCATGTGATATTTTGGTGCCAGCCGCTTTAGAGAACCAGCTGACAATTCAAAACATTGGCAGCATTAAAGCGAAAATTATTGCCGAAGGCGCAAACGGCCCAACTTCGCCGGAAGCTGAAGCCGCGTTTTACAAAGCCGGCGGGATGATCATCCCGGATATGTACGCCAACGCAGGTGGTGTAACCGTATCATACTTTGAGTGGTTGAAAAACCTGAGCCACGTAGCTTTTGGCCGTATAAACCGCAGGTTTGAAGAAAACTCAAACCTTAACCTGGTGAACATGGTAGAGGGTATTACAGGGGTAGCGTTATCACCACTGCAACGTTCAACCATTATTAAAGGTGCATCTGAATTGGAACTGGTAAACTCCGGTCTGGAAGATACCATGATCCGTTCATACCACGAGATTCGCGAGATCTACAAAAACAACCCTAAGGTAGAGACCCTGCGTAATGCAGCTATGGTAGGCGCTATCAACAAAATAGCGGTATCATACCAAAACCTTGGTGTTTGGCCGTGATTTTTTGGAGAGCTATTCTCCATTAGTGATATTGAAAAAGAGCGCCCGAAAAGGCGCTCTTTTTTGTTTGAACCCGTCATTGCCACGCTACGCTCGCAATCACGCTTAAGGTTCGATTAACTCCTAACCATTCTTATTTTATCTTAACGAATGTTAACAGATAAGCCCGGTTGCTTTTGGGCAGATTACCTTTATCTTAAGCAACCAAAATCATGAAAAGAAAACTCCTCATCGTATTATTTTTAACCGCCTTATTACTTACCGGCATTATTGCCGTGCAGGGCTACTGGAGCCTTAACGTCTATAAACTGAATAAAGACAAGTTCGATAATGACATCAACACCGCCATGCAACATGCGTTGGATAGTGGCAAAAATAATTATTTCGATTCGGTACGGGTTGTAGGGGGCAAGCACCCGGGCGATACCGGTGCATACATCAGGCTGGGCTTAGTGTCAAACCGCCAGGCCGATAGCGCCAGGCTATACAAATACTACCGTGCCGAATTGGATAAAGTGCATCCCCGGTCAGAATTTATATTGCGTTTTTCGGATAAGCCAATACCTGCAACACCCACTATTGTGCCAAAACCGTTTTCGGCATTATGGCGCTCCACAAACAAACCGATGGGCACGGTATACCAGGCTAATGAGCTTCTTTACAGCGAAACTGATCAATACAGTTATCAGTACCTACAACACGCGGAGAAGAAAACGATGTTTGTAAGGGCCGTTTTTGACAGGGCACAGGTAGGGGTACTAAAAGAAATGATTTTGCCGCTGCTGTTATCCGGACTGCTCATTGTATTCACTATATTTTGTTTTTACTATATCATCCGTACCATTAGCAGGCAAAAAAAGCTCACCGAACTGAAGGATGATTTTATTAATAACATGACGCATGAATTAAAGACCCCCATAGCTACCATAACCGTTGCCATTGAGGGCTTGCAAAAATATAATGCCCTAAGCGATCCCGAAAAAACGCAGCGCTACCTGCAAACCTCGCGTAACGAGCTAAGCCGTTTAAACGACCTGGTAAGCAAGGTGCTTAACGTGGCCGCGTTTGAAAATAAACAGATAGGGCTCAATAAAGAAAAGATAACCATTGATGATGTAGTGAACGACCTGATAGCATCAGAGACCCTGAAGACCAACAAAAAAGTAGCCATTAGCTATGATAATAAAGGTAATATTAAATTTATAGAGGCCGATAAATTGCATTTGCGAAACGTGCTGACCAACCTTATTGATAATGCCATTAAATACTGCGACGAGCCCGTGGATATTAAAATAAACTTGTACCAGCATAATAACAATGCGGTGTTCTCTGTAAAGGATAACGGCATAGGCATACCGCCTGCGCATATTAAACAAGTGTTTGATAAGTTTCACCGGGTGCCAACCGGTAATGTGCACAATGTAAAAGGCACCGGGCTTGGCTTAAATTATGTGCAGTATATTGTTAAAGCACATGGCGGCAGGGTGGCTGTAAAAAGTACAAAAGGGCAGGGCAGTGAGTTTATAATTACAATACCTTTAAAAAATGGATAAGACCCGCATTTTACTGGCCGAAGATGAACTGGCACTGGCGCATATTGTGCGCGAGAGTTTAGAGGAAAGCGGTTTTAACGTAACACTTTGCGCTAACGGCGAGCAGGCCTTACAGAGCTACCGCGACAAGAAACCCGATATTTTAGCGCTTGATGTAATGATGCCAAAAATGGATGGTTTTGAGGTGGCCCGGCACATTCGCGAAACAGACAAAATTACGCCTATTATTTTCCTCACCGCCCGTTCGCAGCCAAAGGATGTGGTAGCCGGCTTTGAAAGCGGCGCTAACGACTACCTGAAAAAGCCCTTCAGTGTGGAGGAGCTTGTTGTAAGGATAAAAGTGTTGTTAAGTACAAACCGCCTTTTGGAACGGCCAAAAACAATAAACGAAGACTACCCTGTAGGCAGCCTGCTGTTCAGCTCGAACAAGAACACCCTGCAGCAGGGTATTAACATGTGGCAATTAACCGCGCGCGAAAGTGAGATCCTAAAAATGCTTTGTAAGCATCAGCATGAGGTAATACCCCGCAAGGCATTGCTTACTGCCATTTGGGGCGATGACAGCTTTTTTAACGCCCGTAGCCTGGATGTATTCATTACCCGGTTACGCCGCCACCTGCAGGCCGATCCCAATATCCAGATCATAAACATAAGAGGAGTAGGGTATAAGCTGGTATGGTAAACAACAAAGAGCGCCCAAAAGGCGCTCTTTGTTGTTTATAAATCCGTCATTGCTGAGCGTAGCGTGGCAATCTTCGATAGAAAAGCTGGCGACAAGCATGTCGAGATTGCTTTGTCACTACGTTCCGCGCAATTACGGTAGGGTATTATTACTTATCCGCAATAAACGGTGCCTGCTTTACAAACTCATTACCCGTAAGCTGCGCTATCATAAATAAAGCTAAGCTGGTAGCACTGATATTGCTGCCGGGGCAATCGGTAATACTAACTATAACCTCGCTGATATCGTCTGTTTGGGCGATGAGTGGTAAGCGCACCATGGTCCAGTCAGTATTGCTATCGGCAAGTAGCTGGTATTCTACCTGCCTGTCTTTAGTTGTTGCCGGGAAATGCTCATACATCCAGTTGGTGCCAAATTGTGTTTGCGCGCTTTTCTGGTCTGATGGCGTATCCACGTTCAGGCCGGCCGTGGTAATATACCTGCTGATGTTGTGTGCTGCCATGGCTTTCAAAATATTCCGGGTAGCATCACTAAAAATAGTGGGTTCGCCAACGGGCTGGCTTAGGCAACTTAGCACCGCATCGCAACCATTTAAAAGGCTATTGATAGCATCATACTCGCGCGCATCGCCTTTAATAATTTGTATAAGCGGGTTATTTAAAGTTAAACTTTCAGGTTTGCGATGTAGTAGTTTAATGTGGAAGTTTTGCAGCAGTAATTGTTTTACCAGGTATTTGCCAGCCTTACCTGTGCCGCCAATAACGGCAACTGTATGAATAGGTTTCATTTTGTTATCTTTTTATAAAATGTAATAGAAGTTGATTGTCGTGCTTGTTGTTAAGCACAAAGGGTACATTGCCTGTAAGGGCGCTGTAATGGGTGGGATATTTTATAAAGAGATTTTAATAGTGTAAATGTAGGAAAATAAGTTTATGTACCACTAATAATCGGCCCGCTCATTGCCGCGGGGGCTACTACTTTTTGCTTGGTCAAAAAGTAGTAAAAAATCAAGACAGAAAAAAGCTTCCCCACACAAGCCTTTACCTTTGGCCCGCTTTTCTGTCAGGCCACCGCTCGTTTCTTACTTGTCATGCTGAACGCAGTGAAGCATGACAAGGAGGCTATTCCGCGTTAGGGATAAAAGCCAATACCGGCCTCGTGCCTAAGGCCTGTTGCAGTATGAGCGGATAGCCCGGGCCGCAGGCAACGCCATTATTAGTGCTTAAAGAAACAGTGGATGAAGATTGTTGAAAAGAATCAAAACAAAACAATCCAACAAACATTTACCGTTAATGTTATCAATAATAATTCTAAATAACATATATCCTTTGTAATAAACATATTTAGCTTTGCGTTTTGTATTTTTGTAAACTGTAATACAGGTAAATATCAATTAATGAAGAAAAGCTCAATTGTAGGTATCATTGTTATTGCTATCGCGATAGCGGTTATTATTAGTACTTATTCAAACACAAGTACTTACGGTTCTTTTAACGACGCCAAAACAAGCAAGAGCGAATTGCACGTTGTTGGCCACCTTAATAAAGGCAAAGAACTGTTTTACGACGCCACTAAAGACGCCAACTACTTCTCTTTTTATATGAAAGATAATAAAGGCGAAGAATGTAAGGTGGTTTTCACCGGTACCAAGCCGCAGGATTTTGAACGCTCGGAGCAAATTGTACTTACCGGCCAGATGAAAGGCGGCGAATTTCATGCATCAAAAATACTGATGAAATGCCCGTCTAAATACACCGACGATAAGTTGAACGTTACCGAAGTTAGCGCTAAAAAAAGCGCAAGCATATAATTAAATTTTAATGGATATAGTTTTCAAAGGCGAACACCTGTTACCGGGTCAGTTGGGCCAGTTTTTTATTGTATTGGCATTTGGTGCCGCCCTTTTTTCACTTATCTGTTATTATTTTGCCGCGCAAGAGGGTGTAGCCAAAAGCGATAACTCATGGCTGCGTTTAGGCCGCATAGGTTACTGGTTAAATACCGTAGCCATACTGGGGATGGGTACTTGCCTGTTCTATTTACTTTATCATCACTATTTTGAATATCATTACGCGTGGACATACACCTCGCGCGACTTGCCTGTTTACTACATCGTATCGGGCTTTTGGAACGGGCAGGAGGGTGGCTTTTTACTATGGTACTTCTGGACCGCCGTATTGGGTAATGTCCTGATCTGGAAAGCCAAGAGTTGGGAGAGCCCGGTAATGGTTACCATGGCATTAACTCAGGTGGCACTGGGTTCTATGGTGCTGGGTATTAATATAGGCAGCGCGCATATAGGCAGCTCGCCGTTCCTGCTGTTGCGTAACGCAATGGAGGCACCGATATTTAAAAGCCCTAACTACCTCGATTTTATAAAGGACGGCAAGGGCATGAACCCTTCGCTGCAAAACTACTGGATGATCATCCACCCGCCAACCCTGTTTTTGGGCATGGCATCATTAGTGGTACCGTTTGCCTACGCTACGGCCGGCTTATGGAAAAGGCGCTATAAAGAATGGGTGGCCCCGGCCATCCCTTATGCTTTATTCGGGTGTATGATATTGGGTACCGGCGTTATTATGGGCGCTTTTTGGGCTTATGAGTCATTAAACTTTGGCGGCTTTTGGGCATGGGACCCGGTAGAGAATGCCTCTATCTTCCCATGGCTTGTTTTGGTAGCTGCGGTGCACGTACTGATAGTTTTTAAAAATACGGGGCACTCTTATTTTACCGCTACGCTTTTAACCCTGCTTAGCTTTGTGCTGGTATGGTACTCATCGTTCCTGTCACGCAGTGGCATCCTGGGCGAATCATCTGTACACGCGTTCACTGATATCGGCCTGTTCTGGCAGCTGGTAATTGGCATCGTAATATTCTTTGCTATCACCGTTTATTTACTCATCAGTCGCTGGAAAGAATTGCCGATCACCAAAAAAGACGAGGATACCTATTCGCGCGAATTCTGGATGTTTGTTGGTGCGGTGTTCCTTGGCCTGTCATGCCTGCAACTTATTTTGGTAACATCCGTACCTGTTTGGAACGCCATGTTCGGTACCAAGCTTGCGCCGCCTACCGACCCGGTTAAGCAATATAATATAATACAGGCATCCTTCGCGGTAGTAATTGCCCTATTAAGCGGCTTTACACAATTCCTGAAGTATAAACAAACCGATATCAGGCGCTTTTTCATCACAACGCTTGTGTATTTGGTATTTGCAGCACTTATTACCGCATTGGTAGTATATGCTACCGGTGTTTATAAACTAAACTTAGTATTTAATTTGGTAATGCTTTGCGCTATATACTCTGTTGTAGCTAATGGTAAAGTATTGGCCGATGCTATTAAAGGTAAGTTTAAACTGGCAGGGTCGGCAGTGGGGCATATTGGTTTTGGTTTACTGCTTGTTGGTGCGCTGATATCGGCAGGTACCAAACGCGTAATATCTGAAAACCTTACCGGCGAACAGTATAGTGCCGAATTTGCTAAGGACGAGAACCCGAAAGAGAATATCCTGCTTTATAAGAACGAACCCCTTAAAATGGGCGAGTACATGGTAACCTTTAGGAGCGATACCATTGAGGGCGCACAGCACCTGTTCAATATCGATTACCAGCGTATTCAGAATGGTAAGGTAACCGAGGGCTTTACATTGAGGCCAAACGTGATCCAGGCGCAAGGCGGCATGTCGTCATCGCCGGATACCAAGCACTACCTGTTCCATGATATGTACACCCACATCACCATGACCAACGTGATCAGCACCGAGCCGCAGGGCGAAGAGGCATCGCACGGCGAAGAAGGTGATGATAAGAAATATGATGCCCCTGTAACGCACGAAATTGCTGTTGGCGATACCATGACCTACCGCGACGGCATCATTGTATTAAAAGGCCTTAACAAAAACGTTAAACTCCAAAACATTCCGCTTACCGATAAGGATATTGCCGTTGGCGCACAACTGGAAGTAATAAGCCATGGCAAAACCTACCAGAGCGAGCCGGTTTACATGATAAAAGGCCGCAGCGTGTTTGATTTTGGCAAAAAAGTAGACGATGCCGGGTTGAAACTGCGTTTCACCAAAATTATACCGGGCAAAACCCTGGCCGATGGCAAGGTAGAAATAACCGTTTACCAGCAGCCGGAAAGCAAAAAGAAATTTATTGTAATGAAGGCTATCGAATTCCCTTACATCAATTTCCTGTGGGCGGGCACCATTATTATGGTTCTCGGTTTCTTTATGTCGATATTAAGAAGGAATAAAGAGTTAAAGCCCGAGCCTGTTAAAGTAGCGGTAGTAGTCCAACCTGCCATAAAAATCAAGAAGAAGTAGTAGTATTAAATTAGAATAACACAGAAGCCATAAAGTGAAAACTTTGTGGCTTCTGTGTTTTAGGGGTACTTGTCAAGCCGCCTCTTCCCCGCGCGTCATTGCGAGGTACGAAGCAATCTCTTTGAGCAAATCTTTTATGCAAGTGTATAATTGTCCTAAAGAGATTGCTTCGTACCTCGCAGCAACGACGATATAGTTTGAGTATTTAAGCGCTTTATGACCTTTGTGTTTATACTTTACGTACTTTGTGGTAATAAATGAGCAATATCAGTTTACATAAGCAAAATATCCTGACCAAAGGCTTCTCCGTTATCGAAGCTATTTACAGTCCTGAAGAAATAGCCGCTATTCTCGCCGAAATCAATGAAGCCAATACCGATAAAAGTACCTTCCGCAAAACAAATGACCTGTTTGCCATAAGGCAGTTTCTGAAAGAAATACCCGCGGTAGGTAGTATTATCTACAATGATAAACTGAAAGCGCTCATCAAGGATTTGTTTGGCCACAATTACTTCGCCGTAAAGTCCATTTATTTTGATAAACCCGAAAAATCAAACTGGTTTGTTGCCTGGCACCAGGACCTGACCATATCTGTCGACAAGAAAACCGATTTGCCGGGTTACGGCCCCTGGACGGTTAAACAAAACCAGTTTGCTGTACAGCCACCTTTAAACATCCTGCAAAATAATTTTACTATCCGTATCCATTTGGATGATACCGACGAAGGAAATGGCGCTTTAAAAGTTATCCCCGGGTCTCATCTTAAACAAGTATATCGCCCTGAAACAATTGATTGGGCTACAGAAACAGAATATACCTGCAATGTAAAAGCAGGTGGCGTCATGCTCATGCGGCCTTTACTGATGCACGCCTCAAACCGTACAAACAATAACAAACCCCGCAAGGTGATCCATATTGAATTTAGCAATGCGGAATTACCGGAGGGAGTATGTTGGTCGGAGAAATGTGTGTTTGTGTGACCCGACAGTAAAGAATCCGCGCGTCATTGCGAGGTACGAAGCAATCTCTTTGAGCAAATCTTTATGCAAGGTGTATAACAGCCCTAAAGGGATTGCTTCGTACCTCGCAATGACGAGTTCGAGAGACGGATTACTTAACTATAACAGCCTTCAACCCTAAAAAATCCGCATACTTCGCAGCTATTTCAATCAGATTTAAGTTGGCATCACTTAACTTTTTAAAAGGCGTTAATTCCACTTCCAATATGTCTTTTTTGATTGCCTTTTTCCAGATGCCTTCAATTTTACCGTTGAGGATGATGGTATGGTTAAAAATGGTGCCGCGTGGGTCGGCCTTGCTAATGTCTTTTACGTTGATAGCAAAGCTGCGGTCTTTATAGCTCACAATGTATTCGTCGTAATTGGGCAGGAGGTAAGCATCGGTGCTTTTTACAGTGGGCAGGTTACCTGTAAACCAATAGGTGCTGCCTTCAAAATCATAACTGTCCAGTTTGTCTTTCAGGTTTTCTATACCGGCACGGGCATCGGTAATGGTCAAACCGCTCCACCAAACAAAATCGGCCAGGGTTGCCGGGCCATGCGATGTAAAGTAGCGTTCCATCAGTTTGATAACGGCCTCATCGTGGTTAAGCCTTTTGCTTGGGTACGCGGTCATCAAACAGGGCGTAGGTAAATTGTTTGCCAGCGCGACCGCCACTACATATTACCTGTTCCAGTTCCAGGTGCATCATAATGTGTACATACCGCTGCTCATCGGTAGCTATGCCGTTTTGTTTAAGTAAGGCTGATAGTTCATCGCGCGCTACCTGCTTGCCTCCTTGCAGGGCCTTGCTGACGATCTTTTCACTTTTGGTGAGTACGGCCCCGTCTATATCTAACTGTTTATGGCGGCCTTTGGCAAGGGCCTGTATACGGCGGGCGGTAAGGTCCAGCATCCAGCGGGCGTCGTCCGGGTGCACAAAGTGCCAGGTGGGGCGCATTACGTGTGTGCGAATGACATCGCCATCAGTAAAAGCCTGCTCTATTAATTCGTCGGTGCTATTTTTTAACCGCATGCCTAAAGCCCATTTGGCGCCGCTGTAATCCTGCGATTGTACTGCGCCGAGGTATTTAACCACATCTGCCGGGTTGGTGAACTCCGGCTTTGCTAAATGCTGGTTTTGCAGGCGCAGGGCGGTGAGGTCAAAGGCGTTCATGATGGTTCAAGGTAGTAATAAATAAGGTTTTGACAAATAAATGAGGAGGTTAATGCAGCGCAGGGTCCTTTTCAAGAGACCCTGCGGAGACGAAAAAGAGGGGTTTGCCACCTTTTTCCTCACCCTCTTTGCGCAGCAGAGAGGGTCGACCAGCGTAGCGTAGTCGGGGTGAGTCAACCCGCGTTAGGGATTGCAGCGGATACCGGCCCGTGGCTAATGCCTGCGCATTTTGAGCGTAAAGCCAGGGCCGCAGGCAACGCCATTGTTAGTTTGTGCTTGATTAAGTTAAGTGATGAATAGTTCTGCGTGTTTGTAGCCGAGATTCAACCACTCACCAACCCACCAACTCTCCACAACCCCTTAACTTTTCCACAATCCCTGTATTACGCAGGCAATGAATTAAATTAGCAGATTATTAAAACAGGACACACCCTTGGCTAAGAGCGAAACCAAAGAAACCCCCTTAATGCAGCAATATAACGCCATAAAGGCTAAGTACCCCGGTGCTTTGCTGCTGTTCCGCGTGGGCGATTTTTACGAAACCTTTGGGGCCGACGCCATTAAGGCGGCAGGCATATTAGGCATTACGCTAACCCGCCGCGCCAATGGCGCCGCCTCGCATATCGAACTGGCGGGTTTCCCGCACCACTCGCTGGATACTTACCTGTCAAAGCTTGTACGTGCCGGGCAGCGTGTAGCCATTTGCGACCAGCTGGAAGACCCTAAAACCACCAAAACCATTGTAAAGCGTGGCGTTACCGAACTGGTTACCCCTGGCGTAGCTACCAGCGATAATATATTGCAGCAAAAAAGTAATAACTACCTGGCATCGCTTTATTTTGAGAAAAATAGCATTGGTATTGCCCTGCTGGATATCTCTACTGGTGAGTTTCTGGCTGCGCAGGGTAATACGGGCTATATTGATAAGCTGCTGCAAAGCTATGCACCCAGCGAGGTCATTTTCCCCAAAAGCCGCCAGCAGGATTTTAAAGATACCTACGGCGACCGGTTTTATACCTACACCCTTGATGAATGGCCTTACAGCGGAGATTACGCGCAGGAAACACTGTTAAAGCACTTTGGGGTAAAATCGCTTAAGGGGTTTGGTATTGATAAGCTGAACCTGGGTATTGTGGCGGCCGGTGTGGCACTGCATTATTTGAATGAGACCGAACACCGCAAGCTACAGCATATCTCGGCTATTGGCAGGATAGAGGAAGACAGGTACCTATGGCTGGACAGGTTCAGCATCCGTAACCTGGAACTGGTGGGTTCATCAAACGAGAACGCGCTGACACTGGTTGATGTGCTGGATCATACCTGCTCTCCCATGGGCGCAAGGATGCTGCGCCGTTGGATAGTGATGCCGCTAAAAGAAATTAAGCCTATAAATGATCGCCTTGGCGTTGTAGAGTACCTGATAGCGCAGGAAGAGCTGCGCGAAACCCTGCAAAACCAGATCCGCCAGATAGGCGACCTGGAAAGGCTGATCTCGAAAATAGGCTTGCAAAAGGCCAATCCGCGCGAGGTTTGCCAGCTTAAAAAAGCTTTGATAGCGATAGAGAGCATTAAAAAACTCACCATGGAATCGGCCAGTGAGCCGATGAGGGCTATTGGCGAACAACTGAACCCATGTACCTCCATATCAGAAAAAATTGCCCGCGAATTGCACCCCGAGCCACCTGTAATGATGGTGAAAGGTTCGGTGATGAATGAGGGTATCAATGAGGAACTGGACAGACTGCGGAAGATAGCCTTCGGCGGTAAAGGATACCTCCTGGAGATCCAGAAAAGGGAGGCCGAAGCAACGGGCATACCATCGTTAAAGGTATCGTTCAATAACGTTTTTGGCTATTACCTTGAAGTAACGCACAGTCACCGTGAAAAGGTGCCTGCGGACTGGATCCGCAAGCAAACGCTGGTAAACGCCGAGCGATACATTACCCCCGAACTGAAAGAATACGAAGAGCAGATATTGGGCGCCGAAGAAAAGATACTGGTATTGGAAACCAAGCTTTACAACGACCTGTTATACGCTCTTGCCGAATATATAAAACCCATACAGCTTAACGCTATACTGATAGCCCGTTTGGATGTGCTGCTTAACTTTGCTACCATATCTATCAAGAACTATTACGTTAAGCCCGATGTGAACGATAGCCGCACGCTGGATATAAAAGGCGGCCGCCACCCGGTGATAGAAAAGAACCTGCCGCTTGGCGAAGAATACATCACCAATGATGTTTACCTCGATTCGGATTCGCAGCAGATCATTATTATTACCGGGCCCAACATGGCGGGTAAATCGGCCCTGCTGAGGCAAACCGGTTTAATTGTGCTGATGGCACAAATGGGCTGTTTTGTGCCCGCTAAAGCAGCATCGGTAGGTTTGGTGGATAAGATATTTACACGGGTAGGGGCCTCGGATAACGTATCATCGGGCGAATCGACTTTTATGGTGGAGATGAACGAAACTGCCAGCATTCTCAACAACCTGAGCGACCGCAGTTTGATACTGCTTGATGAAATTGGCCGTGGTACATCAACTTACGACGGTATTTCCATTGCCTGGTCAATAGGCGAGTACCTGCATAATCACCCAACCGCCAAAGCGAAAACGCTGTTCGCCACGCATTATCACGAACTGAACGAACTAAGCAACAGCTTTAATCGCATCAAAAACTATAATGTATCGGTTAAAGAGGTTGGGCAGCAGATCATCTTTTTGCGTAAGCTGGTGCCGGGCGGAAGCGAACACAGCTTCGGGATCCACGTGGCTAAACTGGCCGGGATGCCAACAAAGGTACTAACCCGCGCCAACGAGATATTAAAGAAACTGGAGAACGAACGCACCGGCGGAGAGCATATCAAGGAAAGTATCCGCAAGGTGCAGAAACAGGCTGTGCAGATGCAGATGTTCTCGATAGACGACCCTGTGTTAGTGAAGATCCGCGATACGCTGAATAACCTCGACGTAAATACATTAACGCCTGTAGAGGCTTTAATGAAGCTTGATGAGATACAAAGGGTAATAAAGGGATAGTTAGATGTGCGGATGAAAATTTCGTGTCCATTGCTAGCGTAGCGTGGCAATCTTCGCCAGAAAGGTCGGCGACAATGCATGTCAAGGATTGCCACATCGCTATCGCCACTCGTAATTGTGGCTAGACAAGTAAACTCATCGATTGTTGAAATGTTTAAAACATCCGTTGTAACGTTTAATGCTTTACGGATATCTTTAAGTTATGGTATCTACCCGCTACTCCCATTTAATTATTTTTTTTGCCGCCGCCATCCTGCTATCTGCCTGTCATTCCAAAAAACTAACGGTTAGGAACGGCGACCCGCACACCATGGTTAAGCCGGATAGGGATATGGCTGATAAATACGCAGCCCTAATGGGGGTAGACCGCAGCAATATCCAAAATGGCCGGCTTTACAGCTTTATTGACGAATGGTATGGTACCACTTACCGTTTTGGAGGGTTGGATAAAAACGGCGTGGATTGTTCGGGGCTTACTTTCCTGCTGGAACAGCAGGTTTATGGTATTACACTGCCACGGATGACGAGTAAACAGGTGTTGGTAATTAAACGCAAATACGAGGAAGAACTACAGGAAGGCGACCTGGTGTTTTTTGATTTTGACGGAAAGCAGTTTAGCCATGTTGGGGTGTACCTGCAAAACGGTTATTTTGTACATGCCAGTACACGTAAAGGCGTAATGATAGCCCGGCTGCACGATAATGGTATCTATAAATTCTTTTCGCGCGGTGGTTCTGTTATAGATTCTGCCTATTCATCGCAGGGCAATTAATCGGCTTGTTGGGGTTTGGCTGCTGCCGCTACTCGTTTTATCGGTTTTCTTCTTCTTGATTTAAATAAACGCGATATAAACGGCCCGTCCTTTTGAGGTGTTGGGTTAAGCCGTTTGCGTATAAATGTAAACCCTAATGCCCAAATTGCAAACCCGTACGAAAATATTTTATGATCAAATTTAAAGTAAAAGCCCAAAAGCGTGTAGCAAACTAATACGGGTATTGCTATTAAATTAAATTTTTGTGCTTTCCATTCCAGGTTTATTTTTATTTGGCCCGGGTTTATACATAAAGCCTGTGCATTACGCACCAGGTAACCTGTTAGTAAAGTTTGTGCAAACAAGGCAAACATAACTACCGTTAGGTATATATAGAAGCCTTCATAATTATTAGGTGATACAACCTCTGTCATTACCGAAACAGAAAACGGGAATAAGGATATAAAAAACAGGAATACGAGATTGTAAATAATGAGTTGTTTGGTGTAATCTTTTAAAAAGCTGAAGATTTTTAGGTGTTTTAGCCAAAACATACCGGTAATAAAAAAGGCAAGAATATACCCAAGCAACTTTGGGATCAATTCTTTAAACGCTTCTTCAACTTTTTCGGGGCTGGCGTGGCGCATTCCTGCTGGCAATTTTATTTCTAACACCATTATAGTAATTATGATAGCGAAAACTGCATCGCTGAACAGAACCACCCGCTCAAGTTGAAACTCCTTTTTTATTTCCTCTTCCTCTTTTATATTCATTGACTAATATAATTGTTAATTTTGTGCCTTTATGCAAAAGCAAAAAGACGATTACTCTTTCTGGACTAAATATAAGCGTTACGCCGGTAACGAGATATTGTTGTACGTGATCATGATTGTTGGCATCATCCTTGGCATCATCATTTTTAGCTGATCAGTTTTTCACCAGCATTACATTATAGCTATCTGCATCGGCCACGGCCTGGTAAAAATCAACCAGATCGGTGTAACTTTCTTTATTGTAAGTGCCGTCAATAATTTCTATCCGTCGTTTATAAATCAATTTGTTATCACTTATTACAGTTGTTGCCTTAAAACTGCCAAAAGGATTTTTCAGGTTAACGTTTAGCGGGGCCATATCAGGGCGGTAGCCCGAAGGCAGGGTATAGGTTATTTCGTCTTCATCGGTATACCCACGGTTTATATATACCGGGTTTTGGCGGTTGCGTACATCTTTTATACTGCGCTGCCTGTTTAACGGGTTCAGGGCAAAATATAGTTTATTATTATCTTTTGATGCAAAATCATAAGCGTTTAAAATAATAGCTTCTGTCGCTACCGGCATTTCTTTTTTATCTTGTTTAAACTCAAGCTTTTTTACAGTAAGGTTGCTAATGTTGGCATACATCCTTTGCAAGGTTTTAACTTGTTCGGTTAAGGACTGGCCTACCAATACCTCGTGGTTCTCATATTGCGTGCCTTTATAAATGGTGGTCATGTTGCCGCTTAGTTCCCCGTCGGGTGCTATGGTAAATTCCGCTTTACGGCTTTGTGTATTTTGGGTTGCGGTATATTTGGGTGTATGCATCAGCTTCCCACCATTGGGTGTGCAGGCCAGCACGGTGCGGTCATCAGTAAAGTCGCCTAAAAAACCAAAGGGGATTTTTTGACTGGTGCATTCTAAAAAAGTTGTATCATTTTTAATAGGGAGGCACAGTATAACATGATTTCCCTGGCCCATGCTGGCAAAATCAGGCAGCATGCTTATTTTGTTGCTGTCGCCATATACTACGCAATACCACGAATCTATCCCCGCTGCTTTAAATAAAGCCTGTGTGTAATTTACCAATGCTTTACAATCACCATAATTAAGCCTGTCTACATCGCTGGCCAAAAATGGCTGGTAGCCACCAATACCAATCTGTATACTTATATAGCTGGTTTTACCCTGCATGTATTCATACAGTTTTTTGGCTTTTTGTTTAACATCGGTTATACCGGCTATTAAGGTTTGTACCTGTTGTATAGTTTGGGGCGGTAAAACCTGGCGGTTGGCCAGTAGTTTGTCGTAATTCCATTTGCCAAGCTCTTCCCAGTTGGTAAACGAACCGCTTATACCGGCATAAATAAAGTTTTTAGGGGCTATCTTTACAGCACTTAAATATGTTTCGCTGATGGGGCTGTAAGGTTCGTTACGCACAGCCTTCAGGTTATCTACCTGCCAGGTATAAGTTTTAAGGCCATCTTTAGTAGTACTTGTACTAACTTTTGCGGGCATATTGATCTCTTTATACCTGATACTAAAATCGGGGCGACAAGCAAACGTATAGGAGCTTTTCTCTATCGCAAGCCCGGTATATGGGTTGGGTTTCCAATCGTTAAAATTTAAAGTTTGCTTTGATTTTAGTTCGTACTCGTATTCAATAGTATAGGGGTAAGCGCCGATGGACGGGATGTAATGCTTAACGCGCGAATCTTCAAACAAAGAAAAATCATTCGCGGCATTCTCATCTTCAAAATTCTTTTCGCTAAATTTTTTTATTAGTTTACCAAATTCATCATATACGCTTCCTTTAATATCTTTAATAACATTGCTTTTGTTATACCAAACAACAATGTGCGCAATATCGTCGCCATTGTTGTTAAGTACAGTTATAGCCCTTTTAATACGGTAAAAGGTATAACTATCTTTCACCTCGGTATAAACATCCTGGTTGCGTATTACTGCGCTGGCATAGGGCAACAGTGCTTTATCTATAAGGCTTGCACTGTAGTTGGTTTGCCCTTTAACTTTTATACCTGTTGTGAGTATAAATAACAAAAAAACAAGTCGCTTCATTTCTTTTTACTAAATACTATATCTGCTTTTTCTGAAGCAATTATCTTATTATACAATTCTTTTAAATACTGGTATTCCTCTGACGAGTAAAGCGATTTATTGAATTGAATTACATTCGAATAAACAAAATTATCACCTTCGCCCGCAAATTCTGTAAGGAATTGGCCGCCCTTATTTGGTAAACCTATTGAAACCGCCTGGGGGGCACTTTCAATAACATAACCGGCCGGTAAGTGCATTTTTAAGATGTACCTTTTGCTTGATGGCATCCCCCAGTCTACCGGGTAAGTACGTTCTGCAAGCTTAAAAGGGTTTGCTATAACCCTGTCAAACAATACGGGGTTAAATGAAAACCGATCATGATTAAGGCTTCCAAAAACATCTATCTCCACCTCGTATACTTCACCAAGCGGCGAGTTTAAACTATCAAGGTTTACAATCTCCGATTTAAGGATTTTTACTTTACCCAGTTTTTCGTCAAGGTTTTCTACGTATTCATCAACGCTATTGAATGTTTTGATGGTTTTGCGTTTTTCATAAGCCTCATACCCGTTAGAGTAGGTGGTAAAAGTACCCTTTAACTTACCATTGGGTTGCAGGGTGAGGTCTAAATTACTCGTAAGGGCCTTTTTTTGTGTTGCTACCAGGTCTATCCAGTACGATGGTTTATCAAGGCTCATTACCCGGCCCTGGTCATTAAGGCATTTCAGCGGTAGCATACCAAATGGCAACATTGGGTCGGTTGCATCCAGCAGGTAGGTTTCTGTACCGATATTTGCCTTTGCAATAACATAGTTAAAATCGTTTTCTACAGGGTAAAGCTTGTTTACAATACCATTATTGCGGGTAGATAACAGCACGGCTTCCGTTTTTATGCCTGCCGAATTTAATGCGGCCACCAAAGCAATATTAATGTCGCCTACATTCCCGGCGTGGGTATCCAGCGCTTTACGCACCCCCTCGCTGCTCACGGAGGTGAAATTGTTCCATTTAATGTTTTTTTGAATATAGCTATAAACTGCAACAGCTTTTTCCATATCATTGGTTTTACCGGCAATAACGGGGGCTATATAGTTTTTTAGCAGGTCCTTTTTTATTTGCGAGCCAAAATATTCGGCGTGTTTTAGGTTATAATCAATATCCTTCCACTCTTTGGTAACCTTATTTTTAACCCCGGTGTAAGGGTTAACCCAATATTCGAGATTAAAATAAATGGCCGATAGGAAGTTTTTTGGCGCTGTCATATAATCCTCTGCGATAAGAGCAGGGATATTGGCCATGGTATAGGTAATTTTCGAGCAATCGCATTTGGCGCCGCGGCTGGTAAAACAATCATGCTCAACCTCAGATTTGCTGCTGGTGAGTTTAAGCGGCCCGCGTATCATCACGTTATATACCCAGAAAGCGGGGATGTTAACCCTGTATTCGGAGTAAACCTTAGGGATATCATCCTGAAATTGCCAATCTGGAAACATATAAAAATTATCTATCACCTTGGTATAAGAATATTCTATAATACAGCCGCTGCGTATATTTGGCAGGGCAAATTTTACCTGTTTCCAGTACTTGTTCTCAGTAGTCCTAAATATTTTTGATTTATCAAGCTCTGCTACATGTATACCACCATTATCGTCCGCGTAGGTTGTTTGGCCGCGTATATCGGTAATTTCATTATGTGTGTTATCGCTATCATAATACAGAATAGCTACCGTGCCTTTATCAAAGGCCTTGCTATCCAGTATTTTTATTTTTACATGGTATTTAAAATAAATTTTTATGCCGTTGTCAGAAGCATCCAGGCGGGTCGATCCAAATTCCTTTAAAACAAAAGCATGTGCAGAGGTGTCGGCCGGATAGCTTTTTTGCTGCATCTCCTCAAGGGTGTAATCACCAAAGGTAGAATCCTGCGCTTTGCAGATAGTAGCAAAGGATATGAATATCAGTATGTTGAGTAGTAGTTTGTTCATGTAATAAGGCCTTTTTAACAATTATGAATTTATGAAAATATACGCATATGTCTATACAAAAATAGTGTGCCGATAATTTTAAGACTTTTCCCACCTTTGCAGTACTGATAAGCAAAAATGAAATTACAACTAAAGCGGCCTCTTGCCTTTTTTGATCTTGAAACCACCGGTACCAATATTGGCGCCGACCGTATAGTAGAAATATCTGTTATAAAACTTAACCCTGATGGCAGTGAGGAAGTATTGACCCTGCGCGTACACCCGGGCATCCCTATTCCTTTAGAATCATCATTGGTACATGGTATTTATGACGAGCATATAAAGGATGAAAAACGCTTTGAAGAACTTGGCCAGCAAATTGCCGATTTTATACACGACAGCGACCTGGCAGGGTACAACTCAAACAAGTTTGATATCCCGATGCTGATGGAGGAGTTTTTACGCGCCGGCATCAATTTCGACCTGGATAACCGCCATTTTGTTGATGTACAGAACATTTTTCACCAAATGGAGCAGCGCACTTTAAAAGCTGCTTACCAGTTTTATTGCGATAAAAGTATTATTAACGCGCACTCGGCCGAGGCCGATACCCGTGCTACCATGGAGGTTTTGCTGGCGCAGATAGAACGTTATGAAAACCAGGAGTGGGAAGATAAAAAAGGTAATAAAAGCACCCCGGTTGTAGGCGATGTTGAGGCCTTACATAAATTTACCAACCTAAGCCGCCCGGTTGATTTTGCAGGCCGTATGGTTTACAACGAGCAAGGCGAAGAACTGATAAACTTTGGTAAACACAAAGGTAAAAGGGTAGAGGATGTGCTGAATGTTGAGCCAAGCTACTACTCATGGATGATGCAAGGCGATTTCCCGCTTTATACCAAACGCAAGCTTGAGCAAATCTATAAACGCTGGAACGCTAAAAAGGTAGCCGAAAGGCAACAAGCCAAACCTGCACAGCAGGCCGCAACACCAGCAAATGCACCGGCCGGGCAGGCGCCGAAACCGGCTTTCCAGAATAACAGCCCTAAAAGCAGCCCGCAGTTAAACAACCAGCCTTTTAAAAAGAAGGAAGAGCCCGCAAAACCTGTTGATGAGGATATGCTGGCGCAACTGGCCATGAAATTTGGGAAAAGCAAATAAATTTTTCGTCATTGTGAGCGATAGCGTAGCAATCTTCGATAGAAAAGTCGGAGACAAGTATATCGAAGATTGCCACGTCGCTACAATCCTCGCAATGGCGGGGTTTATTAAAATGTGGCGTTTTATATTTCTTTAAGAAACTGAATATTTCTCTTCAACCCTTCAAACTTAGTCCTTTTTACTGCCGAGTTTTTAAACACCTTCTGGAAAACATCGGTAGTAATATCTTCCCAATCCTGTTTTTTTAATCCGTGCAGTTCGGCGTGTGGGGTAAAGGCCGGTTCGGTATGCAATACCGAAAAACGGTTCCAGGGGCAAACGTCCTGGCATATATCGCAGCCAAACATCCAGTTGTCCATTTTGCCCTTAAATTCAGGCGGTATCTCGTTTTTTAGCTCAATAGTAAGGTAAGAGATGCACCGGCTGCCATCAACCACGTAAGGGCCTACAATGGCGTCTGTAGGGCAGGCGTCAATACAGCGGGTGCAGGTGCCGCAGTGGTCGGCGGTGGGTCCAATATCGTATTCCAACTCAATATCAACAATCAGCTCGGCCAAAAAAAAGAAGGAGCCAGCCTGTTTGCTAATGAGGTTTGAATTTTTACCAACCCAGCCCATACCTGCTTTTTTTGCCCAGGCTTTATCAAGCACCGGTGCCGAGTCTACAAACGCACGGCCACCCACTTCGCCAATTTTTTGGTTGATGATTTCTAACAACTGCTTTAGCTTATCCTTAATAACGGTATGGTAGTCAGCACCATATGCGTATTTGGAAATTTTTGGTGCCGATGGGTCAAGCTGGGCGATATCGGTATAATAATTTAGCCCCAATGATATCACCGATTTGGCGCCATCTACCAGTAAACGCGGGTCCAGGCGTTTATCAAAATAGTTTTCCATGTAGCGCATTTCGCCATGCATGCCTTTATTTAGCCAGGTTTCCAACCGTGGCGCTTCTTCTTCCAGGAACTCTGCCCGGGCTATGCCACAAAACAAAAAGCCCAGGTTTTTTGCCTCGGTTTTGATGAGTTGGGAATATGCCGACAGGTTTTTCTGCATGCCGCAAAGATACGATATGCCAATGTTTTTTAGCCTGTTAGCATTATTAGTTGTTATGAAATAAATTGAAACATAAAGTAAAAGAAGTTTCTTTATAAATAATGGTATGGCTTTTGGTAGGATATAAGTATTGAAACAGATGTTATTAATAACGCATACAACTATGGAAAATAAACCGGAAGGGTTTGACAGGGCCAATGGCCAGGGTCAGAACCACGATATAACAGGAAATGTGGCCAATGTTGGTAACGATACGCTTAAACAGGATGTAAACGATAAAGACTTGGCCAAAAAGGTGCCCACTATTACACCCGAGTCGATTGCAGAGATACCCAACGATACACCTGAATTGGAGAATCCAACAAACCAAACCTCATCAAACAAAGGGCAGGGGCCGGCTGGCGAGGACCTGTAACCCGTTCGTAATACCGCTGGCTGATATTGTTACCTATTATGGTACAACTTGGGGTTTGAGTAGGTGGCTTCGGCGGCTATTTTATTGTCTTTTATACGGAAGATGCTGCAATTATGCAGGTCATAGCGGATAGGGCTGCCTGCTTTTTCTTTCAGGCCTATCACATCATATTCTACCACCACCGTCGAATCGGTATTGATCACATTACCTACCAGGTATTTGGCGTCAGGCGATACATAGAACAACTGGTGAAAGATCTGGTCGGCCCCCGGCGGCCCGTACGATTCGCCGTCCCAATCGCTGGTGGTTATTTTGGCCTTATCAGCATATTGGGCCACCAGGCTTTTCAGATCATGGTCGTTCAGGTACCTGAAATGCTCGTCTATCAGCTGTTTTGATTGTTCTGTTGGGCTAACAGGCGGTTTTTCGGGCTGGTTATTGCACGCGGCAATTGTTGTTGCCAGTATGATGAACAGGATAGGGCGCAGGGTAATAGTCATGGGGTTAAATGTACTTAAGATATCTTAAAAAATAAAAACCCCCTTCTGTAATACAAAAGAGGGTTTATCAATATCCGAATTAACTTTAGAAGCTGTTACGAATGCTATTGCTTAATGTTTTTGCGCTCCAGTAACCGCTATCTAATATACGGCGTACGGTTAGCAGCGGGTAATCAGGGTCGCGTTTGTCAGCCAGTTGGAAGGCAATTTTGAAGCCTTTTTTATCAAGCTCTGGCAAAACGGGTTTTTTCCATATACCAAACGGATATGCGAAGTATTGGATCTTTTTGCCTGTTATTTCTTCCAGTTTTTTGGTTGGTTTATCAATTTGGGTAACCCAGTCATCAACCGGCCTGTTGGTTATTTTGCCGTTAAGGCCTTTGATAACCAGGTTTGAGTTATGTGAGTATTTATCTACACGGTGGTGGTCCCAGGTGTGGCTTGATATTACGTGGCCATCGTCAGATAGTTTTTTGATCATTTCTGCCGTCATATAATGCGGGCGACCAATTGATACCGTCATCACAAAGAAAACGCCTTTAAAACCATATTTCTTCATTTCGGGCGCTGCTATGGTGTACTGGTCAAGGTCAGTATCATCAAAGGTTAGCATGATGGGTTTTTTGGGCAGCGGGGCGCCGGTAACCAGGTAATTATAAAGCTGATCGGGCAGGATGGTGTGGTAACCGCTATCGGCCAGCATTTTAATATGTTCTTTAAAGGCAGCCACCTGCACAATATAATCTTTGGCGTTTTTTGAGTCAGTAGGTTTCCAGTCGCGTATTTGGTGGTAGCAAATTACGGGTACTTGTTTGCGTGCCAATACAGCGGCTTTATCAATAGGGCCGGTAGCCAGCTTAACCGTGGGCGAAGCCGTTTCTTCTGTTGTTGTTTTAGCACTATCAGCACCAGCTTTACCTGTTGATGATGGTTTTGACTGGCATGATACCATGCCTAAAAATACAAGCGGCAATACGGCCGAAAATTGCTTTAACATAATGCGGATGATGATTATATGAACTGCTAAAATAGTATAATTATAGAGGGATATATTAACTGTTAATAAATTTTAATCAATTTTTAATTCAGTTAACATTGGTTTAAATGCCGGGTTACAATACTATCCGTTTACCTTCGGATATTGAGCGTTTGGCGGCATCCAGTATCTGCATCACAATCATATTATATTTTAACGACGACCTGTCGGTAATGCCCTTAAGCCTGTTTTTTGATACCATTTGCAGGTAACTTATGGGGTTATCATTAGGTGCAGGTAATGGTGGCGCTATACAAATTGTTGCCGGGGCATTACCAATACGTGATACAACATTATTATTATCGAGCGCATGCATATAGCCTTCATCGCCAAACACTTCCAGGTCTTTTATTGAAAAAGGCCAGTTCCATGATGCTTCGATAATACCTGTAGCGGTTGGGTATTCTACAATAATAGTGGCATCATCCTCAACCTTTGGGTAGGTTTTTAATTTGAAATGCCGGGCAACGGCAGTAACGGCAATCGGTTTCTGACCGTTCATCAGCCAGGTCATCAGGTCGGCGCCGTAGCAGCCAAAATCATTCAGCGCGCCAGCGCCATTCAGTTCGGGGTCGGTTAGCCAGTTGGTAAAGTCCTTACTGCAGCCAATTTCTTTTGGGCCCTGGTGGCCATCGTGTACCACCATTTTCCTGATCTGGCCGATGCTGTCTTTTGCAACCACATCATAAATATGCTGGTAGGATGGGTACCAGGTGGTTTCATAATTGGTAAGCAGCTTTATGTAATATTTAAGCGCCAAAAACTCCATGCGGCTTGCCTGGGCCAGTGTGGCGGCCAAAGGTTTCTCAACCATTACCGAAATGCCCAGTGGGGCGCACACCTCAACAATATCAATATGTTTGGCTACCGGGTTGTAACCTAATACTACATCCGGTTTTTTGGCGGTCACCATCTTTTTCAGGTCATCAAAAAAGATAGAATCGGGCAGATTGTATTGCTGTTGGTACCTTTCACGCAATTTTTTATCGGCCTCGGCTATACCCACTATAATAACCTTGCCATTACGGTATTCGCCCAGGATATTATGTACATGATCATGCGCTAAACCGGCTATGGCCAGCCTTTGGGTACTTAAAAGCACCGGCGGAGGCGGGACGGTAGGCGGTAGTGTTTTACCCGGAGGGATAACCTGTGCTGAAGCAACCGATAAAAATGCGCCTGATGCGATGACCAGGCACATTAATAATTTAGTGAATTTCATGGTAGTAGCGTAAATGTTATTTTTCGTTCGATAGTGAATACGGTACATCTGCTGCTTTTGTACCACGTGCCTTATTTGGCACGGCCGACATGTTAAAGTTTAAAACACCACCTTGCTGCAGCGCTTTATGGCTTAACCAGTTGTTGGTGTATGGCTTGCCGTTAACCGTTAAAGTGCTTACGTACCTGTTTGCGGGGCTGTTATTAGCAGCGTTTATGGTAACGTTTTTGCCGTTCTCAAGGGTAAGTATTACTTTTTTGAATAAAGGCGCGCCCAAAACATATTGGTCTGTAGCGGGGGTTACCGGGTAAAAGCCCATGGCCGAGAATACATACCAGGCAGATGTTTGGCCGTTATCTTCGTCGCCGCAGTAACCATCAGGGGCCGAGTGGTACATTTTGTTTATCACATCGCGTACGTGCAGCTGGGTTTTCCATGGCTCGCCCGAGTAATTGTACAGGTATATCATATGCTGGATAGGCTGGTTACCATGCGCGTACTGGCCCATGCCGGCTATCTGCATCTCGCGGATCTCGTGGATCACCTCGCCATAGTAGCTGTCATCAAATACAGGAGGGAGCGAAAAAACAGAATCGAGCTTGGCTGTAAATTTTTGTTTGCCTCCCATCAGGTCAATAAGGCCCTGCACATCATGGAAAACACTCCAGGTATAGTGCCAGCTGTTGCCTTCGGTAAATGCATCGCCCCATTTAAAAGGGTTAAAAGGACTTTGGAACTTACCATCTTTATTTTTACCACGCATTAACCCGGTTTGCGGGTCGAACAGGTTTTTGTAGTTCATGCTGCGTTTACGATAGATCTCGGTTTCGGATACCGGGCGGTTTAACGCTTTGCCCAGTTTGTAAATGGTGAAATCATCATAAGCATACTCTAAAGTACGTGCAGCATTCTCGTTTATCTTAACATCATAAGGTACATAGCCCAGGGTATTATAATAATCAACACCATCACGGCCGGTTGCAGCCGGGCCATCATTATTGGCGCCATGTACTAAGGCCTGGTAAAGTGTTTCAATATCATAACCACGGCCACCTTTCAGGTAAGCATCGGCCACAACAGATGCCGAGTTATTGCCCACCATTACATCAGCATAACCGGGGCTGCTCCACTCGGGCAGCCAGCCGCCTTCTTTGTAATCGTTAATAAGGCCCTGCTGCATCTCTTTATTGATAGATGGGTACACCAGGTTTAAGAAAGGGTATAATGCCCTGAAGGTATCCCAGAAACCTGTGCCTGCAAACTTGTAGCCCGGCAGTATCTCGCCGTTTTGCGCGCTCCAGTGTACAGGTTGGTTTTTAGCATCCAACTCATACATTTTGTTAGGGAAGAACAGCATACGGTACAGGCACGAATAAAATGTTCTTACCTGCTCAACCGAACCACCTTCAACAGCAAGCTTGCTTAAGGTTTTGTTCCAAACGGCTTTGGCCTTTTGTTTGGTAATATCAAAATTGTCGGCACCAATCTCCCTGTTCAGGCTTATCTCGGCCTGTTCAAGGCTAATGAATGATGATGCCACACGCAGGTTCACCTTTTCGCCTTTGGCGGTTTTAAAGCCAATAACCGCCAAAGCATGTTTGGCATTTAGCTCAAGCCCGTCCTTTAGGGTGCTGTCGCTGTAAACCTGTGCGGTGGTAATAGGTTTATCTACATAAATAACAAAGTAGTTTTTAAAGTTTTTAAGCGGCCCGCGGGCGTATTTGGTAGAGTAGCCTACTATCTTTCTTTCGCCGGGGATAACCTTAACGTACGATCCTTTATCAAAAGCATCTATCACGATATACGAACTGTCGTTTTTTGGATAGGTGAACCTGAACTGCGCGCTACGCTCGGTAGGGGCAATTTCGGTAGTCACGTCATGGTCGGCCAGGTAAACGCTATAGTAATAAGGTTTGGCTATTTCGGCCTTGTGCGAGAACCAGCTTGAGCGACCGTTTTGGGATACCTTAAGCTTGCCGGTAACCGGCATAATGGCAAATTGCCCGTAATCATTCATCCATGGTGAAGGCTGGTGGGTTTGCTTAAAGCCGTTTATTTTGTACGAGTCGTAAGTGTACTGCCAGCCATCGCCCATTTTGCCGGTTTGCGGGGTCCAGAAGTTCATGCCCCATGGTACGGCTATGGCAGGGTAGGTGTTACCGTTACTCAGGTCGTATTTTGATTGGGTACCCATTAGCGGGTTTATCCATTCAACCGGGTCGGTTACTTTGGTAACCTGCTGGGCAAATGATGTAGCAGAAAAAAACAAGGCGCTTAAAAAAAGGAATCTTTTTTTCATGAATAAGTTAATAGCTTTAAAAAGTAATAGGCCGTAAATATAAAAGACTGGCAGCTATGCCAGTCTTTTATATTGTAAAATTTTACTTCCAACCGGGGTTTTGCGCATTTTTAAGCTGCGGGTTGGTGTCAATTTCCCGTTGTGGTATTGGCCACAGGTAGTATTGAGGTATCATGGTTACACCCTGCTCATTAGCGGTGGAAGTTGCATCGCCAAAGCTACCATCAGATGTTTTAAAGATCTTATGTGTACGCTGGATATCAAAATATGCTTTATTCTCATAAGCTAATTCATGGTAACGTTCTCTCCAAACCGCTTCCCTGAATGCTGCCTGTGTAAATGTATTAGGCGTAGTTAAATGGGCGCGGGTGCGTATGGCGGTTAACTGATCAATAGACGTTTGGTTTGGTGCGCCATCCGCTTCGTTTTGCGCTTCGGCATATATCAGCATCAATTCTGGCGCGCGCAGGAATGTCCAGTTCTCGTCGCTTTTGCCTGCCTGTGCAGATCCTTCGGTAGCGCTTTCTACATGGAAATATTTATATAAAGCGTGTACACCAAAGGTTACTGTTTTTGAAGGATCGCCATATTGCGGATAGCTCGAAAAGTAAAACTGGCGTTCTGCAGCACGCAGGTCACCCGACTCGTAGCTTGCAAAAAACGCGTTAGTTGGTATCATTGCTCCCAGGTGGTCGCCATAGGCACCAACAGGTAAGTTAAACGGCAGTGTTAATTGTGGTATGGCGTTTTCTTTTACGCCAACAAGGTAATTACCCTGAAAAATTAACTCGCCCTGGTTTTTATGCGCATTATCATGCAAAAAGGCGTAGCTATCAAATAAAGGGTATAAGGTTAAAATATCCTTAGCTTCGGCAGCTGCCTTGGCGTAGTTTTCTGTTTTTTGTAGTGGGAAACCCGCGGTTGTAAGATAAACGCTTGCCAGTAAAGTTTTAACAGCACCTAAAGATACCTTACCTGTTTGATCTGTATTTGGTAAGCCAGTTGTTTTGGCAGCTTCCAGGTCGCTGATGATCAGATTGTAAACATCGGCAACAGGCGAGCGTGGTGGATACAGATCGGGGCTGCTTAAAGTTTGCGATTTGGTGATCAACGGTACATCACCATACAACCTTACCAGGTGATAGTAAAAGAATGCCCTTAAAAAGTAAACCTGGCCTAACAGGTTCTTCTTCAGGTTATCGTCCATCGTTATGCCCGGGATACGCTCAAGCGCAAGGTTGGCATTGGCAATAGCCGCGTAGCTGTTTTTCCAAACAGTTTCAAAACCGGGGTTTACGGCATCGGTACGCTGGTTAATAACGTTACCGTTGTTTACGCTCTGGCCCAGTGATGTGGTATGGCCGGCAAAAAGCTCCATGGTGATGAATGGGCTTTCGCCGTACGCATCGCCGTTTTGAAACATATATAACGATGTATAAATACCGTTAACAAATGTTTGCGCCTGCCCCGCGTTCTGGAAGTAGTTGTCTTTGTCAAAACCACTTTTATTCTTCTCGTCAAGGTATTTTTTGCAACCGCTTGCGCTAACTGCAAGGATCAATATTAAACCGATCCTGTATATATATGAGTTAAATTTCATGATGTTTCTGTTTAATATTTATTAAAAGCTTGCATTTATCCCCAACAAGAAAATTCTTGGTTTTGGGTAATCATAAAATTGGATGTTTTGGGTAAAGTTGCTTGATGCGTTCTGGTAAAAGTTTGCCGCACCATTATAGGTTGATACTTCAGGATCGTAACCGCTGTATTTGGTTATCACAAATAAGTTTTGTGCCTGTGCATACAATCTTAACCTGGTCAGTTTTAATTTAGATAAAACCGAAGTAGGGAAGGTGTACCCTAACGTTACCGAACGGCCGCGTATAAAGTTGCCGCTTTCTACTTTTGTTGAATAGATCTCGGTTTGGTAACGCACATATGCAGGCCTGGTTTCGGCAATGCTGGTGTTTTGATGCTCAGGTGTCCAGGCATCTAATACGGTGGCATAGCTGTTTGCCTGGCCGGTACGGTCCTGGCCCGAATGTTTGGTTAAGTTCATGATCTGGTTACCGTAATTAAATTGCAGATCGACCCCCAGGTCAAAGCTTTTGTAGCTGAAATTGTTGGTGAATGTGCCGTAACCATCAGGGATGGATTTACCTAACACCACTTTATCGTCGGCAGTAACTTTACCATCGTTGTTGGTGTCCTGTATTTTCAGGTCGCCTGGTAATAAGCCATACGTAGCTGCTTTTGCGGCTTCTGCTGTTCCCCATGTGCCTAACACTTTGTAACCATAAAAGCTACCTGCCGGTAAACCAACGCGCATCAGGTTAAATTGCGAAAGGAAATTTGGATCAAGGAAAATATCATCATTTGATTCCCCTAACTGTAAGATTTTGTTTTTAAGGAAGGTGATATTGAATGAAGAGTTCCAGGTAAAGTTATCGGTTTTAATATTTACGGTGTTGATGCTTAACTCGATACCTTTGTTTTGCAGTTTACCGGTGTTTTTAAATACGCTGGTAAAACCGCTTGTTTCAGGCAGTGGCGCGTTTAGCAAAAGCTTTTGGGTTTTCTTCAGGTAAGCATCGGCATCAATGGTAATACGGTTGTTAAACAGGCCGAATGATACACCGATGTTATACTCTGCTGTTTTTTCCCACTGCAGGTCTTCGTTACCGATACTTGCCAGGGTAGTAGCATTGGCTTTGGTGCCTCCAAAAACATAGTTATTAGGGTTGCTGTTAACATCGAGTGTACTAATGTTAGCCAATGAGCGATATTCGCCAATTTCTGAGTTACCGGTAAGGCCATAACTTAACCTGAATTTAAGATCGGATATGGTTTTGTTGTCTTTCAGGAAATCTTCCTGAGATGCCCGCCATGCCAAGGCAGCAGAAGGGAAGAAACCATACTTTACATTTTTACCAAACCTTGATGAACCATCTTCGCGGCCGGTTAATGTTAACAGGTATTTATCGTTATAGCTGTAATTTAAACGGCCATAGTACGATTGCATTTGCCAGGCATCATAATTGGAAACGGGTATGCCTGCAATTGAGCCTGCGGCCAGGTTATAATATTGATAATAATCGTCAATTAAACCGCTGGTAGAGCCATACAGCCTTAATTGCTGAGAGTTTTGGCGCTCGGTACCTACAACTACATTTAATGAATGTACTTTGTTAAATGTTTTATTGTAAGTAAAATAGTTTTGCCATTGCCAGAAGGTACGGTTGTACTCGTCGATTGATGCGGAGCTGTTAGCCTGGCTTATAGTCGAACCACCTACTAAACCGGTTTGCGAGCGCGGGATATAATTGGCTGATGTAGTAACACCCAATACCGTGCGAAAATCTAAACCAGGCAAAATAGAAACATTTGCATAGCCATTACCGCTAAATACCCTGCGTTTAGCCAACTGCTGTATTTCATTAGCTTGTGCAACCGGGTTATCGCCACCTTCCATGTTAGGGTAGTCGGTTCTTTTACCGTAGGTGCCATCCGGATATCTGATCGGTATGATCGGGATCATTTCAATTAACATACGGGGTATGTTATTACCACCGGTGCCGTAATTGCCCGCACGCTGATCCTGCGTATTGTAATTTAAGGTAGCGCCTATTTTTAACCACGATTTTATCTGGTCGTCAAATGTTAAGCGGGCGTTATAGCGTTTTAAATAGCTGTTTAATATAATCCCTTCATCATCTGCATAATTTAAGAACAAACCGTAGTTTATTTTATCAGACCCACCGGTAAACGATAGGTTATGGTTCTGGCTTACCGCGCTGCGGGTGGTTTCTTTTTGCCAGTCTACATCATAAAGCGGCTGCAGGTTAGAGTCGAACAGTTTGCCTATTAACGCAGTCCTGATCTTTTTTGGGTCGTCATCAACATATTTACCGTCGGCCCAGCCAGTGGGGTCGTATTTTTTTATGTTGGCATAAGCAAGGTCTTCAACCGCTAAAAACTGTTTGGAGTTTAGCACCGGCAGTTCTTTCGCCATGTTGCTTACGCTCACATAGGCATCGTAGTTAACCGTGCTCGGCCTGTTCTTAGCCCCTCTTTTTGTGGTGATCAAAATAACACCGTTAGCACCACGTGTACCGTAAATTGCGGTTGATGATGCATCCTTCAATACATCTATAGAAGCAACGTCATTTGGGTTGATAGAGTTACCGCCTTCTGTCCAAACTATACCATCAACCACATATAATGGGTCGGTACTGGTGTTGATAGAGCTGTAACCACGGATACGGATCTTGGTATCGCCACCGGGCTCGCCCGAGTTTGATGATACGTTTACACCGGCAATTCTGCCGGCAAGTTCCTGCTCAAGGTTGGTTTGCGGGCGTTCCTGCAAGGTTTTAGCGCTTACGCTACCTACCGAACCGGTAAGGTCTACCCGTTTTTGTGTACCGTAACCAACTACCACAACCTCGTTTAAGGCTTTTGATTCCTCGGTCATCACCACATCAATGGTTTGTCGGTTGTTTATAGCTACTTCCTGGCTGTTATAGCCAATAAAGCTGAATACCAGAGTGCCGTTGCCATCGGGTAGGTTTAACTTGTACTTACCGTTGGCATCGGTACTGGTGCCGGTGGTGGTACCTTTTAATTTTACGTTTACACCGGGCAGCGGGCCTTTGGCGTCGGTTACCGTTCCTGTTATATCTATGGCTTTAAATTCAGGGGTGTTATCAGTGTCCTTCTTTTTTACTACAATGGTTTCCTGAAAAATTTTGTAGGTGAGGGGCTGATCTTTAAAAGCCTCATCAAGTGCCTGGGTTACCGAAACCGCAGCAACATCAATGTTAATACCACGAACCTTTGAAACATCATTTTTGTCGTACATAAAATGATAGCCTGTTTGCTTCTCAATCAGGCGCAGAACTTTCTCGACAGAGACGTTCTTTTGGCGCAAGGACACAGTCTGGCTGAATGTTTTTGCGCTCACATTGGTAAGGGCTGCAATTATTAAAATAGCAGTGAATTTCATAACCAATATTATTTTGGATAGTTTAGACCATGCCAATGGCACAGCCTTAGAATTAAAATTCATAAGTTTGTTGTGTTTGGGTTAAACATTAAGTTTCAATTCGTCAATTGCAATGATTATGGGGCCCAGGCATTTAGCCGGGAAAGTGGGTCGAAACACTTCCCGGTTTTTTTATATGCATTTATACCGTTATGCAATGCAAAAGGTATAAGCTGGCCACCGGCTGAGATTAACTTGCGAGGTGTATTTCTTTCATCATAAGTGTGTTTGTGTGAGGTGAATAATTGATGTATATATTGGTATTGTTTTTGGCTTTTTTTGGTCTTTTTGAGTTGTTTTTTGTGTTTAGAATACAACTATTTCCTTCCCTTCAATCTTAAGGTCGATACCTGCATATTTTAACATATTCAGTAGCTCTGATGCTTTTACATTGCGCGATATACGGCCGGTGAACTCCCTTGGCGGTACGCCTTTTTTGTAGGTGATATCAACATCGTACCAGCGTGCTGCCTGGCGCAGTATCACGTCAATACCTGCATCCCTGAATTGGAAAATGCCGTTTTTCCAGGCGGTTTCGTCGTCTATATCCACATTGTCAACCACTTTATTCTGGCCCGATCTGTTTATTTGGGCCTGCTGGCCGGGTTTTAACCTGGCGCTGAAGCCTCCGCTGGTAATGTTAACAGCACCCTCAAGCAGGGTGGTTTTCATAACGGTTTCATCGTCATAGGCCATTACATTAAAATGGGTACCCAAAACTTCAATATCCGCACGGTTGGTTTTAACCTTAAAAGGCATGGCCGGGTTTTTGGTTACTTCAAAATAAGCTTCTCCGGTAATTTCAACCTGCCTTGATGTGCCCGTAAAATAGGTTGGGAAACGTAATGATGATGCCGAATTGAGCCAAACCTTTGTACCATCGGGCAGTATAACCTGGTATTGCCCGCCCCGCGGAGTAGTGATAACATTTATTTCGGGCGCGGCCTTGGTATTGGCTTGTAATTTAGCGTTGTACAGTAACTGCCCATCGGCTGTTTTCCTGATAAGTGTTGCGCCCTGTTGCGCCAGCGTGCCGTTTTGGGCATTGTCGAGAATAATGGTTTTGCCGTTGGCCAGGGTAAGCATGGCCTTGTTACCACCAGGCAAGGCATCATGCGATATGTTATGCTTAGTTTTTACAAGCGTTGTTTGGGCTTGCTTTTGCAGGCGGTGACCATGCAGGTAAAAGCCAAAGCCAATAAAGAGCAGTACCGTGGCAGCGGCTGATATTTTGGCCCACAAAAATATATTATTGCGACTGTTTGAATGCTTTTGAGATGCATCAGCGCCCAAAATTTTGCTGAGCATAGCGTTTGTTTTGCCGTTATCGAACAGGGGGGCAGCGGGTTTAAGATCGTCCCAGGCCTGGCGTATCAATAAGGAAAGTTCTTCGTTACCCGCGCCGTTGTTTATTATAGCAAATAGTTCGTCGCGCTCTTGTGGAGTGGCCGTTTTACTATAATAACGATCAAAAAGGTATCTCAACCTTAGCCTGGATGTTTTCATTAAATGATGTTCAATAATTGGTAGTGCACAAAAGCCGGGGAGCTTTTATTACATGACACCAAAGGCAATAAAAAAGGGGGTATTGCTTTTAAAGTTTTTTTGAAAAAAATGTGGAGATCAGTATAATCATAGCCGAAATATCCATGTTAGACTGTACAAAGGCGGTAATTGAGTGCGTAGCGCCCTGCAGATATTTCTTAACGGTTTCGCGGGAGAGGCCCATCTGGCTGGCAATCTCATCGTACTTTAAACGGTTATGGCGGCTTAGTAAATAAACCTTTTGTTGTTGTGGGGGTAAATGGTCTATCGCTTCATCCAGTAAACTGTAGTAACCATCCAAGCCCGGGTTTTCTTCGGTAGCAAAAGGCAAAATATTTTCTTCGAGCGTTTTTTGATGGATGCGTTCTTTGGCTACTTTACGCAGGCAATTTAATGCGTGGTTTTTTGATATGACAAACAAATAGGCCCTGAAATTTTGTACTGTGGTTAAAGTTTCACGGCTCATCCATATCTTTAAAAACACATCCTGTACAACCTCTTCTGCAAGTTCAACTGAATCTGTTATGCGAAAAATATGTGCACCCAAAAGCTGGTGATGGGTGTTGAACAGTTCGCTAAAGGCGTGCTCATCCCCATTGGCCACTTTAAATAGTAACTCTTTTTCACATGGTAAAATTAAGTTAGTCATAGGCGATAGTTGGTGCCGGCAAATAATGCAAAATATACTACAACTGCAACCTAATAATGTTTTAATGTTAAAAAAGTATCATTGTGCGTAAAAATGACACACTAACAATTGCTTGTTTGTTAATCAATTAACCATGGCAAAAAAAGAAGATACTTTTAGAATAATGATGGATTTTGGCCTGTTTTGACCTTTCCGAGGTGTTTATAAGCACTTTCGGTAGCCTCGCGGCCGCGGGCGGTACGCATTAAAAAACCCTCCTGTATCAGGAATGGTTCATAAACTTCTTCAATGGTTCCTTCTTCCTCGCCCACAGCGGTGGCAATGGTTTTTAGGCCCACGGGGCCGCCTTTAAACTTATCTATGATGGTTGAGAGGATCTTGTTATCCATTTCGTCCAACCCATGCTCATCAACGTTAAGTGCGTTAAGGGCATATTGGGCAATGGCGGTATCAATATTACCGTCGCCTTTTATTTGGGCAAAATCTCGGGTACGGCGTAACAGGGCGTTGGCTATACGCGGGGTACCACGGCTGCGGCGGGCAATTTCATAAGCACCCTCATCGCTGATAGGGGTACGCAATATAGCTGCCGAACGTAATACAATGGTAGTAAGCAATTTGGCATCGTAATACTCTAAGCGGCTGTTTATACCAAACCGCGCACGTAACGGCGCGGTAAGCAAGCCCGAGCGTGTTGTTGCACCCACAAGTGTGAACGGGTTAAGCGAGATCTGTACCGAACGCGCGTTTGGCCCGCTCTCCAGCATAATATCTATCTTAAAATCCTCCATGGCCGAATACAGGTACTCTTCAACCAGGGGGCTTAAACGGTGTATCTCGTCAATAAAAAGGATATCCCCTGTTTCCAGGCCTGTAAGTAAGCCGGCAAGGTCGCCGGGTTTATCCAGCACAGGGCCCGATGTTATTTTTATGCCCGCGCCCATCTCGTTAGCGATGATGTGCGATAGGGTGGTTTTGCCTAATCCGGGAGGGCCATGCAGCAGTACATGATCCAGCGCTTCGCCGCGCTGGCGGGCAGCCTGTACAAATACGCGCAGGTTTGCCAGTATTTTATGCTGACCGGTAAAATCTTCAAACGCCTGCGGACGTAAAACTTTTTCTATATCACGTTCGGCAGGAGAGAGGTGTTCGCTATCCGGATCAAGATTTTCATTCATTGAGGTAAAATTAGAAATTTTACGGAGATTAGTGATTGGTTGATTAGTGATTAGTTTTTGAAATTGTTAGCCAGGCAACCAATCTCTATTGTCTAACCTCTGGTAACTACCCTTCGGGGTATTTCCTGAAAATGCTGTTGATCTTCATCTGGATAACCCCAAAAAAGGCTTCCTTAAAGATGCCAGACGACATTTTAGATGTACCGGCCGTGCGGTCGGTAAATATGATGGGTACCTCGGTAACCTTAAAACCATGTTTAATGGTGGTGTATTTCATTTCAATCTGGAAAGCGTACCCCACAAATTTTATCTTATCAAGGTTTAGCGTTTCCAGTACCTTGCGCTTATAGCACATAAAACCGGCGGTAGCGTCCTGCACATTAATGCCGGTAATAAAGCGTACGTATACCGATGCAAAAAAGCTCATCAGTACGCGGCTCATTGGCCAGTTAACCACGTTAACACCTTTGATATACCGGGAGCCTATTGCGGCATCTGCACCTTCGGTACAGGCCTGGCGTAAACGGAGCAGATCATCAGGGTTGTGGGAGAAATCGGCATCCATCTCAAAAATAAAATCGTAATGGTGCGCCACAGCCCATTTAAAGCCATGGATATAGGCGGTGCCTAATCCCTGTTTACCTGCGCGCTCTTCAATAAATAGTTTGCCATCATATTCCTGCTGTAATTGCTTTACAATAGTGGCTGTACCATCGGGCGACCCATCATCAATAATGAGCAAGTGAAAATCATGCGGAAGCGTAAACACCTTACGGATCATCCGTTCGATGTTTTCTTTCTCGTTGTAAGTAGGAATGATGACTATACTATCGGGCACGTAGCTGCAGAATTTGTTTTGTAATAAACGCCGCTAAAATAATTTAATTTTATGCTGCTTTAAAATAAAAAACAGGAAAGTGGTTGGCTTCCCTGTTTTTTAACAGTAATATTATGATTGTTATTGGTTGTTTGCTTCTGCAACAGCCTGGTTGTCAAGGTATGGGTCGGTAATGTAATTCCTCTCCTTAAGGCGTGGCGAAATAATCAGGAACAGTATGATAAACACGCATATAAATGCTACAAAGAACCACTCATAATTAGCGCCTTTTAAGTTTCTGGCCCACCAGCCGCCATTTTCAATAAGCCCGTTAACAACGGCAGTTATAAGGTTACCAAACGATACCACCAGGAACCAGATACCCGTCATGGTACTCTTCATTGATTTTGGCGAATGTGTATAAGCGTACTCCAAACCGGTGATAGATACCAGTACTTCGGCTGCCGAAAGTATCATAAATGCAAGCACCTGCCACCAAATAGATGGCGAACCGCCATTATCCAGGCTGGTGTGTATAACGCCGATTACCACAAATGATAAAGCTGTTAACACCAGGCCTGTACCAAGCCTGCGAAGCGGGGTTGTTTTTAGTCCCCGTTTATCGAGCCATGGGTATATCAGATAGTTAAACAACGGTATAAACAGGAGCAGGAATATGGTGTTAAAAGTTGACAATTGACCAGGATACACTGTAAATTTGGTAAAACCAAGGTTAATAACACGATCCATTTTTTCAGCATACAGCGTCCATTCAGACAAACATTGATCCCAAACAGCCCAAAATGCCAGCGCAAAAAAGAATACTGCCATAACGCGGTACACAGCTTTTACACCTTCAACACGTTCGGGGTCATAACTCTCTTTAGCAATATCAAGTAATGACTGGCCGGGCTTTCTTTTGCTTAGATGGGTTATTGCATACCAGGTTATAAATACCAGGTTGTTGCGATTAACGCCCTGTGGAGGAACCTTTACGTATTTTTTACGGCCCGAAAAGAATATAATGGTAGCCAGCGCCATCAGCAGCCCGGGGATACCGAACGCCCATTTAGGCCCAAAGTGCTCATAAGTCCAGGGGATAGCAACGGTCGAGATCATAGAGCCGGCGTTGATACTGAAATAGAACCAGCCGTAAACTTTTGAAAGCAGATCCTGATTGGTTGCATCAAACTGATCGCCAACGTTAGCCGATACGCATGATTTGATACCGCCGGCGCCAATGGCAACCACCAGTAAACCTAATTCAAACCCACTTAGGCCACCATCAAACGTAGCCAGCATTAAATGGCCGATACAGTAAATTATGGATACATACAGGATAAGCTTGTATTTGCCGGTGAACCAGTCGGCCACCATGCCGCCTACAAATGGCAAAGCATACGCCACCATCACAAACAAATGGTGCAGCTTATTGGCATGCGCATTAGCCTGATCGGTTAATGCTACATCGCCCGTAGGGTTAAAAAATTGCTTTACTAAAAATAAGGTGAGTACAGAACGCATCCCATAAAAGCTAAAGCGCTCTGCTGCTTCGTTCCCGATGATGAACGGGACACTACTTGGAAATCTTGATTTTGGTTTTGCCGGAGCGGTTGCTTGTAGGTTTTCTGCCATACTTTTTTGAACTATTATTTGTCTAAAATACTATAATTAAATTGATCCGAAATTTTATACCGAAATTATTACAGTAGGGGCTGTAATGTTTCGGTTTGCCGGATAATAACAATGGTTTAATTTTTTCTTTTTGTTGTTGCCGTTTTTTTTACTGGTGCCGGGGTTGTGCCCCTGTCTATAATTGCCTGTGCTTTAGGGTCAATATACTCCGTGTCACGGGTTTCGGGGATATTGCGCATATCCAGGTTTTCTACCAGTTCCCACCTTCCGTTTTTAAGTTTATAGCCATCGTAGCTTAGGTCGGGGCCAAAAGTTTCCGGGTGATCTTTCATTTTGTCGTCGGGTGGCGAAAGGTGATCAAAAACGATGAGGTTTTGCTCGGGTACGTAACGCAACAACATAGATGCCTGGCGGGTGTACTCAAACACCACACGTTTGCGGCTGCCATTAAATACAGGCATACCCAGGCTTGGCTTATCGTTCTTATCAAAAGAAAGTACTTCTATCACCTTTTTGGTCGATTTTACGTTGTTACCCTTCCAGCCTAATAAAACATAATAGGGTGTTGCAGCCGCCACGCGTATTATTTTGTAATACTGCGCACCGTACCATTTTCTGTTGTCGGTAACCGAGTCTTCGGGGTTTTTAAGCATTGGCGAATAATCCTCCAAAGGATACATCAACAGGTTATTGCCTGTGTTTATTTGTATTGTGCCGTAAAAACGATAGCTGCCATCCTGGTTCATAATATGCCAGCTTAATATCCTGAAACGATTATCGGGTGCGTTAAGGATACTGATGCTCTTAACAGAATCGAACGGGTAATTGAACGAATGGGGTACTTTTAGTGCGCTAACCAATGTACGGATGAATGTATAATTGGCCGCCTTGCGCTCCATATCATCCGGGTCATTCACAAATTTCTTCCCAAGGGCTTTTAAGCTATCCTGATATACGCCCAGTTGTTTTAAATTTTTGCTTTCATCAGAGTGCTGGGCAAAAGAGGTGCCGAAACAAAATAACAGGAATATGACTACAAGGGAACCTCTCATCAAATATTTTTATGATAGCTATTAACGTTAAACAGGCCGCTAAATTATTAAAAAGATGTATTACGACAAGTTTTGAATAACCATTGCACTTGCGCCGCCGCCACCGTTGCAGATACCCGCCGCGCCAAGCTTACCGCCATTTTGCTGCAATACGTGGATCAGCGTAACAATAATACGCGCGCCCGATGCACCCAGCGGGTGGCCTATAGCAACAGCACCACCGTTAACATTCACTTTAGCCGCATCAAGTTTTAAGAGTTTATTGTTGGCTACAGCTACTACCGAGAACGCTTCGTTGATCTCAAAAAAATCAACCTGGTCTGCAGATACACCTGCTTTGTGTAAAGCTAATGGGATAGCCTTTGCAGGTGCTGTAGTAAAATATTCAGGGGCTTGTTGTGCGTCGGCAAAGGATACAATTTTGGCTAAAGGTTTAATGCCCATTGCATCAGCTTTCTCTTTGCTCATTAATACCAGTGCCGCGGCGCCATCATTTAATGTTGATGCATTGGCCGCTGTTACTGTACCGTCTTTCTTAAAAACCGGTTTAAGGGTAGGGATCTTATCAAACTTAACCGCATTTGGTTCTTCGTCATCGGTAAATAAAGTAACCTCGCCTTTTTTATCTTTCAGTTCAACCGGGGTAATCTCGGTTTTAAACTTACCCGCAGCTTGCGATGCCTGCGCGCGTTTGTATGACTCTACCGCAAAAGCATCTTGTTCTTCGCGGGTAACATTACAGTCAACCGCGCAAAGCTCGGCTGCCGAACCCATGTGGTAATCATTGTATACATCCCAAAGGCCATCTTTTACAAGGCCGTCTATGATCTGCCCGTTACCCAGGCGGTAGCCGTTGCGGGCTTTATCAAGGTAATAAGGGACATTG